>Ga0209606_1000017_pt1 | contig 319659 bp, 279 predicted proteins | sample AD_UKC057_MetaG_FD_184412 | JGI IMG/M metagenome (GOLD analysis project Ga0209606, IMG submission 184412) | Active sludge microbial communities of municipal wastewater-treating anaerobic digesters from USA - AD_UKC057_MetaG (SPAdes) (version 2) | ecosystem: Engineered > Bioreactor > Anaerobic... | reverse complement strand
TGGTAGACAGGAGCAATATGGTCTGTGACTCCGGAAGCAATCACCACGTCCAGACAGAACGCGCCCCTCTCCAGGGGAAGGGTGTTTTTTGTCTTGACGGGAGCGCTCTTCTCATAGATGAAGGTTAGCAGGTTTTCAGGTTCGCAAGTTTACAGATGGCGCATGGTCAACGGTGGTCTTGGCCTGCCGACTGTTGACTGTTGACTACCTGCTGCCTACCGGTTCACTACCCCGGCCCGGCGTTCCTCACTCGTAATGCAGGCAGCGAATGGGATCGAGGCGGGACGCCTTGTATGCCGGCCAGATCCCGAAGATCAGCCCCACCGACATGGACACGCCCACCCCGATGCCGATCCAGTACAGCGACATCTGCGCCGGCAACTCGGGCACCAGCAGGTTGATCAACAGGGTGACCAGGGCCGCCGCCGCGACCCCGCACACTCCACCCAGCGTGGTCAGGGTCACCGCCTCGACGACGAACTGGAACAGGATGTTCCGGGGTCGGGCGCCCACCGCCTTGCGCACGCCGATTTCGCGAGTCCGCTCCTTGACCGACACCAGCATGATGTTCATCACCCCGATGCCGCCCACCATCAGGCCGATGGAGGCGATCACGATGGTGATCACAAACAGGACGAAGGTGAGCTGATTCCACAGGTCCACCAGAAAGTTGGCCGTAAACAGGCTGAAGTTGTTCGGCTTGTTGTACGGCACCCGCCGGAGCTTCCGGAGCAGGAATTCCACTTCTTCCATGGCCGCCTCGATCTGGCCCGCGTCCTCCACCGAGAAGGCGATGGCGATGTCCGTCAGCTCCGACCACATCTTGCGGAACGTGCCGTAGGGGAGCAGCACATAGTTGTCCTCGCTGAATCCACCGAACAGCGATTCCTGGTGGTCCAGCGTTCCCACCACCGTGAACGGGATGCCGTTGATCCGGATTTCACGGCCGATGGGATCCTCGACGGGAAACAGGGCTTGGGCAATCCCGTAGCCGAGTACGGTCACACGCAGGCTGCGTTCGGAATCGACGGATGTGAAAAAACGCCCCGCGTGCACGGTCACCGTGCCCATGGTGTCGGCAAAATTGGCTTCGACGCCGCGGATGATGGGGTTTTCGGCCCGCTCGTTGCGGTACTTGACGACATAGGCGTCCCCGAACACGGAGCGGGCCGTCAGAAACGGTGAAACCTCCTGGACCAGCCGGGCCTGCTCGCGCAGCGCCACCACGTCGGTGTAGGTGAAGTCCTTGCGCTGCCGCTCCTCCCGGCTCATGTGGCCCATGCGCATGCCGGCGTCGTACTTGATGGCGAAGAACCCTTTGCTGCCGAGCGCGGCCACCCGGTCCATGACGCTGGCGTTCAGGCCGTGGATGATCGCGGCGATGGTGATCACCGCCAGGACGCCGATGGTCACACCGAGCACCGTCAGAAAGGAGCGGAATTTGTGGCGGTGAAGCTCACCCATCGCCACCAGCACCGTCTCCCGCAGCTCGGCCCAGGTCATGGCTGTCTCCTATCGCTCCGCGCGGAGCGCCTCCACGGGATCGAGGCGCGCCGCCCGCCAGGCCGGGTAGATTCCGAAAAACAGCCCGATCAGACTGGACAAGCCCACGCCGAATGCCGCCACCCACACCTTGACGCCGGCCGGCACGTCGGCCAGGCGACTGAAGATCTCCGCGGCGCCGAATCCGAGCAGCACCCCGAGCACCCCGCCGACGGTGCAGATGAGAAGCGACTCGAGCAGAAACTGCGCCAGGATGTCGCCCTGCGCCGCACCCACCGCGCGCCGGACGCCGATCTCGTTGACGCGGTCGGTGACCGACACCAGCATGATGTTCATGATCACAATGCCGCCGACGATGGCCGCCACGGCGGACAGCATGAGGAATACCATGAAAAAGTTGCCCATGATGTCATCAAACAGCTTCATGGTGGTGTCGGCGGTGTTGATGGAGAAGTCATCCTTCATCTCGTACTTCCGGCCGCGCAGCACCCGCATGAAGACGCGCACCTCGTCCATCGCGTGGCCGAATGTCTCCGGCGAGGCGGTCTGGACGAACAGATCCAGGCTCCGCTGGCTGCCGTACATCTTGAAGAACACCGCCAGCGGGATCATCACGAAGTTGTCCTGGGTCTGGCCGAGCACGCTGCCCAGCTTCTTGCACACGCCGACGATCCGGAACGGCATGTCGGCGATCTTCAGGTATTTGCCCACCGGATCCTGGCCGGGGAAGAGCCGCTCCCGGATGTCCCAGCCGACGACGCACACCCGGCGCGCGAACTGCGATTCCTGCTCGGTGAAAAATCGTCCGTCCACCAGCTCGCGCGTGCTGATGTCGATCATGTTGGCGGTCGCGCCGTCGATGCGGCTGTCTTGAATGTATTCGTTGCCGAAGCGGACGGTGCCGCCCATGCTGGCCTGCGCGCCGACCCGCACGGCCCAGCGGGAGTGGTCCCGGACGAAGAGGTAATTCTCCCAGGTGATGTTCTTCCGGCGGAACGATTTGATCACCTCGTCGATCCCCTCGGAAATGTTGGCCACCTTGGTGACCTGGAAGACGTTGCTGCCGAGGTCGGCGATCTCGTCGGCCACGTAGTCCGTGGCGCCCTCGATGACCGTCATGACCGTGATCAGCGACGTGACGCCGATGGTGATCCCCAGCACCGTGAGAAACGTCCGCAGCAGGTTTTCGCGCATCACGCGTATCGCCTCGCGGAACAAATCGGTTATGTACACGCGCTTGGCCATTGGCATGGATCTCCGCCGATTCGGGCACCAGTATATACGAAGCGGGCGCCGATGCGACTCCTGTTTGCCCAGAACCGTTTCGATCTCCCGCCCGGCGCCGGGCGCGACCGCCGGCTCTTCCCTGGCGCTGTGCTATAATGCGGGCAATGCCCAGCCGTTACCCCCAGCTTGTGGCCGCTCTGGAAACCTCCGGCGGAGTGGTGGTTCTCGCCATCCTGCTCGCGGCGGCGCTGGTGGCGATCGTCTTGCTCGCGGCGCAACTTCGCCGCCGCATGCGCGGCACCGCCGACCCCACTGCCGCGGATGCGTATTTCCGATCCATCGTCACCGAGCTGCCCGACGCGGTTTTTATTCTGGACCAGGGGCTGATCCGGTTCGTCAACCGGCAAGCGCTGACGCTGCTCGGTTTGGACGACGCGGCCGCGGTGCAAGGCAAGCCGTTCGCCTCCTTTTTCCAGCTGCGGACCGAGGCGGCGCCCACCGAAGGCGATGTTCCTCTGACCACCGACGAAGGGACGGCTTCGGCCTCCAAGCTGGAATCGCTGGTGGATTCCGTCTGGAACCGGACGGACGGCCGGAGCATCCCCGTCCAGTTCCGCATGCGGACCGTGGAATGCGGGCCCGCCCGCTTTCTGATGCTGGTCGCGCGGGACATCACCCGCCTCAAGCAGCTGCAGCACGAGCGCCGGCAACTGCAGAAGCAGCTCCTGCAGGCTCAGAAGCTCGAGGCGGTCGGGCATCTGGCCGGCGGCATCGCCCGCCAGTTCAACAACCTGCTCACGGGGATCCTCGGCAACGCCGAACTGATCCTGCTGCAGCATCCGGACAAGCCCCTGCTGGACCCGCTTCACTCCGTCATCACCGCCGCCCAGCGGGCGGCCGAGTTGACCGACCAGCTGCTCGCCTTCGCCCGCCGCGGCAAGCTCCGGGTCACCCGGGTGGATCTGCATGAGCTGCTGGGTGAGCTGGGCCAGCTTCTCCGCAACACGTTCCCGCGCAACATCCAGGTGACGTTGGAACTGCGGGCAGATCCGGCCGTGATCCGCGGCGACCGTAACCAGCTCTATCAGGCGCTCATGAATCTGGCGATAAACGCCCGCGACGCCATGCCCGAGGGCGGGACATTGACGTTCGCCTCCACGGTGACCCGGGTAGCCGACGAAGACAGCCAGGCGCTCCACCTGAAACGCGCCGGCGACTACCTGGCGGTGGAGGTTTCGGACACCGGCCCCGGCATCGATCCCAAGATCCTTCCCCATATCTTCGAACCTTTCTTCAGCACAAAAACCGCAGGCCAGCCGGCCGGACTGGGTTTACCCATGGTGTACGGGACTGTCCAGAACCACGGCGGCGGAATTCACGTGGAGAGCCGGGCCGGCCGCGGCACCGCCTTCCGACTCTACCTGCCGCTGCAAGCGGAGCCTGTTGAAGCCGACGCGACCAGCGCGGCGCCGGCCTTGGTCGTCGGACGGATCCTGGTTTTGGATGCCGAGGAACTGGTGGCCCTCTTTCTCCAAAAACTGCTGCAGGCGCGGGATTTCACCGTGACCGTCTTCAACGATCCCCAAAACGCTCTGGCCTTTTGCCAGGGCGAAGCCGCCCCCGTCGACCTGGCTATCCTGGATTTGAGCATGGACGAGAATCGGGGGCGCGCCGTGTTCGATGCCATCCGCCGGACCTGGCCCCGGGTGCCGGTGATCATCACCAGCGGGTATGCCACCGAGGAATGGATTCAGGAGATCCTCAACGCCGGCGCCGTCGAGTATCTGCCCAAACCGTTCCAATCCGGGGATGTGTTGGCGATAATCCAGTCCGTGCTGGCCCGGCGCTGACACCGGGAAAAGACCGGATCAGGGTACGGGCGGTTTCAGCGTCACCGTCACCGTCGCCAGATTCTGCTCGTAGTTGCCCTGGAACGCGTACTGCAGCGCGTAACCGGCCTGGCCGTTCGTGTAGGACAGCACGCCGGCTCCCGAACGATTGTTAGCCAGAGGGGTGACCTTGTACGCCGTCCAGCGATTGTCGGGCGAGGCCTCCAGGTTGAGGTTCACGTTGAGCTGTTCCTGAAAGTCGAAGTACATCCGGCCCACCGTGGCCGCATCGGTCAGGCGGAAGACCGCGGTGATGATCGGTCGGCCGGCGACCCGCGCGGTGAAGCGGGCAAGGGGAACGTCGGGCAGGGGAAAACTGTGCCGCTCCATGAATGCGGTGAAGTCGCTTGCGTGGGTGATGGCCGCGAGCTCGACGGTTTCCTCGATGCGGGGAACCGGGGGCAGCTCGCGCTTGTGCTCCTCATCACCGGCAGCCCAACCGGCCCAGGCCAGTCCGGCGATCAGCGCCAACCACCACCACCGTCCCTGTCGTCCGTGGTTGCCCATGCGTCGGATCATCTGCTTGCGCTCCATGGGCCACACCCTGTCGCCCGCCTCAGAACCGGGGCGCCTGGTGCCACCGCCACGCCGTGGCCAGAATGTCGTCGATGGATGAATGAGTGCATTGCCAACCGAGCAGCGCGGCGGCGCGATCGGCCGCCGCCACGAGCACCGGGGGATCACCCGCCCGGCGGGGTCCGGTCGTGCGCTGGACCGGCCGCCCGGCTATCGCCTCCAACCGCCGGATCATCTCCAGCACCGAGTACCCGTGACCGGTCCCCAGATTCAGGGCGAAGCTCCCGTCGGTTGCGGCCAGGCAGTCCAGCGCCCGGACGTGGGCGTCGGCCAGATCGGTCACGTGGATGTAATCGCGGATGCAGGTGCCGTCGGGCGTGGGATAGTCGTCGCCGAACACCGTGAGGCTGAATCCGGGGTCCAGCACCGCGCGGATGATCAGCGGGATCAGGTGAGTTTCCGGATCATGGCTCTCGCCCAGCCGGCCGTCGGGATCGGCGCCCGCCGCGTTGAAATAGCGGAGCGCGGCGAAGCGGAGTCCGTAGGCCTCATGGTAGCGGTGCAGGATCCGCTCGATGAACAGCTTGGATTCCCCGTACGGATTGACCGGATGCTGGGGGTGATCCTCGGGAATGGGCACCCGGATCGGGTCGCCGTAGGTGGCGCAGGTGGACGAAAAGACAAAGCGGCGACAGCGGGTGTCCACCATCGCGCCCAGCACATTGAGCGTCGTGGCCAGGTTGTCTTCAAAATACTTGCGGGGATTGACCACCGACTCGCCCACGTAGCAGTGGGCGGCGAAGTGGATGACGGCATCGGGCCGGACGGCGGCGAACGCCGCGGCGACCGCATCGCGGCGGCGCAGGTCCAGCTCACTGAACTCGGCGTCGAGGACCGCCGCGCGGTGGCCGGTGGACAGGTCGTCAAAAACGTGCACCGCCATGCCGCGGCGTCTCAGACACTGCACCGTGTGGCTGCCGATGTAGCCGGCGCCGCCGGTGACGACGACCTTCATGCCGCGCCTCCCGCCGGGTCCGCCAGCACGCGGCGGAAGTATTCGACGGTGGGCACGAGGCCCTCCGCAAGCGGGGTGCGCGGTTCCCAGCCGAGCCGGTTTCGCGCCAGGGTGATGTCGGGCCGGCGCCGTTCCGGATCGTCCGGGGGGAGCGGCCGGTGCTCCACCGGCGAGGACGAGCCGGTGAGCCGGAGCACCGCGTCGGCCAGCTCCCGGATGGTGAACTCTTCGGGATTGCCCAGGTTGACGGGGCCGATGAAATCGTCGCCGTTGTTCATCATCCGGATCAACCCGTCCAGCATGTCGGCGATGAAGCAGAACGAGCGCGTCTGGCTGCCGTCGCCGAAGAGGGTGATCGGCTGGCCCCGCAGCGCCTGGACGATGAAATTGCTCACCACCCGTCCGTCGCCCACGCTCATGCGGGGTCCGTAGGTGTTGAAGATGCGCACGATGCGAATGTCGACCCGGTTCTGGCGGTGGTAGTCCATCATCAGGGTTTCGGCCAGGCGCTTGCCTTCATCATAGCAACTGCGGACACCGATGGGATTGACGTTGCCCCAGTACGACTCCGGTTGGGGGTGCACCGCCGGATTGCCGTACACCTCGCTGGTGGACGCCTGCAGGATGCGCGCGCGCACCCGCTTGGCCAGGCCCAGCATGTTGATCGTTCCCATCACGTTGGTCTTGACGGTTTTCACCGGGTTGAACTGGTAGTGGACGGGGGAGGCGGGGCAGGCCAGATTGTAGATCTGGTCCACCTCGAGCAGGATCGGCTCCACCAGGTCGTGCCGGACAAACTCGAACCGGGGCTCCCTGAGGAGGTGCTCGATGTTGTGCTTCTGGCCCGTGAACAGGTTGTCCAGGCAGATCACCTCGTCGCCGGAAGCCAGCAGACGCTCACACAGGTGCGAGCCGATGAAACCCGCACCGCCGGTGACCAGAATCCGTATCATGCGCGCCTCTCCTGCGGAGTTTGGCGTAGTATAACCGCCGCCACCCGGCAAGGCAAGCCTCCGGGGCGTGTCCCTGCCGGGGCCGCATGGAAAGATTTGTGCCTATGCGGCGGGCATTTGTTGTTACAATATCCTCATCAAGGAGCGCCCACATGGACGACTGTGTGCCCGACCCTGACACGAGCGCCACGGCGACGGCCAAGATCTGCCCGCTGCTGGATCGGGCGTGTCTGCGTGACCGGTGCCAGTTGTGGGTGCGGGATTGGCACGAGGAGCGCAACCGTTATCACGTCGACTGCGCCATCGCCCTCATCGCCGTCGGCGTGAACGACGAGTCGCTCGTCCGGCTGAGAAACAAGAAAACCATCTCCTGACGGACTCACTTGAGACGAACAGCCTGGATATTCATGCTGGTGGCGGTCTGGAGCGCGGCGGCGTTGTGTCCCGCCCAGGTGCTGCCGTTCCGCAACTGGCGCCCCGAAGACGGGCTGGCCTCCTCGCAGGTGTGGGCGATCCATCAGGACAATCAGGGGTACGTCTGGATCGGTTGCACCGGCGGGATTTCGCGCTTCAACGGCCGCCAGTTCGTCACCTACCGGGACGCGCAGGGGGTGCTCCAGAACGTCGTTGAAGCCATCGGCGTGGACAGCCAGGGCCGGCTCTGGGCCGGCACGTTTCGTGGCCCGTGTGTCTATGACGCCCAGCATGACCATTTCATCTTTCGGCAGGACCTCGGCGGCCGGGTCCGCCGGTTCGTGACCCTGCGCGGCGAACTGTACCTGATGGCCGAGCGGGCCGTGTACCGGCTCGGCCCGGACGATGTGTGGGCGGCCGTCGGCATACCCGGCGTGGTGGATCCGCTGACCGCGCTCACCACCGACGGGCGGGCGCTCTATGTTGCCACCACCACCCGCCGCGTGTTCCGCATGGATCCGAAGCAGCCGGAGGACGTCCGCAGCTATCTCCTCCCGGCCGCCGTCAACGACCTGCGCGCCATCGACGGCGGCGACGTGTGGGTGGGCACGGACACGGGATTGTATTTCATCGATCACGCGCGCGGTGCGCCCACGGGGCCCGTCACCGGCTCAAGCCCGTTCCGCATCCTGACCCTGGTCCAGGACGGCGACGGCACCATCTGGGCCGGCACCACCGTGTCGCTGCTCCACTGGGACGGCGACCGGCTCCATCGGTTCGACACCGGAACCGGCCTGGGCGGATTGCCGGTCTGGTCGTCGTTCCGGGACCGCGAAGGCAACCTCTGGTTCGGGACCAACCACGGCGTCAGTCTCCTGGCCAAACGGCAGACCGAGATCTTCGACGCCCGGGCCGGCCTGCCCGGCCGCAGCGTCATCGCGGTGACCTGGGACGCCGTCCGGCAGCGGACCTGGTGTGCCACCACCGAGGGACTCTACTTCTATGCCGACGGGCGGATGCAGGCTTATCCGGATCCAGACGGATTTTTCCGCCGCTATTACGTCTGGACCATCCTGCCTGCGCCTGACGGCCGGTTGTGGCTGTCCACCGACGGCGGCGGCGTGGTGGTGATCGACGGCACCAGGCGACGGGTTTTGACCACAGCCGACGGCCTGGCCGGCAACGAGGTGCTGGAACTGTACCGCGACGACGACGGCGTGGTCTGGGCAGGCGGGCGCCAGGGATTGTCCCGGATCGCACCGGACGGCATCCAGGCATACACGCAGGAGCACGGTCTGCCGGTCAACTACGTTCGGCGGATCACCCGCATCCCGGGCCAGTCCGGTCTGTTTCTGGGCACCATCGGCGGCGGCTTCGTCCGGTTCGACGGCCGCCGGTTTACCACCCTCCAGCCGCCCGACAATCAGTCGCTCCTCTCCATTTACGACATCATCTGGTTGGATGACCGGCTGTGGCTGGCCACCAACCAGGGCGTGTACATCTGGCGGGGCGAACGGCAATTCAGCCATATCGGGCTCGCCGCCGGGTTGCCGAACCTGAACTGCACCGTCTTCCTCCGGGCGGGTGACAACCTGCTCTGGCTGGGCACCGATTCCGGGGCGGCGCTTCTCGACACGCGCTCGGAGGGCGTGATCCGCACCCTGACCACCGCTCACGGCCTGGCCGGCGACGAGTTCACCACCCATCACAGCGCCGCGGTGGATGGCGAAGGAAATTTCTGGTTCGGCACATTCGGCGGCGCCAGCCGGGTCAGTCGCGCCATCGTCGACCCGAACCGTCCGCCGGAAGGGCGCCCCCAGGTGGCGTTGGACCGGATGGAGGTGACGCTGCGGGGCGGCCAGCGGCTCCTCTACCGCCAGGCCCGCAATCTGGCGCTTCCCGCCGGGGTGCGCAGCATCCGTTTTGCGTTCGACGTGCTCTGGTTCCAGGATCCGCAGAACCTGCGGGTCAGTTCCAAGCTCAGCGGGTTCGACGAGAACTTCTCCGCGCCGGGCCAGGTCTTCCAGCGGGAATTCACCAACCTGCCGGCCGGAGAATACGCGCTGGACCTCCACCACTTCGAGGGGACCCGGCTGCAGGGCAAGGCGCGGCTGGCCACCTTCTGGATCGCCCCGCCGTTCTGGCAGAATCCGCTGTTCCAACTGCTGGCCGCGCTCCTGGCCTGCCTGCTCATCTTCCTGCTCTTCCGCTGGCGCCTGCACGCCATCGAGCAGGAAAAAGAGCACCTCGGCGAGCTGGTCCGCACCGCCACCCACGAGTTGGAGAAGAAGAACACCCTGTTGTCGCGGCTGGCCACCACCGACGAGCTGACGGGGTTGTTCAACCGGCGTTACTTTCTCCGCTCCCTCCTCCAGGAATGCCGCCGGCTGGCCCGGTCCCGCCCGGCCGAGCCGTTGACCCTCCTCATGCTGGACATCGACCACTTCAAGGCGATCAACGACGCCCACGGCCACGAGCTGGGCGACCGGGTCCTGCAACACGTCGCCCGCTGCCTGCGCTCCGGTCTGCGCACCACCGACTGCATCGCCCGCTTCGGCGGCGAGGAGTTCCTGGTGCTGCTGCCCTTAACCCCGCTGGACGGGGGCAAGCGGGTGGCCGAAAAGATCCGGCTCATGCTGGAATACTACCCCGTGGAACACGAGGGCCAGGCCGTCCATTGCACGGTGAGCATCGGGGTGACCACTGCCACCAGCCCCGTGGATCGTCCGGACGAACTCCCCGACCAGCTGATCCGGACCGCCGACACTCTGATGTACCAGGCCAAACAGCGCGGCCGCAACTGCACTGTGGCGGAACCCATGCCGGCCCCCGCCACAAAGCCCGTCGCTGACGAAAGCTGACCCGGCCCTTGTCCGGCCGTGCCGGGAATAACTGACCAATTAACTTGACGAATTAAATCTACATCTTTAGAATCAGATAATCAGTGCGCGTTTATCTTTCCGGGGCGAGGACGCCATGCATAAGATTGCCTGTCTCCTGCTGCTGGCCCTCCTGCTGACGCCGTGTGTCCGGGCGCAGGGAACGGAGTACGATCTGGAGTCGGACCTCACCATCGGCTACTCCTTCCTCTTCGGAGACGCCGATGACGACTACTACCGCAACCACCAGGACATCACCGAAGGATTCCTCCTGGACCGCTACCGCTTCGCCCTGTCGCCCAAGAAGGAAGGTCACTGGTTCGACCAGTTGCGCGTCGACCTGTCCATCGCCAACCGTGACGACAGCTCCAAGGGGCTGGACGTCCGGTTCCTCAAGCACGGCACCTACGAGGCGCGGGTCAAATACACGTATCTCTACGACTACTTCTCCGACCCGGCCTACAACTACGGGTTGAACGACCGGAACCTGGCCCGCGATGATTTCGACTTCGACTTCAGGTTCAAACGCGTGCCCCATTTTGTTTTCGATTTCGGCTACGGCCAGCTGCGCGTCCGCGACGAGTTCAACTACGGCGCCTTTTACTGGGGCGACAGCTTCAAGATTCCCATCCGGAAGGATCACACCCAGCGGGAGATCCGCGCCGGGGTGGAGTTCTCCCGAGGCGGGTTTTTGGCCGGATTCTCCCAGTCATGGTACACCCTGCGCGACCGCTCGCCGTACCTCAACCCGACGAGCCGCGGCGCCGGCCTGGGCCTCTACACCATCGAACTGACCGAACTCGACCGCACGCTGGTTTATGACGGCGACATCCCGGTGTCCACGGTCAAGCTGGGATACGCCGGCGGCCGGTTCTCCGCCGACCTGGTGTACGCCTACGGCGACGGCAGTCTCGACGTCGACTCCATCGATCTCAAGCAGTTCCTCTTCGAGGACATGGTTTCCCGGAATGAGATCCTGCTCGAGGCCGCGGGGACTGGCGCCCTGCCCGAGCACCACCTCGATTTACGGCTCGGCGTCGACATCACCGACTGGCTGGGTGTGGAGTACCGCCTTGACTGGCGGGACCTGAAGACGGACTCGGCGGTCGCCCTGACCGACACGCTGCGCCTCTTCCCGGTCAACGGCGCTCCCATCGAATTCACTGAAGCGTATGGCGAGACCTACCACTACCAGAATCGCGCCGCCGCGCACACCGTCGAGGCCACCGTCCGGCCCGCTGACGGCCTGTCGCTGACCGCCGGATACCGCCGCCGGGACGGCGAACTGACCCACACCCTGAGCCGGGATCAAGTGGTTGAATCGGACATCTTCGACGAATACACGCGCGACACCTACGAGCTGCGCGGCAAGTATCGGCTGGACAACGGCGCCGACTTCCGCGGGTTCTACCGGTACGAGTCCATCGACGAGCCGACGTTCCGGACGGCCGGTCGCTCCCGCCACGAGTTTCAGGTGGGCACCAGCCAGCCGCTGTCCGAGCTGCTGACCATCCACGCCAGCTTCCGCGATTCGCGGCTCGACGACGACCGCGTCGGTCTGGACAGCCGACTGCGGCTGGTCGACGCCGCGGTCGACTACGCGCCGCGCGCCGGGATCCACCTCGGGGCCGGTTACACGCTGTTCGACTGCAACTACCGGATCGGCCTGAGTTACGCCGTGGATGACACCGTCGTCACGCCGGTGGAAGAGTACGAGGCGGCCCAGAACGGCGTGTATGTCTACGCCGGATTCGATGGCAGCGAACGGATCAAGGGCGGTGTCTCGTTCCACTATCTCGACGATTCGGGCGAGTCGTATCCGCTGTCGCGGTTCGCCGGCCAGGCCAACGTCGAAGTGGGGCTGTTCAAGGATATCTCCGTCCTGGTCGCCGGCCGCTATTTCGATTACCAGGACGGCGTGTTCGCCGCCCACGATTACAGCTTCAACCAGCTGATCGTCGCCTTGCGCTGGATCCACAAGTGAGGGGTGCGCCATGAAACATCCGGTCCTGCTCATTCTGTTTATCCTGGCCTTCACGGCGCTGCCGGCCGGCGCCGATGAGCCGACGGTGGAAACCGGCTATACCGACTGTCTCGGCTGTCACGACGGCATGGACGCCCGTCTCGGCAAGACACCTCACGGTCAGGCCAACGGAGTGCTCTGCGCCCACTGCCACGGCATGCACCAGGGTGACGATCCCAGCGCCGAGAACATCCGCACGCTCAGAAATCCCAAGCCGGAGGAGGCGTTCGCGGTCTGCGCCAAGTGCCACACCGGCTACCGCCGGCCGGATTCCTCCCACAACGGGAGCGGCCGGGGCTGCCTGTCCTGCCACGACATGTGGCACACGGAAAAGACCGCGACGGCCCGGCCCACCCCGGCGGCCCGCCTGCTGCCCGTCCAGACCCTCGACGCCTGCACGCCGTGCCACACCCGGCAGCACGCCGAAATCATGAAGCCGTACCACCACCAGGCCGGCCGCATCGACAACCTGTGCGTCCAGTGCCACGATCCGCACCGGTCGCGGACCGAGATCCGCGCCGAACGGATCGACCGGAAATGCGCCCGCTGCCACCCCGACGCCGCCGGCCCGTTCCTCTACAAGCACCTGGGGACCGGGAGCGACGGCTGCCGCGAGTGCCACCTGCCCCACGGCAGCACCAATCCGAATCTGTTGACCCGCAGCAGCACGCGGTTTCTGTGCCTGTCGTGCCACACGGACACGCCGACCTTCCATGACATGGGCAACCCGCGCTTCGCGCAGTGCACCTCCTGCCACAACGCGATTCACGGTTCCAACGTCAGCGCCAAGTTCATGGAATAGGCGATCATCTTCAGGTTGATGGGCACGGGCCGGGCGAAACACCCGGCCCGTGGTTCATTTCGCCGTCCCTCACCCCGGCAGCTGTCGCCTGGCCGTCGGCCGTGTCCCGGCCGGACACGAACAGTCGTTCCTCCATCCCGTCTTTCACGAACGGTCGTCCCATCTTTCCGCCTTTCGGGTACTTTCGTTCGGTGCCGGTCCGTCCGGGCTCTTCCGGAACCCGGCGCGCACGCTCCGAATTGACTTCACCCCCGGCGGCAGGCTATACTGTCGCCCGATTTGCGGCTCTTTCTGATCCCGACATCGAGTCTGGCCGAAGTGGCGGAACTGGCAGACGCACTGGACTCAAAATCCAGCGGACCGCAAGGTTCGTGTGGGTTCGACTCCCACCTTCGGCACCAATACCCACGGGCGTTTCTGAGTGATCCGAAACGCCCGTTCATTTTTCCTGCAATCATAGCCTAAGTAACTTTTGGGGAGTGTTTCCATGAAGACACGTCGATTCAGTTCAACCGGCCGCCTCCTGATCGGATGCGTCGCCGTCTGGGGCCTGCTCCAATCGTACACTCCGGCGGCATCCTCGGAATCGGCGCCCGATCTCCAGGAGCTGCTGCAACGGATCCAGGTGTACACCGACACGTTCTACGGCGAGTTTGGAAACTGCGTCCTGGAGGAAAAGTACACCCAGCGGCTGAAAGGCACGGACAACCGGATGCAACCGGTTTTGCAGATCCGGGTGCTCCGGGCCGACGTGCTCCTGGTGTGGGTGGAGTCGGCACAGCAGTGGGCCCTCTTCCGGGACGTGTACGAGGTGGACGGCAAAGACGTCCGGGAGCGAGGGGACCGGCTGCAACGGCTGTTCCTCACTGCTCCGGCGGAACTGGACGCCGTCATCGCCGAGAGCGCCCGGTACAACATCGGGCCGGCCCGCCGCAACATCAACGTGCCCACCCTCGTACTTTCATTCCTCAAAAAGGAACATATCGCCCGTTTTGAATTCAAGCTGGACGGCAAGGACAAGATCGAGGGGCAGGTCACCGTCAAGCTGGATTTCACCGAGACCGAGCGCCCCACCATGATCTCGAACCGTGGGCAGGACGTGTTCAGCAAGGGCTCGGTGTGGGTCGATCCCCAGACAGGGGTTGTCCGCCGAACCCGCCTGGCGGTTCAGGGACTGGGATCCGGCGAACCCCGGGCCGAAATCGTGGTCACATTCAAGGAATCGGATGCTTCGGGCATTGCGGTGCCATCGCACATGACCGAACGCTACACCTTCCCCGGCAGCCGCAGCGGCGCCCTGGCGCCCGACATCAGCGGGCAGGCCGAGTACACCAACATCCGCAAATTCCGGATCCAGACCGAGTCGACGGTGGCTTCGCCGAAGGCCGGGACGGAATGAGCGAAGCGTTCGTCACCTGTTCCGCACTCGAAACGAATACCGCGTAATGTTCGGCGGGTTTCGCCGCACCGGCGCCGTTTGATTCGCCGGGCGGCGCGCTGCGATGGACTCAGCCGGATGATACGAATTTCCCCTCGCGCGATTTGCCCGATCCGCGATACACTGAAGCCCGGAACGCCACCCCACCCCAGGAGCACGGCACGCCATGAGCACCGACGGAGCGAACCCCCCGGGTGGAGACCGGCAACCGGCGAGTGACCGCCTGGCGCCGATCCGCCGCGAGCTGGGCCGGCTCATCCGCAAAGAGGAAGCGGCGTTCGGCCGCACCCGCCGCCCGCCCGACACCCTGATGGGGCACCTGGAGCGCGTGGCCGCCCACGCCGTGCGCCTGGCGCGGGCCGAGGGCGTGGATCCGCTCCTGGCCGAGCTGGCGGCGTTGTTCCACGACGCCGGCAAATTTCACGGCGGCCGGTATCACGAGGACGACCTGCCGGAGGAGGAGCACTCCGTCGCCGTGCTGCGCGAGCTGGGCGGCCGGCACGGGCTCGATGCCGCCGCCCTCGACGCGGTGGCGGCGGCGATCCGGCAGCTCTACCGCGACGACCCGGAATCGACGCCGCTGAGCAGGATCCTCTTCGACGCCGACAACCTGGACAAGCTCGGCCTGCCCGGCATGGCGCTGTACTTCATCAAGTCGGGCCTCCGCGGCCAGAGCCTGTCGCGGGACATGATCATCCGGCTCACCGTGGAGCTGACCTACGCCCGCTACGCGGCGCGCGGCCTGTACACCCGGGCCGCCCGCGGCATGGCCGAGAAACGGTCGGCCGAAACCATCCGGTTCATTCACGACCTCCTGGCTGCCCTGCGGGAAGACGGCCTGTTCGACGCCCGGATCGACACCGTCCGCGTGGGCGACCTGGACCTGGAGGTGATCCGGCCGGCCGCCTGCCCCTGTGGCGGCGCCGTGGCGCTGACGAGCTGGATCGAACAGGGGAAGAAGTGCACCGAAATCCATCTGGCGATGACGTGCGCGGGGTGCGCTGACCGGCACGAGATCCGGTTCTGCCGGCCCCGGTTGATCGGGTGAGGTCGCCGGCCGGCTCGGCTCACTCCGCCGCCGTCCCCCCGTCAGCGCGCGAGCGCCTTTCGGCCGCCCCTCCGTCCGCCGACCGGTTCCGTTCCCCGGAAAGGAGATAGCGCCGCAGGTCGTCCGGCGTGTTCAGGTTCGCGTACCAGCCCGTGTCGACGGCGGCGAGGATGCGGGTCGGGTGATGGTCGTACACCGCCAGCACCCGGCGGGATCCCGCCGCCAGCAGCCGCGCGGCCGTCGCACCGACGGCACGGTCATACGCGCCGAAGAGGGGCTCCGTCCGGCCGGGGGTGAACGCCGGCACCGCGATCGCGTGCTGCTCCAGGCAGGAAAGCAGACGGCGCATCAGCACGAAATCGATCTCCGGAATGTCGCAGGCGATCACGAAGTTGACGCGGTGCGGCGACGCCGCCAGGCCGGCCGCCAACCCGGCGAGCGGCCCCTGGCCGGGGACCGCGTCGGAGACGCACCGCGCCCCGGCCACCGGCGAGGGCTGAGCGGCGGCGGCGGCGAACAGCACGTCGTCGAAGTGGGGCGCCAGGACCCGGTGCAGCCGGGCGGCCACCGGCACCCCGTCGATGGGGATGAACGCCTTGTCGGTGCCCATCCGCAGGCTCCGGCCGCCGATGAGGATGATGGCCGCAGCCGGTTCCGGACGCGCCCCCGCCAGCCAGGCCAATCGCCGGGCCGCGCTCGCGTCGACATCCAGCGCGCGGGCCAGGGCTGCGATGGCCGCGGCATCCACCCGGGCGCCGTCCACCAAGCCGGACCGGGCGCAGGCCGCCGCCGCAGCCTGCCCGGGCAGGCGTTCGGCCCGGCAGAACTCCGGATCGATGGCCGGCCACGCCTTCGGCGCCATCACCGACACCGCCGGTCCGCCACGGCATCCTCCGCGCCGGCGGCGCCTCCAGCCAGGATGGCCATGCGTCGCTCGAAGGCGCGGTCCACCGCCCGGAGGACATCCCGCCGGTAAGCGTCCCACGCAGCGAGGAGCGCGAGCGCAAATGGAGTCAGCTCGGTCTTTCCCCGCTGGGATCCGCCGCGCGACGGCTCGACCAGCTTCCGGCCCAGCCCCGCCTCGGCCCGGCGGAGGTCGCCCCAGGCCTTGCGGTAGCTGCGGCCCAGCGCGCGCGCCGCGGCGACCAGCGTCCCCTCCCGCCGCACAGCCTCCAGCAGCCGCCACTTCCCGTCGCCGAACACCCCGGCCACGGCCTCGGTCGACAGGTACAGCTTGACCTTCGGCTTGACGGATGGCTGGGGTGCGGGCATCACGGCTCTCCTCTACCTGGTTTCCCCGGGGGCGGACCCGGGGGAGGGGTCTGTCGCCTCGAACGTCAGGGCGAACACGACCATGGCGATCAGGAATTGCCAGACCCGGGCCAGCCCGCGTTGGCCGTGCGCGTCCCCCCGCCACTGGCCGGCATACGCCTTCAGGTGGGTGAACAGGGCCAGGGCATTCCGGATGTCGTGGCTGTAACCGTCTTCCTTGTGCTTGAGAAACCGGCGCAACCCCCGCATCAGGAGCGGCGCCGCCAGAAAATACCACACCAGGAGCACGCCGGCCGTGTGCAGCACCACCGGCACCCCGCCGGCCGCCCCGCTCACGGCCGGGGTGAAAAACGTGAGGATCACGACCATGGTGGTGACCACCAGGCCCACCCGGCACAGCTTGCGGATCACCCGGGGCCGCCGCGGCCGGCCCTTCGCGGCGGGTGCACCGGCCGCCTCGGCGGCGAGGGGAGCCGGCGGGGGCGGCCGGCTCATCGCCTCCGCGATCGCCCGGGGCAGCGCCCCGCCCAGGAATCCGGCCACCCCGCCGATGACGCCGTAGAACCCCAGATACAATGCAATCAGCAAGGCGCTCGGCTGCAGGCCGGGCGGCGGCGCCCCGAACCCCAGGTGGCGGCTCAAGTAGGCAAACAACACGTTGATCGACTCCCACAGCGAGTTCCCGTACATGAGGGTCAGGATCAGGATTTTCTGAAGCGCGGATTCCAGCAGGCTCAGCACGCCCAGCAGGAAGGCCGCCACGCGAAACCGCGGGATGATCCAGAACAGGGCCGCGCCGGCGAGCGCCTGGAAGCTGACGGCGAAGTAGGCCGTCACCGGCGAGTGGGGGCTCACCGCCACCTTGATGATCAGGACGATGGTCAGGGCTTTGAGAATGGCACTGATTTTTCTGTCCGCGTAATGGGCGATCAGGCAGATGATCATGACCGCGGCGGCGCCGGTGACCGTCCCCACCAGCGGGCTTTTCAGAGCGTGCAGAAATCCGCCCAGGCCGGCTTCGCTCAGCGCCCACAGCGCCGTGAGGCGTTCGACGGCCCGGTTGTCGTCGTTCGGCATCACAGGTCGATCCTTGACGGGTTGGCGTACACGGTGAAGGCCTCCCCGCGGGCAAACCCGGCCAGGGTGATCCCCGCCTGCCAGGCGCGCCGGACCGCGGGACTGGTGGGGGCGCCGCGGGAAATGATGAATTGGATGCCGGCTTGGTGGGCCTTGGCCACGATTTCCGATGACGTCCGCCCCGTGCGCGCCAGCAACAGCCGGTCCAGGGCAAGGCCGTCGAGAAGAGCCCGGCCGACGGCCTTGTCCACCGCGTTGTGCCGCGCGACGTCTTCGTAGAAAAACAGCGGGCCCCGGAGCGGATCGTACAGTCCGGCGGCATGCACCCCGCCGCTCTCGCGGAAAAGCGCGGAGCACGCCGCGATCCACTGGCCCGCCGCGGCAACGGCCCGCGCATCAACTAACGGCGCCGGCGGGGCCGGGACCGAGCGTTCCCCATCGGCGGACGCCGGTTCCACGTCGTCCGAACCTCCGGTACCAGAGGCCAACCGGCCTCCGGTCCGGGAGAAATCCGGCGGCGGATCGATCACCGCCTCCGCGCGCCCCGTGTGCGGATCCCACCGCCAGTCCCGGATCTGGGCCGCCTCGCGAATCCACCCGGCCGTGCGCAGATAGCCGACGGTCAGCTCGCGGAGCGCCTGCGGCGTCGCCAGGACGGTGCCCAGCTCGCGCCCGTTGGCGACGAGGGTGACCGGGCATTCCGTCGCCACGCAACAGGTCACGGGTTCGACTCCGGCGGTGGTCCAGCGGACGGCCGGGATGGATTTGGCCGGCGCACCGGCGCCGTCCGCCTGGGGGTCATCGAGCGCTCCGGCTTCCCCGGGCGACGCCGTTGTATCGACACCGACATATCGAAAAGGCGGCAGGGGATCTCCCACGGCACAGTCTCCGTTGAAACAGACTCAGAAGACTTCAGGATAGCCGACGTCGATGAACATGTTTTCAAGCCGGTGCTTGTGCCCCAGCTCCATGTTCGCGAGGTTCTCGAACATGTGCCGCGTCTCCGCGGTGGTGGCCGCCGCCCCCAGGGCGTGATAAAACTCGACGGCCTGCTGCTCCTTCTTCATGGCCAGCGCGATGGCGTCCCGCGGTTTCATGTCCGTGCTGAGCGGGGGCATGGCTTCCGACTCGGCCACCTTCCAGTCGGCGGCGGGCGGGGCGATCTTCATGATATCCGTCGGATTGGAGCGAAAGCGCTCGAGCAGCTCAAAATGGCCTTGCTCGTCCTTGGCCAGCTGCTGAAACATCGCCCGCACGCTGGGATCCCCCACCTTCCGGGCGGCGGCGGAATAAAACTCGAAGGCCTCATTCTCCCGCTGGGTCGCGATCACGAACAACTGTTCGATGTCCAGAGGATTGATCATGGGTGTTCCCTCTTCTTGAACTCAGGCGGTCACGGGCTCGCCCGGCCGCCGAAGACTTCGTCAGCGGCGACCGGGCGGTCCGGGCGGCGCCGGTTACGGCCGCGCCTGGCGGCTGATGCCGGCGCCCAGAGGCTGGCCGTCGCCGATCTTCTCCACCCGGATGGCGCAGGCCTTGTATTCGGCGGTTTCCGTCACGCTGTCGAACTTGTCGATGGTCAGCACGTTGGCGCACACCTCCGCAAAGTGGAAGGCGCACCAGACGACACCCGGTGCGGAGCGATCCGTCACCCAGGCGGTCAGCTCGATGGAACCCCGGCGGCTGGTCGCCCGGACGCGGTCGCCGTTCCGGATGCCCAGCGCGGCGGCATCCGCTGGACTGATCTCGAGCAGCTCTTCGCCGAAAATGTTCTCGAATCCCTTGCTGTTGCGCGTCTGCGTGCCGCTGTGGTAGTGCCAGAGCCGGCGGCCCGTGGACAGCACCAGCGGATACTCCGCATCCGGAGGCTCCGCCTGGGGAATCCACTTCGTCACGGAGAACAGGCCCTTTCCCCGCGTAAACCGGCCGTCGCGGTGGAGGAATGTCGTGCCGGGATGTTCCAGGGTCGGGCACGGCCACTGCAGGCCGAGCGACTCGATGCGCTCCCAGGTGATCCCGGCGCACGAGGTGGCGGACTTGCGCATGTCCTCCCACACGGCGTTGGCCGAGGTGAAGCCGAGGTCCTTGCCCAGGCGCTTGCCCAGCTCCTGCATCACCCACCAGTGGGAACGGGCTTCGCCGGGGGGCGTCAGCGCCCGGCGGACGCGCTGGACGCGGCGCTCTGAATTGGTGAAGGTGCCGTCCTCCTCGCCCCAGGCTGTGTCAGGAAAGATCACGTCGGCATAGGGTGTCGTCAGGTTGTCGAAAATATCGCACACGACGAAGAACTCGAGGGCCTCGAGCTCCTTGATGGTGTGCGCCATGTGCGGTTCCGTCTGGACCGTGTTGTCGCCGACGCAGTAGAGGATCTTCGTGCCGCCGTCGAGCGCCTTGCGCAGCATGGTCGGCATCGTGTATCCCGGCTTCTGGGGCAGTGACGGCACCCCCCAGGCCTTGGCGATCTTCGCCGAGAGCTCCGGGTTGTTCACCGGCTGGTAGTTGTGGAACACGTTGGGCAACGCGCCCATGTCGCAGGCGCCCTGCACGTTGTTCTGACCCCGCAGCGGGTTCACGCCGGCGGCCGGCTTCCCAAGGTTGCCGAGCACCATCTGGAGGTTGGCGAGGGTCTTCACGTTGTCGGTCCCGCAGATGTGCTCCGTGATGCCCAGGGTGTAGCACAGGCTGGTCGACTCCGCCTCACCGAGGATCCGGGCCACCCGCCGCATCGTCTCGACCGGCACGCCGCAGATTTCGGAGGCCTTCTCCACGGGGTAATCCCGCACCCCTTCCCGGATCACGTCGGGATTCTCGGTGCACTCGCGCAGGAAATCCTCGCGGGCCCAACCGTTCTTGAATATCTCGTGGATCAGGCCGTTGATGTAGGCGATGTCCGTCCCCACCTTGTGCTGGACGTGCAGCGTCGCCCAGCGGGTGAGGTCGGTCTTGCGCGGATCGCTCACGACCAGCGTCGCGCCGCGCTTCACCGCCCGCTTCATGTAGTACGAAATCACCGGGTGCGCCTCGGTGGTGTTGGACCCGATGACGAAGAGCACCTTCGCGTCCTGAAGCTCCTCGATCGAATTGGTCATCGCCCCGCTGCCGAATGCGGTCGCCAGACCGGCGACCGTGGGGGCGTGTCAAGTACGTGCGCAGTGGTCAACGTTATTGGTTCCGATGACCGCCCGGGTGAATTTCTGGATGGCGTAATTGTTCTCGTTGGTGATCCGGCCCGAGCCGAACGCGGAGAAGGTGTCGGGGCCGTGCTGGTCGATGATGGTCTTGATCCGGCTGGCGGTATAGTCGAGCGCCTCGTCCCACGAGACGCGGACATGCTGGCCGTCCTTCTTGATCATCGGGTATTTCAGGCGCTTGTCGCTGGATGGAAATTCGTAGGCATACCGGCCTTTCACGCACAACATGCCCTGGTTGGGGGAGACTTCCCGCCCGGTGACCCGCACCACCCGGTTGCGCGCCCGGTCGACATGGAGCGTCACCTGGCAGCCGACGCCGCAGTAGGGGCAGGTCGTGTTGACCTTTTCCAGTTCCCATGCCCGTCCCAGACCGCGCGCCTTCTTGTCGGTCAGGGCGCCGGTGGGACACAGCTGGACGCACTCACCGCATTGCACGCAGCTCGAGGCGCCCATGGGCAGGTCGTCGTCGACGATCACCGCCGTCTCGCCGGCCCGGAAACCGAAGTCAAGCACCTCGTTGACGACCGTGGAATTGCAGCCGGCCACGCAGCGGCCGCAGGCGATGCACCTGGCCGGATCCCGGTCAATGAACTCGGCCGACCGGTCGTCCGCGCGGTCCCGCTCGATGCGGAAGGTCGGCCGCTCGATGCCCAAAAAGTAAGCCGCCTGCTGCAGCTCGCACACACCGTTCTGCTCGCAGGAGAGGCAGTCGTGCTCGCCGCTGGACAGCAGCAGGTCGATCACCAGGCGCTGCGCCTGGAGCACCCGCTCGGTGTTCGAAAACACCTTCATGCCATCCCGCACGCGCACCGTGCAGGCCGTCTGGAGACCCCGCAACCCTTCGATCTCCACCACACAGGCCCGGCACTTGCCGGCGGGACCGGTCTTGGGATGGTAGCAGAGCGAAGGAATGTATACGCCGCAGCGTCGCGCCGCCTCGAGCACGGTCAGTCCATCCGGCACTTCATAGGACTGGTTGTTGAGGATGATGTTCATGCGCACGTTCTCCTCGTGGAATTCTCGATTGTGATCTATCGGATCAGGGATTCAAATTCGGTTCTGAATTTCCGCACCATCGCCCGGATGGGCATGCCCCAGGCGTCTCCCGTCGGGCACAGTGTGCTGCCGATGACCGTGTCGCAGATCGACAGCACCGTGTCGATGTCGGCCGCGGATCCGCGCCCCGCCACCAGCCCCTGCAGCAGCCGCTTGACCACAACGGAGCCTTCACGGCAGGGCGTGCATTGGCCGCACGATTCGTGCGCGTAGAACTCGATCGCCCGCAGGGCGATGCTTGGGATGGACACCTTCTCGTTCATGACCATGATGCCGCCGGACCCCAGCATGGTCCCGGCCTTGATGCAGGCGTCATAGTCGAGGGGAAGCCCCCGGGCCTCCTCCGCGGTGAGGATGGGCACCGACAGCCCGCCTACGATCACCGCCTTGAGCTGGCCGACCACGCCACCGGCGGCGGCGAGCACGGTCTCCAGCGGAGTGCCGAGCGGGAACTCGTACACGCCCGGCTTGCGCACCGCCCCCGACACGCCGAACAGCTTCGGGCCGTAATTACCGACGGTCCCGATGGCGCGGAAGGCTTCGGGGCCGTGCGCCACGACGAAGGGCATCACGGACAGGGTTTCCACATTGTTGACGATCGTCGGGCAACCATAGAGGCCGACGTTGGCGGGAAACGGCGGCTTGATGCGCGGGCAGCCGCGCTTGCCTTCCAGCGACTCGATGAGCGCGGTCTCTTCACCGCACTCGTAGGAGCCTTTCCCCCGGTGGACGATGATATCGAGCTGACCGAGGAGGCCGGCCGTCTTGGCCTCACCGATCGCCTCCTCCAGGATGCGGGCGATCCACTCGAATTCGCCGCGGATGTAGATGAACGCCTGCCGGCACCCGATCGTGTGGGCGGCGATCGCCATGCCCTCGATGAGCAGGTGGGGATCGTACTGCATGATCTGGCGATCCTTGAAGGTCCCCGGCTCCCCCTCGTCGGCATTGCAGATGAGATACACCGGGCGGGGATCGTTCTTGGGCAGGAAGCCCCATTTCATGCCGGCGGGGAACCCGGCGCCACCCCGGCCGCGGACCGTCGCGTGCTTGACCATGTCGAGCAGTTCGGCCGGTTGCATGGCCAGGGCCTTGGCCAGCGCCTTGTACCCGCCGGTCCTCTTGTAGACGGCCAGCGTGTGGGCGTTTTTCCGGCCGCGGTTCTTCAGGAGGATCGAGCAGGCGGTGCCGTAGTGCGACCCATCCTTCCGGGGCGGCATGATCCCCTCCCGCAGCGAGGCGATCAGCGCATCCGTCTTGGCGACGGTCATCTTTTCATAGTACACGTCGTTGACCTGGATCACCGGGCAGGTGCCGCACGATCCGAGGTCCTCGACCTCCGACAGGGTGAACAGGCCGTCCGGAGTGGTCTCGCCGACCCGTATTTTCAAGGTCCGGCACAGGTGCGCCAGGATCCGCTCCGCCCCGGCCAGGTAAGCGGGAACGTTGGTGTCAACGCAGAGGTGATACCGGCCGACCCGCTCGGTGTTGTACATGGAATAGTAGGTGGCCACACCGTAGGCCTTTGAGAAAGTGACCCCCACCAGTCCGGCCACCTCCCGGATGGCCTCCCTGGACAGATAGTTCCCGTTCTCACGCTGGGCCGTGTCCAGGGCCGGCATGAGAGCCGATTCCCGGTGCGGGTACCGGGCAATCTGATCCTTGATCCTGAGGATGGCTGTTTCACTGAGCATGTGCGATCCCCTCAAGTCGGATTATTTCAACAGGTCCCGAATGGCCGCCAGCAGCTTGTCCTTGACGAACGGCTTCTCCATGAAATGCTTGACCGGCCAAGGCTGGTCGGAGATGGCCTCGAAGGAGGCCTCCAGGTAGTTTTGCCAGTGGGCGATCGAAGTCTGCATGATGATGGGGATGTCTTTCGTCTCCGGGTTCGCTCCGAACTCATACGCCAGTTCGAAGCCCTCGGCATCGGTCCGCATCATCACGTCGAGAATGATCAGATCCGGTTTCGATTCGGCGATCCGCTTTTTCCCTTCGTCCCCGTCGCCGGCGGTGGACACGATGTACCCGTTGGCCTCCAGCATGATGCGAAGCGGTTCGACCAGATCATAGTCGTCATCGATGATCAGAATCTTGTGGGCCATGGCAGGTGTTCCTCCGGTTCAGGAAATCGATTCCCCGGAATTCGGGCCGGGTCGACTCATGAGCCCGACCGATGCGATCGACCCGGTGCATCGCGCAATCAAGCACCGTTGTGTTCGTGATCTGCATCATCCAGAGAGTCGTAACTCAAGCGCAATAGTACATTTTGAAACAGTGGGAGTCAACAGCTGTGTCGCAAAAACATGGAATATTCCGCTCTTGGTGTAACAATTGAGATTTCTTAATCTTTTGATGCATTTGATCGATTGCATCTCAAATACAATCCGTGGACAGCTGTTCGTGGATGGCCGGGAAGGGCCGGCCGCAGGGAGATATCCCGGCACACAGCCGAGCGGACCGATTCGCTCAGGCCGGTTTCCGATATCCGAAACCCAGCATCCGGTTTATAATCAGGTTACCGCCATCCACGAGACTCGCCATGCAGCGGATTCTGCTCCTGGACAACTTCGACTCCTTCACCTACAACGTGAAGCACCTGTTGGAGACCTTTGACGTGGCGGTGGCGGTGCGGCGGGCCGACGCGTTCACCCTGGCCGAGGCGGCCGCGCTGGCGCCTGAACTCATCGTCGTCTCGCCGGGCCCGGGAAGTCCCGAGGAGGCGACCGTTGCGCTCGAGGTGGTGCGCGCCTTCGCCGGGCGGGTGCCACTGTTCGGCATCTGCCTGGGCATGCAGGTCATGGTCACGGCGTTCGGCGGCCGGGTGGCTCCGGCGGCTGAACCGGTCCACGGCAAAACGTCGCCCGTGCGGCACGACGGGCGGGGGTTGTTTCTCGGGATTCCCAACCCCGTCCGGGTGGCCCGCTACCATTCCCTGCAGGTGGTGGAAGCGCCGCCGGTCTTCACCGTCGCTGCCACGGGTCCGGACGGGGTCCCCATGGCGGTCCGGCACCGGACGCTCCCCCTGGCCGGTGTCCAGTTTCATCCAGAATCCTTTCTGACCGAACACGGACGGGAGATGATGGCCCATGTCCTCGACGGCCGTATGTGAAACCTGGCAGCGGCGGGAAGCAACCCTGTCGGTCGACGACTTCTTCGACCGGTTGAACGCCCGCCCCGGCGCCCTGTTCTACGGACCGGGCGACTGGATCCTCCTCGGCCGGGAACCGCTGCTCGTCGCTGGCAGCCACACGCTCCCCGCGCTGGCGATGGACCGGCGGGGGGATGCGCCGCCCATCTGCCCGGACTGGCTCGGGTTCGTCGGCTACGAGTACGGCCGCCGGTTCGAGCGCCTGCTCCCCGAACCGCGGCCCGGCGCCCTGCCGCTGCCGGACTGCCAGTTCGTCCTGTACCGCGAGGTGGAGCTCTACGACCAGGCGCACCGGCGACTGTTCTCCGGCCGGCGATTCCTGGACAGCGCGGATGCCGCCCTCCCAGCCCGCGTTGACCTTGGCCTGGGCCCGTTCCAGGCGCGCAAGATCGGCGATACCGACACCCCGGCCGCCTACCGTGAGAAGGTGGCCACCATCCGGTCCGAGATCGGCCGCGGCAACGTCTACCAGGTGAGCCTCACCCGCCAGGAACGCTGGGCGGTCTCCGGTTCCCGGATTGAATTCGCCCGTCGCCTGTTCGCCGCCAATCCCGCGCCTTTCTCCGCCCTGGTGACCGGTGCCGGCTTCACGATCATCTCATCATCACCGGAGCGCTTTGTCCGGCTGCGGGAGGGCCGCCTGTTGGCCCAGCCCATCAAGGGGACCATCGGCCGAGGCGCGAACGAGGCCGAGGACGGCCGGCGGCGCCGTGAGCTGCTGGGGAGCGCCAAGGACCTGGCGGAGCTGGCCATGATCACCGATTTGATCCGCAACGATCTGTCCCGGATGTGTGTCGCGCCGTCGGTGGCGGTGGCGGCGTTCCCTCGCCTGGAGACTTTCGCCAACGTCCACCACCTGGTGGCGGACGTGGTGGGAGCGCCGGCGCCGGGTCTGGATCTGGGCGGTCTGCTGGCCGCACTGTTCCCCGGCGGTTCCATCACCGGCTGCCCCAAGCTCGCCGCCATGCTCCGCATCCGGGAGCTGGAGGCGCTGCCGCGCCAGGTCTATACCGGCGCCATCGGCTGGCTCAGCGCCGATTTCGGGCAATGCGACTTCAACATCGCCATCCGAACCTGCTGGGAGGCGGGCGGCGAGCTGCGCTTCGGCGTCGGCGGCGGCGTGGTGTGGGATTCGGATCCGGCGGCCGAGTATCTGGAAACCATCGCCAAAGGGAGGTCCATCGTCGCATGCTTGAGCTGACGGCCGAGACCAACGTCGATTTGCCGTGCTCCGCGCTGCAGCACGGTTACGGGCTCTTCGAGACCGTCCGGGTTGCGACCGGCGTGCCCTTGTTACTGGAGCTGCACTTGGAGCGCCTCCGCGACGGGCTGGCCGCTCTGGATCTGCCGCCCCCGCCGGACACGGACACCGTCCGGCGCTTCGCCGCCCGCCACGCGGTGCCCGCCGGCGCCGACGGCGCACTGAAACTCGTCGCCGCCGATGGGCGGCTGATGGTGTGGTTCGGCCGGCCGCCGCGGTCCATCCGCAACCCGGCCACGCTGCTGGTGTTCGATGGGTGGCGCCGCCATGCGGCCGGCCTACTGAGCCGGCACAAGACCGTGTCCTACCTGGAGAACATGCGCCTGATCCAGGCGGCCCGCCAGGCGGGCGCCGACGAGGCCGTCGTGCTGAACACGTCCGGCCGGCTGTGCGATGGGAGCCGGACAACGCTGTATGTGGTGCGCCACGGGGAGGCGCTGACGCCGCGAGCAGCCGACGGCGCGCTGCCGGGCGTCATCCGCCGCCTGCTGCTGGAGGCGGGCCGGGCACGGGAAGCGGTGCTGACCCCCCGCGATCTGGCCGCCGCGGATGCGGTGTTTCTGAGCAACGCCTTGTTGGGGATCGTGACCGTCCGCCGGATCCTGGGCGTGGATCACCGCCTGCCAGCCCACGCGGCCATCCGGAACGCACGCCGGACGCTGGCCGCCCGCTGGCAGGACGAGGTTGGCCGGTACGGCCGTCCGGCATCCTGCTGAACCTGACAGCCGGACGAGCGTTGGCCGCGCCCACCGTTCGGACCGGTTGGCGCGGCGGCCTGCGGTCGAGCCTACTCCTTCTTCTCAACCTTCGCCGGTGTCGGCAGCAGCCCGTAAACACCCACAGCCACCGCGGCAACGAGCAGGATCTCGGTGACATTCAGGAAGGTGTGGGGAGCGATGTTGAGCATGGCCACGGACAAAATTTTAAAACGGATCAATACGGCCAGCAACAGACTCACACCCGCCAGAGCCAACAGAATCTCCACCAGTTTCCTCGACATGGATCCTCCTCCCGTAGGCTGTTGAACATGCTCGGCGGCATCCGGTGGCCGCCGGAACCTGCATCATCGACCTGTCTGTCGTTTATGCTCAATGCGCCCATTGTACTCTCCAGCCGGTCCCCTGACAAGCACACCGCCACACCCCCGTCTACCATTGAGCGCCCCCCGGCCGTCACCCGCCGGCCCGGCTTCACCGATTGCGGGCTCCCGCCATCTTCTGATACAATTCCACTGTAATCTCCTCCCGATTCAACTGCAGGGGGTGCCCCATGGCCATACATCGGAGTCGCATCATCTGGGCCTGTGTGACCGCCGCCGCGTTTCTCGGCAGCGCGGTTTTAGCGGGCGACCTGGAGCCGTCCGCAACGCCCCGGCTCGCGCCCGTACCGGCCGATTTCATCGCCTATCAGCAAGCCGGCCGGCCGCTCACGACCAGCCGGGACGGCTGGCCGCTGGGCCTGATTCCCTCGCCCATCGACCTGTCGCACCTGACGGGGCAGCAGATTTTTCAGGACCGCGCCAAGGCGGCGCCGCCGGCCAGCTACGACCTCCGGACACTGGGCCGGGTCCCCCCGATCCGGAACCAGAATCCGTGCGGCACGTGCTGGGCTTTCGCCACCAGCGCCTCCATCGAGACCACCCTGCTGCCCGGCGAGACGCTGGACATCTCGGAAAACCACTTCAAAAACACCGCCGGTTTCGATCCGGACGGCTGCACCGGCGGGGGCAATCACTGGATGGCGCTCGCGTATCTCACCCGCTGGAGTGGGCCTGTCGCCGAAGCCGACGACCCGTACAATCCCTATTCGGACTACTCGCCGCCCGGCCTGGCGCCGCGAAAGCACATCCAGGACACCATCATCATTCCCGACCGGAGCGGCCCGCTCGACAACGCCAACATCAAGCAAGCCGTCATGGACATCGGGGGCGTGTACACCGCCATGTACTGGAGCGACGCCGCCTTCAACACCACCACCGACGCATACTATTTTTCAGGCAAGGCGTACCCGAACCATGCCGTGACCATCATCGGCTGGAATGACGCCTACAATCGGAACAACTTCAAAACCGTGCCGCCGGGAGACGGGGCTTTCCTCATCCGCAACAGCTGGGGTACGGCGTTCGGCGACAACGGGTACTTCTACATCTCCTACTACGATGCCAACGTCGCCACCGACCTCAACGTGTACACCGGCATCGAGTCCGTGACCAACTACTCCGCTTGCTACCAGCACGATCCGCTGGGCCTGACCCAGATGCTGGGCTACGGTTCCACCAGCGCCTGGGCGGCCAACATCTTCACCGCCGATGCGTCGGAGAATCTGGTGGCCGTGTCGTTCTAGGCCCTCAGCGCCGGAACCACCTACGACGCGTACGTCTACACCAACGTCGGCTCCTCGCCCACCAGCGGCACCGAAGCGGCCCACCTGCAGGGGACGATGGTCAATCCCGGTTATTTCACCTTGCTCCTGCCGTCACCGGTTGCGTTAACCGCCGGGACGAAGTTCTCGGTGGTGATCCGCGTCAATACGCCTGGCTACACCTACCCGCTGGCTTTGGAGATGCCGGTCGCCGGCTATTCCACCACCGCCACCGCCAACCCCGGCGAGAGCTTCGCCGGCACCACGGGCACCGCCTGGACGGACATCACCACCAGTTACCCGAACACCAACGTCTGCATCAAGGCGTTCACCGAATCGGACGAGCCCCCGCCACCCGAACACGCGTCCCTGATCGCCGGCCATGTGGCCAGCGACGCCACCTGGTGGACCCGCCTGACGGTGGTCAATACCGGATTGGTCACCACCGATGTCGATTTTGTGGCGTTCAACGAGCCGGGCGCGCAAGTGGAAACGTGGACGTTGCAGAACCTGGCGCCCAACGCCTTGTTCACTTGCGATGTCTCGGAGATCTTCAGTCCGCAAGCGTTGGCTCAGGGCCTGTGGGTGCGGATGAACCACGAGTCGGAACTGGCGGGCACCCTGGAATTCGGGACCCGGGACGGCATGTCCTACGTCACCGTGCCCATGTTTGCCGCCGGCTCGGATGAGATGATCTTCCCCTTCGTTGTCCAGAACGACAGCTACTACACCGGCATCACCCTGATCAATGTGGGTGACGCCCTGGCGACGGTGTGGCTCGACGCCTACGATGAAAACGGCAATTTCCTGTCCCGACACACCCAGTACATCGATGTTTCCGCCAAGTACGTCCGGCTCATGGCGAGTATTTTCGACGGGATCACGCCGTCGCTCATCCGGTTCATCACCGTTTCGTCCAGCCAGCCGCTGGTGGGCTTTGAAATCTTCGGATCGTTCTTCGACCTCGGGCTGGCCGGCATGCCGGCGGTATACCTCGGCGACAGCGTCAAGTCGGCACCCGCTGAGGGAGACCGCCAGTGGCCGACCGCCAATTACACGGTGTATTACAACAGCGTCCCTTATCCGGAGGATTTCTACACCGGAATCACCTTTTCCAACCTGTCCGCCCAGCCGGTCAATGTGCTCGTCGAGCTGTTTGACTTCTCGGGGAACCGCCTGGCCCAGCGCTACTGGCCCACGGCGATCCAGCCGTTGCAGCAGATCACCCGCGAGATCTGGGTGGCCTGCGGCCTGGCGGAGGCCGACTCCGACGCCGCGTACATGAAGGTGAGCGCCACGCAGCCGCTGCTGGGTTTCGAATTGTCCATGCGCGCCACGGGCAATCCAAGGGACTATCTGTTCGACGGGTTGCCGGGGGTGTTTGCCGGCGCCACCGATCTGATCTTTCCGGTGGTCAAGATCGGCACCGCGTGGGACATCAACCTGCTCGGTTTCGTCAATACGGCGGACGTCCAAACCGCGTTCACGGTCCATTACTACTCGTCGAACGGCTCGTACCTGGGTTACTACGCCAACACGATCCCTGCGCGGGGAAAATTTTTGGGCTACATTGATCCGACGGATCCCGGGTCAGCGTCCATCGCCTGGTTGCTCGTGGAATCCGACCAACCCATAGTGGGCGACTTGCTGTTCATCACTCAGGACATGACGCGGATGAGCGCCTACGTCGGAATCCCCTAAGCGGTGACCGGTTACCGCCCGGGTCAGGCAATGAGCATGCAGTCGCCGTAGCTGTAGAAGCGGTACCCGGCGTCCACCGCCTGACGGTAGCATGAGAGGATGAACTCTCGTCCCGCGAACGCCGCCACCAGCATCAGCAGGGTGGACCCCGGCAGGTGGAAGTTAGTGAGCAAGGCACCAACCACCCGGAACTCGTGACCGGGATAGATGAACAGACTGGTCCAGCCGCTGCCGGGAGCGATCCGGCCGTCGCGGCCGCGGGCCAGATGTTCCAGTGTTCGCGTCACCGTCGTTCCCACCGCCACCACCCGCCGCCCCGTCTCGCGCGCCGCCTGAATCCGGGCGGCCGCGTCGGGGGTCAGCGTGTAGCCCTCCGGATCCATCTGGTGCCGGGTGATGTCCTCGACCTGGACGGGCTTGAAGGTACCCAGTCCCACATGGAGCGTCAGACTGACGGTCTCGACGCCCAGCTGCGCCAAACGATCCAGCACCGCCGGCGTGAAGTGCAGCCCGGCGGTGGGTGCCGCCACCGAACCCGGTTCCCGCGCGAAGACCGTCTGGTAGCGGAGGCGGTGGAAGGCCTCGTTCTGGGAGCCCGTGCGCCGGATGTAGGGCGGGAGCGGCGTGGCGCCATGGGCATCCAGATATTCGTCCAGCGGCACCGGTGTGTCCAGCGCGACGGCCCGGGTGCCGTCGTCGAAAGCACCGGTGACACGCGCCCGGGCGCCGGCCGGCAGGCGGATCTCCGCCCCGTCCCGCAGCCGGCGGCCGGGGCGGACCATCGCCTTCCAGGTCCCGTCGTCCAGCCGGCGCAGCAGCAGGAGCTCCACGGCGGCGCCGCCGTCCGCCTTGACACCGAACAGCCGGGCGGGAATGACCCGGGTGTCGTTGAGCACCAGCAGGTCGCCCGGCCGCAGCGTGTCGGGCAGGTCGGCTACCCGTGCATGACGGACGTCCGCCGCCGCCCGCTCGACGATCATCATCCGGGCCTCTTCGCGCCGGTCCGCCGGCAGTTGGGCAATCCGGTCCGGCGGCAACTCATACTGGAAATCGGACAAGGTGAGCATCTCGTCTTCGGGCTGAGCCGGCTGCGTCCGCTCAGGCCGCGGGGGGCGGTTCCGGAAACTTGTCGGCCGGGGGACCGGCAAAGCGGTGGATGTGGTAGGTCATGTGCGCCCCGAGCAGGATGATCCAACAGGACACGTACACCCACACGACGATCACCACGATCGCCCAGATCGATCCGTAGACCACCTCGTAGTGGAAGAGCGGCACCGTCCAGACAAAGATGGTGTTGGCCAGCTGCCAGATCAGCGTGGCGATCAGGCCGCCCGAGAGCGCTTCGGTGAAACAGACGGGGGTGTTGGGCAGGATTTTATAAATCAAGGTGACCATCAGGGCCATCAGCAGGTAGGCGCTGAGCCCGAGCAGGATCTGGAACGACAGCTCGCCCACCGACCAGCCCGCGTCCACGATGCGGGGCCGCAGGAAACGGATGGTCGCCAGGAGGGTGGTGGAGCCGAGGAACAGAACGGTGCTGACCAGGATGATCCACAGGTTGGTCAGCTTGCGCGTCCAGAACGACCGTCGCGTCTCCACGTTCCACGCCTTGTCCAGGGCCTCCTCCAGCAGGTGGAACGACCACATGGCCGCCCATAGGAAGATGGAGGCGTAGGTGATGATGGATTCCCACGAGGGCGGGGCGATCATCGTGTCCAGGTTGTCGAGGATGAAGTGGCGGGTCGTCGCCGGGAAGATGGCCACCGCCTGCTGAACGACCTCCCGACTGCGCTCGTGGGTCCGGACCAGCATGTCGCCCACCGCCACGACCAGCAGGAATGCCGGAAACAGTGAAATCAGGGTGAAGTAGGAGATGGCCGCGGACGTGGTGGGGCCGCCGGTGGTGAAAAAGCTCCGCAGGGACAACCTCACCAGGGTGAGGAAGCCGGATTCGCTGCGGGGGAAGAACAACCGTTTCAGCATGCCTCGGCTCCCGGAACAACCGGGTAATGGTAACACAACTCCGGACGGCGCGCCAAAGAACCGGCCCGGCGGCGGCCGCCTTCAGATGCGCGTCCGCAGTTCCTTGATCTCGACCCGGAAACGGGGGATGAGCGGCAGGCTGATCGTCTGGGCGCGCGAGGCGGCGGCCCGCTCCACGTGCCAGAAGCAGAAGGCCAGCTTCGTCGCCGCCCGCAGGAACCGCCGGCGGGCGGTGAAACGACGCCAGTCGGGCAGCGCGGCCAGCGGCCAACCGAGTCGGCTCCAGAATGAACCCGCCGCCTTCATCTCGGCCTCGGTGAGGCGGCCGGTGGTCACCTCCACGGCCAGCATCCGTCGCACGATTTTCCCTTCGCGGACCACCAGCCCGATCACCAGCCCCAGGAGAGCGATGAAGAGGGGAAGCCAGACGATCAGGTAGATCACGAAGAAAAATCCTTGCGTGAAGGTGGCCACGGCGTTCCAGAGGGCGTGCAGGAACATGGCCAGCGTCAGGCCCGCCAGCGGCAGCACCACCCGGAGCGCCCGGTTGTGAGTCTCCCTGGCCAACCCGCAGCCGATGCCCGTCATCGAGGTGAACAGCGCGTGGGAATACGGTGAGAGCACGCCCCGCATGATCACCACCGGGACCAGTCCGCCCACCCCCTCTTTCAGGAACATCCCGCCGTAGTAGAGCACGTTCTCCACGGTGGCGAAGCCGAGCGCGATCACCCCCGCATACATGACGCCGTCGAGGACGTCGTCGAACTCCCGCCGCAGCAGCAACCAGATCAGGATCACGCCCAGCCCCTTGATTCCCTCCTCAATGATGGGCGCGGAAAAGATGGACGACAGGGCATCGCCGGCCTCGGCTCCGGCCATCGCCGAAGCCACCGCGCCGAAAAATGTGTTCATGACGAAGGAGATGAGCACGCCCACCAGCGCGCCCCAGACGAAGGCGGCGGTGATGACCCACGCCGGCTCGGGATCATAGCGGTCCAGCCAGAGGAACAGAGCCAGGTAGAACGGTGCAGGGATGAACGCCACGATCGAACCGACAATCGTTCCGGTCACCCCCAGGCTCAGCAGCAGGACCACCAGCACCAGCAGGGCGATGCCGCCACCGATGCAGATCGCCGCGGCCGCGCCGAGCCAGGTGGATTGGCGGGGCTTTTCCTTCTCCGGATTGTACAGGCCCAGGGTGGTGATGCTCTCGTGGAGCGACAGCGGTCGCGACGCGACCGGCGGGCTCGCCGGAGCCAGGGGGCTCGCGGCTGGCGGGGCTTCCGCAATGCGCGCCACCCGCAAGCGGGGTCCTCCCGTACCCAGCTCCACCACATCGCCCGGCTGGAGCTCCACCCGCCGGACTCTCACTCCGTTGACAAAGGTCCCGTTGCGGCTGTCCTGGTCGTAGAGGACGTGACCGCTGATCTCCCGCTGGATGATGGCGTGCCGCGCCGAGACGGTGTTGTCCCGGACCGCGTCGAAGCGCAGGGTGCACTCCGGCGCCCGCCCGGCGAGCAGCCAGCCATCGCCGAGCGGCAGGACTCGGCCATGCAGGGTGCTTCCTTCGACAACCAGTTGCAGCTTCACGTTCACTCCGCGGCGGCGACCGGGCTCCGGCTCTGCTGTCGGAGCCTGCCGGCACCAGTGTAGCTGAAGCCGGGGAGGCCGTCAAAAACTAAGCACACCTTCATTCGGATCCCTGCGGACATCGGCCGGTCAAGCCCGGTCGGCCGCGGGTGTATAATCAGGAGCAGACGGTGAGGGGGTCACCCGATGCGCGCAACCGTTATCCGTGTCAATCCCGGCGCCGAGTCGTTCATTCCTGAGGGCTGCTTCATTCTCGAGCTGTCCAACAGCTCAGATGATCCGGACGTGTCCATCGCCCGGGCGCGCGTCGCGCCCGGCGCCACGACGCGGTGGCACCGGTTAACCGGGACAGCGGAACGATACGTCATTCTCGCCGGCGCCGGCCGGGTGGAGGCGGGTGATCGGCCACCACAGGAAGTCAAGCCGGGTGACGTGGTGCTCATCCCGCCGGCCTGCCGCCAGCGGATCACCAACATCGGCGGCGAGGATCTGGTGTTCCTCGCCGTGTGCACGCCTCGGTTCCGGCCCGCGTGCTACGAAGACCTCGAGACTGAATGTCGCCGTGGAGACGCCTCGTGAAAATCGCCACCTGGAACGTGAACTCCATCCGAGCCCGGCTGCCCCGGCTCCTCGATTGGCTGGGCCGGGAGCGGCCCGACGTTGCCTGTCTGCAGGAGACCAAGGTCGTCGACGACCAGTTTCCGTTCGCCGAGATCGAGGCGCTGGGCTACCGTTGCGCCGTCTTCGGCCAGAAAACCTACAACGGAGTCGCCCTGCTCAGCCTGGCTCCGGCGGCGGACGTGGTGCGCGGGTTCCCCGGCGACGCAGCCGACGCCGACCGCCGCGTGATCGCCGCCACCGTGGCCGGCGTGCGCGTCGTGAGCGTGTACGCCCCGAACGGCACCGCCCTGGATTCCCCTCGCTATGGGGACAAGCTGGCCTGGTACCGGCGTTTCCGCGACTGGCTGGACGCCGCGGTGCCCCCGGCGTCCCCCCTGGTGCTGGCGGGCGATTTTAACGTCGCCCCCGCAGACCGCGACGTGTGGAATGTCGCGGCGTGGCGCGGGCAGTTGCTCTTCACCGAACCGGAGAAGGAGGCGTTGCGCCACCTGGCCGGCTGGGGGTTGACGGATTTGCTCCGCCGGCACCATCCGGAGGAGACGATCTACACCTGGTGGGATTACCGCGGCGGCGCGTTTCATCGCGGCTGGGGGTTGCGGATCGACCACATCCTCGCCAGCGCGCCCATGGCGGCGCGCTGCACCGGTGCGGCGGTGCACCGGGACGAGCGGAAGGGGGAGAAGCCGTCCGACCACGCGCCGGTCATGGCGTCGTTCGATTAAAACCGCTCAGGGAATCGCTTTGAACGCGGCCAGGTCGGCGGCCTGCAGCGCCGGGTTGTGCTCTTTCTCCTCGCCCAGCCGCCGGATCGGGACGGGGCCGTAGTCATGGCCGGGACAGACCGCCAGATGATCCGGGAGCCCCTTGAGCCGCTGGAGACTCCGGAACAGCGCAGCCGCGTCGCCCTCGGGCAGGTCGGTGCGGCCGCAGTCGCCGATGAACAAGGTGTCGCCGGTGACCAGCCAGGTGTCGTTCACCACCAGGCAGCTGCTCCCGGGGGCGTGGCCGGGCGTGGCCAACACCACGGCGGCCAGATTCTCTTCCCACCGGAGCGTCGCGCCGTCGACCAGGAGCCGGTCCACCCGCACCCGGCCGGAAAGCAGGCGGGCTGTCTCCGCGTGGGCGTGCACGGCTGCGCCTGTCGCCGCCGCCAACGCAACCGTGCCTGCCACATGATCGGCATGATGATGGGTGAGGATGATCGCCGTGACACTTACCCTTAGGTCACGGATAATTTCCAAGAGACGGTCGGGGACAGGGTCCGGCCCAGGGTCCACGACGAAGCCGCTGCCACCCGGGCGGCTGGCAAACAGGTAGGCGAAATTCCGGCTGCGGCCCTGAACGATCTGTTGGAACACCATCGTGAACCTCCCGCGGATCTGCAACACCGCCCGGGCCGGCCCCTGACCCGAGCGGACGTAGCCCGATCAACCGGGGGACGCGATCAGCAGGTGCAGCCCAGTCCGTACCGGTCCATGAAGCGCCGACCAGCCCCTGTCTGCAGGAAGAGGGGCAGGGTGGGTCCCATGCGCACCTTGCGGAAGCCCAGCTTCAGCAACGACAGGATGATGCCGATCGCCTTCTGGTCGTACCAGGCCAGCTCGAAGTCTATGGGCAGATCGTTGACGTCGTCGATGCCCAGAGCCGCTTGAAGCGCCAGGGCGATCCGCACCAGCGAATAACAATCATTGCACTGGCCGGCATCCAGCACTCGGGGCAATCCGTCGATGTCGCCCAGCGGCAGCTTGATGTAGCGATACTTGGCGCACCCGGCGGTGAGGATGACCGCCTCGGGCGGCAGCGACCGGGCCAGATCGGTGAAGTACTGCCGCCGGGGATCGCGACCGTCGCAGCCGCCCATCACCACGAACCGGCGGATCTTCCCCGTGCGGACCGCGTTCAGAACGCCATCCAGATGCGCGGAGACGAATCCGTGGGTGAATCCGCCGACAACGCTGCCCTGTTCGATGGGCTGGGGCGGAGGACATCCGTGCGCCAACCGGATCAGGGCGCCGAAATCCTTGGCCTGACCGGCCGGCGCGTCCGGGATGTGGGGAATCCCGGGATATCCGGCCGCGCCGGTGGTGAAGATCCGATGCCGGTAGGCGTCCTGGACCGGCACGATGCAGTTGGACGTGACCAGAATGGGGCCGTTGAAACTGGCAAATTCGAAATCCTGCATCCACCATGCGTTGCCATAGTTGCCGACCAAGTGAGCATGCCGGCGCAGGGCGGGGTAGTAGTGGGCGGCCCACATCTCGGAATGCGTGTACACGTCAAGGCCGGTGCCCGCGGTCTGCTCCAGGAGCTCCACCAGGTCCTTGAGATCGTGACCGGTCACCAGGATGCCCGGCCGGGTGCGCGTGCCCAGCGGAACCGGTACCGCCTCCGGCTGCCCGTAAACGGCGGTGTTGGCGCGGTCCAGCAGCGCCATGGCGTCGATCATGACCCGGCCCGCCTCGATGGCCAGATCACCGAGCGCCGACTCGTCCTCCTCCCGGGCGATGGCCGCCAGCAGCCGGATCACGGCGCCGAGCAGCGTATCGTCGTAGAAGTCGTTGACGGCAGCGTGGACCACGTACGCCGAAATGCCCTTTAACGCGTACGTGGTCAGTTCCCGGAGCGAGCGGACGTCCTCGCTGGGGGTGTTGCGGATGTCCACCGTCATGGATTTCTGGCGCAGCCGCCAGACGTCGGTTTCGTCCCAGGTGACCATGTCATGCAGGGCGGGCGGGAGTGACGGCCGGTGCCGGTCGCGCAGGCGGTTCCGGATCTGCAGCCCTTCGCGGATCATGGTCACAAAGCGGTCCGGATCAAAGTTCGTGTTCGTGATGGTGGCGTAGAGCGACCGGGCGATGCAGAGCCCCGCGTCGCGGTCCACGGGCCGCCCCGGGGGCGCCGCCTCGGCGCACACCGCGATCCCCTTCAGGACATGGATCAGCAGATCCTGAAGATTGGCGGTTTCGTCCGTTTTGCCGCAGGCGCCGTGGTAGCGGCAGCCGGTTTTTTCACCGGTCTCCTGGCATTGGTAACAATACATGTGCATGGTCGTTCTCCTGGATGATCGGGGCGCCGAAGCGGATCCCCGCGCGCACCATTCTAACCGGAAATCGGCGGCGGCGTTTGATCTGGGTCAAAAACCGGGCAGAAAGGCGCCGACACGGGTCACGCGGTGTGCGCCGTCAGGTGCGTGGGGATTGCGCAGCGGAGCGGGAGAAGCGTAGGCGCAGGAAGGTCCAGGCGGCGATGATTCCGTCCCGCGCGCGGATTTTCTTCCCTTCGGCGAAGCTGCGGGGATGATAACTGATGGGGATCTCCACGATGGGCACGCCCCGTCGCAACACCTTGGCCGTGACCTCGGCGCAGAATTCAAATCCATCACAGGCCAGTCGCAGCGCTTCCATCAGGCGGCGGTCCAGCAGTTTGTAACAGGTTGCGTAATCGGTGAGGCGCGAGCCGAACAGCAGGTTGGCCCACGTCGACAGCAGCCGGCCGCCCCAGTAAAAGGCCAGGCTGGAACGCGGATTTCGCTTGCCCTGGTTGCGCGACCCGTACACCACCGGCGCACCGCGGGAGACTGCGGTCTGAAGCAGGCGGGCGTGCTCCCGCGGATCATATTCCAGGTCCGCGTCCTGGACCAGGACATAGTCGCCGCCGGCGTGGCGCAGGCCCTCACGGATGGCCGATCCCTTGCCGCCGTTGGCCTTGTGGAAAAAGCGAATTTCGCCTCCGGCCGGATCCGCGGCGATGAACGTCTGCACCCGCTCCGCGGTGCCGTCGGTGGAGCCGTCGTCCACGACAAGAACTTCCCGCACGGTGTCCCCGAGATCCACCCGGGTGACCTGCTCCAGAACGGTCGCGATGGTGGCGGCTTCGTTGTAAACCGGAATCAGCACGGAGAGCTTCATGGGCCGGCTCCATCCGCGGCGGGGATCGGCGCGGCGCCGATCCCGGCCGGCGGCGGGATCGCGAACAGCTTGACCGGCCCCCGGGTGTGGACCAGCTGCAGGTAACGATCCTGGAATTCCGGCTTGAAAAATTCCGACACGCGCCGGCGGTCCACGTCGGGCGTCAGCCAGTCGGTGTTGACGATGACGTGGGTCAGCCGCGCGCGATGGCACCGCGTGAGGATGACGTCCGGATCGTGCTCGGTACCCGCGAATTCGCCTTCTTTCGAAAAAGCGTACAGCAGCGGCCAGCGGCTCCAGTAGGCCGCCGCATCAAACGAGAGCAGCCGCACCGAGCCGGTCAGATTGCGGTTGGCCCAGTCATAGACCGGAAAAAACGGATTCCGGGTGGCGAGATACTCATTTCGCGGCATGATTCCCGCAGCCGTCTTCAGTTCGGCCGCCCCCACTCGGACCTGGAAGGGCACGCCGGGATGCACCCACGGATAGACGAGCGGCGACAGGTACACGAGCTGCAGTGCTAGCCCTACCCCCCAGGCGATCTGAAAACCGCGGCCCCAGCGTTCACCCAGAACCAGCGGCCGCAAAATCAGCCAGGAGGCCAGCGGCAACACGGGCAGCAGGTAGCGGATTTCCTGGGCGGTGAAGAACCAGACCAGCGTGCCGAACCCGAAGGACAGGGCAAACCACCGGTCCCAACCCGAGCTGCGCCGCCACCACAGCGCCAGCAGGGGCAGGGCTAGGAATACCAGCGGACCCGGTCCGCCTCGAAATGCTTCGGGGCGGATCAGGAGATTCCAGGGCAGGGCCGCCAGCGCGCTCCACTCGCGGCCGAAGCCGAAAGCGAGTTGCTCCCGGCGCACTTCGGCCACGATTGCCGGCGTGATCAGGTCAGAGTGGAAACCGGGCAGCGGTATTGGGAAGAGCGGATTCCCAGTCAGGAAATACGTGCGGAACAGCCACGGCGCGATGATCAGAACAGCCAAAGCGACAAAGATACCGGCGTGGAGAAGCACGTCACGCCGCGGACGGCGCAGGAACGCACCGAACACAAGCACTGCGCCCGTCAGCCAGCCGAGCCACGGCAGCGCCGTGGGCTTGGCGGTCAGCGCCAGACCCGTGAAAATAGCAGCCAGAGTCAGCCAGCCTTCTGTGCCAAACCGGCGCCACCGGAACAAGCATAAGATCGCCGCAAACAGAAACAGCGTCACGCCAAGATCGGTATAGGCCGAGGACATCTCCCACATCACCACGGGCAGCACCAGCCAGAACGCCGCAAACAACCAGGTGCCTCCGGGTTCGAGCCGCTCCTCCACAAACACGCCCGGCAGCAGTGCAATCAGGACACCCAGGCAGAAATGGAGCAGCTTCGCGCCGATTTCTCCCCCCGCCAATCCCGCCGCACCGAAGAGCACGGCCGTGGCGTTGGGTATGTACACGTTCCAGTTGCTCGGTTCCACCGGCAGCAGTCCGCTGGCGGCCAGTTCGCGGGCCAGCCAGAGATGGGTGCGCAAGGCGTCGAAATTGAGTTCCGGCACGAAGCACAGCAGGAGCGGAACACCGAGCAGCACCAGAGCCAGCGCCGGCCAGCGACCGTGATTGTGCAGGCATGCCCACACCGGCCGGCCCGGCTGGCCGCGATGCCCCCACCACCAGAATCCGACGGCCAACGCCGCGACCACCGGCAGCCGCACCAGCCCCACCAGTGACAGGCCGTAGAGCAACTGGGCCATGGCGCCCAGCCCTAGAGCGGTCTGGAACGCGAACGTGAAGGCACTGTGGCGCCGGGGATGCTCCTCAACCGGCAGAATGAATCCTTCAATCCGGGCGCCCAGGCCGCGGCAGCCCGCCACCACGACAGCGACCCAGGCCAGGGCGAGCCCGGACTGGATAACGGCTGGCAGAGCGTTGAGCCAAGGCAGTGGAGTCATCTCCCGGTCCCCGCAGAATCATGTCCCCGGCGATATACCCGGACGGACGCGGCCCGCACGCGCCGCACGGAACTCCGGCCGCGGTTCCGGTGTCGCCCCGGCCTGCGCCGATGGCAACAACAACTGTCCTGCAGTCGGCCGGCCCAGCGCCCCCCCGCTGTCCGGTTGCCCGCCCGCATCACTCAGCGGCGGGCCTTTTCGTCCATGATCTCGATGATCTTCCGATCCACGGCTCGCATGGACCGGCTCAGTTCCGCCAGGTTGCGGATGGTGGCCTCGGGCGTCAGCGCGACGATGCCGTCGTCCGCCGACACCTCCAGCTGTTTCATGGCCAGCTGGGCCGCACGGGTGGCCATATCCGCCGAGGAGCTGACTTTCAGTGCGCAGCCCGGCTTGGCCCCGTCGCAGATCATGCCGGAGAGCGTGGCCGCCATGATCTTGACCGCCCGTCCGATGTCGGTGACGTCCCCGCCCATCGCGTAGGTGATGCCGCAGGCCGCACCGATCCCGGCCTTGATGGCCACGCCGCAGAGCGCGGACAAATAACCCACGTGCAGGGTGATGTGCATGGTGACCAGGTGGGCCAGCGCCACCGCCCGAACCAGCCGGTCCTCCGGCAGACCTGCGCTGCGGGCCCAAGCCACCACCGGGATCGTCGCGATGATCCCCTGGTTGCCGGATCCCGCAGAACTCATCACCTCCAGCGGAAATCCGGACATGCGGGCATCGCTGCCCGCCGCCGCGACGCTGGAAACATGGTGGGGCAGGTCAACCTGGTTGCCGGCGTCGCCGCCGGCGCCGTGAAATCCGGCGCCCAGGCCCAGCGGTTCGGTCAAGCCGGCTTCACAGACGCGCATGTTCAGCGCGATGGTCCGGCGGAGCAGCTCCACAACCGGATCCGGCAGCTCGGCCACCAGGGCGACCATCTCGCTGAGCGGCATCTGGCGCAGGATTTCCAGATCCGCGTCGGCCGGCCGATTCCCGGTGGCCACAGGCTGATCGCGATAGGTTTCCCGGTCACCAGCGAGCAGGCGCACGATGTGCGTGTGCCGGTCCTGGATGCTGCAGCCGCCGGTGAGATTATCCGATCCCCGCTGGAAGCGAACCACCGCCTCGATGTACAGGTCGACCGGCGGCAGGTTTTCGTCGACGGTCACCGAGACGCGACCCTGGTCGATGAGCCACCGGGCCTGGCCGACCGTGGCGTCGTCCACCTGGTTGAACAGTTCCAGTTCCAGCAGCGGATTGCAGAAGGCGCCCAGCGCCGCCGAGATGTAGATGCCCTTTAATCCGGGTGTATTGGGGATCGGAATGGCGTATGCGTTCTTGTAGATGCACGGGGTGACCCGCACCGTGATTTCCTGGATGTCCGCGGCCCTCAATCCGGTCACCGGCAGGTCGCGTTGCCCCACCAACCAGCCGCCGGCTGCCTGGACGGCCGAACCGACCGCCAGGGCCACCGCCACCGGTTCCGTGCAACCGAGGGCCGGTTTCAGAATGGCTTGAAACAGTCTTTCCAAATTGATCGGTCCGCTCATCCGGGCCCCGTGCTGAAGGCAATGATCGTTGCGTCCAAGAGTCGTTATTGTACCGGCATGCCCCCCGGGCGGCAACCATTTCTTCCGGGTTGGGCGGACGGCCGGACCACCGGCCCTTGGCGGGTGGATCCGGTTCGGCTATAATTCATTCCCATGGACTCTTCCGTTACCTGCGACCTGGGACTGATGGTGACACCGCGCGCGTCACGTATTCTGCTTCAATCCGAGACCTCCGCCGGCGTTGAGCTGCGACTCACCGGCTACGCCGACCGCCTGTCCGAACTGCTCCGGACATGCCGCGAGGAACGGGTGCCGCCTCACCTGGGCGGCATGCTCCCGCTGGCGGAGGAGCAGGTGGATGCCATCCGGCTGTTGGCGGAGGCGGATATCCCCATCTGGACCGACCGCGAATTCCAGTTACAGTTGGAGCGGCTGTTTCCCGGCACCGACCTGCCGCTGCGCGCCGCGATCCATCCGCCGGCCGGGACTTTCCCCGTCAATCCCTGGACCCTCGTCCGGGATCCGGTGTGGCGGCTGCTGGCGGAACTGGCCATCCCGCTTCCCCGGCGGCTGGTCCTGGCGGTGGAGGAACCGTGGGCGTCGCTGCACCGGACCCGCGATCAGGCCGGCGACCTGTTCAGCCATTTTCTGGACTCGGGCGGCGCCGCAGCCGATCTGGCGCATCCCGCCGTCCAGCCTTATCCGTCCTTGGCTTGGGGACTGAGCCGGGTTTTCTCGAACAGCCTCTTCGTCGCCCCGCCGGCGGCGGCGCTCATCGGACTGCAGGCAGGCCATCCGCTCCTGCGTCCGACCCTGCCGGCGCGCTGGTTCCTGGTGCACGCCGGCGCCGCACTCACCACCGTCTGGGTGCTCAAGGGATCGCAAATCCGAGCAGGGCTGGCGCACCGGACCGACCGGCTGACCCCCGCCAAATTGGGTGACTACCTGATCCAATTGGCCAGCGGCCACGATCTCAACAGCGAAGTTCGGCTCGACGGCGGTTTGTTCGCCGCCACCCGGCTCCTGCCGGAAGAGGAAGGGCCCTGGCGACCGGTGATCGTGACCGGTCCCGGGGCCGAGCCGCTAGCTCCCTGCGCCGACGGTTGGCCCCAGGAGCCGTCCAGCCGGGATTGGGAGGCCGAGGGCCTGCGTCTCCTCCTGGTCCGTCCCGGCTGCCGCGCCGCGGCTCGCCTACTCGCTACGGACACACCACCGCCAAGCGGATCGGTCAACTGACCCCGCTGCCGCTCCTAACCGACCGACTGAAGGTCAGTCCGCCTTCGGCGGCGGTGGTATCTCATAATTCACGTTCACCTGAACCTTCTGATAGTCGCTGAACCGGGAAACCACCCGGACATTGACACCGGACAGCAGCAACACCCGCGCGGCGATGTTGCCGTCGGTGAGATGCGGCAACCACACTTCGCCGGCCACCTTCCGCTGTTCCACCAGAAAGCGGGTGTTCGGCGAGACCGAAGCCAGCAGCCCCCCGCCGATCTTGAACTTGTCCGTGAGCCGCGCCTCGACCCGGGCGACCTCCTGGGCGTCTTCGTCCACCCAGATGGTCCCGGCTAGTTTACCGAGGAGGTTTTCCGTCTGGTTGCGCGGCTTGAAATCGGCTCGCGGCTCAAAGTCGAAGGCGATGACTTCCTGGCCCTGCAGCTGCTCCCTGCGGAGCGAGTGGATCTGGGCGGCCCGAAGAAAGATCAGCACCGCGTCTTCCTCTACCGCAGATCCGCGCCGGCCGGATTTTTTTCCCGACTCCTTGATCATCTTCTCGACCTGTTCCGCGACGCGCGCGTCCTCCTTTGCCTGTTCCTTGGCTGACAGGGCTTTGCCGTTCTTGCTCACCAGGCGCTCCACAAACGCGCCGTTCACCGGCGTCACGTCATAGGTCGTGGATTCTGTCTTCTTGACACGACCGGATCCGTCCATCTCCTGAACTGTCCGGTTTTCGCGGAATGTGTACCGCTCCCGCATGCGGGCGTTCTTCTCCTGGTTGGCGGAGATCTCCCGCAACAGCACCGCCGGATCAGGCAGCGGCCGGCCGCCGGCTTCGGCCGGAAAGCGGAATGTCTCGGCAGCCAGTCCCGGACCGTGGCTGACGCGCACCAGCGTCACGCGGAATTCGCCGGCCGGTCCCTGATACGCCAGGGCGTGCGGCTCCAGCACGCCGTCCACGCGGCGGTAGTCATCGAACCGCCATGTCTCCACCCCTGCTTCCGTCCGGCGTTCCTGCCGGAGGAGCAAATTGTTCGCGGAATCGAACGCCAGCGTGAGTGACTCCTCACCCTGCGTCAGATCGATGGCGACTGCAGTTCGACCCTCCACCCGGACGGCGCGGACCGCCGGACCCGGCCGGATCTGGTGGCGGGACAGATCCCCCAACCGCGTGGTGGCCAGCAGCGCCCGCAGGCGCAACGCTGCGGCGTCCGCGCCAACCAGCGTCCGGAGTCCCGCCGCGTCCCGCCGCCAGGCGGACATGCCGTTGTAGCATTCGGAAAAACCAGCTGCGTCCAGTTCCACGTCCAGGCGGTATCGGTCCGGCGCTGACATTCGCAACGTAAACCGCCCGGCACGCCCGTCGGGAGCGACGGCGGTACCCGACCACTCCGTCGCTCGGACGGCTTTCACGGCTTTCCCTCCGATGGCCGACCGATACTTGTCGATGATCTTCCCGGGTGACTGGGCACCGAGTGCGAACGCCAGACTCCCCACACCCAACAGAGCGGCAACCAGCAGACGTTTCATCTTCCCTCCGGATTCCTTTGCACGTGAGACCGGTGATTCAGAGTCGGGCTGCTATTGGAAAGTTCATCGGAGCCGATTTGATAATTTCCGGCCGGGTCTGTTAAGATGCACTCTACCGCAGGCCGCCGGCGGCCGCAAGTGTCGGGGCGCGTCCCGGTCGCCGCTCCGACCACCGCCGAACGCAGCCCGCCAGGAGCGATCCCATGAAGCCACGCCACGAAATCCTGATTCTGGATTTCGGTTCCCAATATACGCAGCTGATCGCCCGCCGGATCCGCGAGAGCCGCGTCTATTGCCAGATCGTGCCCTTCAACGTCTCTCTGGACGCGGTTCGGCAGCGCCCGCTGAGCGGCGTGGTGCTGTCGGGCGGGCCCATGTCGGTGCTCCACCCGGACAGCCCTGTCTGCGATCCCGGCGTGTTCGAGCTCGGCGTGCCCGTGCTGGGCATCTGTTATGGACTCCAGCTCACCGCCCAGCTGCTCGGCGGCGAAGTGCGGCAGGGCACCTGCCGGGAGTATGGCCGGGCCGCGATCCGGCGGGTCGGCCCCTCCCCCCTGCTGGACGGAGTCCCCGAAGAGACCGTCGTCTGGATGAGCCACGGTGACGACGTCCGTCGGCTGCCGCCGGGTTTCCAGGTGGCGGCGGTGTCGAACCAGGCGGTCGCCGCGGCCGAACATCCCGACCGGCGCTGGTACGGACTGCAGTTCCATCCCGAGGTGGCGCACACCCGCGAGGGGACGCGGATCCTCCGGAACTTCCTGTTCACCATCTGCGGCTGCCGGCGATCCTGGTCGCTCGCCTCGTTCGCCGGGGAACAGGTGCGTCGCATCCGGAACCAGGTGGGTGACGGCCAGGTGATCTGCGCCCTGAGCGGTGGCGTGGACTCCACCGTGGCGGCGACGCTGGTCCACCAGGCGGTGGGCCGTCAGCAACGGTGCCTCTTCGTGGACAACGGGCTGCTGCGGCAGGCCGAATTCACCGCCGTGCTGGAGCGCTACCGGCAGCTGGCGCTCAACGTCGTGCCGGTGGATGCCGCCCGTCGCTTCCTGGATGCGCTCGCCGGCGTGGCCGATCCGGAAGCCAAGCGGAAAATTATCGGGCAGTTGTTCATCGAGGTGTTCGAGGCGGAAGCCCGTAAATTGGGCCGGGTGGACTTTCTCGTCCAGGGCACGCTCTACCCTGACGTCATCGAGTCGGTGTCGGTCAGGGGCCCGTCCGCGGTCATCAAGAGCCACCACAACGTGGGCGGCCTGCCCGACCGGATGAACCTGAAGCTCATCGAGCCGCTCCGGGAGCTGTTCAAGGACGAGGTCCGACGGCTGGGCCGCCGCCTGGGCATCCCCGACACCTTCATCCAGCGGCAGCCGTTTCCGGGGCCCGGTCTGGCGGTGCGCCATCTGGGCCCGGTGACTCCGGAGGGCCTGGACATCCTCCGCCGCGCCGACGGCATCGTGCTCGACGAAATACGCGCGGCCGGTCTGTACACCAAGCTATGGCAGTCGTTCGCCGTGCTGTTGCCTGTCCGCAGCGTCGGCGTGATGGGCGACGAGCGAACCTACGAGTACACCGTAGCCGTGCGGGCGGTGAAGAGTGAGGATGGGATGACTGCCGACTGGGTCCGCCTGCCCTATGCCGTGCTGGAACGAATCTCCACCCGCATCGTCAATGAGGTCCACGGTGTCAACCGTGTGGTGTACGACATCAGCGCCAAGCCGCCCAGCACCATCGAATGGGAATGATCTTGCAGCCAGCAAAGCATCCGCTTGCCGGCTGTCCCGTCTCACCCGATCGAAACCGTCACTCGTTGTTTGGGCGCCAAACCCGCCGGCTCAATGATCGTGACCGTGCCCGTGGTGGCCACAGGCTGTTTCACGGGTGATTGGAGCCAAGCGTCCGGCGGCGAAAGCTACCAGCGCCTCCGCCACCGTGGGATGCTCGGCCCGGAACACCTGGATGTTGGCCGACTGAAGCTTGAGGTAGGCGCCCCAGCCGATACCGCCCACCACCAGCGCCTCGACCGATTGGCCCGTCAACGCGGCCAGCGGCTGGCACATGCCGTGGGCGTGGTGCTGGTCGGCGTTGACCACCGCTTGCGTGGCGCGCGTTTCGGTATCCACAATCAGAAAAACAGGCGCGGACCCGAAGTGCGGGCACAACGGGCTGTCCAGACCTCGGTTTTCATCCACCGGGAAGCAGATGTTCATGATGAGACCTCCTGATCTTCCGGATCGGACAAGATCAAAGCACACCCCTCCATGAGCGCCCGGGCGACTTTGTACCGGGCCCGCCACACCAGCCGCTGCACCGTGCCCCGCGAAACGCCCATTCGGCGCCCGGCGGCATATTGTGAGAGCCCAAGCAGATCGCACAGGCGCAACGCCTCCAGTTCGTCCTGAGCCAGATGGATGGGCTCCAGGTCACGCAGAGGAATACGGGTGGGCTTGAAAGCGCGGCCGCCATACGGGCAGCCGCAGTGTCGGGGTTTGCAGGGACGGGGGCTCATGGGTGATCGCCTTGTTATGTGCATATGCACATAACAAGAGTAGACCAGGGGCGGTCTGTTGTCAACACCTCATGTCAAGATTGATGGGTTGCCTGAAATGGCTCGCGGAACTGCCGGTCAGCCGGGGTGGCGATCAGAACGCCAAGACCACGCCACCGCGTAGCGAGTTGGTCCAACCGGCGTCATCGTCGTGGACGAAGGCATACTCGATCCGGCCGGCCACGTTGGGCAGGATGAATACCTTGGTCCCCACACCCAGCTGGAGGTGGATGAGATTGTGGGTACCCGCCAGACCGTAGAATTTGAACCGGCCCGGCAGCGGGGCCTGCAACAGCGCGTTGAGATTGAGCCAGGTGTCGGAGTTGGGATCGTCGCTGCAGTGTTCCACCCCGCCCTCCACCATGAGATAGGGCAGGACGTGCCGGCCGTAGTTGAATCCAACCAACGTGGCCGACCAGTCGCCGTAGATGTCGGATACCCCCGCCCACACGAAGATCTCATTGTCTCGGTCTCCGAACAGGATGGACTGGGCCGGGGCGGTGCCGGCCGCGGCCGCCAGCAGCAGGATCACCAGTAATGCACGTTGGACCATAGAGCCTCTCTTCGCCCGGCCGAACACCGGCTTCGCCGGCTGCAGCGACAGGCAAGTGGTGCAGGATGGACAAATTTTACCACACTTCACACCGGTTCCTTCGCTGCACACTTTTCGGTTGCATCCCGTCCACCAGACCCGCTACCATCGGATCCATGAGTACCGCCGCCGATCATCTCCCGCTACCCCGCCCTCGATGGGCTTTTCGACGCCTGATCCGTCCGGTTTTCCTCTGGACCGCCTCCGTCAGCGTATTCGCAATCGGGTCATTTTTCGGCTGGGCCTGGTTCACCGTACGCGGCAGTCGCCCCGTGTTGAACGGCACGATCGCCGTGGCCGGATTATCCCACCCCGTGACCGTGTCACGGGACGTCCGGGGGGTCCCGTGGATTCGCGGCGGCTCCCGGGTGGATGTCGCGCGCGCGTTGGGCTTCATCCACGCCCAGGAGCGCTTTTTCCAGATGGATCTGTTGCGACGACAAGCGGCCGGCGAACTCGCCGCCCTGCTGGGCGGCCAGGCTCTGGAATGGGACCGCCTGGCCCGCATCCACCGGTTTCGGAACCGGGCGGAGGCGGCGGTGTCTGCCGCATCGCCCGTCGACCGCTGCCTCATCGACGCCTACACCGCCGGCGTCAACGCCGGACTGACCTCCCTGGACGCCGCACCGTTTGAGTACTTGCTCCTTCGTGTCGAGCCCGAGCCGTGGCGGCCGGAAGACACCATGCTGGCACTGGTGGCGATGTTCTTTGCCCTTCACGACACCGACAACCGGACGGAGTCCGATCTCGCCGTGATGGCGGATACTGTCCCACCCGAACTGCTCCCTTTCCTGGCACCACCAGGGACAACCTGGGACGCGCCGCTCCAAGGCGACAGCACGCCCATCCCCGATCTGCCTTCCGCCGGCCTCCTCGACTTGCGCCGCCGGCCACCAGCGCCGCAGCAAGTGCGTCGGTGGACCGCACCGCCCGACGCTTGCTTCGGCAGCAACAACTGGGCAGTTGCGGGACAGCAAACGTCCCACGGCGGCGCCCTGCTAGCCAATGACATGCATTTGGGGCTGCACCTCCCCAACACCTGGTATCAGGTCGCCATGGCCTGGCCGGCTGAAGACGGCGAACGACAGGTTATGGGCGTCACCCTGCCCGGGACACCCGCCCTTGTCGTCGGCACCAACCGCCGGGTAGCGTGGGGATTCACCAACAGCTACGGCGACTGGCTGGATTGGGTGATCGTGCACCCCGATCCCGGCGACCCTGGCCGCTACCTCACACCGGCGGGTCCACGGGTGTACGAGAAAATCGTGGAGCGCATCGCCGTGCGGGGTGGAGCGTCGGTGGACCTGGAGGTCGTGAACACAATCTGGGGCCCTTTGGTGAGCCGTGACCACCGCGGCCGGCCACGCGCCCTGCGGTGGACCGCCCACGAGCCGGATGGAATCAACCTCAGACTCTTGGACCTGGAAAACGCACAAAATATCGACCAAGCGATTGAGGGGGCCGCCCATTGCGGCATTCCGCCACAAAATTTCGTGTGCGTCGACGCCGCCGGACGGATCGGATGGACCATCTGCGGCCGGATCCCCCGCCGCGTGGGCTTCGACGGGCAGCGGCCAGTTTCCTGGGCCGACGGCGCCTGTCGCTGGGACGGGTGGTTGCCGGCGGCGGAATACCCGCGCCTGACTGACCCGCCGTCAGGGATCATCTGGACCGCCAACAACCGTGTGACGACGGGTGGTGATCTCCTTCGTATCGGCGATTCGGGGTACGATCTCGGCGCTCGGGCGCGTCAAATCCGCGATGGCCTGGCCGCCGTGTCCGTGCCGGACGAGGGGGCCATGCTGCGCCTCCAACTGGACGACCGGGCGGTGTTCCTGACCCGGTGGCGGGACCAGGTGTTGGCGCAGCTCACGCCGGAGGCGGTCGCCGGTCATCCGAGCCGCGCCGAGTTCCGGCGGCTGGTTCAGCACAGCTGGAACGGACATGCCAGTACGGATTCCACCGGTTATCGCCTGGTGCGGGCCTATCACCTGACGTTGCTGGATCAGGTGTACGGCTGGTTCATCATCCCATGCCGCGCCGCGGATCCGGATTTCGGCCAGTCGGGCAGACGGCAGTGGGAAGATGTGCTGTGGCGCCTGGTGACGGAGCAGCCGCCCCACCTCCTCGACTCCCGGTACCGCAACTGGCCGTCGGTCTGCCTGGCCGCAGTGGACCGGGTGGTGGACGAGCTGACAGCCGACGACAGGCCGTTGGCGGCGTGCACATGGGGTGACCGGAACAACGTGAAGGTCCGCCATCGCCTCAGCGGGGCGATTCCGCTCCTGGCCGAATGGACGGACATGACGCCGCGCCCGTTGCCGGGCGACTCGCACATGCCCCGGTTCCAGTCGCCCGGCGCCGGTGCCTCCGAGCGGTTGGTGGTGTCCCCCGGTCGCGAAGAGCGGGCGATTTTCCACATGCCGGGCGGCCCCAGCGGCCACCCGCAATCTCCGTACTACGGTGCCGGTCACGCCGACTGGGAGGAAGGGCGCCCGGCGGCGCTGCTGCCCGGGCCGGCCCGCTGGATTCTGACCCTGACGCCCGCAGTGGCGCAGCCGGATTGATTGTCCACCCAGCCATCTCCGGCCTCGCCACCGCCACGCCGAGGAGGATCATTTTGCGGCAGATGCTCGGGAATCTGATGTTTCTCCTGGTGCTGCCGTTGGTGTCGCTCCTCGGTGGCACGCCGCCGGCCCCGGCCGTGCGCCCGTCGACCGGCTCCGTGCACGCAGCGACCTCCCCCGGGATCCGCTCGCCGGCGGCCATCGTCGCCGACCTGAACACGGGCCGGGTGCTCTTCTCCCAGGAAGCTGACCAGGCCCGGCCGGTGGCCTCGCTCACCAAACTCATGGCCGCTCTTGTTCTCATCGAGTCCGGGCTGGACTTGAACGCATCCCAGACCATCACCAAAGCCGACCACCGTCTGGTCAAACGGGGCGCCCCATCCCGCCTGCGCTCCGGCTGCGCGTACACCCACCGCGATCTGCTGCACGCTGCGTTGATGGTGTCCGACAATGTCGCCACGGTTGCGCTGGGCCGGTCCATGGGCTGGACGCCCGAGGCTTTCGCCCACCGGATGACGCTTCATGCAGCGGAAATGGGCTTGAGCCACACGCGATTCACGGACCCGACCGGCTTGGACGAGGGCGACGTGTCCACCGCGCGGGAGATGCTAACCATCCTGCAGGCGGTGCTCAACCAACCGATCCTTCAGTCAACCTGCCAGAAGGAGCTGTACGTCGTTATCCCGGTGAGCGGCAAGGGGCACCCCATCCTGTACCGGCATACCGACTCCTACATCCGCCGCCACCCCTGGGACATCCTGGGCGCCAAAACGGGCTATACCCACCCGGCCCAGTACTGTCTCGCCATCGGCGCGGCGCTGGACGGACGGTCCATCGGCATGGTCTTTCTGGGCGCCATCGGCGACTTGACCCGTTTCGGCGACTACTCACGCGTCATGCGCTGGCTTGCTAAGCAGTCCGGGCCGCCCGCCGTCATCGGTTGACCCGGGAAGTAGTGTCAGCTGGAGGTTGCATTTGGTATCGACATCTACGGGAGCGGCTGTTCCGGAATCTGATGCGCCACCGTCGGGCCGTCGCCAACCTGTTCGCCTGGTGTTGGCCCTTCTGCTGCTGGCCAGCACCGTGGTCGTCGTGTATCTCCAGGTCGGCCATCACAGCTTCATCAATTTCGATGATCACGGGTACATCACCCAAAACGAGGTTGTGAAGAGCGGTCTTTCATGGGACGGGCTGGCTGCCGCGTTCTATTCCTTCAATTGCTCGAACTGGCACCCGCTGACGTGGTTAGCTCACACGGTGGACTACACGCTGTGGGGGGATTGGGCGGGGGGACACCTTTTGGGCAACGTCCTCCTTCACCTCATCACCACGCTGCTGGTATTCGTATTTTTCAAGCGATATGGCGGCACGTTCTGGCCATCGTTCTGGGTGGCGCTGGTGTTCGGCGTTCATCCCGCGCACGTGGAATCCGTCGCCTGGGTTTCGGAGAAAAAGGACGTGCTGTGCGCCCTGCTCGTTCTAGCAACGCTGCTGATATATGGGGAGTATGCGCGCAAGCGGCGACGCTGGGCCTGGTGGGGCGCGCTGGGCGTGTTCGCCCTGGCTCTGATGGCCAAACCGATGGCGGTCACCGTGCCGTTCCTGTTGCTGTTGCTCGATTTCTGGCCACTGCGGCGCGTCGGGCGGGCAGGCACGTCCGTTGAAGATAGTGTGGAAGGCGTTGACGGGGTGAGCCGGGCGACCGGCTTGGGTTTACGGCTGTGGCCCCTGGTGTGGGAGAAGATTCCATTTTTCATGCTCAGCGGCGTCTCCTCTTTCCTGACGCTGATCTCCCAGGAGGGCGCGTTGCGACACGGATCGGCCATCTCGCTGGCGGACCGGATCGCCAACGCCGCTCTGTCGTTCTGGAAGTACATCTTCAAGATGGCGGCGCCTGTTGACTTGGCATTTTTTTACCCGTATTCCGACAGCCCCCCGCTGGCGCTGTCACTGCTGGCGCTGGCCGGCCTGCTCGCGGTGACGGCTTTCCTGTTCCGTCTTCGGCAGGTTCAGCCGGCCTTGCTGGTGGGCTGGCTCTGGTTCATCGGGATGCTGATCCCGGTGATTGGCTTGGTCCAGGTGGGTGTCCAGGCCATGGCTGACCGTTATACCTATTTGCCATCCATCGGGTTGAGTGTGACCGTCGTCTGGGGGGTGGCGGCGCTGATAGCCCCCGGCCGACGGGTGCTCATCGTCGCGCTGGCCGGCGGGGCGCTTTGCCTGGTGTACGCTGTGAGCGCCCACCGGCAGGTCGGCTACTGGAAAGACAGTGAAACGCTGTACCGGCGGGCGCTGTCCGTGAACGCCGCCAACAGCGAGGCGTGGTTCAACCTGGCGGTGTATTACCATGAGAGCAAAAGCCACGACGAGGCTGAATCGTGCTATCGGCGCGGCCTGCAGATCAATCCCGGTGATGCCAACGGCAATTACAATTACGGTGTGCTCCTGATCGAGACCGGTCGCCTGGACGAGAGCGCCGCCTATCTGGAAACAGCCTGCCGGCTCAATTCCCGATATACCAAAGCGAAATTGCTGCTCTTGCTGGTGCGCGCCGAACAGGCCAAGCGCGGGTCAGGCCAGCCAGCCAGCCCGTGACAGCGTCCGTGTCCCCCCTCGCATCAATCCACACATCCAATATTGAGTGAAGGAGGAAGACGGCTCGGCTGGTTGATGGAGCGAAAGACACCTCGCGGTATCCGGCCGCCGCTGCCGCATCTCCAACATTTTCAATTCGCTCAACCATCCAGAAATTGGGTAAGGGGCCGTGCACCACGCATCAGATGCGTGGGTGCCTGTCAATGTGTAGCTTGTTACTCAACCCGGACATCCAATTGATCCACATTCACATGGAATTGGCATTCACAAACACCGATTGGATGGCATAAACAATCCCAAAATTGGCTGTTGCGCACCTGTTTGGATCTCATATAATCCAAATTGGACTGATCCAATCGGATCAATTATTTGTTTTACTGTGGAGCCGCCCATGGAGCTAACCATCGACCGAACCAGCGCCGTACCCATCTACCGCCAGATCGTGCGGCAAGTGCGCGGCATGATCCTGGGGGGCACATTGCCGGACGGTTTCCGCTTGCCTCCCGAGCGCCGGCTGGCCCTGGCCCTCGGCGTCAACCGCAGCACGGTGGTCACCGCTTATGACGAACTGCGGGCCGACGGGCTTGTCGACGCCCATGTGGGCCGCGGGACGGTGGTGGTGCGGCAGGCCCCGCCGGCTGCGGCGGCGCCCGCCGGCGGCGAGCTGCCGTGGCCGCAGCTTTTTCGCGAAGAAGCCTCGCGCGCGCAGGACCCGCTGGTGCGCGACCTGCTCGCCCTCACCGAGCGGGACGACGTCATCAGCCTCGCCATTGGGCTGCCGTCGCCTGAACTGCTCCCCCTGGCTCATTTCACTTCGATCCTCGGTGAGCTGGCCGCCGAGACAGGGCCGGCGCTCATGCTCCACAGCCCCACCGAGGGACTCACGACGCTGCGCGAAACGCTGGCCGGCTGGCTGGCCGCGCGCGGCATTCCGTGCAGCCCCGCGGAGGTGCTGATCCTATCCGGCTCCCAGCAGGGATTGGACCTGGCCGCCCGGGCGCTGGTGGAGCCCGGCGACACCGTGGTGGTGGAGGAGCCGTCATACTTCGGGGCGCTGCAGGTTTTCCGGTCCGCCAAGGCCCGTCTGTTGGGAGTGCCCATCGACGAGGAGGGGCTGCGCACCGACATCCTGGCCCGGGTGCTGGAGCGCGTCCGCCCGAAGCTCATCTATACTCTGCCCACTTTTCAGAATCCATCGGGCGCGGTGATGAGCCTGCCCCGGCGGCGCGAGCTGCTGGCCCTGGCGGCCCGCCACGGCGTACCTATCCTCGAGGACGATCCGTACTCCGAGCTCCGCTACGAGGGCACCATGGTACCGTCGCTCAAGGCGCTCGACAGCGGCGAGTCCGTCCTGCATCTGGGCACCTTTTCCAAGATCCTCTTTCCCGGTCTGCGGCTGGGGTGGCTCGTGGCCCCGCGGCCGGTGGTCCGCCGCCTGGCCCTCCTCAAGCAGGCCATGGATCTGCACTCCAACACACCGGGCCAGTACGTCCTGGAGCGCTTCATCCGCCGCAGCCTGATAAACGAACATCTGCACCTTCTGCGGCGGGCCTACACGCAGCGCCGTAACGCGATGGAGGAAGCGCTCCGGCGGCATGCCGGCGCCGGCGTCACCTGGCAAAAGCCAGCCGGCGGATTCTATTTCTGGTGCCGCCTGCCCGACGGCGTGGAGCGCTCGCGGCTGATGGCCCAGGCCGCCGAACGCGGCGTGGCGTTCCTGCCGGGGTGGGCCTGCTTCGCCGAAGAGCCGGGTGAATCATGCGTGAGACTGAATTTTTCATACCCCCCGCCGCACCAGCTGGCGGCGGGAGTGGACCGGTTGATGGCCGCCGTCCGCGCGGCCACTGTGCCGGCCGACCGGCGACTCGCCGCCGCGGCAGGCACCCGGCCCATTGTCTGAACCTACAGGAGGAAGACGTCATGATCATTCCCATGGCCGAACGCATGAACGGCGTCCGGGCCTCGGAGATCCGGGAACTGCTCAAGTTCACCGCGCGTTCCGAGGTCATCTCCTTCGCCGGCGGCCTGCCGGCGCCGGAGCTGTTCCCCGTACGGGAGATTGAGGCGGCGGCGGTGTCCGCCCTGGATCACGAGGGGGCCCGGGTGCTCCAGTATTCCACCACCGAGGGCGACCCGCGCCTACGCGAGATTATCGCCGCCCGGATGAACCGCGTGCGCGGAACCCACCGCACCGCTGACGAGGTGCTCATCACCGCCGGCTCCCAACAGGGCCTCGATCTCTCCGGCAAAATCTTCCTGGACGCCGGCGACGTGGTCTTGTGCGAAAGCCCTACTTACATCGGCGCCATCCAGGCGCTCCGCATCTTCCAACCGCGATTCGTCGAGGTGCCCACCGACGACGGCGGCATGATCATCGAAGCACTGGCTCGGCGCCTCGCCGCCGAGCCCCGCGCCCGGGTGATCTATGTCGTCCCCGATTTCCAGAATCCCACCGGCCGTCGCTGGCCCATGGAGCGACGACGGGCGCTGCTCGAGGCGGCGGCGCGTCACGCTGTGGTCGTGATCGAGGATAGCCCCTACGCCGAGCTCGCCTTCGACGGTCCGCCGCTGCCGGCGATACAGTCCATGGACGGGCGCGGGCAGGTGGTCTTTCTCGGCACGTTTTCGAAGACCTTCTGCCCGGGCCTGCGGCTGGGCTGGGTGGCCGGACCAGCGGAGCTGGTGGAGAAGTACGTGCTGGTCAAGCAGGGGGCTGACCTGCACACCTCGACCCTGCCCCAGCGCCTGCTCCAGCTGTACCTGGACCGGCACGATTTCGACGCCCACATCCAACGGATCCGCGCCCTTTACCACTGCCGCTGCAACGTCATGCTGGAGGCAATGGACCGGTTCTTCCCTCCCGCCGTCCACTACACCCGACCCCGGGGCGGCCTGTTCCTGTGGGTGGAGCTGCCGGAACAGCTCAACGCCCGCGAGCTGTTGGCCGCCAGCCTGGCTGAAAATGTGGCCTTCGTTCCGGGCGGGGCGTTCTACCCCAACGGCGGCCACGAGCATACGATCCGGCTCAACTTTTCCAACATGCCGGAGGAACGGATTCGCGAAGGCATCCGGCGGCTGGCACGGGTGATTCGCAATTTCCTGGCCGACGCGCCCGTTGCGGAAACGACCTCGGTCAACGCCCGGGCATGAGCAACTTTCTCACCAGGTGACAGACATGATCCAACCCATTTACCAGGCCGATGCGTTCACCGCGGAGCCCTTCGCCGGCAACCCCGCCGGCGTCTGTCCGCTGACAATTGACCGGCCCGATGCGTGGCTTCAGGCGGTGGCGCGGGAGATGAATTTGTCCGAGACCGCCTTCCTGCTGCCCGCGGCGGACGGCTTCCGCCTGCGCTGGTTCACCCCCGCGGTGGAGGTGAACCTGTGCGGCCACGCCACGCTGGCCAGTGCGCACATCCTGTGGACGGAAGGATACGCCGATCCGGCACGGGAACTCCGCTTCCATACCCGGAGCGGGCTCCTCACCGCCTGCTCCGACGGTGACTGGATCGAGCTGGACTTCCCCGCCCGCCCGGAAGACCCAGTGGAGCCGCCAGACGGCCTCGAGGAGGCGCTGGGCGTCCGAGTCGCTTATGTGGGGCGGAACGTGGACGATCTGGTGGTGCTCCTGGAAAACGAAGACGCTGTCTGGGCCGTCCAGCCCGACTTCGCTGCACTGCGCCGGCTGTCCGTCCGGGGCGTGACGGTCACCGCGGCCGCCGCCGACCCCCGGTTCGACTTCATGTCCCGGTTTTTCGCCCCGGCGGTGGGTGTGAACGAAGATCCGGTGACGGGCTCGGCCCATTGCTGTCTGGCGCCCTTCTGGCGGGCCCGCCTGGGCAAGGACGCCATGACCGGTTTTCAGGCCTCGGCGCGGGGCGGTGTGGTCCGGGTCCGCGTGGCCGGCGACCGCGTCAAGCTGAGCGGTCAGGCGGTTACTGTGCTCCGCGGCTCCCTGGCCGACTGATCCCCGGAACGGTGACACAGCCGCTTCACCCAACACCACGCCACCTCGGTTGGGGGTGGCGATCGGCGCCCAATTGTGCTGAAATAGCCTGTCGCGCAACGAGATTTTGCGAGGAGGCGCCATGACGGAGCGGTTCATCGACCTGCGGTCCGACACCGTCACCCGGCCGACGCCGGCCATGCGGCAGGCCATGTTCACGGCCGAGGTGGGCGACGACGTCATCGGTGAAGATCCCACCATCCACCGGCTGGAAGCCCTGGCGGCGGAGATGACGGGCCGGGAGGCGGCGCTGTTTGTCCCCAGCGGCACCTTCGGCAACCAGGTATGCATCATGACCCACTGCCGGCCCGGCCACGAGGTGATCGTGTCGGAGCTGGGGCACATCGTCCAGCACGAGGTAGGGGGCGCCGCCGTGCTTTCCGCCGTGCAGCTGCGGACCATCTGGCCGCGGGGAAGCGCCATCACCTGGGCGGAGATCGAGCCGCGCATCCGCCGGGGTGACGACATTCATTTCCCGGACACCGGGCTCATCGCGCTGGAAAACGCCGTCTGGGACGGCACCGTCCAACCCCTAGAGGAAATGGTGGAAATCCATGCGAACGCCCGCCGTCTCGGCATCCCCGTGCATCTGGACGGGGCCCGGATCTTCAACGCCGCCGCCAGCCTCGGCATCCCGGCCGCGGCGATCGCCCGCCTGGCCGACTCGGTCATGTTCTGCCTGTCCAAGGGTCTGGCGGCGCCGGTTGGCTCCATGGTGGCAGGCGACGCCGCCTTCATCCACCGCGCCCGCAAGATGCGCAAGCTCATGGGCGGCGGCATGCGCCAGGCGGGGATTCTCGCCGCCGCCGGCATCGTGGCGCTGACTGAGATGGTGCCGCGGCTGTCCGACGATCATCGCCAGGCGCGGCGACTGGCGGATGCCTTGGCCGCGCAGCCGGAGTTGGAGCTGGCCCCGGATCGGGTGGACATCAACATGGTGTTCGTCCGCTTCCGGCCCGGCTGCGGCACGGAGCCCGGAGTGCGATTCGTCGCGGCGCTGCACCGGCGCGGCATCCTGACCTACCCGCCGGAAGGCGGTCGGGTGCGCTTCGTCACCCACCACGACGTGACCGCCGCGGACATCGACCGCGTCATCGCCAGCCTGGAACCGGCGCTGGCCGAAGTGCGCGCCGGCGGCTGTTAGGGGAGGGCGCCATGGCCTGGATCTTCCTGCTCATCGCCGGCGGCTGTGAGATCACCTGGGCGGTGGCCCTCAAGTACAGCGTCGGATTCAGTCGTCCCGTCCCCAGCGTCATCACCGTGGTGGTGGGGCTGCTCAGCCTGTTCTTCCTGTCGCTCGCCGCCCGGCAGATCCCCCTCGGCACCGCCTATGCCATCTGGACCGGCATCGGCGCCGTGGGTGCAGTCGCCGCCGGGGCGATCCTCTTCGGCGAGCCCGTAGGGCTGGGCCGCGGATTCTTCATTCTCCTGATCGCTGCAGGAATCGTCGGCCTGAAGCTGATTGACGCGCCGGTCCGGGCCTGAGCTCTCCGCGGCGCTCGGCGGACCGCCCATTCGTCGGCGGGGCAAGAAGCGTCAGGACTCGGCGCCCCCCATCGTCTCGGGCATGTGCCGCCGCTGCAGCTCCTCGTAGAAGTTGATCACGGAACGGACGTAACGGCGCTTCTCCTCGTAGGGCCCCGGGTAGAAACTCCGCTTGAAGCCGTAGACCAGCAGATCCTTGAGCTCTTTCGCCGTGATGGGAAAGTGCTCCAGAGCCAGGCCCAGCTCCCGGCACATGGTGGTCCGGGAAACCAGGCGGTTGTCGGTGCACAGGGTGCAGCTCAGGTTGCTCGCCCGCATTTGTCCGAAGGAATGTTCCGCCAGGTTGTGGATCTGGGGGTTCGTCTGCAGGTTGCTCGAGAGGCAGACTTCGATGGTGATCCGCCGGTCGGCGATGTATTGGCTGAGCCGGTTCACATAGTCCTGCCGGTCGGTGATCTCCGGCGAACGGATCATGTCGCCGCTGAAGAGGAAGCAGCCGTGGCCGATCCGATCGGCGTGGCACTCGGTGATGGCCTGAAAGATGCTCTCCGGGCCGTAGGCTTCCCCCGCGTGGACCGTCTTCTTCATGAAGTTCCGGTGGACGTAATCGTAGGCCTCCTTGAAATCCACCGCCGGGTAGCCGAATTCGTCGCCGGCCAGGTCGAAACCGACGATCGGCACCCCGCAGCGGTCGCGGATGTCCACCACCGCCCGCGCCAGCTCCACCGCTGCGAGCTGGAACACCTGTTTGGGGGGCGAGTAGCTGTGCAGCTCAAAGAACCGGCGGTAAAAATCGGAGTAGACCGGTTCGAATTTGCGCATGGCACAGGCGATGATGCCGTAGGCGAAGCGCGGCTCCCGGCCGTTTCGGACGCCCTCGCTCCGGCTGTTGTAGTGGGCGACCGCCCGGGACAGCCCCCGGTCCACCGCCTGGAGCACCTCCTGGAAACCGAGGCCGGGATGCACGTGCAGGTGGGGGGCGAAGCGCACCTCGATGTAGCGGACCCCCTCGAGGATGTTGTCCTCCATCAGCTCGTAGGCCACCCGTTCCAGTGACTCGGGGTCTTGCAGCACCGCGACGGTGTACTGAAAGCCGTGCAGATATTCGGTCAGACTGGCGTACTTTTCCTTGAACACCAACTCGAACAAGCCGTCCACCGTGTCCGACGGCAATTGCACCCGGTGCCCGCGGGCCAGGTCGATCAGCGTCTCGGGCCGGAGGGAACCGTCCAAGTGCAAATGCACATCCGTCTTCGGCAGGTGGCGGATCAGGTCGGCCGGGAGCTTCATGGGCACCTCAATCGGGGAAAATGGGGCGTTTATTGTAACCCATTCCCCCCGGCGGGCGAAATGTATTACAATGACCATTCGATTCGCAGGAGGGCTGTCGCACCATGTTGGAAAGCTTGACTCAGGGATTCCGAACCCTCCGCCAGCGGCTGCAGGGGCTCGAGACTCTGTCCGAAGAAAAGATCGATGACGTACTCGGCGACGTCCGGCGCTCCCTGCTCGAGGCGGACGTGGCCCTGCCCGTGGTTCGCAAATTCCTCGCCCAGGTGAAAGAGAAGGCCGTGGGCGAGATCGTTCAAACGCGGGTGTCGTTCCAGGACCAGAAGATGAAGGTCTCGCCCGCCGACGTCTTCGTCAAGATCTGCGAAGACGAACTCATCGGCCTGCTCGGACCGGTGGACACCTCCCTGCGATTCCGCACCAGCGGACCGGCGGTGGTCATGCTGGTGGGCCTGCAGGGCTCCGGTAAAACCACCTCCGCGGCCAAGTTGGCCCGCCTGCTGCAGCGCCAGGGCCGCAATCCGATGCTGGTGGCCGCCGACGTCTACCGCCCCGCCGCCGTGGAGCAGCTGCGGGTGCTCGGCGAACAGCTGGGCGTGGGTGTCTTCATCCGTGACGGTCTCGGCCCCGTGCTGATCTGCAAGGAGGCGGTTCAGGAAGCGGTCAAGACCGGCCGTGACACCGTGATTTTGGACACCGCCGGCCGCCTGGCCATTGATGAAAACCTGATGCGCGAACTCGAGGACATCAAGCGCGAGACGCGCCCCGACAACATCCTGCTGGTGTGCGACGCCATGATCGGACAGGATGCGGTGCGGATGTCCGATGCGTTCAACCAGCGGCTGAACGTCGACGGCTTCATCATGACGAAGCTCGACGGCGACACCCGCGGCGGCGCCATCCTGTCGGTCAAGGAAGTCACCGGTAAGCCTATCAAATTCGTCGGCGTCGGCGAGCAGTTGGACCGGCTGGAGGAATTCCGGCCGGAAGGCTTCGCCTCGCGGATCCTGGGCTTCGGCGACATCGTCGGCCTGGTCCGCGACTTTCAGGACGTCGTGGACCAGAAACAGGCCGAGGAGGATGCTGTCCGGATTCTGCAGGGCGAGTTCAGCCTCAAGGATTTTGTGGACCAGATCAAGACCATCCGCAAGATGGGTCCGCTCAACGAAGTGATGGAGCGTGTCCCCGGCATGGCCGACGCTTTCCCCAACGGCGTCCAGATGGACGAGGGCGAGCTGAACAAGATGGAGGCGATCATCGGCTCCATGACCCCGCAGGAGCGGCAGCGTCCCCAAATCATCACCCAGAGCCGGGCGGCCCGCATCGCCCGCGGCTCGGGCTACAAGCCGCACGATGTGCGCAACCTGATCGCCCAGTTTCAGAGCATGCGCAAGCTGTTTGCCCAGATGGGCCAGTCCTCGGGTTGGCTTGGCCGCATCCCGGGCTTGAAGAAGCTCGATCAGATGATGCAAATGCGCCAGATGATGTCCGACGAATCCGACATGGACACGGAAAGCCTCCTGGCCGGTTTGAAAAATCCTTTCAAAAAGAAGTTCCAGCCGGAATTCGCCACCAAGTCGCTGAGCGGCGACGACTGGAAGAAGCTCAAGAACAAACGCAAGTCGGAGCGCAAGGCGCGAAAGGACCAGCACAAGAAAAAGAAGAAGTGATGTCCCAGCCGCCAGACTTGAACGCCGAGCAGCTCCCCGGCGTCGCCAAGGGCGCCGCGTTCACGCTGGTGTTTGAGTTCCTCGACAAGCTGCTCGGTTTCGTCTTCGCCATCCTGGTCCCGAAGCTGATCGGGCTGGCCAATTTCGGCGTCTATAACATTGGGGTCTCCCTCAACCACATATTCTCGACACTCTCGCTGGCGGGGCTCCCGCAAGGCGTGGTCCGCGATGGGAGCGTCCTGTACGAACACGGCCAGTGGGGGCGGTTGCGCGGCACGTTCCGGTTCGCCCTGACGTTGAGCACCTCCGCGGCGATCGCGTTCGGCGCGCTGCTCATCGTGTTCGCCCGCCCGCTGGCCGGCCTGCTGCTGCACGAACCCGACCTGGCCTGGACCCTGTGGCTCGTCGGAATCGCCATCCCGGCCACCGCTGTCTGCGGCCTCCTGGTGCAGATGTCGCTGGCGCTCCGGGTCGTGCGGCACACAGCCGTCGTCAAGTACTTCTGCGAGCCGTTCCTGAAGCTGGTCTCCTTCGCCGGACTGTTCGCGCTGGGCCTAGGCCTCGGTGCGGCTCTGGGCGGATTCACCCTGGCCATGGTTGCCTGCGCCGCCATCGCCGGCTTCTTGTTCTACCGGCTCCTGCGGCGGGTGCCCCCGGCCCCTACCGAGGCCATCGACAGGCGGCGGCTGCTGCTGTTTTCACTTCCCCTCGTGGGCCCCATGATCATGGCCAACGTGCTCACTTGGGTGGACATCATTTTGCTGGGCGTCTATGCCGACAACCTGGTGGTGGGCCTCTTTTCACTGGCACTGAAGGTCGTGCTGATCCCCGAGGTCATCCCGCGCGCCTTCGCGGCACCCACCACCCCCCGCATCGCCGCCCTGCTCGCGGACAACCGGCTCGGCGACTCCTGGAATCTTTACCGGGAGGTGGGCCGGTGGACCCTGGGTCTGGCCCTGCCGTGCTACCTGTTTCTCATCCTGCGGGCCGATCTGTGTCTGGCCATTCTGGGCCCGCAGTTCGTCCCGGGCTCCCTCTACATCGCCGTCCTGTCGCTTGGCCCGCTGGTTGTCGCCGGCTTGGGACCCGCCGAAGCAATGCTGTCCATGGGCGGCCACTCCCGCCTGATGTTGATCAACACCCTGGCCGTATCCAGCCTGAATCTGGCGGCGGCGCTGGCGCTGGTGCCCCAGCTCGGGGCTCCGGCCATGGCCTGGATCATCACCGGCACATGGCTGGCGTACCGGCTGGCGATGGCCGTGGAAGTGTATTTCCTGTTCGGCTTCTTCCCTGTCTCGCCCCGCGTCCTCTCCGTCACGCTGGCGGCGGTCCCGGCCGCGCTGTTCCTATACTGGATGCGCCGAGCGCCGCTGGCGGCATCGATCCCGCTGGAGCTGGCGCTCGAGATGGTGCTCTTCAGCCTCATCTACATCGCCTCATTGTTCGTGCTGGCGGTGAACCGGGAGGATCGGTTGGTGCTGGTCCGGATGATTCAGCGGATCCGGGATCATCTGAGCGAGTTGCGCCGGGGCCGGTCTTCACGCAAGTTCCTCTGAGCCGCGCGCCGCGATTATCTTCCAACCATTCTCTGAAGGGGAAATGGCCGGTACGTCCGGCCGGATTCGTTATCGGGCGGCGGGTTTTGCCGACGGCTTGTTTTCCAGAGTTATGTTGTCACGTTCAACACGACCCGCGAGGACATCGGCAACGGTGATGGCCTTCATCTCCATCTGGACAATACGATTCAGCCGCTGCCACACCTGTCGGGCCGAGCAGTGGACATGGCGGCCACACTGTGGCTCGTCCAGCTCCAGACACGGGACAAACTCCAGTCGATCTTCGGAGGCGGCCATGACCTCCCAAACGGTGATTTGATCCGAGGGACGAGCCAGGCGGTACCCGCCGCCGGGTCCCCGCAAGGCCTGAACGATCTTGGCCTCGCGCAGCCGGATGAGGATCTGCTCCAGATAGTCCTGGGAAAAGCCCTCGCGTGCCCCGATGTCCTTTCGACGGACGGCCCGGTGGTGGTTGCCTTCCTGATGGCAGGCGATGTCCAATACCGCCCGCAGTCCGTATCGGCTCTTGGTCGTGATGTTCATGCGGTTCCCCCGTCGGACTCTGTCCGAACTGTCGCGCGTCAGGCGGCGGGCATCAGGCCAGGAACGAGATGTCGCCGGCTCCCTCGCGCACCACTTCGGGGGACGGCCCGGTCAGATCGATCACCGTGGACGGCTCGGCGAAAATCTCTCCGCCGTCGATCACCAGATCGATGACTCCCTTCAGGCGATCGTGAATCTCGTTGGGATCCTGCATGTTTTCCCCATAATGGGGATGCAGCGACGTGGAAATGATGGGATTCTCCAAGTGCTCGGTCAAGGCGAGGCAGATCTCGTTCTTGGGGATGCGGATGCCCACCGTGTGGCGTTTGGTGAGCATGATCTTGGGCACGATATTGTTCGCTTCCAAAATGAACGTGTAGGGGCCGGGCGCCACGCGCCGCATGATCCGGTAGGCGAAATTGCTGATGATGGCGTACTGGCTGGCCATCCGGATGCTGTCGCAGATGAAGCTCATGGGTTTGTGGCGGTCTTCGTCCTTGATGCGATACAGCTGGTTGATGGCCTTCTTGTCTAGGATGGAGCAACCGATGGCGTACACGCTGTCCGTTGGATAGGCGATCACGCCGCCACCCCGGAGGATTTCCACGGCGCTCTGGATGTGCCGGAGCTGGGGCTGGTGCGGGTTGATTTTTAGCAGCATGAATCGGCCTCACGCGCGTGTAATTCGTTTATTACTTTAATGTTAAAGCGTTTGTTTGTCAATCGGAAACTCGGCCGGCCACACCCGCAACCGCTGTTCCCGCGCCGAGTCATCAACTGAGATGCGGGCCGCCTGCTGCGTGGAGGCTACTCGTTTTTCAGGGAAGGCTGCCCGGTGGACTCCAACACGGCCAGCCAGATGCTGCCGCGGGGATCCAGGAAACGCCGCCGGCGGATGACTTCCCGCATGGGCACGTGCACAAACTGGTTATGCCACGACCCCACCACCAAACCGGTCTTTCCGGCCATGCCGGCGTGGACCGCGTTCTGGGCCAGGAAGCCGCAGAAGGTGTGATCACTGCTGTTAGCCGGCACGCTGCGAATCTGGTAGCTTGGATCGATGTATTTGAGCGAGACCGGCAGGCCGGTGGTTGCAAAGTGGGCGTTGATACGGTCCCGTAGGAATATTCCGATATCGCCCATGTGCGGGTTGCCGTCGGTGTCGAAGCCGCCCGCAGCATCGAAAAATTTCTGGCCGGCCCCCTCGGCCGTCACGATCACGGCGTGGCGCCGGGCGAGGAGGCGTTCCCGCAGCACCGCCAACAGGCCAGCGGGCCCGTCGAGGTCGAAATCCACCTCCGGCACCAGACAGTAGTTCACCTCCTTCAACGCCAGCGTGGCAGCTGCGGCGATGAACCCTGAACAACGGCCCATCACCTTGACCAGGCCGATGCCGTAAGGTGCTCCCTTGGCCTCGACGTGGGCGCATTGGATGACCTTGGCGGCCTCCTCCACCGCCGAATCGAAGCCGAACGTTTTCTCCATCAGGTGGATATCGTTATCGATGGTCTTGGGAATTCCCACCAGCGCGATCTTGAGCTGGCGAGCGGTGATCTCCTGGTAGATCCGTTGCGCTGCCTTCAGCGTGCCGTCCCCACCGATCATGAACAGCAGTCGAATGTTCATCCGGTCCAAACAATCGCAGATCGTGCCGACGTCCTGCTGGCCGCGCGACGATCCCAGGACCGTCCCCCCCTGCGAGTGAATGTCGGCCACCATGTCGGGCGTCAGCTCCACCAGGTCGTGCCCGTATTCAGGGATGAAGCCCTGCAATCCGTATTTGACGCCGTAGATGGTCCGGACTCCGTAGATATAGTGCAGCTCGCTGACCACCGCCCGGATCACGTCGTTGAGACCGGGACAGAGTCCACCGCAGGTGACCACGGCCGCTTTGAGCTTGGAGGGGTCGAAGTAGGTTCGGCGCCGGGGACCGGCGGGCTCGAAGCTGACCGGCTCCGCGCCCTGCGCCAGGCAGCGCCGGAAGTGGTCCAGCGACAGATCGAAGAGGACGCGGTCCGTCTCTTCGACGAAGTGGCGGTAGCGGATCCGCGACTCGATGCCGGGCGGGCCCAGTTCTTCAATCCGGGTGTCGATCACATCGCCCTGCTGCATGCGTTCCTCCGATCGATTGGATCTCGCCATCGGCTTGTGCCGTCCGGGAATCGCTGCCGCCGCCTAGCGGCTCCAGTCCACCGGTGACGTGCGGCTCTCGCCGAAGCGATCCAGGTACTTCAGATGCCCGCGATCCCGACCGTATTCGAACACCTGCCGGGTGATGTCCACATCGTCCCGGCAATAGCGTTCAATCAGATCAAACCGACCTTCCTTGTACCAGCGCAGCGCATCCAACCCCTGGCCGGATTTGCCCCGACCCAGCGTGGCTTTGGCGATGCTGTCCAGGCTCACGCGAAAGCCCCACTGCTGAGCAATCTTTTCCAGCAGGTCCAGGGTCTTCTTGGCGCCGAGTTGGCGGAAGTCCACATCCGCCCGGTATCCCCGCAGGACGGCGTAGTCAAAATTTTTGATGTTGAATCCGATCACCCGCGTGGCGGCGAGTAGTTCATCCACCAGACGGCCCGCCTCCGCTTCGCGGAAAGTGGTGAACTCGCCGGTGGAGTAATCGTACAGGACCGCCAGGGACAGTTTGAGCTGATGGATGTTCTGCTTGCCCCCGACTTCCTGGAAGCTGCGCTGGGTTTCCAGGTCGAACACGACCTCGCGTTCGGCCGGTCCGAAGAGACTGCGTTGCTGTGAGGGCATATGGGATCCTGTGGCTCGAGAATTGTTCCGCAGGTACGGACGGCCGCGGCGGCGCGCGCCTTGACGCGCCGGTGCTCACCGCCCCGGCGGCGGTTGCCGCTCCGGCCGGCTGGCCGGGGCCGCCTCGTTCAGGCGGTAGATCGTGCCGAACTTTTTCAGTCCAGCCTCGATCTCCCGGACGTTTCCAACCACGACAAAGGTCATGCGCTCCGGATTCAGGTATCGCCGGGCTGTCTCCTGCAACTGGACCCGGGTGATGGCGCCGGCGTGCGCTTGGTACTCCTCGAGGTAGCTGCGCGGCCTGTTGAGGATGGTCAGCATCAAAAAATTGGCCAGCACGTCCTCCACCGTGGCAAAGCGCTTGACGAAGCCGTTCTTCAAGCCCGACACCCCCGCGTCGAATTCCGTCTCCCCGATCTTGCCGTCGCGGAACAGGCCGATGATCCAGAGCATCGCGTCCAGCGCCCGGACGGTGGTGTCGGTTTTGGTCCGGCACCGGGCGATGAAGGCGGGGCGACCCAGCACGTCGGTGTCGAAGATCGAATCCACCCGATAGGCCAGCCCCTCCCGGTCACGGACTTGCTGGGTAAACCGGGAGGCGAAACTGCTGCCGCCCACCATGTGGTTGAGCAGGTGGATGCGGTGGATGTCCGACAAATCCCGCGCCACCGACTGGCACCCAAAGTAGATGGAGCACTGGTTGATGTTCTTCTGCAACAGGAACATGCCCGGGCGGTCCTGGGGCTCGGGCATCGTCGGCGGCGGCGTCTCGCGGGCGGGCGGATGTCCCGCGTAGAACTCCTCCCATTTCTTGAGCACACGGCTGGCATCGAAATCGCCGCTGACGACCAGGGCGAGGCTGGCCGGCCCGTAGTGATCGCTGAAGTAGCGTTGGACCTCGGCCAATGTCACCTTCTCGATGCCGTCCGCCGAGTGCAGATAACCGTACGGGTGGGTCGCGTACAGCAACTGCTGGAATTTGCGGCCGCACAGATAGAACGGATCCTCCGCCGCCGTGTCTTCTTCCGTCCGGATCCGCTGGACGACATAATCGAACCGCTCCTGGGTGAAGGCGGGCCGGGCCAGCAACCCGGCGAGTATCTCGACGAGCGTGTCCGCCTGGTCGCTGTGGATGGTCGCCTGGACCGTCACGAGGTCCGGGCCGCAGTCGATGTCCAGGTTGCCGGCGTAATAGTTCAGCAGGGAGTCCAGCTTCTCCACCGTCATGCCCTCGCTGCCGCATTCGCGGAGCATCCGGGCGGTCACCCGGGCCACTTGGGCCGGATAACCCGTTTCATACACCGCCCCGGCACGCACCACGCCGCGGACGCTCAGCAGGGGGATCGAACGGTCGCTCCGGCAATAGAACGTCACGCCCGCCTTGGAGCGGACCACCTGAAAGTCTTTGCCTTCCATGGGCAATTTCCAGTCCAGGGGTACCGCGGCCAGGCGACTGATGGTCCGACTCCCGCGGCTGACCGTCTCGTCGGCCGGCGTCGCCGCCGCCAGGGTCAGACCGGCCACCACACTGATGAGCAAACGGGCGATCATTTTGTGCTCCTTTCATCCGCGGGCGGCACACTCCAGGCCACCGTGCGATTGCCGGGCGTGAACCATTCGCGGGCGACGCGCTGGATGTCGCCGGCGTCGATGCTCTGCAGGCGGCTCAGATACAGGTTGAAGGCGGACGGGTCATTGAAGAAGTCCTGCCCCTCGGCCAACACAGCCGCCAACGCTTCGCCGTCGCGCAGCTGCCGAAGCAGCCGGCCCGTGAGGAAGCTGCGCGCTTCCTCCAGCTCGCGCCTGGAGACCGGCTGGTCCTTGAACCGGTTGAACTGGTCCAGGACCGCCGTTTCCAACCGCTGGAGCGCCACCCCGTCGCCCGCCACTGCGGTCACGGTGAAGAGGCCCGGGTGTCGCTTCATTTCCCAGACGCCGGTCCGGACATCCGCCGCCAGACCCGTGCGGATCAGCTCCTTGTAGAAGACACTGGTCCGCCCCTGGCTCAGGAGGGTGTCCATCATCTCGAATACCGGGTAGTCGGGATGCGTCACCGCGCACCGGTGGAAGCCGACCACGAGCCGGGGAGCGGCATCCTGCAAGATGGTGAGCCGCCGCTCGCCCAGCTGGGCGGGTTCGGCGGTGAGCGTGACCGGCTTGGCGATGTCTTGCCGGGAGATTTTGCCGAAGTACTTCCGGATCAGGTTTTCGGCGTGGTCGGGCTCAAAGTCGCCGACGAGCACCAGGATGGCGTTGTTGGGCGCGTAGTAGAGCCGGTGATAATCCACAATGTCCTGGCGGGTCAAATTCTCGAGATCTGCCCGCCAGCCAATGACATCCCACTGGTACGGATGGGCCATGTAAGCCGCCGCCAAGAAGTTCTCGAACAGCACGGCCTCCGGCTGGGTCTCGGTGGTCTGCCGGCGTTCCTCCAGCACAACATCACGCTCGGAATGGAATTCCCGGAAGAACGGTTCCCGCATCCTGGCCGACTCGAAATACGCCCACGCCTCGAGGCAGTTGGACGGAAAATATTCCATGTAATGCGTCCGGTCGAAACTGGTGTCGGCACCCAGCCGGGCGAAGCCCACTTGGAACGTCGCCACGTCCAGGTCGTTCTGGATGGTCACCAGTTTCTGGCTCGCCGAGAGTCCTTTGATCTTGAGGAGGAGCACCTCGATCCGATCATCCACGTCCGAGGGCGCGCGGCCCAGCACTTTCAACCGGCGAAGCTGGAGCACCTCTTGGAACAGTTCGTCCTGCTTTTCCATCAGCGGGAGTTCCAGCTCGTAGTTCAAGGTCTGGATCTCCTTGGTGCCCTTGAACATCATGTGCTCGAGCACATGCGAGATCCCGGTGATGCCGTTGGTTTCGTTGCCGGAACCCACCTTGTAACGGATCAGCGAGTGGACGATCGGGGTCTCGTGGCGAGGCACCAGAACGACCTCCAACCCGTTCTCCAGAGTGAAGGTCTTCATGGGAATGTGGATCAGGTCCGCCGCGGCGGTCAGGGCCAGGCTCGCGGCAACCAGACCCGCAAACAGGAGCAGTCGTCTCACGAGTTCCTCCCGGCGCCGTTTTTTCTTATTATACGGAAATGTGTGGTCCGGCCGGTATCGTTTTCACGAACCGTGCCGAGAAATCAGAGAATCGGAGGATGCGTTCCGGACGGGGAACGCCGCGCTCTCGGCGCGCGACGGCCGCGCGCGCCGAGAGGTGATTCAGCGCAGGATGATGTCGCCGCTGACGGTGCTCAGCGTAATCTTGCCGCTGCCCTGGCCCAGGCGGCCCGTGACCTTTTCAGAACCGTAGCCTTTCTTCGTTTCGGCTTCTTCCATCTTCTGTTTCACGGTGAGATCCCCGCTGATGGTGCTGAGCCGGCAGTAGGCGTCCCCGCCGCCGGTGAGCACCAGCTCGATGTCGCCGCTGACGTTGCTGATGGCGAGCGAGTTGGCGTACCGTTTATCCAGCCGGCAGACGACGTTACCGCTGACCGAGGAGAGGTCCACGTCGGACGGCGCGGCCGCCGTGAGGCTGAGTTCCCCGCTGACGGTTTTGAATTCCACCGCCCCGTTCAGGCGCTCCAGTGTGACGGTACCGGAAATGGACTTCCCGTCCACCATGGCGCCGGCGGGGGCAAAAATCTTGAAATTCACCGAGCCGCTACTACCGAAGAATCCAGGGTTGTCGTGGATCTCCCGGATCACGATCTCGCCGTCGCGCTGGGTGACCTCGGGCTTGACGTTGTCACCGACCACCACGGAGTCCACCTTGACCTCAGGTTTCTCCCAGCCGGTCACACTGATATTGCCGGAGACGGTCTTGATGCGGAGCACCACCCGGTCGCCGACCTTGAGTGTCTGGGTGGCTGCCGATACAGCCACAGCCAGAACGAGCACCGCGAGCATCGCGATCAGCGCGGGGCGGAGTCTCAGGTTCATGCCAGCACCTCCTGCCAGGATTCACCACATGAGACGCACCGGTCATTGAATAAGGTTGCATGCGGGTGGTGCACCGCCATCATATCATGGCCCAGTCGTCGGCTCCATCATCCGGCGCATCTTGACTCCCGCCCCACTCTGGGTATGATAGCGACGAGCCGTCCGGCGACCCGGCCCGGCGGCACCCGTACCGGTCCGCGGTATCCGCGCACCGGCCCGCACCCAGGAGGCGGTATGGCCAGCGTCGACATCCAGCAGCTTAATGAGCAGATCCAGGCGGACAGCGCGTTTCTCACCGACATCCGGACCGAAGTCCGGAAAGTGATCATCGGGCAGGAGTATATCGTCGAGCGGCTCCTCGTGGGCCTGCTCACTCACGGGCACATCCTCCTGGAGGGCGTCCCGGGTTTGGCCAAAACGCTGTCGGTGCAGACGCTGGCGCGCACCATCGCCGCACGGTTCCAGCGCATTCAGTTCACCCCCGACCTGCTGCCGGCCGATCTCACCGGCACCATGGTCTTCAACCCGAAGACCGGCGAATTCCATCCCCGCCAGGGCCCCTTGTTCGCCAACCTGATCCTGGCCGACGAGATCAACCGCGCCCCCGCCAAGGTTCAGAGCGCCCTGCTCGAAGCCATGCAGGAGCGGCAGGTGACCATCGGCGACACCACCTTTCCGCTGCCCCAGCCGTTCCTGGTGCTGGCGACGCAGAATCCCATCGAGCAGGAGGGAACCTACCCGCTGCCCGAGGCCCAGGTGGACCGCTTCATGCTCAAGCTGCGGATCACCTACCCCAGCCGGAAGGAGGAACGTGACATCCTTGACCGAATGGCCACCGCTCCGGAGATCCTCGTCCGCTCCGTCGTCAGCCCGGAGCAGATCCTGCGGGCGAGCGAGACAATCCGCCGCATCTACGTGGACGATAAGCTGAAGGATTACGTGGTCAACCTGGTCTGTGCCACCCGCACGCCGGCCGAGTTCGGCCTGGACCTCAAGTCCCTGATCGATTATGGCGCCTCCCCCCGAGCCACCATTTTTCTGATCCGGGCGGCCATGGCGCACGCCTTCCTCAATGGCCGCGGCTTCGTGATCCCCGAAGACATCAAGGCGCTGGCCCTCGATGTCCTGCGCCACCGGATCATCCTCAGCTACGAGGCCGAAAGCGAGGAGCTCACCGCCGACGATCTCATCGCCCGCGTCTTCGATGCCATCCCGGTGCCCTGACCGGACGTGCCCCATGAGCGTTTCCCCGGACATCTTCCGGAAGATCCGGCAAATCGAGATCGCCACCCGGCGGCTGGTGAATGAGGCGGTCGCCGGCGAATATCACTCCGTTTTCAAGGGTCGCGGGATCGAGTACGACGAGGTCCGGCCTTACCAGGCCGGGGACGATATCCGCACCATCGACTGGAACGTGACCTCCCGCTCCGGTTCGCTCCATGTGAAGAAATACGTTGAGGAGCGCGAATTGACCGTGTTGCTGCTCGTGGATGCCAGCCGGTCCACCGGTTTCGGCTCGGGTGTCAAGAGCAAGGAGGAAGTGGCCGCCGAGATCGCGGCCATCATCGCGTTCTCGGCCATCCGCAACAATGATCGGGTGGGCGCCGCACTGTTCACCGGCGTCGTGGAAAAGTATGTCCCGCCGCGCAAGGGCACACGCCATGTGTTGCGGCTAGTGCGGGAGATTCTGGCCTTCCAACCGGCGCGTTCGGACACGAACATCGGGAGCGCGCTGGAATTCGCCGCGCGGGTGCTCAAAAAGCGCAGCATCGTCTTCCTGCTCTCTGATTTCTTCGACACCGGATACGCCGATGCCCTGCGCGTCGCCGCCCGCACGCACGACCTGGTGGGTATCGCCATCACCGACACCGGCGAGCGATCGCTGCCGCCGTTGGGATGGCTCCGTCTGGCCGATCTGGAGAGCGGGCGGATGCAGCTGGTCCCGGCGTTCTGGCCGCCGACGCGGCGGCGCTATCAGGAGGCGCTGGCTGCCGAACGCCAAGAGCGGCAAGCACTCCTGCGCAAGCAGCGCGTCGACCACGTGGAGATTCTGGCTGATGCGTCGTACGAAAAACCGCTGCTGCAGTTCTTCCGGCGCCGCGCCCGCCGGCTGCGGCGGTGAACCGCCGCAAAAAATATATTTCGCGACTTTGCCCGCATTAGGTGTTACAGTAGTTTTCAGTTCGTCATTTTTGGGTTGCCGCATCGCCGCCGACCGAAACTTCGGCCGATGCCGACCAGGGTAGAAAGGACGATCCCCCATTGACCCGCTGCCCAGCCACCCATACCGGTCAACACGACAGGGAAGGGTCGGTCTATGAATATTCTGTTCTACGTCCCCGACAACCAGGTCACCGATAATTTCGTTCCCCAGCTTTGGCCAATCCTGCTGCAACACCTGACGCCACCGGAACACCCGGTCTTCATCATCGATGGGAATGTCGACCGCTATGATGAGGCCGGCTTGGTCGAGTTTATCCATCAGCACCACATCGAATTGGTGGGCATGGGTTTTATGACGCGCATGGCCCAAAAGGCCTATCGGATGGCCGACGCCATCCGAGCCGCCACCACCATCCCTGTCATCATGGGCGGACCGCACGTCAGCGCGCTTCCCGAGGAAGCGCTGGGCGGCCGGAGCGGCTTACGACACGCCGATGCCGTCGTAGTCGGCGAAGCCGAGGATCTCTGGCCAGAGGTCATCCGTGATGTAGCCGACGGACGGCTTCGTCCCATGTACCAGGCTACAGCCTGTGCCGGGGCTGCGGCCAAGCCGTCTCTTCAAAACTATCCCATCGTGCCGTGGGACCAAATGGAGATGGATCGATTTGACCTGATGCGCCACGTCCCTGCCGTGGTCCGCAAACTGTTCGGTCGCCTCGGCATCCCTTTCCAACGGGCGTTCGTCATCCCCGTCGAAACCGGGCGCGGTTGCCCTTACGGCTGTGAATTCTGCTCGGTTACCGGCTTCTTTGGCGGCCAGGTTCGTTTCCGAACCAACGACAATGTGATTGAGGAAATTCGCCGTCTCAAGGCGTTGGGCCGGCGTGAGAATGCCCTGATGATGGTTTTTTTTGTCGACGACAACTTCGCGATCGACCGGCGCCGCACCAAAGACTTGTTGCGACGCATGATCGCCGAGGATGTCCGCCTCCCGTGGGTGGGACAGGTCAGCATCAACCTCCTTCGGGATGAAGAGCTGGTTGAACTGATGTCCGCCAGCGGCTGCCGCTGGATTTTCGTCGGGCTGGAATCGGTTGTGCCGGCCAGCCTCGCTGAAGCCCACAAGAACTTCAACAAGCCCGGCGAATATGCCGCCACACTGGCCCTCTTGGCCAAGCACGACATCTACGCCATCACCTCTTTCATTTACGGCCTGGACGGCGATGAAACCGGCGTCTCCCAAAAAACACTCGAGCGGATCGGGACCTGGCCACCCGTGTTGCCGGTCTTCGGATTGCTGACGCCCTACCCGGCTACCCCGCTCTACCGACGCCTGGAAAAGGAACGCCGTTTGTCGCGCCCCCTCCATTGGTTGGATTTTCAAGCATTTAAAACCGCATTTACCCATCGCCGAATGACAGCCGCAGATTTGGAAGCGGAAGTGTACCATTCATGGCTTCACAGTTACCGGCAATCCGCGTTCCGCCAGTCGCAGCGGTGGCTGAAACGGAACCAGAAGCATTTCGGGTATCAGTTCATGCACTTCATCTCGCGGTTGTTTTCTAGGGGGATCTATTTCCCCCAGAAAAGCCGTTGGGCCTGGTTCCGGCTCCTGCTCGCCAACACCCCGACCATTATCAGTCTGATTCGGTCTGGCTTGACCAGACGCTCAACTGCCGCCCCCGCTGAAACTCCGGAACCCGCCATGCAGGTCGGAGCCGCCGTCTCGTCGGCTCAAAATATCCAACGCTGATGGGGCCGTCTCCCAACCGAAGGTCCTCGCCGTCCGGCGGCGCTGACGCTGATCGCATCGGTACATAAAAATCGCTGTTCTGCCCGTCTAATGCTATGGTTCCGGCGACCGCCGGTCCGGTGCGGATGATTCGCAGACCGGCATTCGCCCATGCCAAGGAGGACACATGCCAAAACTGTTCCGGACCGACATCGCATCAGAAGCCAACCTGAAGGTCTTTGTGACCGACATCCGCTCCGAGGCCGACCTAGCTGTTTTTGAGACCACCAGCCCGTGGGACGCCACCACAAGCGCCGTCTGGTGCTACACCGACATCCAGAGCGACGCCGACCGGATCGTCCATTTCACCGACAGCCAGTGGGACGCCGATCTGGTGGTTTACAAAACCGACATCCAGTCGGACGCCGGGTGGATCAACACGGCCAAATCCGACCGGCTCTGATCGCGTCGGGATCCGCACATACTACAGGGGCTCCCGACACCGGGAACCATTTCCGGCTCGCCGCCGCCCGGGGTGCGATTGGCACGGCGTCCGCCGAGCGGTATAATGGTTTCCGCACCGCCGCTGAATCGACGACAACAGGAGGTCGTATGCACCCCGCCATCTCCGCCCGGGATCTGAACACCTGGGCTGGTTATCTGCTGGATTATTCGCTGGATGGTATCGAACCTGACGACGTCGTCATGGTCAAAGGCGAGCCGATCACCTGGCCGCTGATGGCCGCACTGCAGGACAAGATCGTCACCGCCGGGGCCGTCGCCGATCTCTGCCTGGTGCCGCCCGACAACGACCGCGGCCGGGTGTGGGGCGCCGCCATGGCACGATTCGGCGCCCCCGATCAGATCGCCCGCGTCCCCGAGTGGCACCGCCGGCGGTACGAGGCCATGACCAAGTACATCGAAATTCTTGGCGCAGAGCGGCCCGACCTCTACGCCAACCTGCCCGAAGCGGGGATCAAGGCGATCGTCCGTGCCGACGAGCCGTTCAAGAACATCCGGCTGGCCAAACCGTGGCTGCTCACGCTGTTTCCCACCCAGGGTTTTGCCGATCTGGAGGGGCTGACGCTCGAGGAGTACACCCGGGTGATCGTGCGGGCATCGGTCACGGATCCCCGGTTGCTCGAAGCGGTCGAAGAGGACATCTACCGATTGATGTCCCAAACCCGGCACGTGCGCATCCTCACCGCCTGCCCCCGGACGGGCCGGACCCTGGAGCTGGGCATGTCCATTGCCGGCCAACGCATCATCAAGTGCACCGGCAAGCGCAATTTCCCCGACGGCGAAGTCTACACCAGCCCCGACGCCAACTCGGTGGCCGGCGAGATTTATCTCGATCTGCCGGTGCTGTACTCGGGTGCGACCATCCGCGGCATCTATCTCCGGCTGGAGGCCGGCCGGATCTGCGAGTACGCAGCTGAGGAGGGGCTGGAGACGCTGCGCGGCATCATCGAAACCGACGATGGATCCCACCGGCTCGGCGAGGTGGCGCTGGGCATGAACAACGGCCTGGAACGAGCCCTGAAGCATCCGTTGTTTGTGGAAAAGGTGGGCGGCACCCTGCACATCGCCATCGGGAGCAGCTATAAGCAAAGCTACGTGGACGACCCCGACTCGCCGGAGGGGAAGGCCCGGCTGGAGGAGCTGAGCCGGCAGGGCGCCTGCAACACCTCCGCCCAGCACGTGGACATCGTGGCTGATTTCCGGCCCGGCGGCGCCGGACAGGCCGTCTGGCTCGACGACGTCCGGCTGGAGCTCGAGGACAACCTCTGGGTGGTCCCGCGCTGAAGTGTTCAGCCTTTGAAAACGAGGCCGCTATCGTAGTATTCTGCCTTTCATTCAGAAGTTCTCGAAAGATCGTGAGGAGGTGGTCATGGTCAGCAGGTCCCGCATGGTCGGCTGGATGTTTTCACTGGTCTTGATCGGCACAGCAGCCACAGCCATACCTTCTGACGCGCCCGCGGGACAGTCCGGCCCGACGTTCCAGTTCAGCGGCCGCTATGCCGACTTGGCACCCGCCCAGCAGCGCTTGCTGAACGACTGGCTTGAGCGGTTCATTCAATTGACCGGGAAGACGCTCCCTCCGACGGAAGAAATCTACGAGCGCGTGTCTATCTCCAACCGAGCCACCTTTGAGGCCATCACCCACGCATTGCTCAACACCTCCTTGAGCGACGAGTCGGGCGCCCCGATGGGAAACGCCTTGGAACTGGTTCTTCACATGGAGACCGTGAGGGGTCAGATGCCGGGCGTCGGAGGAGACTTGCAATTCCGCATGTACGCGCGGCTGCGCCCCGACGCCTTGGACATCCTGCACCGCTGTCGGGAATTCAAGCGCGGTCCGGACAATGTCACGTTTCACAAAGGCTACCCGCAGAGCTTCCGCCAGCAGGGTGGCGTGCCGTCCATCCAGATTTCGGTCTCGGCGGACGGTCACCGCGCGGACATCGACGTGGATTACCGCTCGTCCAAGTTCCCCACGGCCCTCCTCAACGGCCACCTCTCCGCCGCCAACTCCGACGTCCGCGCCGGCGACAATTCAAACCGCCACAACGAGCGGTGGTCAGGCCTGACTGACTGGTGGCGGAACATCTTCGGTCTGCCGTTCCTGGGAGCGGCCGGTGAGGACACCGGCGACACGATCATCCCCAAAGTGCCGCGCGCCGGCCGGGAGAAGATCCGGGTGGCGGTGAAGGATTTCCTGTCCGCCTGGCTGGTGGAGCAGCGGCCGGAACTGTCTATGGCGTATTTTTCGAACTCCGCCTACGCTTGCTATCCGCCCGACGAACCGGGTCAACCCGTGGATCGTGGTATGGTCCCATTCCGCCTCTTGAAATCCATGGCGGAGGCAACCCGGGTCATCGGTAAAATCACCAGCCTGGAGGGAGTGGTCAAGGCTGTTCCCTTGAACAATCCCCGCCTGCAACTGGTCAAGAACGAGGACCAGCACGAGTTCTCCCTGTATCGGGTTCCGACCGCGCTCGGCAGCGCCATCCGCTGCGAAGACGGACTCCGGCTGCCGCCGAACCGGGCCACGCCGCAGGCCGACGAACAGTATGGCCGGTTCTATGCATCGGCGTTCTACGTTTCCACCCCCTCCCGGCGGGGCGCCACCATTTACCTGCTGTGGGCCAAAGAAAAGAAATACTGGCAGATCGTCGCGTTCAATACCGAGCCGGACGATGCGCCGCAGCCGGAGGTGCCGGACCTGCGCCCCGATGAAGCTCCCGTCGCGACACCAGCGCCCGTCGCCGGCGATCCCGGGATGGTCGCGGCCGCCACCGACTTCTTCACCGCCTGGTTCGTGGACCGGGATTTCGACCGGAGCCTGGGCCACATCGCGCCCCGGACCTTCCCCTGCCTGAACTACTTCCTGCCGGAAGGCACCCCGCCGATGGATTCACCGGAGGCTTTCGCCGCCTTCATCCGTGCCAGCATGGCGCGGGTGAGCGAAACGACGGGCGCGGTGGCCCGCCTGGAGGACGCTTTGCGGGCTTCCACACCGGCCAACCGCGCCGTCCAATTGGTGCGGCACGACCACATGAAGGCTTTCACCATCCTGTGCATCCCGGACCATTATGGGGACGCCTTCGATTGCAGCCAACCGATCGAGCAGGGCCTGCACCGCGAGCCCCCGCCCGGCGGTCTTGCCTATGGAAATTATTTCGGCACGTCCTTCTCGCTGAAGGTGGCCGGCGACCAACCGGCCGTCACCTATCTGGTCTGGCGGCGGGAGGGCGGCGCCTGGAAGATCATCTGGTACTACCTGGAATTGCCCTGACCGTGGGCCGGGCGCCCGTTCGGTTCGAACGGGCGCCCGCATATGCTTACGGAATCTGCACGTTCGCCCGCCGCACGCCTGCGTGCCGGGACGTGTACGTCACCACCGCCTGCCCCTTGCCCGACACCAGAAACTGGTGCTCCACGCGGCTGAAGCCTGGCACCGTCAGGAACTGCACCTCCGGGCGATGATCCACGAAGTCCACTTCGCCGGAGGCGGGATTGGTCACCCGTCCGCCGGCGATCACTTTCACACCCGAGCTGGCCAGCGTGAGCGTGTCCTGCGGGTAAAGCTCCACTCGGCGGGCGTGGGCGGTCATGGACGGCATCGCCGCCGGATTGCTGAGTCGGACCGTGACCCGGTGCAGGCCGCCGCCCGCCGGCTCCACGGCGGCGATCTCGAGACCGACTTCGGGAGTCTGCCTGGCCGAGAACAGGACCGCCGCGGCGTTCCGGTGAAGCATCTGCCGAAGCAGGAAGGGGGGCGGCAGGCGGGTGCTCATCTTCACCCAGCCGCCGATCTCGATGTCGCCATACTGCGGGTGCTTGAAGGCGCGCCAAGCCTGGTACAGTTCGCCCCCGGCCAGGTTGTCGTTGAACCGGAGCCGCTCCAGAGTCCGGGCGGCATCGTCGCCAAACATGGCGCCGGACTCGTAGTCCGGATCCACCTTGCGCTCGGCCGACGGTTTGTTGAAGTTCTCCTCTTCCGAGGCGTACAGCTCGCCCACGAGAACGTAGGCGCCCTGGGTCATGGCCAGCCACTCACCCGAATCGCCGTAGGTTTCATAGAGATCCCGCCAGCTCAGCATGTAACGGTAACCGGGCGTGATCTTTTCGGCCTGCTTCCCGATGTAGTCGTAGACCGCCACGTCCTCAGGCGGATACTCGCCCTGGCTCTTGGCGCTGGGTCCGCGGAGGTACATGCCACCGAAGTTGTGGAACGTCCAGGCCATGTTGATGTTGGGGCGGGCCGCGATGAAGGCGGCCAGCTCCCGCAGGCCCCGGCCGGCAAACGGGTAAGGTCCTGAGCCGCTCTGGACGTAGCCGGGCATCCAGTCATAGCTCCAGTTGCGATTCGGGTCGATATATCCTTCCGCGTCCTCATTGACCCGGCCGTCGCCGTCGTTGTCGATCCCCTCGGAACCCAGCAAGGCCCATTCAGCCTTTTCACCGGGCTTGACCCGGACCATCAGACGGGGATCCTCCGGATGGGTGCGATGGGTGCCGAACGGATCGCGCCGGCGCATGGTGCAGATGTTGCCGTCCCCGTCCAGGTCGTCGGGATAATCCTCGTCCACGAGCCCGTCCCGGTCGTCGTCGAGCGGGTAGCGGAGGCTCCGGTTGTTGCTGTGGCTCCCGGGGTCGGCGAAGAAGTGGTGCCGACCGTCGGGATTCACCACCGGCACCACGTAGAAACAGCGTGTGTCCAAGAGCCGGGTGATTTCCGGGTTCTTGCCGTAGCGGGTGAGAAGCTCATTCAGGAGATACAGGCACACCTCGCCGCCCTGGATCTCGTTGCCGTGGATGTTGCCGTCCACGTAGACCGCCGGCTTCTCCAGTTCTGCGCCGGTAGCCGGGTTGTTCACGGTGAGGCACCAGATGGCCCGCCCTTCGTCGCTGTGACCGGCCACATCGAGCCGGGTCAGCCTGGGATAGGCCTGCTGGAGCGCCTCGAGCGCCCGGCCCACTTCCTCGTAGGTATAGTAGTCGTCGAACGACAGGGGCACGGCCGTCCGCGCCCCGTCCGCCCGGACGGGAAGGGCCAGCATCAGAGCGATCATCAGGCAGAGGCCGGTTGCGGTGATGCGGTTCATTGGGCACCTCCGATCTGGACGCGGGTCTCATCGCCCCACGCCGTGGCCGTGGTGGCGGCGATGATGGCGCTGACGGGTCGGTCGGCTTGCACGAGCCAGGTGATCGTTTCGGCGCCGTGACCGCCGACCTGCCGGATCAGGCTGCGCGGGCGCCCCTCCAGGAATTTCAGGCCGTCTCCCTTCAGCTCCAACACCACCGGCGTGCACTGGATGTTCCGCTGCGCCATCGCGGTGGTGTAGGGCAGATAGCCGCTGTTCTCCACCCAGGCCTTGACCTGGTGGATGCCGCCGCCGAGCGCCGTCACCTCCACCTTCGCCAGGCGGATCCGTGCCATTTTGTCCGCAAGGGTCAGCACCCACGGGACCTGCCCCTCCAGGAGCTGGAGCATCTGGGCCGGCGGCGGCGTTCCGGCAGCGAAAGGCGCAGCGCCGCCGATCTCCACCGCCCCGAGGGTGGGGTGTTGGAATGGTTGCCAGGCCACGTATCCCGAACCACCCAGCGTCTTGTCGCTGAAAGCCAGCAAGGCTTCTGTCTCCGTGTCGAGACCTTCGGCATTTTTCGGCTTGGGCATGGATTTCATCATCTCGGCCATTTTTTTCGGCGTCATCATGCCAGCCTTGACGGCATTGATGACCATGGCCGGCTGGACCGAGGCCGGTGCTCCGGATGACTTGATGAAGGCGGTGATTTTTTCCTCGCCCAGAGCCAGGAACTCCTCGCTGGTCATGGTTTCCAGTTTATCGGGTGTCAGCGCATCCGGGTCGGCCCCGGCCGGCTTGGCCTTCTCCACCACGGGGAGCGTCCAGAAGTCCATGGCGAAGGACGGCCGGCCCAGGTGATAATAGGCCCACAGCTCGAAGCTGCCGTCCCGGTCGGCCGGCGGATCGAGGCGCTTGGCATCGAGTTTCCTTTCCTTCAAAAAATCGTTGCACTGCTTGGACAGCGTTTCATAGAACTTCAGGTCCTCCGGGAGCGGATTGACCACGGGACCGAGACCCAGGAAGCTGGCCACCATCGCCTCGGTGAGCTCCATGCCCGGCGGGGCCAAGCGCTTGGCGACTTCCATCACTTCGGCCATGGTGTAAGTCTTGTCCGCCTCGAGGCCGATCCACTTGGCGATGCGCTCGGGGATCTTGATCCGGTTGAAGTCGGCGGTGCCGGTCCGGCCGCCGCGGGGCGGGTTCAGGCAGAAACTTGACCGGCCGAAGGTGACCACCAGCGCGATCTCCGGATGGGCGAAGGCGAAGGCCACGAGCGCGTGGCTCTCCGCCTCGCTGCCGGCCCAGGCACCGCCGGTGGGTGTAAACGGTTTGAACAGGTGGGGGAAGTTGAGGCCCACATCCACCCCGCCCGGGCCGTCCTCGTTGTAGCGGCCGTCGCCGTCGTTGTCTATGCCCTCGGTGTAGAGCTTGAACTGACCCTTTTCCCCCTTGGACCAGTCCGCCTTGCGCAGGGCGCGGGGTTCGCCTTCCACCGGGATCCACTCGCCGGCGGGATCGGGCACCCGCATCTGGGTGATCAGCCCGTCGCCGTTGAGATCGTCGGGCCCGTCCTCATCGATGCGGTCGTCCTGGTCGTCGTTGAACGGCCGGTCGTTCCGGTTGTCCTCGACGAGCGGCCGGCGGAAGAAGCGGGCCGCGGCGTCGGGATTGCCCAGGGGGGTGATGTACCAGGTGCGGTCGCCGCGGGCCTCGGGCTTGTCCAGCAGGAGCTGCGCCAGGTACAGGGCGGCTTCGCTGGCCACGGGGACGCTGCCCTCCAGGTTGGCCGCCACCAGCACCGCCGGCAGCCGGTGCGACGGCGCCGCCGTCTCGGGACCGATCTCCAGCAGCAGGAGCGGCCGCCCGCCCGGGCTGTCCGCCAGTGCGTGCACCCGTGCCGCGTCCGGGTGCACCTGGGCCAGTTGATGCAGCCGGGCCGCGACGACTTCGGGATCGTGGTATCGGTCAAAAGCGAACGGCGGCGTCTCGCCGGCGCCGGCGGCTCCCGCCGCCAGCAACACCAGCCACACCGCGAGGAACAGTTTGGGTCGCATGGTCACCTCGTCATCGATGCTGGAGAACAAAATTGTCTTACGGAATTTCAGCCGGGATGTTCGTCCACGCACGCGGGGGATCATCCCAATCTACAGCGGCGGCCCGCCGCCTCGAACCAAATCAGCAAGTCCGGCCGCCAGCTCGGCGACCGTCTCGTCCGGAACACCGTCGGGCGTCTCCGACCGGAGGCGCAGGTCCACCGGGTCGTTGACGTAATCGACTGCCACAAACAAGCCGTCGTGGGTCCGGGCAATTTCCGAAGAGAACAGCTCCAGACCGCACACCCAGGCGATGGACGCCGACACCGAACGCAGCGGCCCCAGCCCGAAACCGGCTTCTTCCTCGGCGGTCACCGGGGCGTAGACATGGGTTTCCGGATTCCACCAGAACGGAAACACGCGACCGGTGAAATGGACCACGCGGAACCAGCCGGGCCGGCCGTTCAGGTCCGCCGGACGGACCATGGACTGCAGCAGGTAGCGGTCGGCGGCGAACTCCTGCCGGCTGGCGACCACCTCGTCCAGCGTGGTGGCGCCCACCACCACCCCGTCGCCGCCGCCGCCTTGGGCCGGCTTGATGCAGAAACTCTCGCCGAGTGGCGCGAGATCGAGGGGCGGCAGCTCCGGCACCCGGTCGAAGGGCGGCAGGATGATGGTGCGCGGCGTGTGGGTGGCATGGCTCAGCACGATATGGACCGCCGCCTTGTCCCACTGCAGGCGCGCCCGCTCGTACGGGTTGATCCGATAGACGCCGCGGTCGCTGGCCCACTCCACCACTTCCAGAAACCGTTCGTCGGTGTCGGAGGCGCGGTCCAGCAACCCGTGGAAGGTCAGCCAGCCCTCCCGCAACTGCCGGATGCTGTCGGCCAGGTTGGCCGGGGTCACCTGGATCAGGCCCAGCCCCCGGCTGGCGCACGCGGCCTCCAGCAGGCGGATGAAGCCCGCGTCGTGTTCCCAGTTCCAGCAGATACAGAACGTTCGGTCGGCCATTCACCCACCCGGCTCATACTAACTCATGAACAGATGCGGACGCCCCGCCATCGGATCCGCCCGGATTCACTCGCCGGCCAGCCGGAGCCGGTACCGCTGCTTCCCGCCGTCGGGATTGCCCGCCAACACGAAGCCCGCCCGCTCGAACTGCGCCCGGGTCCCCGTCCAGGCGAAGGCGTCGGCATGACGGCCGGTCCGGGCCGGCTTGACCGGATAACCTTCGACAATCCGGCCGCCGCGGGCCCGGATCGCCGCCACCGCGGCGGCCAGCAGCGCGGTGGCCACACCCCGGCCGCGATGGTCCCGCCGGACGAAAAAGCACGGCACCGACCACACGGCATCGGCGTCCGGGCACCGGAGGCTGGGCGCGCGATCCAACCGGGCGAACGACGGACGCGGCCCGTAGGTGCACCAGCCCACCGGTTCGGCATCCGCATAGGCGAGCACGCCCATGACCGCGCCGTTGGCGATTCCCCGACGCAGCCGCCGACGGGCCGGCTCGCCCTTGACCGCGTCCCACGACTCGCCTTTGGCCAGGCGCCAGTACCAGCACCAGCATCCCCCGCAGGCGCCGCGGGCGCCGAACAGGGACTCCACGTCGGGCCAGAGCGCTGCGGTCACATCGCGTGTCCGGATCTCCATGCCACCTCCTCCCGCCCCCGGCATCCGCCGGGCCGTCGACCCGTTGAACCTTCCGCTCGGCTCGTTGGTCTATTCATGCGGAGATATACCACGCCCGGCCGCCGGGACCAAGAGCGAATCCCGACGCCGGGCCCGCAGAGGGAGGCCACATGAACCGGGGAAGACTGTTTTCAATCTGCGGAATGGTGTTGTTGCTGCTGGCGCTGCTCGCCGGATCCGTCGCCGGAGAGGATTCAACCGTCCACTACCGGCTGCTGGCCACATCCCGCACATCCACCATGGAGAAGGAGTTGAACGACGCCGCCCGCGACGGATCCCGCTTCGAGGCGTTCATGGGCGGCGGCACACTGGTGCCCGGCAACGAGCTGGTGGCCATCGTCCGCCGCCTGCCGGCGGACGACGCGGAGCGGTACGAGTACCGGCTGCTCGCCACCAACCGCACGTCCACAATGGAACGGGAAATGGCGCAGGCGGGCGCCGACGGCTTTCTCTTCCGCGGCCAGACCATCTATGACAGCACCTTCGGCGGCCGGGAGGTGGTTGTGGTGCTGGAACGGCACGCCGGCGCGCCACCCCGCCGGTACCAGTACCGGCTGCTCGCCACCAACAAGACGTCCACCATGGAAAGAGAATTGCAGGCCGCCGCCCGGGACGGGTTCATTTTCCTCGGCGAGACGGTGGCCGAGACCGCCTTCGGCGGCGACGAGGTCGTGGTGATCCTGGGCCGGCCCGGCGTGTGAATCGGTTCACGGTCGGACCTGGCGCCGGATGGAAGGTACGGAGCGTTCCGTTACTTGCCCGTGCCGCCGCCCGGATTCACGATCATGTCGGGATCGTCCGTGACCAGGATTCCGCGGTCGCTGTCGTAAAGCGCCACAAAGTATTTGTAGGATCCAGGCAGCACGTTGGCCACTTTTCCCTGCAGCACGCCCGGAGTCTCCCCGACAGGAAAATGTGGAACCAGCGGCGACACCCCGACGAAATGAATGCACAGTTTGCCGGGATGAAAACGCCATTCAACAATGTCATCGGCGGTGACATAGAAACGATGATGGGGGTAGAAATGTACTCCATCACTGGAATAAAGGATTCTGACGGGGGGATCAGACAAACTTAACAAGACCTGTTCCGCGCCCATAGATTTATCCTCCTTCCCGTTGGTTTCCGGATCCCTTGACCCGGCTACGGCCTTAATTCTTTCTATTTTCTTGGGTTCTGTCCGTTCGTCGGAACGGTATTGACGATCTGTCCGAATCGCGGGTCCTGCCTCAGGGCGGCCAAGTCCGGATCATTGGGCAGATCGGACAGCGATGCGTTGCGGACCACTGCTTCGCCCAGAGCGGCCAGCGCTTCATCCCGTCTGCCCGACAGTTCATACACGCGGACCGCCCGGAGCAAGACTTCAGCGTCTCGCGGCGCCAGGCGGCGAGCCTCGCCGATCTCGGCCAACGCCTCCGCGCCGCGCCCGCCCAAAGCGTAGTAGAACGCCAGCCGCGAACGCAGGGCGGGATTTTCCGCCCGTTCCCGCCGTTGGCCCTCGGCCAGCTCAATGGCCTTCACCAGACTGGTCCGGGCCTCCGCTTCACGTCCCGGCAGCTGGCGATAGCATTCGGCGAGGTTGCCCCAGATCACGTAGTCGTCGGTCCCGGCGCCCAGGGCGGCGGCCCGCTCGAACATCCCAGCCGCATCCACAAAACGGCGCTGGTAGAAAAACATGGTCCCCCAGTTGGACAGGGCGGCCGCTGACAGCTCCATTTTCATTTTCAGCACCCGGCTGATCGCCACCTCGGCCTGATCGTACTCCTCCAACTTGAAGCGCATGGCGACGAGATTGCTGTGGAGGGTGATGTTTTCCGGCGCCCGCAGGATGCCCTGCTCGAACAATCGCGCCGCCTCGGCATAGCGGCCGATGCGGTAGTAGAACGCGCCCAGGTTCGAGTAACCCAGCCAGCAATCCGGCCGGAGCCCGATCAGCCGCCGGTAGTGGCCTTCCGCCTCGTGAAGCCGGTTGCGCTCATGTTCGGTACGGGCGAGCAGGAGGACCGCCTCAAACAAAGCGGGCTGCATCCGCAGCGCCGCCTCGAGTTCATGCGTCGCCTCCTCGAGACGCTTCTGCCGACGCAGGATGTAGGCCAGCAGCAGCCGCGCCGGCGGCCGGTCTATGAGTTTCAGCGACCGCCGGATATGCGCTTCCGCTTCGACGAGGTCCTCCGGCCGGTTGTCGTTCACATACCGGCGCAGTCGAGCTTCCGCCTGCCCCGCCGGAGCCAAGGCATACGCGGGGTCATTCTGCGCTGACTGACCGAACAGCTCCTGCGCCGTCGCCAGCGCGCCTCTTTCCCCGGGGCGGGACAGGTACCCCATCCCTTGCAGATAGAAGCGATAGGCTCCTGGCAGGGCCGTCCGTTCCGCCGCCAGTCGGGCGCGCGTTGCGCTCGGAACGTTCAAGCCCAGGAGGTCCTCGGCCGCCACCAGCAGCCCGTCCTGGAACGCCGCCACGCTGCTTACGTGGTCCTCGATCTGCCGGGTGCGGAATGTCGCTCCGTCGGCCGCATCCCGCACCGCCAGCGTCAGGATCGCCCGGGTGCCGCGTTGCTCATAGCGGCCGGTCAGGACGAGGTTGGCGTTGTACAGCTGGCGGGCCTTGGCCGGCGAGGTGATGCCGTCCTCCCGCATTTCGTCCAGCGAGAGGGCCCAGAACGGGCCGCCCTCCCGTTCCATCTGCGCCAGCTTGTCCAGCAGCGCCGCCCGGAAACCGTCGGCGACGGCCCGGCTGGCCGTGTCCGCGCTGGCGGTGTCGAAGGGGAGCACCGCCACGCGTCGCGCCGGGGGCAGCGCCTCCGCACCCAGCCAGCGGGCGGCGGTGCTGCGCCAGGCCGGGTGAGAGGTGAAGAGCCCCGCCGCGACCAGCAGCGCCAACACCGCCGCCGCCGCAACCAGTCGCCGGCCGCGGAGCCACCGCCGCACGGATGAACCCGCACGGTGAGGGACTGTCTCCTCGACGGGAAAGTACTGCGCCTGCAGCCTGGCCAGATCGGCGCCCAACTCCGCCGCATGCGCATACCGGTCGGCCGGCTTCTTCGCCAGGCATCGGCTGACAACCCGCACCAGCTCGGGCGGCGCCGCCGGGTTCAGCCCGGCCAGCGACGGCGGCGACTCGTTGATGATCGAGTAGGCGACCGCCAGGTCGTAATCCCCCTTGAACGGCAGCCGGCCGGCGATCATTTCATAGAGGACGACACCGGCCGCCCAGATATCCGTCCGTTCGTCCGTTGGCTCGCCTAGTGCCTGCTCCGGCGCCATGTAGGCCGCCGTGCCGATGGTGACTCCCGACTTGGTGATCCGCGTCTGGTCGGCCAGCCGGGCCAGGCCGAAATCCACGATCTTCACCTCGCCGGCCGGCGTGATGATCAGATTGGCCGGCTTGACGTCCCGATGGATCATCGCGGAGCGGTGCGCGCGCTCGAGCCCTTCGGCCAGCTGGCGTCCGATGCGCACGGCGTCCGCCAGGGACAACGGCCCGCCCCGCAGCTTGTCGCGCAGCGTCTGGCCCTCGTAGTACGACATGCAGATGAAGATCTGGCCGTCGGGGGTTTCCTCGATATCGTGGACCGCGCCAATGTTCTGGTGTTCCAGCGCTGACGCGGCCCGCGCCTCGTGGATGAAGCGCCGCTTGGCCTCAGGGTCGAGAGAAAGCTCCGGAGAGAGGAACTTGAGTGCTACGGTTCGGCCCAGGCGGTTGTCCAGCGCCTTGTAGACGACCCCCATGCCGCCCCGGCCCAGCTGTTCCACGATGGTGTAATGCGAGACCGTCCGGCCGATCACCGTCCATGCCTCCTGCCCGCACCCGCCTTCAACAAAATCGCTCGGCCGCCACCAACGCGTAGCCAGTCACCGCCGCGTCGTCGCTGGTGCGCACCTGCAACGCCGACTCGCGTTCCAGGGCGATTTTCCAGCGGAAAAGCCCGGTCAGTGCGGGGCCCAGCCGATCCATCAGCGTCTCGAACTGTCCGCTCCGCTCGTAGCGATCGGCGTCTTCCAAGCTGTCCCAGACGGTCACCGATATCACTTCCCCCTCGTCCGCCAGGCTGTCCAGCAGGCAGGCACACCGGCAGCCGGGTGTGGCGAGCAGCACCGGCAGAATTTCCCCCTGGTAGATGTTCCGGCTTTCGGCGAGCCGGCCGGGGGCGACCCGCAGCGCCACGATGCGCAGAAAGCTCCGGCCCGGTTGTGCGTCCATGGCCGGATTCAGGCAGCCGTCCGACGCCAGGACATAGCCCTTGACCACCGGCTCCCGATGCTCGCTGTCCACCTCGAGCTGCAGGTCATCGGTCAGTCGCACTTTCCATTCGGCCGCATCGGCCAGACCGCGCCGAATCGCCTCGACCAAGCCGGCATACAGCGGGCTGCCGCTGTAGGCTTCCGCCTGCTCCGGACTGTCCCAGATGGTCATGGACACGACTTCGGTGGGTTGCGCCCGGCTTTGCAACAATCCGCCAAACCGGCAGCCGGGCACATCCCGCAGCGCCGGCAGCACCCGCCCTGAGTAAAACTCCCGCATGAGACCCACGAACTCGGGATGCAGCTTCAGCTTGAGCATCCGGAGGAACAGCCCCATTGCCGCCTCCTCTCCGCAGATCTGCCCTGCGGTTTCAGGACCGGCCGACGCACCGCTTGATCACCACCGCGGTCATGTCATCGGCCTGGGCCCGATCGCCCGCGTGCTCACAAACCGACCGAAACACCGCTTCGATCAACACCTCGGCCGGCTGCTCCCGGTTGTCGCGGATGACCGCCTCCAAGCGGAGTTCGCCGAATTCCTCGTCCTGCCCGTTCATCGCCTCGGTGACCCCGTCGGAGAACAGCGTCAACACGTCTCCGGGTTGGAGTCTCACCGCGTCGTCCGAATAGGCGGAATCCTCCAAACAACCCAGCACCATTCCGCCCTGAGTCAGCCGGCGGGCGGCGCCGGCCGCATCCATCAGGATCGGCGGGCAGTGTCCGGCGTTGGCGAAGCAGAACCGGTGAGCGGATGTGTCGAGACATCCGAAAAAGAGGGTTGCGAACTTCTCCGCCGACGTGCTGTGATACAGCATGGTGTTGGCCCGCTGCAGGCAATCGGAGACGCTGGCGCTGACCTTGGCCTGTCCCCGGATCGTGGCCTGGAGATTGGCCATCAGCATCGCCGCCGGCATGCCTTTCCCCGTGGCATCGCCCAGACAGAACGCCACGTGGTCTTGCTGCACCTCGATGAAATCGAAATAATCCCCGCCCACCTGGCGGGCGGGCCGGCTGCGACCGGCGATGTCATAGCCCGTGATGGTCGGTGGCAGTTTCGGCAGGAGATTGACCTGCAGCTCGAAGGCCAGCCGCAGTTCCTCCTGCATCCGCTGCAGGGCCTGCTCTTCCTCAAACAACCGGCTGTTCTCGATCACCTGCGCCGCCTGGGCTCCAATGATGCTCAGCAATCGTTGGTCATCGTCGGTGAAGCTGTCTCCCGTTTTTTTGTTGAACAGCGCCAGCATGCCGATCATTCGACCTTTCGACATCAGGGGCACGCCCAGGAGCGACCGGATGGGAAATTCCTGATTGCCGGGCACGTGGAAGCGTTCGTCCCGCAGCAGGTCCTGCACCAGCAGCGGCCGGTGATATTTGAGCATCCAACCGGCCAATTGCTCGTTCAGGCGGTAGGGCAGCGCATCGCTGTCGGTGTCGGCCTTGCGCACCTTGGTGCGAAACGGGTTGTCGCCTCCGCCCTCATCCAGAAGCAGGATGGCCCCTTGTTCCACCTTGAGATGCTTCAGGCATTTCTGGAGGGTGAGGCTCAAGATCCGGTCCAGCGACAGGGTGGAATTGATGGCCGTGGCGATCTCATTCAGAATGGACAGTTCCTCGACCGCCCGACGCAAGCGCGCGTTTTCCCGACTCAGATGGTCCGGCGACAACGGGTGTTCTTCGTCCATGGCCGCAGCACCCTTCCGCCCGAGCGAATCGGACACCAGGGATTGGCACCGTCACCAATACCGCAGATCCGCCAATTGGCCTGCCTTCAGCCGGCACGCCCTGTTTGTGACAACGAACTTCCGATCCCGTTGAAATGCCTTTTGTTGCGCTTATTATAAACAATGCGCCACGTTTTCACAATATTTTCAGGTGCTCCCGAGAACTCCCTCGCACGGAGTACGGCCGGTTCCGACCGGTACATCGGCCAGGCCGTGTCTGAGGACGGACCTGAATTCGTCCGACAGCAGAACACGGGAATCGGGGCGTCAGGTGGATTGGTAATGGGAATTTTCTTCGACGATCTTCCGGATGAGGAGCCGGAAATCCTTGGCGCCGCGGGATTCGGGATCGTATTCCAGAACCGTCTTGAAATGGAAGCAGGCCTCGGACACTTTGACGTTTGTGTGAATGGGGTTGGTCAGGTTGTCACCGAAGATGTCCTGCAGCATCCGCATGATCTGGCGGGTCTTTTTGTTGCGGGAATCCACGAAATAGGGGATGACGTTGCTGATGGGGATCTTGCGGGCCAGATGCACCTCGGCCCGGGAGAACACGTGGATCAGCTCCCGGACGTTGGCCAGCGCGAGGTATTCCATGGCCACCGGCACCCATGCTTCGCGGGCGTAGGAGATCGCGTTTGCGTTGAGGAGCGAGAAGCTGGGCGCCGTGTCCATGATCATGAAGTCGTATTCCGGGGCCCGCGCCAGCACGCGGTCCAGCACCTGGGCCCGGTTGGGGATGCTGTTCTCGATCAGCCAGGTGTTGATGTTGGACAGCGATTTCGACGCCGGAATGAGGTCCAGGTTCGGCCGCACGTTCACGATGGCCTGTTCGAGCGGCACTTCCTCCCGGTACACCTCGGTCAGGCTATACCTGAATTTCCGGTCCAGCACGAACGTGGCATTGGCCTGCGGATCGTTGTCCACCAACAGGACGTGAAAGCCCAGCTCGGCGAGACCGTAGGACACGTTGACCGCCGTGGTGGTCTTGCCCACTCCGCCCTTGAAATTGATCACCACAACTCTGCGCATGTCAGCCAGTCAAAGGAAGAATCGCCGATCGATGGGCACTATTCTACCGTGAAACGGGGCAGGGATCAATCGGGTGGCGGGTGTCCCGAACTGACCGGTGCCCGCATGCCGGAGTCAAACCCCATGCCGTCGCGGATGGACGGTTGCCGATCAACCACCCAGCCGCTTGATCAGCACCGTCGCATAGGCGCCCCGCGGCAGGAAGAATTCCAAGCCGATGGAGCATCGCCCTGGATTGAGATCGTCCGGTTCCGCGGGCGCCACCGCCAGTCCCTCCGGCAGCACCCACGCGGACCGTTCCGTGGCCTGAACCGACAGTCCGGGTATTTTTCTTACCCGGAGATGATCGAGGCGGATGCCTTCTTCGGCAAGCACATCCTCCACCATCGCCCGGATCGCCGGATCGGCGATCACGCTGTCAGATGCCGGCACCGGCAGTTTCAAGGTTCCGAGCTCCGCCCGCAATTCCATCGAGAGGCGCTCCGGAAAAATCATTTCCCCGACCAGATAGCGGCGGCGGCGGAGCGGGCCGTCCGCCTCCGTGTGACGGCGGATCAGCCATCGCGAGAGAATCTCGTTGAATAAAAACGATTGATACGCATTGAGCGCCATCTGCAGCCGGTCTTTGTCGATGGCGGCCAGGGCCCGGGTGTACGACCGCTCGAAGGACTCGGTGGTCAGAACCTGCAGGACCTTCCGGTACGGACCGAACGGCTGATCCGGCATCTGGCGCCAGCGCCCCCAGTGGGCCAGCACGGCGGCCTTGAGCGCGCGCTCCCGCGGCGGGTCCCAGCGGGACGGCTCGAAGAACAGCCGCAGCGCGCGCTCGCGCTCGCCCAGAAAGATCGCTTTTCCCATGAAACCGCGACCGTGACGGGCCGAGCCGAAGCGCTGGTCGTCGAAGTAATTCGGAAAGCCGTCGCGGCCCGCGGTTGCGGCGGCGTCGCGCACAGCCGCCGCTTCGCCCGGCGGGACGTCCCTCAGGGTGATCCGGAAGCGGTTTCCGCGCACATCCCTGGCGGACAGGGGCCGGCGTGAGAATCCCGCCGCAGCCAGTTCATAGTTGCCGTCGGTGACCGCGTCCGGCAAGTCGACCCGGTCGGGGACGGCCACGTGTTGCGTCGTGTCGCCGTGGCGGTCCTTGATGCCGCCGAGCGAAATGTCACCACGGCGAACGTGCAACCGTCGGGCAAGTACATCCAGCAGGTCGAAGGTGTCCCAGCTCCGTTTGCGCAGTCGGTACACGCGAAACGCCGCCGGTTCCCGGCCGATCGCGGTGGCCAGCACTTCCTCGACCACAAAATCTCCGGGGAGCACTTTGAGCTTCATGCTGCTGCGGGATCAGCCGATATCCGGATCGGCGTGCTGCCTATTTGCCGGCAGCGGCCAGTTTGTCCTTGAGCTCCTGTTCCAGGCGGACGAGTTCCTGCTCAGCCGCCTGGCGCCGATTGCGGCCCTCCCGCTGGATCCGGATCACTTCCTCGATGGTCGTGATCAGGTCGGTGTTGACCTTGCGGACGGTCTCCACATCCACGATTCCTTTCTCCGCTTCCTTGGCGATCTCCACCGTGCTCTCCTTGAGCAGTTCGGCGTTGCGCCGCAGCAGCTCGTCGGTCGTCGCGGACACCTCGCGCTGCAGTTCCAGCGCCTTCTTCTGGCGGATCAATCCGATGGCGAGCACCATCTGGTTTTTCCACAGCGGGATGGTGTTAAGGATGGAGCTCTGGATTTTCTCGGCCAATTCCTGATTGCCGGCCTGGATCAGCCGGATCTGGGGCAGCGTCTGGAGCGACACCGTTTTGCTCAGCTTCAGGTCGTGGAGCCGTTTCTCGAAGCGGTTCGCCAGCCGGCCCAGATCGTCGGCCCGTTGGACGTCAATGGGATCGCCGCTGTTCTCGGCCTTCGCTCGCGCTTCAGCCAGAACGGTCTGTTGAAATTCCGCCAGCTTTTCCTCGCCTGCCTGGATGTAGACCTCGAGATCCTTGAAGTGGAGCACGTTCTGCTCAAATAGCTTGTCCAGCAGCGAGACGTCCTGCAGCAGCTGGTTCCGCGCCTTGTCGAGATGACCGGCGATCCGGTCGATCTGGGAGCTGAGCGACTGGTATTCGGCCATGAACCGCTTGATCCGGTCGAACAGGCCGCCGATCAGCGGCAGGGATGCCAGGAAGCCCGGCCCTTCGGCCAGGCGGTGGACCTTGACCGACTTCACGTGCAGCAGGAGATCGGTGAGCATGTCGCCGACCACCCCGGCATCTTTGGCTCGCACCTCGCCAAGCACCTGGTCGGCAAAATGCGAGATCTTGCCCTGAACGTCCACGCCGTACCCGAGGATGGCCTGGTGCTGGCCCAGATCGGTCTGGCGTTTGATCGCATCGATCCGCTCCCGGTCATGCGCCGACAATTGCACGGCTTGTTCCGGCGCCTCGGGCGCGGTGGCGGGTTGTGGTTCCATGGTGTTCACCTCTTGATTCACGAATGGTCGCCCGCGGCAGGAGGCGGCGGGTTTGCCGGAGCGTCCTTGGGTGCCTGCTCCTGGGGCGGTTCAGGCTTCGGCCACGCCGCCTTCTCCTCCTCCATGACCTCCTGCAGAATTCCCAGCAGCTGGGGCATCAATCGGGCGTTGGATCCGTCCATGGCTTCCTGGACCAGCTGGGTCATGAGACGCAACGTCTTGCCGCCGGTCGGCGTCCGGTAGAAGGCGAGGAGGTCCTGGAGTTCTGCGTCCGTGTAGTGCTTATCATACAGGGGCACGTAGATTTCTTCAAGAATCTGGGCCAGCTGGATCCGTTCCTCATACAGCGTCCGGAAACGTTTGACGACGCGCTGGAAACTCTCGGCCACAGCCTGGTCGTGGGCGCTTCTCGCCGATTCCTCCTCCGGCCGGGTGAATCCCGGCACCACCTGCTGCAGGATCTGGGGATAGCGCCGCTCCAGATCTGCAATGAGCGCCGTTTCGATCTCACCGGTGAGCTTGGCCGGTTCGATGATGGCGATGATCTGAAGCACCAGTTCCCGTTTGGCCGGTGCGACGGATGAATCGGCCGGCGGAGGCGCCGCCTCCTGGGCCGCCGCGAATCCCGCCAACAGCCCCGTCACCACCAACGCGCGCCACATCATGTTTGTCCTCCTCCGAAACGATATCCCGCCGATTTCATCGCCACCGCCACCGGCGCATCACCAGTGTCAGCGCCGCCAACGCGGCCGTTTCGGCCCTGAGCACATACCGGCCCAGGTGACCGGGCCGGAAGCCGGCTGCCCGTGCGATGCTGACCTCCTCCTCGCTCCAACCACCTTCGGGTCCCACCGCGACGACAACCCGCATCGGTTTCTCCACCGCCGCCGCGGCGGCGAGAAGGGTTTCGACTTCAGCCGGGTGGCAGAACCAGGCCTCGCCGCCGGTAGGCTTTCCCAGAAATTCGCGGGCGGAAACCGGTTCGGCGATTTGTAGCCGGTGGTTCCGGCAGCACTGCTTGAGGCTCTCCCGCGCGATTCGTTCCCAGCGCATCCGCCGGCGGGGGGAGCCGTCGCGCGTGTCCGTTCGCGAGCAGTGATCGGCCACCAGCGGCAGCAGCCGGTTCGCACCCAGTTCCGTCGCTTTCTGGATCACCCACTCGAAAGCGTCGGGCCGGATCAGCGCCGGGGCCAGGCAGATCTCAGGCAACTCGGGCGGGGGCACGGTCACCACCTGTGTGATGAGAAGCCGGCCGGTGTGCGCATCCAGTGCAGACAGCACCCCCGGATATTCCCGACCCTCGCCGTCGAAACCCGTCACGCCGGCCCCGGCCCGCAACCGGAGCACGCGAAACAGGTGCCGAACCTCCACGACGCCCAACCGGACCTCCTGCCCGGCGGCGCCCCCTTCCACGAATACGCGGATGGTCCGGCTGTGCGTCAGATCCTGAGGGGCCGTTTTTCTTCCCACGGAATATCCCAGAAAATCTCGATCCCTTCGATCCGGTCGCCTTCGATCAGGTTATCCACCACCTCCAGGCCTCCCGACACCCGGGCGAAGATGGTGTAACCGCCATCCAGGTGCGGCTGGGGTGACAAGGTCACGAAAAACTGGCTCCCGCCCGTGTCGCGGCCGGAGAGGGCCATGCCCACCATGCCGCGGTCATAGACCAGCGTGTTAATTTCACACGGAATCGAGTGACCCGGACCGCCATTGCCCGTGCCCAGCGGACAGCCGGTTTGAACCACAAAATCGGGGACCACCCGGTGGATCCTGACGCCGTCGAAGTAGCGCTCGCCGGCCAGGCTGAGGAAATTCATGCACGTAAGCGGCGCATCGTTGCGGAACAACTCGATAAAGAATGAACCCTTGTTGGTCCGGATTTCCACTTGGCAGCCGTAACGGCCACGCTTCAGGAAATTCCGGTAAAAATCCACTGGCGCCGTGGGCATCGGGACGATTCGCGCAAATGGATCTGCCTCACCCATCTGTTTCAAGGTGAGGGCGGCCCGCAGACGAACCGGGTAATACCGAGACGACAGCAGCCGAACGAGCAGGCCGCGTCCGGCCTCGCCGGCCTGCGGCAGCAGGGGCACCGCCGCAATCAGCGGATCCGCCACATCGCCGTTCAGGCCCTTCGCAACCAGGCGGCACACCGCCTCGGTTTGTTCCGCATCCAACACCGGGGCCTTCTCGCGAAGCCAGTCCAGCGTGGCCGCCTGGACAAACGGATCGGGGTCCGCCAGCAGGCGCAGGACATCGGCCGTCTCGCCGGGAGTGGCATCCAGCAGCCGACTGATGTAGAACGGCCGGGCGCCCGCCACCCAGTCCGCGTGCCAGCCATCGGGGCGCTGTCCCTGTTCCAGCCCGCGCAGCCAGGCGAGCGCCGCCGGATCCTGGCTGGCGGCCGCCGCCTGGATCCAATGCGACGCCGAAGCCTGGTCGCTCAGCGGTGCGACATCCGTCAGCAGCGGCATCACGGTGGCCGGATCGCCAGCCACCAGGGCCTGAAAGCCCCGCGCCGCCAGAAAGCCGTCAACCGCCATCCAGCGTCTCACCGCCGTATGACCCGAAGGATCGCCGACCTGACCCAGGGCGTTGACCGCCGCCTCGAGCTCCTTCCACAAGTAAGCGTGACGGGCGTTCCCCTTGAGCTCGGACCGCGCCAGGGTCGACTCGCCATGCCTGATGATGGCGGCTGCGGCAGCTGTGGTTTTCAGGCGGCCCAGCGCGCCCAGCGCATGGATGCGAACGCCGTGGTCCGGGTCAGCCAGCAGCACCGCCAGAACTGATGCGTCCGGCGGCGACTGGACAAACGGCGCCAGATCCAGTCCGCCCGATCGGATCAGCGGATCGGGGCTTACCAGCAACGCGCCCAGGCGATCCGCGGGCAGCTCCAGTGTCAGGGCTCGTCGGCGGGCCAGGCGGGCCAGCATCCGCGCCGCCGTGCCGCCCACCGGGCTCGGGAGCAGGCGGATCATGGCCGGAACCGCTGCCACTTGTTCCACCCGGGCGGCGGCCTTGACCCATTCCCGGGCATAGAATTGCTGGGTCTCCTCGTCCAGCCGCCCCGGGTCCGGCGCGATCGCTGTCGGCGGAGGCAAAAAATCCAGCCGCCCGGTCTTGCCCAGGGCCTCCACCGCGCGGGCGCGGACAATCGCAGCCGGATCGGCCAGACAGCGGTGGACGGCGTCGATCACCGCCGGGCTCGGCGCCGCCCCGTACAGCCCCATGTTTTCCGCATCGATGATCTCGCCGATGCCCAGCAGGGCGGCGGCCCGCATCTCGGCGTCCGCGGCGTTCAGTCCCTGCTGCAACGCGGCGAGAAACGCGGGCTGGCCGATCCGGCCCATCGCCATGGCCGCGCGCCGGCGCATGTCGGGCTCCTGGGCGCGGTCCGAGAACAGCCGTGGCAGAAAGTCGTCGGCGCCGCCCCAGCGGCCCGCCTCGCACTGGATGATCCGCAATTCCGTCTCGATGCGCCGTTTCTCTTCAGCTTCTCTGGAGCACCCGGCCAGCAGCAGGACGCCGCCGAGCAGGGCCACGGTGATGGGTACGATGCGCTTCATGCGTTTTCCTTCTCGCGGTCTGGAGTCGGGACCGCCCGAGCCGGCGGCGGCTAGCGGCGGACCCGGTATCCATGGAGCTCGACCTCGATGCGGCCCGTCAGCCACTGGGGCGGAAAAGGTTCCACCCACAGGCTGAACTTCCGCATCTCCATGGGTTGGAGGGGAAAATCCGGTTGGATGGGCGTCTTGACAAACTGCTGCATCAGCCGGTCCTCAGCATCGTAGAGCGATGCCCGGATTTCGACCACTTCGACCAGGCGGTTTCCCTGGTTGATCAGGGTTCCGGCGACCACCGCCTGCTGTCCCCCCAGAAGGTTTTCGGACACCATGCCCCCGGCGTTGACAATCCTCAGGTACGGCAGGTAGTCGGGAAAGCCGGGCTCTCCCTGTCGCAGCACGCCGGCGTGGATGGTGCGGCCCTCCCGATACTTGGGGCCCTTCTTTTGAACGATCACGATGGCGCCAATCACCACCACGACCACAACCGCCGCCGAGATGATGAGCCAGAGCCGCTTCCACGGAAAGGGCCGCTTCTCTGTCGCCGCGCTGAACATCCCGGAGGGATCCGGCATGTTTCCTCCTGCGGAGCGGAAGGCGTTGGAACTCGGCCCAATATAGCACACCACTCCAGGCCGATCAAATGGTGGCAGACACCCGGGAAAGTGGCGTTCCCTTGATAATAAAATCGCCGGGGTGATACCCCGGCGATGGTATGCCAAAAACGATCGATCTTCTGATTTAACCCAGAATCCGGTCAAGCAACGGCTGGTTCACCTGAATGAGCTTGTCATCCTGATACCGCTTGACCAGGGAATTGAGCAGCGCGTCCGTGAGCTGGCGACGTTTTTCACCCAGCAGTTTCTCGACCATCGCTTCCCGCTCCGCGGCCAACTTTGAAAGATCGGGCTTCACCCGCTCCGTGACCTGGAAAACCACCTGGTTGTCGCGCACCGAGACCGGTCCGCCTACACCGTTCGGTTCTAGACGGAGGGCTTCCAGCGCCAGCGCCGGCGAGGCGCCCAGCTGGTTGGTGATGGACCCGCTGACGTTAAACAGCTCCGAGGCCTCGACGGTGAGCTTGTATTTGGCGGCGGTCTTGTCCAGATCGCCCGAAGCCTTGAGCTCGGCCAGAAACACGCGCGCGTCCGCGGCAGCCAGTTCCCGGGCCTTGGCAGTGCGGTAATCGCGGTCCACCTGCACCTTCACCTTGTCAAATCCCTGGACGTGCGGCGGAATGATCTTCACGAGTTGCGGGATCAGGAAACCCCGGCTGGTTTGCTGGAGATCGCCCACCTCATTGAGCGGCAGCGCGAGCAGCGCGTCGATCTTGTCGGGCGGCAGGCCGAGCGAGTAGTCGGGTTGGGTTTTGCTAAACGGGTTGGACAGCTCCACGGTGCCGCCAAACTCCTTGGCGACCACCTCGAGGTTCTTGCTCTCGCGGGCTTTCTGCTGCGCCTGTCGGGCGGAGCCTTCCAATTGCTGTTCGGCCCTGGTGCGGCTCAGATTGCGCGCGATGACCGAGCGGTAAAAATCGAAATCGCGCCGGTCGGTGCACTGGATGATGTGGAAACCGAACTGGGACTGGATCACCTCGGAGATCTGACCCTTGCTCAGCGCAAAGGTCGCGTCTTCGAACTCCTTGACCATGCGGTTGCGGGGGAAGAAGCTCAAGTCGCCGCCGCGTTTTGCCGAGCCCTCGTCTTCGGAGTATTGCTCCGCCAGCTTGGCGAAATCAGCCCCGGGGCGCACGGCCAGCTCCCGCACGGTGGCGGCCTTCTGACGCAGCAGCCCCACTTCGGCCGGATTGGCGTTCTCCGGCACCTTGATCAGGATGTGCGAGGCCCGCACCATTTCCTGGTAACGCTCCGCGCGGTTGGCCTCGTAATCGGCACGGATCTCGGCGTCCGTGACCGACGCCGCCAGTGCCGCAGCCAGCTTGTTGGTGTCCAGAATCAGCAGCTTGAACTGGCGCGTCTCGTCGATTTTGTAATTGTTCTTGTTTGACTCGTAGTACTTGCGGGCGTCCGCTTCGTTATATACAACCTTGGGGGCATAGGCAGACTCGCCCCATGTGACGTAGCGGATCTTCGCTTTGTCATTTTCATCCACAAACTTGGCCTGGATCTCCTGCTCGGAGAGAGCCGCGGAGCTGGCCAGGAAATCCTGCAGCTTCTGGCTGAGCAGGTTCCGCCGGACGTTGGCTTCGTACTCTTCCGGCGAGATACCCAGCCGCTTCAGGTTGGACTTGTACTCCTCGGTACCGATGAAATTGCCGTCGATGTTGAATCCCGGGCTGTTGACGATGGTGTTCATCACCTCTTCGTCCGACACGGCGAAGCCGTTGCGGGCCGCTTCCTGCGACAGCACCACGGTGCGGATCATCTGGCCCAGCACCATGTTGCCGTACTGCCGGATCGCATTCTCGTCACGCCGGGCTTCGGGTCCCATCATGTTGAGAACCGTCAGCAGGTTGGAGCGATAGGCGTTGATGGAAATCTCGCTGTCTCCGACCTTGGCGATATAGTTGCCCATCTCGACCTCGCCGCCTCCGGACGGCGTGGTGACGAACATGAGCACCATGCCGGCGCCGAGCGCGATGATGACTAGCCAGAGGACCCATTTCAGTTTCGCCTTCTTGTCCCGGATGAAATTTAACATGCCTGCCTCCAACCGATGGCCAGAAATCCAAGTCCCGAAAAGACGGCATTATAACAAAACACGCTCCGGATTCAACGAGGTTTTTTGAAGCGAAATCCCGCCCCGGCTATGCTATATTCATCAGCATGATCAGGGAATTCCGTCGCTGGACCCTGTTGCGGTCAGCCGAACTGATACCTAGCCGCCCCATCACCCGACACCTCCACGCTGCGGGGCTGGCGGCGGCGTTCTGCGGCCTGTACTGGCTCCTGATGGGCAGCGCAGCCGGCGCCGCCCCGGCCGTGCCGGCCGAGTCCAGCCCGCCCCCGGACGCCATCGCCATCAATGCCCGGAAGCTGATGCCCCCGGCGCTGCGGGACATCCTGGAACGCCGGCAGCATGCGTTGCTGACCGCCTTCCGGAACACCGCACCGTCCGCCGACCTGACCGGCGCCCGGGCGGCGCTCGTTGACGAACTTGCCGCGATGGACCGCCGTCTGGCCGGCACGCCCCTGTTCGATGAGGTGGTCGCGGGTTTCGGCGCCATCGCCCGGCGCGTCTGCGACCACAACGCCTGGGAAAAATTCGCCGAATCCGCCGATGAACACGCGTTCTTTACCGATTTCAACGGCTTCATCGACCGCAAGCATCCCCGCTTCGTTGCGGTGTTCAACGATTACTCGCCCCTGCTGTTCTCGGACGGCCGGTCAGATCTTTACCTGGACACGATGGCTCAACGCAATCGGAACTACGCCCACCGGGTCGCGGCACTGTACCGCGGAGGCGGCAGCGCCCGGACCTTCGATGACCGTTCTCCCGCGTTCGGGCTGGCTGCGTTGCACTATTCCCACACGATCACCGACATCGCCAACCTGTGGCTTTACTGCTGGCGCCGGGCCAACGGCGACCTGACCGGCACACCGTTCTACTCATATCCGAGAAAGCCCCCGCAAGGCGAAAGGAGCTCGCCGTGATCCGAGTCCGGACCGCCCTCCTGAGCGTCCACGACAAACGCGGCCTGCCGGAACTGGCCGCCGCGCTGGCGCGCCATGGGGCCGCCATCATTTCCACCGGCGGCACCGCCCGACTGCTCCGAGAATGCGGCCTGGGAGTGCGTGAAGTGTCTGACGTGACCGGTTTCCCCGAGTTGCTGGACGGCCGGGTGAAAACCCTCCATCCGGCGGTGCACGCGGGGATTCTGGCCCGCCGCAACCGTCCGACCGACATGGACAGCCTCGGTGAGCGCAGCATTGCGCCGATTGACCTTGTGGTCGTGAATTTATATCCGTTTGCAGAGCGGATCGCCTGCGGCATCACGGTACCCGCGGCGCTGGAAGAAATCGACATCGGCGGTGTGACCCTCATCCGGGCGGCCGCCAAGAATTTTCCCGACGTGGCCGTGGTGGTGGATCCGGACGATTATCTTCAGGTGATCCGGGAGTTGGACGAGACAGGCGGTCTCGCCCTGGATTCCCGACTGGCGCTGGCGCAGAAAGCTTTTGAGACCACGGCCGTGTACGACGCAGGCATCTGTCAATATCTGAATACCGTCGTCGTTGCGGACGGTGCGGTCCAACAAGCGGCACCCGCCGCTCGGCTGCCCGGGCTCATCTGCCACGTGCTGCGTCGGCAGCGCTCCCTGCGCTACGGTGAGAATCCTCACCAGGGCGCGGCCGTTTACGGGATCGGCGGGCAACCACCCGACGGCTGGCTGGCTGCGGAGCAGCTGCACGGCAAAGAGCTCTCCTATAACAATTACCAGGACATGGACGCCGCCTGGCAGTTGGTGGTGGAATGCGAGGCGTGCGCCTGCGCCATCATCAAGCATACCAATCCATGCGGCGTCGCGCTGGGCGATACCGGCGCCCAAGCGTTCCGCCGGGCGTTTGAGGCCGATCCCGACTCGGCCTACGGCTCCATCATCGCCTTCAATCGGACCGTGAACGGGCCGACCGCCCGCGAGATCGGCAAGTTGTTCGTCGAGGTGATCATCGCGCCCGATTTCGATCCTGAGGCGCTCGGCGTCTTCACCCGCAAAAAGGACCTGCGGCTGATTCGCAAGCCGGCGCCCCGGCCCGGACCGCCCGCCCTGCAATTCCGCAGCATCGAGGGCGCGATCCTGGCCCAGGAGGCCGACACCGGCGCTCTCCGGCGCGAAGACCTGCGCGTCGTGACAGCCCGCGAGCCGGCCGAGGCGATGTGGGCAGACTTGCTCTTCGCCTGGAGTTGCGTGAAGCATGTCAAGTCCAACGGCATTGTTGTCGCCCGGGAGTGCCGGTTGCTGGGCTCGGGCGCCGGCCAGACAAGCCGGGTGGATTCCACCCGGATCGCCATCTCCAAATCGCGCCAGCCGCTGGATGGCGCGGTGCTGGCCTCAGACGCCTTCATCCCGTTCCGTGACACCCTGGATCTGGCCGCCGACGCCGGCATCGCTGCGGTGATCCAACCCGGCGGATCCATTCGGGACGAAGAGGTCATCGCCGCGGCCAATGCCCGTGGATTGGCCATGGTGTTCACCGGCCGGCGGCACTTCCGGCACTAACCCGGCCGCAACCCGCCGTACCCGTGTTTCGTATACCAGCCGATGCCGCCAGAGATTCACTGCTGATTTTGCGGAGGAAACAGTCATGATCAAGGCCGCCGTGATCGGTGTCGGCTCCTTGGGACAGCATCACGCCCGCATCCTGGCCTCCACCACCGGAGTGCGCCTGGTGGGCGTCGCCGACATCAACTCCGACCAGGGCCGAGCGGTGGCGGAACGCCACGGGACCCGTTTTTTTCAGGATTATCGGGAGCTCGTCTCCCTGACTGACTGCGTCACCATCGCCGCTCCCACCACCGACCACCACCGGATTTGTGTGCCGTTCCTCGACGCCGGCCGGCACGTGCTGGTGGAAAAACCCATCGCCGCCGATCCCACCGACGCCCGGGACCTCATCCGGCGGGCGGCCCAAGCCGGAGTGGTGCTGCAGGTCGGCCACCTGGAACGGTTCAATCCGGCCCTCCTCGCCGTTCGCGGCTTGGCCCGGGATCCGCGATTTTTCGAAGCCCATCGGCTGGGTGTGTTCGTCCCCCGCTGCCTTGACGTGGACGTTGTCCTGGACCTGATGATCCACGACCTGGACCTCGTGCTGCACCTGGTCCAGTCGGAAATCCGGGACATCCGGGCCTCCGGCGCGCCGGTCTTGACCGGCAAGATTGACATCGCCAGCGCCCGCATCGAGTTTGCCAACGGCGCGGTGGCCAATCTGACCGCTAGCCGGATTTCGGCGGAAAAACTCCGCAAATTCCGCTGGTTTCAGGAGGGTCAATACTTCAGCGTCGACCTCGGCCGCCAGGCCGTCGTGTCGCGCCGGGTGCAGCCCGCCGACAACCCCGTGGGGCGGGAGATGGCGGCCCTGGAAATTTCCGTCCAGGCCGGTGAACCGCTTCGCCTCGAGTTGGAGTCTTTCATCCAGGCCGTTCGGGGAGAGGGTCCCAACGGCTGCCGCGGCGAGGAAGGGCTGGCCGCGCTGGAAGCCGCCCACGCGGTACTGGCTCGGATTGCCGCCGGCCGCTAACGGCCGGCCGAGGAGGAACCTGCGGTGCAGAGCAGGTGTTGGACGATCTGTCTGGCCGCTGCGCTGACCGTGACGGTCGCCGCCCAGGGAGTCGGCGTCCCGCCGCCGGAGCCTGAGGGAATCACCACCCACACTCTCGGCAACGGACTGCGGCTCATCTACCAACCTCGCTACGAGCTGGAGTTCACCTACGTCTCGGTCTATCTGCCCCTGCCGGCCGGCTGGCTGTCCCACGGCCGGCAAGGCGCGGCCTGGTTGGAAGCGCTTTATCTGGATACCAGCCGTCCCGACGAGGACACGCCGCGCGAGGCCCTGGCCACTCTGGATGCCGTGCCGTCCGTCCGGTACGATGGCCGCCATGTGGTTTTCGACCTGGTCTGCCGGCCCGAGGGATTGCCGCGTGCCCTGTCAACACTGATGGACACCTTGTTCGCTGACCGGGTCCAAGATCCGTTTTGGGCGCAGGCCGCCGCCCGGATCCGCCTCCGGGCGGTCCGCGCCCGAACGTTGGGGTGGGAGGCTGTCCGGGATGATCTGACCACCGAAGTGCTTGCCGGCGGCCGGTTGGAACGCATCCCCGCCCTCCTGGACGCAACCCCGCCGGATCCGCTGGCCCTCTCCGCGCTGCGCGCGCACCTGGCGAATCCGGGTCGAATCCGCATTGTGGTCACCGGTCGGGGCGACGCCGCCGAAGCCGCCAACCTGCTCGCCCAGCGTGCCGGCGGCTGGCCCAGCCCGCCGGCAGATCCGGTCACCGCGTCCACCGAAGCCGGTGCACCGCTCGCTTTCGCCCAATGGGATTTCCCGGCCGATCCGCCGCGGGTGGTGGTGTTCTACCAGGGTCCCGGCTGGAACTCGGCCCGGCTGGGCGCGTTCCTGTTGTCCGCGAGCCTGCTGGCCGACGGGCTCACCTCGGTGGCCGGCCGGCAATATCGACAGGGTCCGGCCTGGGTCCCGGTGCTGGTGCGGAGCGGTTTTCGGGTGGGCCGGGACCGTTCGGTCTTCACGGTGGAGTTGCTCTGCCCGACGGAATCATTCGATGCCGTGGAAGGCAGATTCTTCGCCGCAGCCGAGCTGGTGGCCTCCGGCCGCTGGCTGGATGTCGACCAGGAGCGGGCGCGGCACCAGGCCTTCACCCATTTGGGTGCCGCCATCGCCGAGGTGCCGGTGTTTCACGAAATCATGCTGGAGCGCGGCCAGCCGATCCGGCCTGAATGGTACACCGACTGGCGCCGCCGCCTGGCTGCCCCCAACCGCCGCGAAATCGCCGACGCCGCCAAGTCGCATCTGACCCTGGACCGCGCGCTGGTACTGGAACTGCCTGGCGGCGGCGGCCGTCACGAAATGACTCCGGCCGCGTTTCGCCAGACCCTGGCAACAGTCTTGCCGAACATGGTCGGTGATGCGGCGCAAGCGCTCAAAGACACGCCGGACATCCCGCTGGCCGTCCCGGATTTCGATCCCGAGCCGGAGTTCAATGCTGAAAAGATGGACCGCATCGTCACCTCCGGCATCCTGCGGGGGCCCTCAGCCTATTTGAAGGAGTTTCACCGTTTTCCGCTGGTCTGGGTCCGCGCGGGTTATCCCGGTGGCGTCCACACGGAGCCGGCGGACAAGCCCGGCTTGAACCGGCTGGCTCTCTGGTCACGCTTCCTGGCCTGCCGCGACAACCAGGATCGACTCCTTCTGGAGCGGCTGGAAATGCTGGGTGCCCGCATCGGAATCGAAGCCGGACCGGAGCTGACCTCCGCCACCCTCGTCTGCCCGGCCTATTTCCGCCAACCCGCCCTCAGCGTGTTCTTCCGCATCCTGCATCGCCACAGCCCGTCGGACACCGATCTGGCCCGGGCCGCCGCGTTGGCGCCGCTCTTCGTCGCCCACCCCGACCATGTCCCCGCGCAGGCGGCGTTGGCGGAAGCGCTCCGCGCGTTCTATGGTCCCGACAGCCCATACGCCCGCCGGTCCGCCGTGCCCGCGGCTGCAATAGACGGCCCGGCCCTGCGCGCCCATTACGACGCCTGCTTCTACCGCAATCCGCCGGTCATGGCGATGGTCGGCCGATTCGCCGGCACCGAGCTGCTGCCGCCTATCACGGACTTGATTTCTACCTCGGAATTCGTCCCGTTCCGGCCGCCGACCCAGGCCATTGCCTTCGCGCCGGGAAAAATTCCGGATCAACCGGCGGCATCCCGCGCCGTGGTCAGCCTCCTGCTGCCGGGTCCATACGGGGGTGAGCGGGATATTCTTCGCTTGGAATTGCTGCGTCAACTCTACCTGCGGCGGTCCACCGGCGGCCCACCCGTTGCCCTGGATATGGAAAGCCAGCCCCTGTCCGGCCGCGGCTACATCCATTTCCAATTCGTTGCGGAATCGGCAAGCGGCTGGCAGCAACAACTGGCCGCAGTGCGGACGTGGTTGAACAGCCTGCCGGAACGCCCGCTCAACCTGTGGCAGTTGGCTTCCGCCATCAAGCTGGCTGAGCTCGGCGAGAGCATCCGGCTGGCTTCACCCGAGGCCTTGACCCAATGGCTGGTGCTGAACGGGCTGTGGGAAACCCGCCTCTGGGATGGAGTAGAAATCGAGTCGGCCTTGCGGATCGGTCGCCGCGAGCAGGTTCGCGAGCTGATCAGCCGTTTCTGGCTCAGTCCGCAATATGCCGTCGCCGCCCGATCCCTGGATGCCCCGGCGCCCACCCCCGCAGATACGCCTCGCGTCCCGCCGCCCGGAAAGCCGTGACCGTCGCTCCGCCGCCGGCGTCAATAGCCGCCCAACAGTAGGTTTGCATCCATGGTTTTGCCGGCTTCGTCCGGGCGAGACGAGCCTTCGGCCGATCTGCGCGGCTGTCGCGGCAGACCGCAGGGTGTTGCTCAGACCTTGCCGGCCAGCGTGCGGACTACCGGGGCACACCGTTCGCACACCGTCGGAAAATCGGTGAACGCGCCCACCTGTGCGGAGTAATTCCAGCACCGCTCGCACTTGGCGCCGGCCGCCTTGTCCACCGCCACTTCCGGCTGGCCGTCACCGACGCCAGGTTTTTCAGCCAGGACCACGGCGGACACGATGAAGATGTAGCGCAGGTCGTCGGCCATGCTCTCGAGGAATGCAAAGTCGCCGGGACTGGCAAAGACCGTGATGCGCGCCTCCAACGAGTTGCCGATCCGGTTCTCCTGGCGCGCCGTCTCCAGCGCCTTGCTGACTAGTTCTCGGATTGCCAGCACCCGATCCCATTTGGCCAGCAATCCCGCATCCAGCCACACGGCCTGCGGAGTCGGAAAATCTGCCAGGTGCACCGACTCCGGCAAGTCCGTCACGGGCCGCAGGTGTTGCCACACCTCTTCGGTGGTGAAGGGGATCAGCGGCGCCAGCAGGCGGACGAGGTGGTGCAGGATCGTCCAGAGTGCGGTCTGCGCCGAACGCCGTTCCGGAGAGGCGGCCGCGGACGTATAGAGCCGGTCCTTCAGAACGTCGAAATAGACCGCCGACAGGTCGACAGTGCAAAACTGGTATACGCTGTGGTAGATGATGTGGAAGTCATACCGGTCGTATGCCTGACCGCAGCGTTCGAGCAACTGGTGGAGCCGCGCCAGCGCCCAGCGGTCGATTTCATGGAGCGACGCGTAGTCGCAGGCGTCCCGGGTGGGATCAAAGCCCGCCAGATTGCCCAGAAGGAAGCGGAGCGTGTTGCGGATCTTGCGGTAAGCCTCGCGGAGCCGCGACAGGATTTCGTCGCTGATGCGCACGTCCTCACGATATTCCACCGAACCCACCCAGAGCCGGAGGATCTCGGCGCCCGACTGGCTGATCACCGCTTCGGGCTCGATCACGTTGCCCCGGCTCTTGGACATCGCCAGCCCGTCCTTGTCCAGCACCCATCCGTGGGTCAGCACTTCCCGGTACGGGGCCGTGTTGCGGCAGCCCAGCGACGCCAGCAGCGACGAGTGGAACCAGCCACGGTACTGGTCGCCCCCTTCGAGGTACATATCGGACGGCCAGGGCAGCTCCGGGCGGTTCCGGCTGGTCGCCTCATAGCTGACTCCTGAGTCGAACCAGACGTCGAGAATGTCAAATTCCTTGTCGAATTCGGCGTGCCGGCAATTGGGACAGGCGGTGCCCGGCGGCAGCAGTTCGGCGCTGCTGTGCCGATACCAGGCGTCGGCACCTTCGCGTTCGAAGATTCCGGCTACGTGCTCCACCACCGCGGCATCCATCAGCACCTGGCCGCATTGGCGGCAATAAAAGACGGTGATGGGAACGCCCCAGCTCCGCTGGCGTGAGATGCACCAGTCGGGTCGGTTGGCCACCATGTTCGTGATGCGGATCTCGCCCCACTCCGGATACCACTTCGTCCGCTTGATCTCCTCCAGCGCCCTGGCGCGCAGGTTGCTCTGGTCCAGCGCGATGAACCACTGCTTGGTGGAACGGAAGACGATGGGCTTGTGGCAGCGCCAGCAATGGGGATAGCTGTGGCTGATCGCCGCCGCCTGAATCAACGACCCGGTCCGCCGCATGTGCTCGACGATGGGTTCATTGGCTTCGAAAACCACCATCCCGTTCCAATTGGGCACCTCGTCGGTGAACCGGCCCTCGTTGTCCACCGGGCACAGCACCGGCAGGCCATACCGCTGGCCCGTAACGTAATCCTCTTGCCCGTGCCCCGGGGCGGTATGGACGCAGCCGGTACCCTGTTCCAGGGTGACATAATCGGCCAGGACCAGCACGGAGTCACGGTCGATGAACGGGTGGCGGCAGACCTGACCCTCGAGGACCGCGCCCTTGACCCGGGCCAGCACCGCGCCTTGGCCCAGGCCGCAGTCCCGCAGAAAGCTGGCAAGCAGGCCTTCGGCTACTATTAAGATCTCGCCATCAACTTCCACAGCCGCGTAGTCGTAGTCCGGGTGCAGGGCGATGGCCAGGTTCGCTGGCAAGGTCCACGGCGTCGTGGTCCAGATCACCACGCTGACCGGCTTGCCGACAACTTCCGGGATCGCCCGGCCAAAGTCCGACTTGGCGGGAAACTTGACGTAGACCGACGGACTCTCATGATCGCTGTATTCCACCTCGGCCTCGGCCAGGGCCGTCTGGCAGGAGATGCACCAGAACACCGGTTTGGCGCCACGGTAGACGTTGCCCATGCGCACGAAGTCGCCGAAGACGCGGGCGATGGTCGACTCATACGAGTAGCTCATCGTCAAGTACGGGTCGGCCCAGTCGCCGAACACCCCCAGCCGCTTGAACTGCTCCCGCTGGATGCCCACGTATTTCTCGGCGTAGCGGCGGCAGTGCTGCCGGAACTCCAGAATGTCCATCTGCTTGCTGCCGAATCCCAGCTCCGTCTCCATCCGTTTCTCGATGGGCAGGCCATGACAATCCCACCCGGGAATGTAGGGGCTGAAGAATCCCTTCATGGACTTGTACTTGACGACAAAATCCTTGAGGACCTTGTTCAGCGCGGTGCCCAGGTGGATGTTGCCGTTGGCGTACGGGGGGCCGTCGTGCAGAATGTAAGCGGGACGCCCTTCGTTCTTCCGCAGGATTTTCTCATACAGGCCGATGGACTCCCAGAACCGGAGCATCTTCGGCTCGTTCTGCACCAGGTTGGCCTGCATTTTGAAATCTGTCCGCGGCAGATTGACGGAATCCTTTACACTGAACGGCTTGTCCACGGGGAGACTCTCCTGACGGTTCTCGTTAAGCGCGGCATTATAAGCACTTGATCCCGGAAAGTAAATGAGGATTTCCGTTCTATGCTAGACTGGACGGCATGATTCACCCGCTCCTGGCCATCGCCGATGGCCTGAACCGCCAGCTTGATGGTATGCGCTTCTCCCCGCCGGTGAGCTGTGTGTACAATCCACTGGAGTACGCCCGTCCGGCTTACGCCGCCTACGTCGACCGGTACGGGTTCGCCGGCAAGGAGTTTCTCCTCCTGGGTATGAACCCGGGCCCCTGGGGCATGGTTCAGACCGGGATCCCGTTCGGCGAAGTGTCTGCCGTTCGCGACTGGCTGGGCATCGAGACTGTTGTGGGGCAGCCGGATCAGCAGCATCCCCGCCGGCCTGTGCTCGGTTTCGCCTGCCGGCGCAGCGAGGTGAGCGGCCGCCGCCTCTGGGGATGGATCCAGGAGCGCTGGACGACTCCGGCAGCATTCTTCCGGCAAGGTTTTGTCGCCAATTATTGCCCCCTGGCGTTCTTCGGTGCCACCGGGGCCAACCTGACACCTGACAAGCTGTCGGTGAGCGACCGGGCGCCGTTGCTGTCTGCCTGCGACGAGGCCTTGTGCGCCACCGTCGCCTGGTTGCGGCCGCGATGGGTGATCGGCATCGGCCGTTTTGCGGCGCATCGCTCCGCGACGGCGCTGACCGGTTTCTCCGTCCGCCTGGGCTGCCTGCCGCACCCGAGTCCGGCAAGTCCCCTCGCCAACCGGGGCTGGAAAACGGTTGCCGATTCCTCATGGTCCGCTCTTGATATCTCCTGTTCATCCTGAGCCGTCGTCGAGCGCCGCCCCGCCGGCGACCACACCGCGGGCTCCGTGTGGGCAGCGGAGGAGATTGCCCGGACGGCCTCTTTCTTTCCAGCGAACCCTGCGGGTATAATACAGTCCAAGCCACTTGTCGGGGAGAACACCATGCTGCAAATTCACAAGATCCTGGCGCCGGTAGAATTTGACGACCTGATCGACGACGTCGCCCGCACCGCGGTGCAGTTCGCCTCCTTGTTCAAGGCGACGGTCTGCTTTCTGCACGTCGACGACCCGCTGGCCGGCGCGCCAAGCCTGGTGGCCGGCTCCCAGCACACACCCCGGCACACCAGCGACGAATTGCGCGAGCGGATTCTGGAATTCGTTCCGGCGGAGTTTCTCTCCTCGGTTTCGGCTTCTTACCACACGTCCGCAGGAGATCCCGTTGAGGAGATCGTGCGCTTCACTAAAAAACACGGCATCGACTTGATCATCCTGGGCAACTCAGCCAAGAGCGTGTTCGCCCGCCTGTTCTTCACTTCCATCGAGGAGGCCGTGATTCACAAAGCCCCGTGTCACGTCCTGACCGTTGTTCAGAAGAAATAGTAGGCTCTTTTTTTCATTTGATCGATGCCGGTGACTGTGCTTAAATAGGGCACCTCGGCTGTTCATCACATCGTCCACAACAAACATTCCATGCCGGTCACGTGGAGTTGGACGAGGGGTTTTTCGGTCTGAAGGGACACCGCATGAATCAGTGGAAGCAGATTCTTCAGAAGGTCAAGGGCGAAGTATCGTCCGAGTGCTACAAAACCTGGTTTGAATCCACGGAGGCAGCCCGGGTAACCGCCGACGAGATCGTCGTCCGTGTACCGAACAAGTACTACAAGGAATGGATCACGGAGAATTTTTCCGACCTGCTCCAGAGCATTCAACAGTCCCTGGATCTGGACGGCTACCGCATCCGCTTCCTGGTGGACAATGACACGACAACCAACGGCTATCTCCGTCCGGAGAAAACATTGGCCACGGGCGAGCAGGCGCAGGCGCTGCTGGGCCAGGTGCGGTTGAATCCCAAGTATCGATTTGATTCGTTTGTTGTCGGCTCCAGCAACCAGTTCGCCCATGCCGCCGCGATGGCGGTGGCGGAGCAGCCGTCCACGGCTTACAACCCGCTGTATATCTATGGCGGCGTTGGGTTGGGCAAGACGCACCTGATGCACGCGATTGGTCATTACATCCTGCTGAAACGACCCCAAGCCAAGTTGGTCTACATGTCCTCCGAACGGTTCATGAACGAACTGATCAACTGTATCCGTTACGACAAGATGCTGTTGTTCCGCGAGCGGTACCGGAACATCGACGTCCTGCTGGTGGACGATATCCAGTTCCTGTCCGGCAAGGACCGGACGCAGGAGGAGTTCTTTCACACCTTCAACGCCCTGTACGACTCCCAGAAGCAGATCGTCATCAGCAGCGATTGTCCGCCCAAAGAGATCCCCAACATCGAAGAACGACTGCACTCAAGGTTTGAGTGGGGCTTGATCGCCGACATTCAGCCGCCTGAACTGGAGACCAAGATCGCGATTCTCCGCAAGAAGGCGGAGATCGAAGGCGTCCCCATCCCCGACGACGTGATTTATTACATTGCCTCAAATATCAAATCGAACATCCGCGAGTTGGAAGGTTCGCTGATCCGTCTCATCGCCTACTCGTCGCTGACCGGCGAGAAACTGGATCTCACCCTGGCCAAGCGGATTCTGACCAACATCAAGTCGCCGGAACAGCGAATCGTCACCATCAACCGGGTCCAAAAGGTGGTGGCGGAGTTTTTCAAAATCAAGGTGTCCGACCTGATTTCCAAGAACAATTCGCGCGCAATCACCGAACCCCGCCAGATCGCCATGTATCTCTGCAAGCGGCACACGGATCATTCCCTTCCCCGTATCGGCAAAGAATTTGGTGGCAAACACCATACGACAGTCCTTTACGCCATCGAGAAGATCGATCAGCGAAAGGAGAAGGATCCAGAACTTCGCGCAACCTTGAACCGGCTTCGTGCTCTACTTGACTGAATTATCCACATTTTCACAATCATCCTGTGGAAAAGTCTGTGACTTTTCTCTGAAAAACAATCCCGTATCACTCAAATCACTGTTATCCACAGCTTGGCGATCGTTTCCAAACATTTTTTTCAACAAAACAACTGGTTCATGCTACAATCATTCCGTTGATTATCATCACTTTCCACAGGCACTATTACTACTACTGGTCCAACCGTTATAAATTTTACGATTGATCAGGAAATAGGACAGGAGTAGCCGATGAGATTCAAAGTCAAGCGACAGGACATTCTGACCGAGCTGAGCTACATCACTCCCATTGTGGAAAAAAGCTCCAAGATGCCTATCTTGGCTCATGTCCTGGTGGAACCCCGTGCGGAGTCACAGAGTCTGACGCTGGCTGGCAGTGACCTGACGGTCAGCATCAAGTCCACGTGTCCGGCGGCGGTCGAGGAAGAAGGCGCGCTGGCGATGCCGGCCCGGGAGCTGACCGACATCATCCGGTTTATGCCGGAATCGGCCGAGATCGAGATTTTCAGCGAGGATTCGGAACGGGTTATCATCAGTCACGGACGCTCCAAGTCGCGCATGGTCTGCTTGCCGGTGGACACGTTTCCCATCATTTCCATGTTCCAGGGGGAGTTTCTCGATATCCCGGGTGATATCCTGCGGCGGATGGTCCAGATGACCATATTCTCGACGACCCAGGAACAGTCCCGGTTTGCGCTGAACGGGCTGCTGCTGCTCATGAACAATAATTATCTGAAAATGGTGTCCACCGACGGCCACCGGATGGCTTATGTGGAAGCGCCGAAGGTTCTGGAAAACCTGGAAACCGATATCCGGATTCTGATTCCAAAGAAGACCGTTTTGGAATTGTCACGGATGTTGTCGAAAGAGCAATTGACGGTCCAGTTCGCCCACAACGAGAACAACCTCTTCTTCCGTATCGAGAACAGGCTTCTGGTCTCGCGGCTGCTGGCGGGACAGTTTCCGAACTATGAAATGGTCATCCCGCGCAGTCTGCATCACCGGTTTGTCCTGAAAACAAACGAATTGCGGGCGGTCATCAACCGTCTCAATGTGCTCGCCGATGAAGTATCGAAGCGGATCATTTTCCGAATGGAGGATGGACGGATCCTGCTGCGCTCCGAGGATGTTAACAAGGGTGAAGCCGAAGAGGTGCTCGAGGTGGAATACCAGGGGGATCCGGTGGAGTTGGGCTTCAACTCCCAGTATCTTTTGGAGTTTCTGAATGTGGTGGAGACACCACAGGTCGGATTTGAATTCACTGACGAAAATATCGCCGGGATGTTCCGTCCGGCGGGCGACCTCGATTACACCTACAAGTACATTGTCATGCCGATGTCGATTTAGCCTTGCCCGCGGGGTGACAGCCTAGAGCCGGCGGAACCAACCAAGCCTGGTTATTCCACAACGAAAAGTCAGCGCCCAGCGCGAATCCATTCCGTAGACAAAAAAAGGGTCGGGCGACAAGCCCGACCCCGTTTTTTTCTGTTCTGGGATGAACTAGAAGCGATCTTTCAGCGCCTTGCCCGGCGTGAACTTCGGGACCTTGCGGGCCGCGATCTTCAGGGGCGCGCCGGTCTTGGGGTTGCGGCCGATGCGGGCCTTCCGGTGGCTGACAGAGAAGGTGCCGAAACCGACGATGGTCACCCGGCGGTTCTTGGACAGCTCCTTGGCGATGCCTTCGATGATGGCATTGAAGCCTTTGGTCGCCTGGGTCAGGGTGATGTCCGCGTCGTTCGACATCTTCTTGATCAGATCTGCTTTGTTCATAGTACCTCCTAAAGGTTAGGTTTTGGGTTGATAATCCTCGTTAAACTTGTATCCAACGCCCCACACGGTGACGACGATCTCCGGGTGTTCGGGATTGGATTCGACTTTGGCGCGCAAACGGTTGATATGGGAGTCGATGGTCCGGTGATAGCCACGGTAGTTATCGCCCCACACCTTCTCCAGCAGATCCTCCCGGCTGAATGCGCGGCCGGGATTGGACAAGAAGAGCCGCATCAGTTCAAACTCTTTCGGCGTGAGCTCAATTTTCTTCTTGCCGATCTTCAGGATCCGGTTCTTGAGATCCATGGTGATGTTGCCATGCTGCAGCAGATTGGCGGCGGCGGCACTGTCCAGCGCCTTGGCCTGAAGGATCTGTCGGCGGAGAACCGCCTTGATCCTGGCTTCGAGCTCACGCAGGCTGAACGGCTTGGGGACATAGTCGTCGGCGCCGACCTCAAGACCGACGATCTTGTCGACGACGTCGCCCTTGGATGTCAGCATGATGATGGGGCAGTACAGCGGCAGCCGGCGGACGGATCGGCATAATTCAACACCGTCCACCTTCGGCATGATGATGTCCAGAATGATCAGGTCTGGTTTGAACTCGAGAAAGGTGTCCATGAATTGATCGGGATCATTCAGGCCGCGGGGTTCGTAGCCGATCCGTTCGAGATAGGCGGCGATGGATCGAGTGACCTCGGGTTCGTCGTCAACGATCAAGATCTTCAATTGCTTTTCTGTCATGGTGCCCGTCTGATAAGGGTTTGCCCCCTTGACGGATTCATAAATAGATCAAAAACCCTTGCAGTTCAAGAAAAAAATGGAACGGGGAAAAAGATTTTTTTTATTTTCGTTAACTTTTTTTCATAATGTCGGGATTCTGGAAAAAGCTGATATTCGAAGGCCGGTCATGGGTAAGCGGCCTTCGGCGGCTTCGCTGATGCCTCACCTCAAGCACCGCCATTCGGCCGAAAACGCGGCTGTCATCATGATATTTTCAAGAGATGATGCCGACGGGCGTTATTTTTTGAACAAGCCGCCGAAGAGGCCGCCCCGGGATTTGCGCACGCCGCTGATCTCATCGATTTCCTGCAGCGCCACCTTGTTCTCCGGGTCCCAGCGCAGTGCCTCCTGAAAGGCGGCTACCGCCTTGTTGGCCAGATGCGCCTCTTTGTAAAGCCGGCCGAGATGGAGGTAGGTGTTGACGTTCATCGGGTTGATCTCAATCGAACGAAGGAAATGCTTCTCCGCTTCTTTGCGGAACTGGGGCACCTTCGACATGGCATAGCCCAGGTAGGCGTTGTACTCGGCATTGTCGGGCTTGATCTGCACTGAGCGTCGCAGGAACGAGATGGCTTCCGCATACTTCTGCAACTGAATCAGGTTCCGACCCTGGTGGAAGTTGTCGAGCGCGATCTGGTCCATCTCCTGCGGTCGGGGTCCAGACTTGGCCATCGATGCAACGGTCGGCTTCAACTCAGAGGTGCTGCACTCGGTGTCGTAATTCTGCTTTCGCTGCGGATCCTTGAGGACATCATAGGCGGTGTTGAACAAATTGAGCACGTCTTCCAGAATGCGATTGATGTCTTCGGATCCGAATTTTCGATATTTATCCGGATGGTACTTCTTGGCGAGCGCGTAGTAGTTGGTTTTTAGTCGCGATGCGTTGAAAGCATCCCGGGTCATGCTGAAGATTTCGTAGTAATCCTTGTTGTCCATCTCCTCGCGGTACTCACGAATCTCCTTTAGGATGGCCGAAATATCGTTTTCGGTGACCGGCACCTCAGCCGGCGGGGTTGGCGGCGCGGGCGCCGGCGGCACCGCCGGCAGGTGGCCGTCCTCCTCGATGAAGCCCAGGGCGCGGAAGACAGCGACCAGTTCAAACACCTGCTCCGGCGGCAGCTGACCTTCCCGGGCGATCGATTCGGGAGTAAGCCGACCCTTGATCCGGCTCAGAATATTACCTTCCCGGGCATTGAGAGGCAGATGGCGAAGAACGCTCATCTTGCCGGAATCCAGCACGAACAGGCGGTCTTTCTTATCCCGGATTTCCCGGATCTTGTCTTCCGGTGGCGCGAGGCGAAGCAGGTGCAGTTTCAGTTCGGCGAGGGGCAGCGGTTTTTTGCCGACGGGTCGGCTGCCGGCATCGCGGGTGCTGATCTTGAAACTGAGCGTCGGCCATTCGAGCAGTGCATGGATCAGCCGGGAGAGCTGCAGTGAAAAAACCTTGCGCACCTGGTTGGCGTCCAGCTTGAGCTCGGCGATGAGCGCGTCGTCCATCTGCCAGGGCTTGGCGTCGCTCGCCGTGGCCTTCTTGAGGTCAGACGGCGCGATCAACTTGTTCATCAGCAGCAAGGCGCCGTACTTCTCGGTGATCTCGGTGCTGTCGATGTGGAGAATATCCTCGCCGCTGATGTCGATGCTTTTCCAGGAATCGCCATGACTGAAGATGATCCGGACCTCGGCGGACTTCGCCGTCGCTTTCTGGATGACTTCAAGGATTTTCGCCGCCAGGACAGCCTTGCGGTCTTTCATTGGGACACCCCTTCACCGGACCTCAATGTAACACAAGCGACGGGAGAATGGAAAATTTTTTCTCCAGGGGCGACGGAACGACCTGTTCACGATACAATATGGCTTCGGTGGCGGCATGTTTGGGCGGGGAGGATGCACATCACCATGAACCTTCGATCAATCATTTGGGTTGTTCTGATTGCCGGTGCCTCCCTGGCGGCTGGTGCACCCGGCTTGCGGGCGGCTGACCGGCGGGCGGCCGACTTGCTGATCGAAGCGGACCATGTCGTGAGCATGAATCCGGAGATGGCCGTCTGGGAACCCGGCGCCGTTGCGATCCGCGGCAACACCATTGTCGCGGTCGGGGATCTGGAGACGGTCCGCCGGCAGGTGCGGGCTCGCCGGACAGAGCGGGTGGGCAACCGGTGGATTCTGCCCGGTCTGGTCAATCTGCACGCGCACATCGCCATGAATCCCATGCGTGGCGTGGCGGACGACATGGAGCTGATGGCGTGGCTCCGCCGGTACATCTTTCCGCTTGAGGCCAAGCTGGTCAATGCGCGTTTCGTGTATGAGGCGAGCCTGCTCGGCTGCGCCGAATTGATCAGCCGCGGGACAACAACGGTCGTTGACATGTACTATTTTGAGGATGACGTCGCGCGGGCGGTCCGCGAAGCCGGCCTGCGCGGCTGGCTGGGCCAGACCATCATCGATTTCAAGGCGCCCGATTTCGCCACGCCGGCCGAGGCGCTTCAGTACACGGAGGCGACGATGCAGCGCTGGCGGGCCGATCCGCTGGTTCGGGTGATCCCCGCTCCCCACTCCTGCTACACCTGCTCGCCGGAGACGCTTCGTCTGGCCGGCGAACTGGCCGTGCGGTTCGACTCGCCGATGACGTATCATCTGGCGGAGAGCGCCAACGAAGTGGCCGACGTGCGGAAGCGTTACGATGCGAGCCCGGTGGAGCATGCCGCGCGGTTGGGCTTGTTGGGAAAGGGCCGGCTGGCCGCCCATTGTGTACAGCTCACGCCGGCCGACCTGGGTCTCCTCCAGGGCAGCGGGACGGCGGTGGCGCACAATCCCGACAGTAATTTGAAATTGGCTTCCGGGATCGCCCCGATTCCAGAGATCCGTCGGCGCGGCATCCCCGTCGGTCTTGGCACCGATGGCGCCGCCAGCAACAACCGGCTGGACCTGTTTGCGGCGATGGATCTGGCGGCGAAGATACACAAGCAGCGGGACAGCGATCCGACGGTCATGCCGGCGCGGGACGTCGTCCGAATGGCGACCATCGAAGGAGCGGCGGCGATCGGTGCGGAAAAACAGATCGGATCCCTGGAGCCCGGCAAGCAGGCGGACCTGATCGTCCTGGACCTGAGCGGACCATTGTACGAACCGGTGCACAATATCTATTCCCACTTGGTTTACGTCGCTCACGGTGAGGCGGTCATCGGTACCATGGTGGCCGGACGGTGGCTGATGAAGGACCGCCGGCTGCTGACCCTTGATCCGAAGCGGCTCGCTCGCCTGGCGTCCGGTCACCGAGGGGAAATCCAGCGCATCACGGGCGGGCAGCCATGAGATTCCGACGCATGATTCTGATTGTGGCCGATTCCGCGGGCATCGGGGCAATGCCCGACGCCGACCAGTGGGGCGACGCCGGTTCGGACACCATCGGCCACACCCTGGCGGCCACCGGGGTGTACCTGCCGAACCTACATCGCATGGGACTAGGCAACATCGCGACGCTGGCGGGCCACCCCCGCCTGGCCGACACCACGTCGCTTCACGGCAAGGCGGCCACCGCCTCACAGGGCAAGGACACGACGGTGGGTCACTGGGAGATGGCGGGCATCATAACCGAACAGCCGTTTCCCACCTATCCCGGCGGCTTTCCGCCCGATGTTGTCGGTGCGTTTGAACAGCGAGTGGGCCGACAGGTGTTGGGCAACTACCCGGCATCGGGCACCGAGATCATCCAACATCTGGGGCCCGAGCACGTCCGGACCGGGAACCCGATCCTGTACACGTCGGCGGACAGCGTATTTCAACTGGCGGCCCACGAAGCCGTTATCCCGCTGGAACAACTGTATGGCATGTGCCTCGCCGCCCGGGAATTGCTCCAGGGTCCACACAGGGTCGCCCGGGTGATCGCCCGGCCGTTCATCGGCGAGCCGGGGGCCTTCACCCGGACCACAAACCGAAAGGATTTCGCGGTTCCTCCGCCCGAACCCAATCTGTTGAGCGAATTGTCGCTGGCGGGGCGGTCGCTCGCTTCCATTGGCAAGATAGCTTCCATCTTCGCCTGGCGTCATACGGGGCAGGAGATCAAGACGAAGACCAACGCCGATGGAATCCGGATCACGCGCGAGATGATCGCATCGGGCGGCGGTGAGGTTATCTTGACCAATCTGGTGGATTTTGACATGCTGTACGGCCACCGGAACGACACCGCCGGATATGCGGCCGCCTTGGCGGAGCTGGATCACGCCCTGCCGGGATGGATGGCCGCCATGGAGCCCGGCGACTGTCTGCTGATCACGGCGGATCACGGCTGCGATCCGACCACAACGTCCACGGATCACAGCCGGGAATATGTGCCTCTGCTGGGGTGGGCCCCCGACCTGACGCGCGGCGCAGATATCGGGCTGCGCTCCAGCCTGGCCGATGTGGGTCAGACCATCGCCGAGAATTTCGGCTTCACCCTGCCGGCGGGACAGAGTTTCTTGAGTGCTTTCGGCCCGGAACGGGGCTAAAACGCGCTCTCATTCCGGAGCTGCAAGTCCAGGACGCGGCCGTCGCCTTTCTGGACCTGAAGCGAGACGCTCTGGCCCGTCGGAATGTTCAGAAACGCGTATACCCGATCGAACACGATCTGCTCGCCGGGGTAGCCCATCAGTTGGATGATGATATCGCCGGGTTCAACCCCGGCCTTCGCCGCCGGCAAGTCCGGCACCACCCGTTGCACCACCAGCTTGCCGCCCGATCTGACCGGGTACAATCCGGCCGCATTGAATGTATCCGCCTCGCGGAGAGCGGTGGTGGGTTCTAAGTAGGCTGTCTGGCCGGGGATGTCGAGATGGACGGAGAAACGGCGTAGCAGGCCAGTGCCCAACCAGCCAATCTGACGGCGACCACCGGGATAGGTATCGGGAAACTGGACCAGATGGGCGAGCGGAGCGTCGACCGTCTGGCCACCCAAGTTCAGGGCACCTAGGGGCACGACCGTCTCCGGGAAGCCGAAGCCCAGACCAACGGAGAAGGCCTCGGCCGACGGACCCTGACGGCGGAGGAGTCCCCGCGCGGTTTCGCTTGTGGCGCTGAAGCCGATGGATTCGCCGCTGGATGTGGACAGCTCCATGGCCGTTTCCACTCCATTGAGTGTGGCGATCATGGCCAGCGTGCCTCCGGTGGTGAGAAGCGGCACCCGCGCCCATTGCTGCTCCGGATTAAAGCCTCGCGTTGAGGTGATCCGGAACGATTCGGTGGTCAAGTCCAGATTGATGATTTGCTGGTGGAAGAAGTCGGCTCCAAGGATGCCGTGGACGGGCAGCTGGATATTGGTGCTGGCGGGGATCATGTTGGCGGCCAGAAACAGTTTGTTGCGGTATTCAACCTCGCGCAGCAACACCGAGGGCAGGCGCACGAACGCCAGATCACCGAGCGGGTACCGGACGGCGGCCGTGCGACGCCCCTGGGGGGTGAAACCCAATTGGGTGGCGATGCTGCGATCGATGACCGAAAACGGCAGGGCGGTGTCAATCAGGAACGTGAGAGCCGGCGAATTGCCAATCCAGCATTTGATCAACGGCAGGCCGAAATAGCGCTGAAGAGGAAGCCGAATCGAGGACCGCTCGGGCAAATTGCTGTCCGATGCAGACGGCGGAATATTGAAGAACGAGCCGTCCACACCCCGGTTGACCTCACACTGGGTGAAGGTGTAGGTTGCTGGATTGACCGATTCCTCGCGCAGCCGACCGGGCAGCTGCACGCCATCCCACTGGCGGTACGATTCAACCTGTATGACCACACCCAGCCCGTCAGATCCGGTGAAGGCGAAGCTGCGAATGAGAAAGGTGCCGGCGTCGTAGACCACCCGGATCGGAACCCCTTCGGCAGTGAGCAACGTGGCGCTCACTTCACCCTCGACCTCACGGAGGTCGGTGGGCAGAGCCACGCCCGGATTCAGGTACTGATAACCGAGGACGAACTGGAGGGCACGCAGATGGAACAGGTCACCTCTGGCCGCGGTGCGGCGCCAGCCGGTCATCTCGAGCAATTCCGCATCCTTGCCTCGGGTAACCCAGCGTTCCGAGAACAGTGGGAATTCGTGGGCGACGGCAAACCGGTCGGGAAAGGAGACAAAAACACCGACATCGCCCTGCAGGCCGTATTTCTCGAGTTGCCCCACCATCCGGATGGTTGACAGATTGAAGAGGAGTTCCTGATTCGCCGACAGCGCCTGCCGATGCCGCTGAACCAGCTCCTGGGGCGTTATTGCCAGGCCGGTCGCGAGCAGACCGAGCGACAATAGGCAAACGAAGAACACGGTTCGTTTCATCATCGACTCCTTATCGGACGCCCCACGGGTCAGGCGTTTGATGTTCAGATGGCTGGATCGGACGACAGAGACCGCATGGTCTCCCGAGATCCTCGATTGGGAGATTGGATTTCCGTTCTGGCGAATAGGTGCATCCGCATGCTGTTTTTTTTATATCAGAACGCACCGGGATATAGCAAGGCTTCTTTCCGTGACGCGGATGCGCCACTCGGCGGGAAGCGGACGAAGCCGGATTGTCAGGGTGCGGGGGGCGTGGCGATCTCCAACTGAAGCTGTTCGGTTCCTCCCAACACTTCGTCCAGATGGAACGTGATTCCGGTGAATGAATCCATCTCCCACGGCAGGTAAAAATACAACAGGCCGTTGGCGGTCTGGCCCGGTTTCAGGTAGGAGGCACTGAATTCTTTCCCAAACAAGGCCAGAATGAATTTCTGCAGGCTGGTTGGGGATGTTTTGTCCTTGGTGCCGCCGAGATCCACCATCACGCCCGAGGAGTGTGTCGGATTCACCACCACCTGGCCGTCCCGGTACACCGGGCCGGGGGTGGCCGTTTGAACCCGTGAATTCCGGCCGGGGTCAGAATCGGGGAAAATCTGCTGGGGAGAAACATATACCTGCGGACCAAGTTCTTCTGCGTGTATGCGGCTGACCCGCTGGTCTTCTCCTTTAAGATACAGCCAAACCTCGTCGAGGTAGAGACTTTGCGGCAAGGCGCCTGTGTTGGTCACGGTCAGGTTAACCACCAGAATCCGCTTCTCCAGGGCGGGAAACGGCTGCAGGGTCTCGTGCCATGTTTTTCCCAGATGGAACTCGGCTTTGATGGCCAGCATCGACAGACTGGCTTCGCGCGTCACAGCCGGGATCAGCTCCCGCGGCTCAACCTGGGCCGACACGGGGGCGAGCCAGACCCACACCGGCAGCAGACCGATGAGGGTGGAGCGGAGCATGCGCCCAAGACCGGCAACGACACTCATGGGCTATTAGACGGCTGCCACAGGTGAAAAGTTTTAAGGAATTGTTCCGAGATTCGGCTCCCAGGTGGGGGAGAATCCGGGAATGAGTCGGTGGCTGAGTTGGATGGCGTTTACAACCGCCTTTCCCCGATAGTGGTTGTTCGTCACGATATAGACGCGGTCCGCTTCACGCCCCAGGACCTCCGCCATTTCGGCCAGCGCGGCGACTTCAGCTTCGCTATACAGATAGTTATAGCGCTGAGCCACACCGGCATCGGGGCGGAACCAATCCGCCTGGTTTCGGCCGTGCAGGCGGAGGTAGGCGCTGGGGGCTGTAACGCGGGCAGTCAATTCCAGCGAATCGCCGATGACCGGCTGGTCGATGTTGCAAAACATGACGGCGCGGGAGCGCAGATAATCGAAGAAAGCGTCCTGGTTCCAGCTTCCGTGGCGGACTTCCACCGCCAGCGGAAATCCCTCGAAGGCGTCCAGGACTTGACGGAGAAAAATTTTTTCCTGACGCCCGCAGCGAAAAGACCAGGGGAATTGGAGAAGCAATCCGCCCAGGCGGCCTTCGCGGTGCAATGGTGCGATGGCGTTGCGGCAGTCAGCCACGACATCCGGATCCAGTCGCCGTGCGTGAGTGATATCCTGGAACAATTTCACGGTGAAACGGAACGCCGGACGGTCGCTCACGGCACGCAGCCAACGTGCCGTCATCGCCGGAGACGGGATGCGGTAAAAACTGGTGTTGATCTCCACCAGGTCGAATTGACGGGCAAGCCAGGCAAGCTGCTGCCGGCGCCGGATAATCTCCTGCGGGTAGACAGTTCCAGCCCAATCAGCGTAGCTCCAACCAGCCGGACCGATGAAAAAGCGGGCCGCCATGCAGCTATTCTAACATGGGGTTTCTGACAAACTTGCAATTGGGACGGCCGATGATATAATCCGGCCCTCATTTTGGTGGGGGATGTTGTCATGGTAGCGAAAAAAGTGATTAAACTGGGGCGGATGCAGCCGGTCGTTGATTACGCGGCGATCATATTCGGCTGTTTTTTGGTGGCCTTGGGCTTGGACCTGTTTCTGATCCCGAACCGGATCACCGCTGGCGGTGTCAGCGGGATCTCCACGATTCTGTTCCACCTGTTGGGTGTTCCGGTGGGCTTATCCATGTTGGGGTTCAATGGTTTGCTGTTTCTGGTCGCCCTAATGACCCTGGGACGCGAGTTCGGGTTGCGCTCGGCTGTCGCCACCGTGGCGCTGTCATTCATGGTGGACGGGATCTATCTTCTGGCGCCCATGCTGGGTGCGGGACCCGATCTGGCTGAGCGGGGCATCACCCAGAATGTGCTGCTGGCCACCATCTTCGGCGACATCTTGACCGGTGCGGGAATGGCGCTGGTCTTTCTGAAAAACTCCTCCACCGGCGGGACCGATATCCTGGCCCGCATCCTCAACAAATACACCGAAATACCAATCGGGCGCAGCCTCATGATGATCGACGCCCTGGTCACGGTGGGGGCGGGATTCGTGTTCGGAGCGGAGATGGCCATGTTCGCCATCATCGCCATATTTGTCAATTCCAAGACCATCGACTTCCTGATCCAGGGCATGAACCAAGGGAAGAAATTCCTAATCATCAGCCGGAAGTACCGTGAGATTGCCGACGATATCATCCGGGTGATGGGTCGGGGCGCCACCCTGCTCAACGGCGTCGGCGTCTATTCCGGCGAAGACCGGCCCATCATTCTCGTCGTGATCCGACCACGCGAACTGCCCCGGCTGAAAGGTATCGTTCGCGATCACGACCCCGACGCGTTCGTGATGGTGAGCGAGGTGTACGAGATCATGGGGGAAGGATTCCGACGGGCTTCGCTCTAAAGTGCTTGGCGGGTCGTCCGCCCTCCATTACAATAAGCACAAATGGCTCTCAGGAGGGCGCAACATGGACATCCTCACGCTCCAACAGCTCGTCGGCAGCTACGTCTATATCGGGTTTACGGAAAGCCTGGTGATCGCCGGTTATGAACCGCCCGGTCCGACCCGCCTTATCTTTGTCAAACTGACCGGCGTAGACGAGCACGGGATCTTTTTCGAGCACGACAAGTTTCCGCTGACCAACAAGCGGACGGGTGAGGTGGAGTTGTCCAAGACCCAGGTGTTCGTCCCGTTCACCAAGATCTCTCATCTGAGCGCATTCCCGGACATCCCGGATTTCAGCGCCTACGAACCCACCACTGAGCCGGTCACGTTTCTAACTTAAGGGAATTTCAAGAAAAAAAGCCATTCCGCGCGGCGCCTTCTGCTCGATGCGCAGATTTCCGTGGTGGCTTTTGACCAGGTTGTGCACCGTGGTGAGGCCGAGTGCGTGGATGGCATCGAGCTCGCTGGGATGGCCGGGGGATAGAAAAATGTTGTTCAGATGGTGAGGCAGGCTGATGAACTCCTCACTGGAAAACACAGCCTGCAGGTACGGATGGTCGTTGGGAGGGGGAACTTCGATCCGGATCGTCCCGCCGGGCCGAATGGAGTCGGCGATATAGTGCAGCAGGTTGAAAACGATCTTCGCCAGAATGCCGGGACTCATGCTCGGGTTGGGCCAGCGGTCCGGCAGATCCCAAGCGATGTGAATATCCTTGATGCGGAAAAATTCCTGAAAATACCCAACGGCCCGTTTGAAAATCGTGGCGGTGTCGGCGGCGCTGCTGTCTTCGGATTCCTCGGCGGATAGTGCGCGGATGCGGTTGACGAATTCCCGGATCCGATTACACGCCCGGACCATGGTCCGAAAGTCCTGTCGGCGCTCTTCGTCCAAATCGCTCAGCTGTGAATATTCCTGCAGCATACCGCTGACAACCGTCAGCGGATTGTTGATCTCGTGGGCAAATCCGCCTGCCAGATGCAGCAGATACTGGCGGTTGGCATCTTGATAGCGTTGTTCATCGCGCTGTTTCCATTGCGTGATGTCCTGCTGCACCACCAGATATCCGGCGTTCTCACCCGATTGATCCCGGCGGGCCGAAATTGTCACATGAAAGACAGCTTCCCGATCGTCGGCATGCTCATGATACTGCTGACAGGCGCCAGGTCCCCCGGACACCGGCGGGCAACTGAGGACGCAACGACCATCCCTGGAACGGAGCATCCGGTAACAGTAGGTACCTTCGGCGTGGGGAACGTGCTGGAGGGGACACTCATCCTCGGAATTCTTCCAGATCACACGAAAGTCTTTATCCAGTATAAAGATGGAAATACCCGCCGACCGGTGCAGAAGACCGCAGAGCAAGTCAATGCTCATGGGAAACGCTGCTTGTGACATACGAGGACCGACTGCCATTGTATGTGGATTGTAAAAAGTTTACAACGAATTTTTAATTGAGGGATTGATCGATGGGCCGGACGGTCATCCGTCACACAGGACGGCCAACAGCTGAATCTGCGCGCACTGCCCGAGGAAGATCAGATATCGCTGAAAAAGTAGCCGATCTTAATCCCCAGGGCCGAGGCGATTTTATACAGAGTCGATACGGATGCCGACGTCTTGGCCAGTTCAATCTGGGAGATCAGGCTGACAGACAATCCGGTACGATTCGCCAGCTTCTTCAGCGTCAGGTTTTTCTTTTTACGCAGCGTCCTGATTTTGTTGCCGATCTCCTGGTTCAGCCGTGCTTCAGGGGTGATGATCAATCCGCGTTCTTCGATGGCTTTGCGAATCACAGCGCGAAAATCATCAATGTTGAACGGCTTTTTAATATAGTCGAACACCTGCTGTTTCATGGTGTCGACCGCGGAATCCACCGTGGGATAGCCGGTGTAGATAATGATGCAAATATCTGAGTCAATGGCGCGAATGCGTCGTAACAGTTCTTCGCCGGACATGCCGGGCATCTTCAGGTCGAGAATGATGATCTGGTATGGTTTGTTTTTCAGCTCGTCCAAAACCTGGGTGGGATTGGCGACCGTGGTGACGTCATAGCCGTCTTTGGAGAGAAATTTCTGGAGATACTCACAGACATCCGGGTCATCATCCACAATCAAAATACGCACTTTCTTCAACATAAGACATCCTCGAAAGTTGAATAGCGTTTGCGGGATTAGAATCTTGCAGTATTTTAGTTTCTTTTAAGGTATATGGCAAATACTTTTTTATATATGCTTCAATTTCGTAGTCTAAAACACATAACGGAATCAGGAGTGTTCGGCAATTGAAAGTCATGTCCCGTTCCGCCGGATGGAGGGGGAAGCACAACTCTGTTATGATATGGATCGTGGGTCATAAACCGGAAGGCGCCTGCAATGTTGGATAATCTCAGCATATTCGCAGCCAGCGACATCCACGAGCGACTGGATTATCTCGAGCAGCTGGCGGGAACCATTGAAGCCGCACACTGGGTACTGTTGCTGGGAGACCTGACGCATTTCGGCCATGCCGCCCAAGCCGCCCGAGTGTTGGACGCGTTTAGGCGGATCAATCCGCAAGTTCTCGCCGTGCCGGGAAACGTGGACCATCCGGATGTGCTGGATCTGCTGGTGAGCGAGGGCGTCTCTCTGCACGGGAGCCACCGAGTGCTTGAGGATCATGTGGGCGTCGCCGGTCTGGGAGCGTCGGCGCCCACACCCTTCGGAACCCCAATGGAGATCAGTGAAGAGGAGATCTACCGTCAACTGGGTGCTCCGCTCCGCGCCATCGGCGGGTGTGCGGTCCGGTTGATGATCAGCCACACGCCGCCGAGGGGCACACGCGTCGACCGCGTCCGACTGGGATTTCACGCCGGCAGCCGGTCGGTCCGACGGCTGATCGAGGAGCACAGTCCCGACCTGCTGTTGTGCGGACACATCCACGAAGCTGCCGGCGAAGACACCTTGGGACGCACCCGGGTCCTGAATCCGGGTCCATTCGGACGGGGCGGGTATGTTTGGGTGGAGGTCACCGCGGTCGGCGTAACCGCCGAATGCCGATCCGTTTACGCCCGCTGACAAGGCACAAACCGCCGGTGGCAGGTCGGCCGCGCGGCCGACCTGCGACGATCAGTGAATCAGACCGTGGCCGTTTGCGCGCCGTTCAATGCGCAGCCGGGCGGACGCCGCATGGGCCGGCAGGCCTTCGGCCCGGGCGAGCCCTTCCGCCAGACGCACCAGCGCGGGCAGGCCGTCGGCCCGGACACGCTGCCGCGTGAGTACCCGCAGGAATGTGCCGACCCAGACACCGCCGGTGAAACACGCGGCACCGCTGGTGGGCAGGATGTGATTGGTGCCCGAACCGTAGTCGCCGAAAACTTCTGCTGACAGGGAGCCGATGAACAAACTGCCATAGTTGTTCAACTGGTCAGCCAGTGCTTCCGCTTCGGGTCCGGCAAGTTCCAAATGCTCCGGCGCCAACCGGTCGGCCAACTCCACCGCTTCCGTCCAGTTGGATATCCGCACCAGCAAACCGTTGGACACACTGACCCGTGAGGGCGAGGCGGCCGGCAGCGTCTCGAGCTGGACGACCAGTTCCTGCCGCACGCGTTCCAGCAGGCCTCCATCCGGACTGGCCAGAGCGGGCAGTGCGTCCGGATCATGCTCCGCCTGGGCCAGAAGGTCTGCCGCAAGGAGCACGGGGTCTGCGGTGCGATCGGCCAGGATGAGCAGTTCCGACGGTCCGGCTGGGAATTCAATGCCCACTTGGCCGTAGAGCGCCTGTTTGGCGGCCGTGACGAACCGGTTGCCAGGTCCCACAATCAGATCCACCCGGGGCAGGCCGGCCAGGCCCCAGGCGGCGGCGGCCACACCCTGCACGCCGCCGATGTTGAACACCCGATCGGCGCCGGCGATCGCCGCGGCCGCCAGCGTCACAGGAAGGATGCGCGGACTGAGCACGGCGATCTCCTTCACACCGGCCTCGTGCGCCGGGATCACGCCCATGAGCACGGATGAGGGCAACGGGTATCGCCCCCCCGGCGCATAGCAGGCCACGCGCGCTACGGGCATCACCCGGTGGCCGAGGACCACGCCGTCCAGCTCGAACGAGAGGTCCGTGAACAGCTCCCGCTGGCGGGCGGCCACGATCCGAATCCTTCGGGCAGCGTCTTCAAGCTGGGCGCGGATCTCTCGGTCCAAACCGTCGAGCGCGGCCTGCACCGATTTTCGTGGCACTTCAAAGTCGTCACCGGTGTGACCGTCGAGGCGGCCGGCCCAACGGCGCACCGCATCGTCGCCACCGTTACGGATATCGTCCAGGATCTGCGCCACCTCCGGCGGCGGAACCGGCTGGCGAGGCTGTCGAGCCCATTCCAAAGCTTCTTTCACGTCTACCATTCTCATCATGCGATCACCTCCTGCGTCGCTCAAGTTCGCTCAGTACCTGGTCGAAACCGATGCCAGAGGCAGTCATCTGAACCAGTAAAAAATAGAGGACATCAGCGCATTCCCAAACCAGGTCGTCCATCCGGCCGGTGGCCTCGATCACCTCATCTATCTCTTCACGCAATTTGGCCGCCAGCAGCACCCGATCTCGCAGCAAACGGCAGGTGTAGCTGTCATCGGTTGGGTGTTGGGCACGCTGGCGCAGCACCGCTTCCAGGTCTGCCGGCGTGAACTCCAGCGAACCGAAGCAGCCGGCGGATCCGGTATGGCAGGCCGGCCCCTCTTGTTCCACCGTGAACAGGACGGTGTCCCGATCACAGTCGGGCACCACCCGGACCAGCCGCTGGACGTGGCCGCTAGTTTCACCCTTTGTCCACAACTTTTGGCGACGCCGCGAAAAATACACACCACGACCGATGCGAAAGGCCTCACGCAGGCTTTCCGGCGTCTGCCAGGCGACCATAAGTACCCGGTCGGCGGCGTCCTGGACCACGCACGGCAGACGCCCGCCTTCTTTGTTGAAATCCAGACAGGCTAGAAACGCCTCGGTGGGGTCCAGCCGGCCGGTGTAGAGGGCCATGCCCACCTGGGCGTCGACACCCATCTGATCGAGCGCCGCGACCTCGGCGGCTGCCGTTACGCCGCCGGCGTAGGTGATCGGGCAATTGGCGACCTGGCGCAGCGATTGAATTTCGTCCATGTCGAAGCTGTCCATCCGCCCCTCGTTGTGTATTGCGGTGATCAGGAAGCCGCCACAGAAAGGGGCCAGCCGGCTGAGGCGCGCGGCCGGCGATTCCCCGGCATCCTGGCGCCAGCCGTGGCTCATGACCCGGCCGTGGTCGTGGTCTGCGGCCACGAGGACACGGTCACGCGGCAACTGAGTCAGGAGCGCTTCATCTGCAGCCGTACCCACGATCAGCCGGGCCGCTCCGGCGCGGAGCAACTCGGCGGCGCGCCGCTCGTCCCGGATGCCGCCGCCGACACGGCAGCGGGCGATGCGGCACAACCGCCGAACCAGCGCGTTGTTGTTGCCGCGGCCCAGGGCTGCATCCAGGTCGATCACGGCAATCTCGCCGTACAGGCCGAATTGGCGGGCCAGCTCCTCGACGTCGTCTCGTTCCAACACCTTGTCACGCCCCCCGACGAGCTGGACGGCCCGGCCGCCCATCAAATCGATGCTCGGGATCAGCATGGGCGCACCTCCACACCGCAACGGCTCAGTGCGGCCTTCAATGAACGGACCGTGTACCGGCCGTAATGGAACACCGAAGCGGCCAGAAGCGCGTCCGCGCCGGCGGCCAAGGCATCGACCATGTGTGCGGCGGTGCCCATGCCGCCCGAGGCGATGACGGGCACCCGGCATATGGAGCTGGCCAGCCGGAGCCCCGCCAGGTCATACCCTTCCTGCCGGCCGTCGGCGTTGATGACGGTGAGCAGAATCTCACCGATACCCAATGTCTGACCCCGTCGCAGCCACTCGGACAACTCGAGCCTCGTCACTGACCGGCCGGCATCCACCACCACCCGGTAACCGGTCTCTGTCCGCAGGGCGTCCACGGCCAGAACCACACATTGGCGGCCGAACCGGTCCGCCAATTCGGACAAGAGCTGTGGCCGCCGCACGGCCGCCGTGTTGACCGCCACTTTGTCACAGCCGGAGCGCAGCAGCCGCCAGGCGTCGTCCACGCACCGGATACCCCCGCCGACCGTCAGGGGCACAAACACCGACCGGGCGGTCCGCTCCACCAGGTCCCGTATGGTTTTCCTGCCCTCGATGCCGGCGGTGATGTCGAGGAAAACCAGCTCGTCGGCGCCGTCGGCGTAGTAGCGCCGGGCCAGCTCCACGGGGTCGCCGCCGTCGCGGAGTCCTTGGAACTGGATGCCTTTCACCACCCGGCCGCCCATGACATCCAGACAGGGGATGATCCGTCTCATCACCATGACAACACCTCCTTCAGGAAATCCAATCCCCGCGGTCCGCTTTTTTCCGGGTGAAACTGGCAGCCGGTCACCGCGCCGGATTGTCCGGCGGCCAGAAACTCGACGCCGTAATGCGCCGTGCCCCGCCAGTTCCAGTGCGTGGGACCGGCGGCGGTGGGGACGAAATAGGAGTGCACAAAATAGGCCGCCGGTATTTCTGGTCCGGTTGTCATATGCACAGGGCTCCATCCCATGTGGGGTACCTTCAGACAGTCGGAGTCGAAGGACCGGCACCTCCCCGGCCATACGCCCAGCCCGGTGGTACCGGAGGCCTCGTCGGATGCCTCGAACAGGAGTTGCAGACCCAGACAGATCCCCAGCAACGGGCGGTTGGAACTGACCCAGGTTTGCAAAGCGGCGGCCAGACCGCTCGAGTGCAACGCGGCTGCCGCGGCGCCAAAGTGTCCCACTCCCGGCAGCACCAGCCGGGAACACCGCCGAAGCGCGCCGGGCTGCGACACCCGCCGCGACGGCCGACCCAGCGCAGCCAGTGCATGCTCCAGACTCCGCAAGTTTCCGGCGCCATAGTCCACAATTCCAATCATCGGAGGCCTCCCTTGGTGCTCCGGGCCAAGCCGGCCCAGGGCTGTCGGGCCTCCTCAAGAGCTAGGCCGGTGGCTTTAAAGAGTGCCTCGGCCATGTGGTGGACGTTTTGTCCGCTGACCCGCAGGTGCAGAGTGAAGCGGGCGGTGTGGGCAAACGAGCGGAAGAAATGCAGGATGTTCTCCACCGCCAGACCCCCGACCGCTTCACGCCGGAAGCGCCCGCGAAACCAGAACCCGGGGCGGCCACCGATATCCAAGGCAGCCAGTGCCAAGGCGTCGTCCATGGGCAGCCAGCACTGCCCGAAGCGCCGGCGCCCGACGCGGTCGCCAAACCATGTGTTCAAGGCCTCACCGACGGCCAACGCCGTGTCTTCCACCACGTGGTGGTCATCAGCCGGCACCAGATCGCGAGCGTCCAGCTCGAGGCCCAGTCCGGAGTAGAACGCCAGTTGATCCAGAAAGTGGGAGAACACCGGGATCGGCGTGACGATCCGGCGCACCGACGGATCACCGGCCAGTGATCCGGAGACAGATGTCTCGCGGGTCTGCCGATTGATGGGGATGCGGTCTGGTTTCATGCCAACCTCCAGGCGGCGGGGATAGGTTCCGGACGATGTCGGGCCTGCCATGGGGTGAATGCGGACAGATACGCCGCCGTGTCGTCCGGTCCGGTGACGCTGATCCGGATGAATCCCGACAGGTCGTCGCCCAGCGATCGGACGAGGACCCCCTGCTCGGCTAGAGCGGACGCCGCCGGACCGGCGGCGCCGCCCAAATAGACCAGGCAGAAATGGGTGACTGACGGCCAGACCGGTACGCCCAGCCGCACCAGCTCGTGTTGCAGAGTGGCCCGGGCGGAGGTGGCGGCGGCGAGCCGTTTCCGGAAAGCCGAGTCGCCCGCCAGGAGGGCGGATCCGACCCAGGCAGCCGTGGCGGTCAGGTTGTAGGGCGAGCGGAGGGTATCCAATGACGAGACCACCGCAGAATCGCCGATGACAAAACCGCAGCGCAATCCCGGCAAGCCGCGCGCCTTGCTCAGCGTGCGCAGGATGATCAGGTTGGGGAAGCGCTCGATCCAGGGGATAAAATTCTGGCCGCAGAATTCGGCGTAGGTCTCATCCAGGAGGAGAGGGCGGTCCGGTGCCAGTTGGAGCAATCGGGCCAAGTCGCCGGGTCGGATGGGGCGGGCGGTGGGATTGTTCGGTGACGCCAGCACGACCAGCGCCGCTCCGCCGACCGCTTCAAGAACCGCATCCAGGTTCAGTTCGAAATCGGGAGCGAGCGGCACCGCGGTGACCGCCGCACCGGACAGCCGTGCGTAAAAGGCGTACATGCTGAAGGTGGGGCGCACCGTGACCATCCGGTCGCCCGGGCCGGCAAACGCCCCGATCACCAGCCGGAGACCCTCATCGGCGCCGCAGACCGGCATGATGCCGCCGGCGGGGGCGCCGTAATGAGCAGCGGCCAGCCGCCGCAGTTCGGTGTATTCGGGATAATACGACAGCCGGGACGCCGCCTCGACCAGCAACTTGCGCAACAGGCCGGGCGCGGGTGGGGGTCCTTCGTTGGCGTCGAGGCGGCGGTACCGACCGCGGCCGGTGGGAGCCGTATAGGGAGTGATATCGCGCAAGGCCGGCCGGATTCGGGGGATCACCGGGCCGACCATCACAGCACCACCTTGGAGAAGGGATACTCGAGAATATCGGTGGCTCCGGCTGCTTTCAGCTCCGGCATCAGCCGGACGACCTGATGCTTGGGCACGGCCGCCTTGACGGCAAAGCCGGTCCCGTCAGACAGGCTGGACATGGTGGGCTTGCGCATGCAGGGGAGCACGGCCAGCACCGCGGGTAGACGGTCTCCGGCCACGTTCATTTCCAGCATGACCCGGCTTCGGGCGTCCAGGACGGCCTGTACCAGCATGGCCAGCTCCGCGATGGTTTGCCCCTTGGGGCCGTCCATGGCGGAGGGGTTGGCGATGAGCCGGGTGGATGACCGCAGCAGAGTGGCTACAATGGCCAGACCGTTCTCACGCAGCGTCCGGCCGGAGGCGGTGTTGTCCACGATCAAGTCGGCATCTTCAGGCGGAAAAACCTCGGTGGCTCCAAAGCTGCGGACGAACAGGTAATCGGCATCGCGGCCGTCCAAGTAGCGCCGGGTGATGGTTTCATACTCTGAGGCCACCAGCAGCCGGCGGCGGAAAAAAGCCGGATCGCTGGCCAGCTCCTGCGGCGCCGCGGCCACCAGGCAGACCGGATCGAGCGCGGTGTCCAGCAGTTCACGGATAGCCGCACCCAGCTCCACCACCCAGTCGTAGCCGGCAAAGGCCAGGTCGTGGGAACCGAGTTCCACCATCCGCACGATATTCTGGGGTTTGAGAATCTTTAGCTCAAACCGGTCGTCGGCGCAGACCGGGCGGTAGTTACGACCGTTGCCCTGTACGGCCAGACCGGCATCCCCCAGCAGTTGTTCCACCGCTGCGTACATGTGCCCCTTGGGCAACGCCAGTTGAATTCGGTCATCGTTGATCATGACGGCTCCTTCAAATAAAAAACCCGGGCACAGGAGCCCGGGTGAGGGAAACGTGGGACGATTTGCTGTGTACACCGTCACCCGGGGGGGAAGTGGACGTGGTGATGATGATGGGCATGAAACGGCACGACGAACCGTCCAGGGCCAGATGACAGGCGGCTGGATGCTGATCGCTGAGTGTTAATCGATTCTGCCTTGCTTGGTTTCATGTATTCATCCATAGACGATGCCCGCATGTTTCACACAGAGACACAAAAACCCCCGGCCTTGGCCGGGGGTTGGTGTGATCTGTGCTGTGGAGGTAGGTAGATGGCTAAACAGCGCGCGCACCGGTGCCCGGCCCGAGTATCGGGTGATGGTGGTGATGATGCCGGGAAACCGTTGCGATTACCATTCGTTGACCTCGCGGCACAAGATATACAGGCGGGGGGAGTGTGTCAAGCACAATCTGCGGGATCGGGCGCGGGCGGCGCACGGGGCGGGCCACTGACCGGACCGGAGACGCCTTAACCGCGGCGTGTCATTACAATGATCCGGATCGAATCTGAGAATCGCCGCAAGGCACCACGCATCTCAGAGAGCGCTTTCATGCTTGGTGCGCATACCGATCAGCCGGGAGTGAAAATGGTAACAGGTGATTTGAATTTTAGGAACGGCCTGCAGATTCGCCGATGCGCGCTGGCGATCACACTGGCGCTGACCATGCTCGTCGGTGTTGCCGGACAGGGACGGCCAAGGGGTGAATCACCGGCCGGAACGGCGGACAAGTGGTCGGTGTTCGCCGAAGGCGCGTTTCTACACCAGCTCGGCAGTGAGATCGATTCCGGCGGCTCGTTTAGCACTGGCCGATTGCTATTTGAAGGCGGGTTCACATATGCACCGGATTTCCGACGGAGCGTCTCCATCGCAATCGGTTACGATCGGAACGCCTATGCTTTTGAGGGGCAGTCCGGCACCGCAACGGAGGAACCATGGGGGGCGATCCACACCATCAGTGTCGGGGCCTTCGTCCGCTACGGCATCAGCCGGGAGTGGACGGTCTTCATAATTCCGACACTCCGCACGACGGCCGAGAGCGGCGACGATTTCGGCAACGCAATCACCGGCGGGGGTCTGGCCGGTTTTTCTTATCGCTTCGGTGACCGTCTGACCCTGGGTCCCGGCATCGGCGTCATCACCCAGCTGGAAGACGATCCGAGTGTCTTTCCGGTGCTGTTCGTCAACTGGCGGATCACTGAGAGCTTGAACATGGAGACCGGCGGCGGCCTCGGCGCCACCCGGGGACCCGGCCTGGTCTTGAACTGGGACCCCACGGGCAAATGGCGGGTGTTTGTGGGCGGCCGTTATGAAAAATCAGACTTCAGGCTCCGCGGTGACGGCGTCGAGACGGCCGGGATCGGGAGCAACCGGGAGTTCCCGCTGTACGGCGGGGTCCTCTGGCGGATTCGTCCGGGTCTTCAGGTCAACCTGATCGGGGGCGTTGAACTGGGGGGACAACTCAGCCTTGCGGACTCCGGCGGGAGCACCCGTGAGAAAGGGGACTATCAAAAGACCGGATTCTTCGGTGTCGGTTTCCGTTTCCGGCATTGATTCGGATCCTGGCGTTATTCGGGAATCATCGCGGCGGTGGTCGTGGTGAAGGGTGGCTTGGCGGTCGATGTTGTGGCTTGTCGATGTCAGGGCGATGTGCCTGATTCACTGTGAGGCAGCTCGTATTGTCGGCCCGGCAGCTTGCGCCCAGCCCTCAGCCCGATGAACTCGATTCGAGTTCTTGCGCAACAACCGCAAGAACTTCCGGTAAATCGCGGCGACCCAGACCCACCCGGATGTGTTCACCCGGCCAGTCGAACAGCCGGCCGGAGACGGCCAGCACACCCCTGCGCTGCAGCAGGCGGTCACAGAATTCGTCCATTTCCAGCGGCGGCCGCAGGCGGGGGAACGCCGTGGAGCCGCCGTCCGGCTCCAGCCAGTCCAGCCAGGAAGAATGTCTCCGACAGAACTCCCTGCAGGCTTCGAGATTCACGCTGATGATCCGCCGGTTCGCCGCAGTGATCTCGCTCTTGCGGCGAAGGGCCATGATCGCCAGGATCTCCGCCGGCGCCGCACTGCAGATGGTGGTGTAGTCCTTGAAGGCGGCGCAGCGGTTCAGTAACCGGCGGTCACGGGTGGCCAGCCAGCCGACACGCAGGCCCGGCAAGCCAAACGCTTTGGAGAGTCCGCCCAAGGCAATCACACGCTCGTGGGCGCCGAGCAGGGAATCCGGCCGGCATCCCGGACAATGCTCCAGAAACCGGTACATCTCGTCGGAAAATATATAGATGCCCCGTGCAGCGGTCAGCTCAACCAGGCGGGCGATCAGGTCGGAGGATGGTATGTAACCCGTGGGATTGTGGGGAAAATTGACGATCACCAGTCGGGTTTGAGGCGTCAACGCCGCCACCAGCTCGTCCGGGTCCAAAGTCCAGCGGTTTCCCTCGGTACGGACCTCCCACCGGTCAACAGCACAGCCCAGCATTGCCGGCAGCTCGGCCAGCGATTGATAACACGGGGCCATCACTACCACCCGGTCTCCGGGCTGAAGCAGGACGTGCATCGCGATGAAGATGCCTTCCTCCGGCGCGCAAACCAGGACGTCATCGGAACTCGCGCCCGGGTACAACCGGGCAATCTCAGCGCGAAGGTCGGGGTGGCCGGCTGACTGTGTGTAACCCAGGCGCAGTTGTCGCCACCGCTTCAGGCTGTCCGAATCCGCAAGTGCCAGCAGGTCCTCTAGCGACAGGCTCTCACAGTCTGACGGACTGAGTAAAAAGCGCGCCTCGAACTCGTGAGCGGCGAAAAAGCGCTCCAACTGAAAATCACGGATGTCCATTGCGGCAACCTCATGGGACAAGGGCTGGCCGTCAGCACGGATCCGGGCCGTAACCCGCAGCGGAGGCATTGCCTGAACCAGAACTCCGTGATGATACCTCTGTCGCCGGTTGGACGCAATCCGACGGACGCCCACGCCGCGTTAAGCCAGAATCAGCAGCATCACCGAATGCATCAGAGTTAGTTGAAAGACAAACCGTCGACAGTTGCATTCGGTTGAATCTCATAATCTGGAGGACAACATGAAACCATTCGTCTGCCGTCCCCGTTTCTACGGCGTCGTCCTGATCCTGATGGCGCTCGGCCTGCCTGCCTGGGCCCAGGAGCCGGCCGCGGCCAAGGACGACCCGATGCAAGCCGTGATGGCCGCCTACGCCCGCTACGGCGAGATTGGTAAAGAGCATCGGTTGCTCCAGCAGCGGGCCGGCACATGGGACGTCACCGTTCGAATGTGGGTGGCTCCCGGCTCGCCGGCGGAGGAATCGAAGGGGACCAGTGAATGCAGTCTGATCATGGGGGGGCGCTTTATCCACGAAAAAATTGAGAGCATGGTCATGGGTCAGCCGTTCAGCGGGCTTGGGCTGACCGGTTTCGACAACATCAAGAAGAAGTATGTCGGCATCTGGATTGACAGCTTGAGCACGGGCATCATGACTTCCGAGGGTGTACCGGCCGCGGACGGGAAATCCATCGAGTACGTGGGTGATCTTCCGGACCCGGTTGCCAACAAGTACCGCCAGCAACGGGCGGTCGAATACGAGGACGACGCGGATCACCGCCGGATGGAAGCCTTCGATGTTGGTCCCGATGGCAAGCCGTTCCGGTCGATGGAGATGGTGTATATCCGGCGAAAGTGAGACGCGCTGACGACCATGAGTTGCCCGGGTGGTTTCCGTCGGGCTGGATGCTTCTAATCGCCTCCTACCTGTGGTAGATTGGGGCGCATGAGATCCATCGGCAAATACGAGGTGGTGGGCACGATCGGGGCCGGTGCCATGGGCACGGTCTACAAGGGTTTCGACCGCCGGCTGGCCCGTTTTGTCGCCATCAAGGCGCTCTTTCCCCAGTTTATCGACGACGCGGAAAAGGCGGCCCGTTTTCTGAAGGAAGCCAGGGCGCTGGCCCAGATCCCGCATCCCAACATCGTCCAGGTTCACGACCTGTACGAGGAAGGCGGGATGCCTTACATCGTCATGGAATATTTGGACGGCCGGAACCTGAAGCAACTCCGGGATGACGGGGTGCGGTTCTCCCTGGCCCAAACACTGAACATCTTGTCCCAGGTGGCCCATGGTTTGGATTATGCCCATCAAAACGGCGTAATTCACAGGGATGTCAAGCCGGCCAATCTGATCGTCACCCGGAGCGGTGCGGTTAAGATCGTCGACTTCGGCATCGCCCGGCTGGCCGAATCCACCATCCACACCCGCGAAGGGATCACCGTGGGCACGCTGGCATACATGAGTCCCGAACAGGCGCGGGGCGAACCGGTGGATCCCCGTGCGGACCAGTATTCCCTCGGGGTCATTGCCTACGAGCTGCTGCAGGGGGGCAATCCCTTCCAGGCCGAAAATGCCACCGGGGTGCTGTACAGAATTCTCACCCACAACCCGCCCCTGCTGAGCAGTACGCTGCCCGGATGTCCGCAGGTGTTGAGTGAGGCTGTGGCGCGCATGCTCGACAAGGAGCGCGGCAACCGCTTGGCCAATCTGTCGGATTTCGCCGCATTATGCGAAGATGTCCGGCAGCGGGAGGACCTGCCCGACGGCGGGTTGGAAACGCTCTTCGACTCCCTCGCTCCCGCCGAGACCGTCGAGTCGGCGGGGATTCCGCAACCGGATGACACCGCGAGACGTCAAGCCGCCGGCGACACCTCTACCCTGGACGAGGAGACCACGGGCCGGGTGCGCGCCGCCGGCTATGGGCCGCCGGCGCGGGCTGCCTGGTGGCAGGCGCTGACGCGACGGCCGCTCTATATGGTGTTGGGCTTGGTAACGCTGGTGCTGGTTGCCCTGACCGTGTATCCCGGTTGGGCTGCCATCGGATCCAAGCTGGGTCTGGCGCCGGCAGCGCCGCAGCACGTGGTTCCACCAGGCGTATACGGCGGCATCGAGGTGGGCGCGTCCGGAATCCGGGCGGTCATCGCCCGCTTCGGCGAAGACGACGCCGGCTTGGGCGACTATCAGGAACTGGATCGCCGCCATATCACTTCGTCGATGATTACCTACAGTCCGGACGCCGTCACCGAATCCGTTCGGGACATCGCTGAACTCTATCGCTGGGTCAGGGACGGACACCATTTGCCCGGGGACCGGATCGTGATCGCCGGCAGCAGCGGAGTGGTGAACGCAGCGGAACTCAAGGGACCTTGGGCGGTGGCCCGCCTCGAGACGCTCCGGCGGGAGGTTCTGCAGACCACTGGTTGTTCCATGCAGCTCATCACCGCCGAACAGGAAGCCGAACTGGGCGCGCTGGGTATCCTCCCGCCTCGGGCGATTTACACCGCGCTGGCCCTGGACCTGGGCAGCGGCAACACGAAGGGCGGATATCTCGAGAAGAGCGTGGGCGGTGACCGGTTCGTGCCCATGGACATTCCGGTCGGTTCCAAGTCACTGTCGCTGGAAATCGACCAGGAATGCGGTTCTGTGGATCACGAACCGGCCTGTATTGACCGGACCATCCGGCTGCACATTCTGCCGATACTCCGGGAAAAAATCGAGCGCAAACCCGGTTTGCTCAACCGGCGGGAAGTCTATCTCAGTGGTGGCATCGTATGGGCGCTGGTGACGCTGACCTATCCCGAACGGCGGGATCCCACTGTGATGTTCACCGCTGAGGATATCCGAGGTTTTTACAACCGAATCGTCAAGGATCCCGCCGCAGTGGTCGGCCCGGATCTCTCCAAGATCCAAGACGAAGCGGTGCAGCAGGAAGCCTTGCAGGAGATCCTCAACATCCGCGACATTTTTCATGTCAAACAACTCGTCGCCGGAGGCGCCCTGATGGTCCTATTGGCCGACCAGCTCGAATTCGACCGGAAGCAGCTCTTCTTCATCCGGTACGCCAACCAGGGCTGGTTCAAGGGGTACCTGACCCGGTACGCCTCACGGCAGCGCGCGCAGGCTGCCGCTCGCTGACCGTTGACGGCAGCCTGCCTTCGGATAAACCACGTGATCCCAACCGCTGATCACTGGTTCAAGATCCAGCACCTCCACCCGCGCCTGATCTGGATCACCGAACCGTTCTACTGGCAGTGGAATCGGGCGAATATATGGCTCATCCGCGGTCGGGATCGAGACGTGCTTCTGGATGCGGGTACCGGCGTGGTGGATCTGCGGGCGGCACTGGCGGGTCAGCTGGACAAGCCGCTGTTGGCCGTGGCATCCCATGTCCATTTTGATCATGCGGGTGGCTTGGCGGTGTTTGACGATGTGGCCGTGCACGAGGCGGAAGCCGCGGCACTGGCAAGCGCCGACCCGGTGATGACCCTGAGCGATCCGGCCATGGGCTGGATCCAGGACGATCACTTCGCCCGCCTGCCGACACAAGGATTCCAGGCTGCCAACTACCGCTTTCGGTCTGTGACCCCCGGCCGACTGCTCGCGGATGGCGACCGTTTGGAATTGGGCAACCGCACGCTTGAAGTGATCCACCTGCCGGGTCACTCACCGGGAAGCATCGCTCTGTTCGAACCCGTCAGCCGGGAACTCTATTCCGGTGACGTCGTGTACGACGGTGAACTGTTGGACACGCTGCCTGGCGGCAACCGTGAGGCGTATGCCGCTTCCGCCCACCGCCTGTTGCACCTGCCCGTCCGAACCGTCTATCCCGGCCACTACAAGCCATTCGATGGCGACTACCTGCGCGAACTCCTCGCCGGCTATCTTTCCCGCCGCGTCCAATGAAAGACCGCTATCTGCGAACCTGGCGCGGCGCACTGCAGCGTTCTCAGAATCACCACCACCGGCGTCAATTCATGCGGCTAGGAAATTCAGCTTGTTGAGAAACCGACTTTGGGTGGGGTTTTCGATAGCGCGGCTCAATCGGTTGGAACGGCGTTATCGACGGAAGCGGCCGGCGATTGTCCCTGGAAAAACTGCTCCAGGCGGGCGGCCAGCAATTCCTGTTGCCGCCAGTGCCCGCAATGCCGGCCAGTGCCGGCCAGCTCCAGGGCAAGCTGGCGAGTTTCGAAATCTACCCGTCCTGGTTTGGCGCGATTGAGCGGTGTACCCGGCAAGGGCAAAAATGTGTGACCGTGGACGATTGCGCCCAGATCCGAAACACGCCGCATCAGCAAACGGGTCAACCTCCGGTCATCTTCACGCTCGTCGGGCAGGGCGAAGATGAAATCAACGTACACGCGAAAGCCGGCCGCACGCAGTATCTCCACGGCCCGAACCACCTGAGCTACGCTGTGGCCGCGGCGCAGGCGCTCCAGCATGCGGTCGCTACCGGATTGGGCGCCGATCACGATGTTGTCATTGCCAGCCAGCCGGCGGACCATTGCGGCAAGTTCGGGCGTGACAGAATCAGGCCGGACTTCGGAGGGAAAGGAGCCGAAGTAAATGCGGCCTTTGTCAAAGATGCCACCCAACGCCTTCAGCAGGGCTTCAATTCCCACCGGATTGGGCGTGTGTCCGTCAGCTGATCCCCAGGCGAACGCATTGGTCGATACAAAACGCAGGTCGGCCAGTCCGTGGCGGCGCATGACCTCGGCATGCTGGACTACTGCGTCCAGACTCCGGTGGCGCATCTGCCGGCCGAGCAGCGCGGGCGTCTGGCAGAATCCGCAGTGACAAGGGCAACCGCGGCTGATCTCGATAGGTGCGAACAGGCCGTGACGGGCGGCAAACGGTGGATAACGATCCAGATTGACGGGGCGCGGGCGCCGGTTCTGACTGTATTCGCCGTTATCCAACCAGGCGAGTCCCGGGGTTCCCCGGAGGTCGCCGCCGGCGGTCAGCGCCGCCAGAAAGTGCGGGAGGCTGGCTTCCGCCTCGCCGCGCAGCACGTAGTCGAAGCCCAATCGCAACGTCCCGGCCGGATCGCCCGATGGGTGTGCGCCACCGGCGAGTCCGAGCAACGGCCAGCGGTTCGCCGCCGCCTGCTGACGAATGTCCCGCAAGGCCGGCGCTACTGACAGGATATCGGGTGTGTGGAAGGACCATGCCAGAACCACCTGGCGATAAATCGCTGCCGCCTGGCTCAGGCGCTCGGTCACCTGGCGCGGCCGGGCAAACCAGACCGTCAATCCGAGACGATCTTCGACCGACTCCAACGCGCCCGCCAGAGCGGCCACGCTATGTTTGTTGTTCCGCTGCTGCAGAAACACTACGGCAAGGGATTTCATGACGCGGCTCCAACCGCGCGGGGGAAATCGATACCCAGTCGAGGATGAGAATAGATGCGAAATGGGAGATAAACAGACGGCGCAGACAGCTGAGTATTTGCCAACCAACGATCAGCCTGGGGAAAGTCCCCATTCGTCAGCGCCAGCAGGGCCATCGTATTGAAGCCCCCCTCATCAAACGGACTCTTTCCCCGATTAGCCGCGACGATGGCCCAGCTGTCGTGGGTGGCGCTCTTGAGCATGCAGAATATCGCGTTGACCGCATCCGGATCGTCGAGATGTCGATGCAGATATGGCACCAGATTCAAGGTGTTTGTGTTTGCGGGAATCGCATCGATGGCGGTCTGGCGGGGAAACTGTTTCAAGGCTGCCTGCCGGGAAGGTTCAGGCAAGCAATGCCGAATCATCTCGCGGTGGTTGAAATCTTCCGCTGACGCGGGACTGTTCCTGAAGGCGACAGAGAGAGAAAAATCTGGCCGGATATCGGTGTCGCGGGAAGCCGGCCGTTTGGATCGGTCGTCGGTGAATGGGGGCGCCGCGCCGATCCAATTCCGCCGGCGGGTGCCGTCGATGATGATGGTGTCCCCAAGCTGAGCGGGACCGGATAAACGCAGGGCGTCGAGTTTGGCTTTCATGACCGGATCCGCCCACAGCTTGTCGATGGCCGCCGTGGAGGTTGCGTGGAGTGGCGGTTTGATTCCGAGCAGCATCCCGTCGAGGCCGGCGCCGGTCCACAACGAGGCTTCGGGGAGGGCGTCCAAAAAGCCGGCCGAAATGACCCGAGCTTTCGGCGCGGCGGCATTCCCGACGCCGAGGCCGTCCACGAAACCGGCCAGCACCATAGCGGAGGTCCAGCCGCTGTTGCCAAAGGCCAAACTGGTCCGAACAAACCACAGCGATTCGAACAGAAGGGCGGCGAGGCCGGACAGGAAGAAGAGTTTACATCTGGCGCCCGTCATGGCGCTAATTGTAACAGAGCGGCTCCGGTGATGATTTACTTTATCTGTCGAATACCGTCTAATAGGGGACAACGGCCACAACTACTAAGCGGGCGGAGGCACGCTATGAAGGACAGCCGGTCGATCCAATTCACCCAAGGCCTGGTAAGACCTTGGGTCTGCCTGACCGAAGGTTGGGCGATGGTCAGGGGTCGGTACTGGTTGTTTGTGGGTATCGCCACCTGCGGCATGCTCCTCGGTTCAGTAGTACCCGTCATCTTGTTCGGCGCCATGATGTGCGGCATCTACTTGTGCTATTTGGAGCAGCTAAAAGGGAATCCGGTTGATTTCCGCCGCTTGTTCGATGGATTTCAGCATTTCGAATCCGGTCTTGTGGCAACCGCGCTGTTGATGGCAGTCAGTCTGCTGGTTGTCCTGCCCGCGTCATTGTCGCTCAGTGGAGCTGTGATCATGTTGCCACTGTTCATCGACCGTGGCGGACTTACTCTGGCCTTCGGACTCTACCTGGCCGTGATCGGTGTGTTTGTCCTGGTCATCATAGTGGCGGCGATTGTCCTGGGCGCATTTTTCATGTACACGTTTCCGTTGATTGCCGAACACGGATTATCCGGTTCGGAGGCAGTCCGTCTGGGGGCCCGGGCAGCCAGGGCGAATTTTTGGGGTACCCTCGGTGTGATGGCCAGCCAGGTGCTGCTCGGCATGGTGGGCGTCTGCTTGTGTTATGTGGGCGCGTTCCTGATTCTGCCCATCACCATGGGCGCGGTCATGGCCGCTTACCGAACGGTGTTCCCGGTGCAGGTATCGTCTGACAACGCCGACCCATCATTGGCAGTGCAGTCTTGAGCAGGATGGAAACTGAGCTGGCACGAGAGGCAAGATTCGTGCAACCCATTTACTTGGATTACAACGCCACAACGCCCATCGCGCCGGAAGTGCTGTCGGCCATGCGGCCATATTTGGAAGAGTATTTCGGCAATCCATCCTCAACCCACCGCTTCGGCCAGCTGGCACGCGCTGGAATCGAGACTGCCCGCGCGCAGGTGGCCGGAATTCTGGGTGCGAAATCCGCTGAGATCGTCTTTACCGGAAGCGGCACGGAGTCCGATAATCTGGCCATTTTCGGCATCATCCGGGCTTCACGAAAAGCAGCGGGCCATGTGATCACCTCGTCGGTGGAACACCCGGCGGTGGCCGTGGTGTGCCACCAGTTGGCCGCCGAGGGCTGGTCCGTAACCTGGCTGCCGGTGGACGGGAACGGGTGTGTGGATCCCGACGACGTACGGCGGGCGGTGCGTCCGGAAACAAGTCTGGTTACCATCATGCACGCCAACAACGAGGTGGGATCAATCCAGCCGCTGCGGGAGATCTCGGTCATCCTCCGCGAGCGGGGCATTCCATTCCACACCGACGCCGCACAGAGCGCAGGCAAGATTCCCTGCCGAGTGGATGAGCTGGGTGTTGATCTGCTCACCATCGCCGGCCATAAACTGTACGCCCCGAAAGGAGCCGGGGCGCTATATGTTCGGACGGGCATCCCACTTGCGCCTTTCATGCGGGGTGCCGGACAGGAAGGGGGCCGACGGCCGGGGACAGAAAATGTCTGCGGGATTGTCGGATTGGGAGCCGCCTGTGAATTGGCGGCAACCGAAGGAGAGCAACGCACCGCTCATTTGGGTCGGACCCGTGATCTACTCGGGGCGCTGCTGACCGCAGGCTTGGTCGACATTTGCCGACACGGGGCGCGGGATCGGGTATTGCCCAACACGTTAAGTGTTGGATTCGGCGGCATATTGGTGACCGATCTCGTGGATGCGCTGGAAGGCGTGGCCGCTTCCGCCGGTGCCGCGTGCCACGGCAAGGGCGGAGAACCTTCGGCCACGCTCAAAGCCATGGCTGTTCCGGAGCGCTATGCGCTGGGCACGCTGCGTCTGTCCACCGGCCGTCCCACCACCGAGGAAGACATCTGTACGGCGGCTGACCGGATCATTACCGTGGTGAAAAAACTGCGGCGCTAAGTGAGCCTGAAGCTTTCGATTCGATGGCAGGCACCGCAAACCGCGCTCGTCAGATTCATCCGAATACATAGACGTGTGCTGGTGTCGTTCCTGTTCTGTCCGCGCGGATGGTACGGTTGGTACCCGGTGGTATTTGAATCCGCAGACCCGGTTTGGTAGTATGAGCGCCTTGATCCGGCCTGGGTGGTCTGGCGATGCGGCATTGGCATCTATCAATCCTGGTGTGTTGGCTAACGGTGGCGGCCGCCTTCGCCGTCGGTGAGGTAGTCCGGTTCGACGTGACCGCGCGGCGAGTTGACCCTGATGCAAAACCGACTGTCGGCGATCCCGTTGTGCTGGAGCTGACGTTTAGCTACCCGTCCGGTGCAAGCCGGCCGGAACTGATCCGCGATTTTCCCCCTGATGTGGCGGTGTTGGGCGAAGATCGGCTGGATCAGAGACTGTCGGGCGGCCACATCCAGGAACGCCGTCGGTTGCGCCTTGCGTTCTTTGATCTCGGAAGCCGTCGTCTCTCGGCGCTTAGGTATATCAGCCGGATTGGAAAGCAGACGATGGAAGCCCGGACGGATCCGGTCACCGTGACCATTCGTGCGCTGAGAACCGAAACAGATGAAGGGTTGGACAAACCGGAGCCGCCCTGGATCATACCGTTTCCGGCGTGGCGTCTGGCGGTGGTCATCGGCGCGGTACTGGTGGTGCTGTCCGTGGTGGGCTGGCTGGTCTGGTGGTGGCGGCGACGCCGCGGACAACGGCAGGCGCCGGCGATTCCTCCCGAGCTGCAGGCTCGTGACCGGCTGCACGATCTGGCCGGCCAGGATCTGCCTCGTCGGGGGCAGACGCGGGAATTCTTCTTTCGGGTCTCGGAGATTGTCAAAGACTATTTGGGGAAGGAACTGGCTGTGGTGGTGCTGGAGCGCACAACCGCCGAAATTGTGGAACAGCTCCCCCGTGATGTCCGATTGATGCCCAATGTGGTGACACACATCACGCGGTTTTTCCAACTTGCCGACCGGGTCAAGTTTGCCCGCTTTCCGGCGACACCCAAAGATGGTGAGGCGGCGTTACAACAGGCGTTCGAGATCGTTCACCTGGTGCACGACCAGGTGATCGCCGCGCGGAGTTCGGTCGAGGCCGCCGCCGCGGACGGAACAGGGGTGGCGTCATGAGCCTGCTCCGCAATCCCGAAGCGTTGTGGTTGCTAGCGGTGCTGCCACTCCTGGCTTGGCGATACTGGCGGAACCTCCGGGTGGACGGCGCGGCCATCGGTCACCCGGCCGGTTTTGCCCTGCGCTCCGGCGGGGAGATCTGGTTGCACCTGCACTTTCTGCTCAAGATCGCCGCCATCGTGGCGCTGGTGGTTGCCTTGGCCCGGCCGCAGAAAGTCATCGCAGGAGAGGAAACATCCACGGAAGGCGTTGATATCGTGATCGCCCTTGACACCTCCGGCAGCATGGACGCCCGCGATTTCAAACCGCGTAACCGTTTGACCGTGGCCAAGCAGGTGGTGCGCGATTTCATCAACGGACGCGTTTCCGATCGGATCGGTTTGGTGGTGTTTGCGGCTCGGGCGGTGACCCGTTGTCCGCTCACCGTAGACTACGACGTGCTGCTTCAGTTGGTGGACGCCACGGAGTTGGGCCAGTTGCCCGACGGCACGGCGATCGGCAATGCGTTGGCTACGGCAGTCAGCCGACTGAAAGCGTCCAAAGCCCGGTCACGCGTAATCATCCTGGTCACCGACGGCGTCAACAATACAGGCGAGATTGATCCACACACCGCTGCTGAGATGGCCGGGACGCTGGGGCACAAAGTGTACACCGTGGGCGTGGGTCGGGAGGGGACAGCTCCGTTCCCGGTGACCAATCCCTACACAGGTCGCAAAGAGCTGGTGGAAATGGAAGTGCGGATCGATGAAGACGTACTCACCGATGTGGCGCGAAGAACGGGTGGCCGGTATTTCCGGGCGATGGATCCGATGGCGTTGAAAGCGATTTTCCAGCAAATTGACGCCCTTGAGCGGAGTAAAATCCATGTCCACCGCTGGGCGGACTATGTGGAACTGTACCCGCCCTATGTGGTGACCGGTTTGGTGTTGTTGAGTCTGTGGACGATGTTGGGAGGGACGATCCTCCGCCGTTTGCCCTGACCGGTGGCTGATAACGATTCGAGGAGCCTGAAGCGTGCGGTTCGCTGATCCTTGGTGGCTCGATTGGTTGTGGGGCCTGATACCCCTGGCGCTGGCGTTCGGCCTGCTGAGCGGTTGGCATCGGCGGCAACTGTCATGCATCAGCCGCTCGCCCGAGATTCGGCGGCGATTGCTCGCGGGCGTGAGCTATCCGAAAAAGATGGGAGCGGCCTGTTTGCTGCTGGCTGCGTATGCCGGCTGCCTGTTGGCGCTGGCCCGGCCGCAATGGGGCACCCGCATGGAAAACATGATCCGCCGGGGCGTCGATGTGCTCATTGCGGTGGACACATCCCTGAGCATGAACACTCCGGATGCACCGCCCAATCGCATCGGCAAAGCCAAACAGGAGCTGCAGGCACTGCTGGAGGGAATGGGCGACGCGCGGGTGGGAATCATCTCGTTTGCCGGCAGTGCGTTTTTGCAGTGTCCGCTGACCGTGGATCGGTCGGCGGCGGCCTTGTTCCTCGAGCTCATGGAGACCGGACTGATTCCCGATCCAGGCACCGATATCGGATCAGCCATCCGCTTGGCGCGGGACACCTTCCAACGCCACCAACAAAAGTACAAGGTACTCATCCTGTTGACCGATGGGGAAAACCTGAGTGGTGACCCTCTGGTCGAAGCCCAACGGGCGGCTGATGAAGGAGTTGTCATCTTCACGATTGGAGTGGGGACGCCGGACGGGCAACCCATACCCATTTTCAATGAGCGGAACGAGGTGGTGGATTACAAGCGGGAGACGGATGGTACACCGGTCGTCAGTCGATTAGACGAGTCGATGCTGGCAACCATAGCCCGCGCGGGCAGCGGCCAGTACGTCCGTGCGTCGGTTCTGGAAGATGAGGTGGCGGCCCTGGCCATGCGAATCGATGGCATGGAGAAGAAGGATCTCCAGTCCCAAATGACCCGCCGGTTTGTGGATCGTTACCAGGTTCCACTTCTAGCGGCGGTGCTGTGTCTCATCATCTTGGGGATGCTCTCTGATGGCCGACGGAGCTTGCGTCGGCTGGCGGACGAAGCCGCCCGACTTTGGACAAGCGTGTGGCGTCGCACCGGCCCCGGTCCGAAGTCCCGGTTGCGGCCAGTCGGGACGCTTGGCGTGACGAGACCGGGGGGATCAGACGGAGAGTTGGGATGATGCGCAAGCACTGGCCCGTCTGCTTCATGGTAATGCTGGCGCTGGCCTCCACCGGGGGTGTCCTGCGGGATCCGTTGCACGAAGCCACCCGGCAAGGGAAAGAATGCTATGATCGCGCCCAATACCCCCAGGCACTGGAGGCGTTCGGCCGCGGCCGGGCCGAAAATCCCAATCATCCTGTGCTGGCGTTTAACATCGGCGACGCCCTGTTGGCCATGGGAAAATCGAAGGAGGCGCAGGCCGAATACCGGAAAGCGCTGGCCTCCTCTGACCGCCGTTTGAAAGCCCGTACAATGTACAATCTCGGCAACGCGCACGCCGTCGAGAACGATTGGCCGGCGGCCGCGGCGGCGTATCGGGAAAGCTTGATTCTCGACCCGGCCCAAAAAGATGCCAAGCGAAACCTGGAGTTGACGATTCGAAAAATCAAGGAACAGGAAGAGTCGCAACGTCAATCTCGGGGTGAGAAGCAAAATCAGTCAGGCCAACAATCCTCCGGAGATCCCAGGGCGGGCGGACAAAATCAGCATGACGGTCAAAACGAACGACAGCCATCGAATCAATCCGCACAACAAACAGGCAGATCCCGTGATCAAGAAAATGACGCAGCCCAAAACCGTCAGTTCGCCGATAGACGGGTTCCGGATTCCCGGTCTGGATTTAATGGCCACGAGCAACCGCCCGCCGGCGTATCGGCAGGAGGCAAAGACAGGAAGGAAGCCGTGCGTGAAATGAATCCAGCCCAGGCGCTGCAATTGTTGCAGGCATTGGAAAAGCAGGAGAAGAAGGAGCTGCTACGGATGCAGCAGGGCCAGGCACGTCAACGCCCGAAGGCGGAGCGCGACTGGTGATCCCGGGCAGGCGCAACGGGTGATGGAATTCGTGGCTGCATACATCAGGGTGTGAGGCACAACCGGTGACCATAGAGAATCCGCATTGTTGGCGCACGATCGGCGTTGCTGGCATGCTGATGGGCCTGATCGTTTTGAGCGCGATGGGGGGACTGGCGCGGGGCGAAGGAGGCAAAGTCCGGGCCACAGCGAGCGCCGACCGAATCGGTCTGGAGAATACGGTCACACTGGATATTACCATCGAAGGCTCGGACGCTGCCGGCGCGGAGATCGTGGAAAAGCCGTCTGCACCGGATTTCCGGCTGATTGGTGGACCCAACGTCTCCACACAATTCCGCTTTGTCAACGGCCGCGCGTCTTTCACCAAAGTGATCGCCTTCAGCTTCATGCCACTCAAGACAGGCCGCCTGGAATTGCCACCCGTGAAGATCCGGTTGGATGGGCAGGTGTCCAGGACCGAGCCGATACCCGTGGAAGTTGTGGCCGGGAGTGTGTCACCATCCAGCCCCAGCGGGCGATCACCCTTTGGCACGCTGGATCCATTCGACACGGATGCCGAAGCCGGCACGCCGGCTGATCCGGGGGACGACCTGTTGCTCCGTTTGGAAAGTCCAGGCCGCGCCGTCTACGTCGGGCAGCCCATCCCGCTCGACTTGGTGTTGTACTACCGGGTTCGGATCGGCGGCGCCGATCTCGAAAAAGAAGGTAAATTCGAGGGGTTTTGGGTAGAGACCGTAGAGCTTGACCCCCGAGATACGAGCCGGGTGGGCCGGAGGGAACACAACGGCCGGGCGTACAATACACAGGTGCTCCGCCGCTGGGTGCTCTTCCCCTTGCGGTCGGGACGGTTTGACGTGGACCCGTGGATTCTCCGCGTTCTGGTGGAAACACCGACACAATCATTCTTCGGAATGACCCGACGACAAGTCGTCCTTCGCCGAACAAACTCCATCACGATTAACGTGATGGACTTTCCCGTGGTTGGCCGGCCGGCCGCTTTCAACGGATTGTGTGGCCGGTTTGATATCCGGGCCGGCTTGGACAAATCAGCGGTTGCAACGGGGGAGGCGGCTACCGTTCGACTGATTGTGCAGGGGGAGGGCAACCTGCGCAGCATCCCCGAGCAGAAATTGATGGAAATACCGGGATGCAAAATCTACGCGCCGAAGGTTCAAGACAACATCCGTCTGGAAGGCGGCACGCTGCGCGGAAGCCGAACCTGGGAATTTGTAGTGATCCCTCTTGAAGCCGGTATGTTTGAGCTGTCGATTCCTGAGCTGTCCTACTTTGATCCGGGATCGCAAACCTTCCGGTCTGTAAACTCCCCAGCCATGAAATTGAACGCCACGGGCGATCGGGTAACCGGTACCGGCGCGGGCAATATCGGCGGGTTCAACATGCCAATCGAGATGAAAGGCCGGGATATCCGACATATTCATACTGGGTCCATGCTCGAGCAGAAACCGCCGGAGCGACTGTATCGTCGCCCATGGTTTCTGGCGATATTCGGCCTTCTTGTGCTTGTGACGCTGGGGGCTGTCGCCATCGATGAACGGCGCCGATATCTCCAACGCGACCAGCGTAGCTGGACACGCTCCCGAGCGGCAGTGCAGGCACGCCGGGATCTCCGCGCCTGTGCTGCACTTGGTCGGAAGGGATTCTCGGCGGAGTTGTTTGACGGGGTGTATCGACTGCTCCAGAACTATCTCCAGGCCCGGTTCGGGATCAACAATCTCGAGCTGACAGGCGTCCGACTTCGGCAGGTACTGTCGTCACACCAGATCAGTGAAACCGCCACTGCGGATCTGTTGGACATACTGCAGCAGTGTGAACGTTATCGCTACGCCCCGACCGTGGCGGAAACGGTCCTGCCCCAGGAGCTCCTGGCGCGGCTTGAACGGCTGTTGCGGGTGATGGAAGGAGGTCGGCCATGAAGCGGACCGTGGTCTTCGCCTGGCTGATCTTGGGACTGCTGGTGGTGTGGGTAGCGGCCGCCGTGCCATCCGAAACACCCGCTAGCGCGGGAGTGCGCTTGTATGGCGACGGTCAGTATGATGCAGCGGATCGTGCCTGGCGCCAGGCGGTGCAGGCAGCGCCGGGAAACGCTGAATTGTATTACAATCTCGGCTGCGCTGCCTTTCGACGACACAGCCTGGGTGAAGCCATGCTGTATTTTCAGCGGGCCTGTTGGCTGAATCCCGGCCACACGGACGCACGGTATAACATCAATCATATCAATAGAATAAGCGTTGACCGGGTGTCGCAAAATCCGCCTGGGGTGCCCCAAATCATTCGGGACGTTTTGGTCTCATGGTTGGGGGTTGACGGGATCAGCGGGTTGATGTTGGGTGTCTTCGCCATCATCTGCCTTACGGGATGGTATGCGCTGCGAGTACGCGATCTGCCACAACGCCGAACAGCAGGCTGGATATTCGCCGTTACGCTTGTACTCGGCGTCGCATCGGCCATCCTCCTCTGGGGGATTGTGGTGCGTGATTCGTCCGTTTCGGAGGGTGTGATTCTGACCCGGCAACAAGACATCAGGAGCGGCCCGTCGCAGAGCCATCCGGTGCTTTTTTCCGTTCACGAAGGATTAGTTGTTGAGCTGGTCGCCCGGACCGAAGGCTGGCGGCAGGTGGTTTTGCCCAACGGCTGGAATGGCTGGATCCCCGAAAACCAGTTGGGCGTGGTGCAGTCTTTTGACCTGCCGGTTTCGGCGCCGCCAGCGGGCAAAAAGTGAGCTCTGTCGAACACGCCGCCCCGCCAAGCTGGCGTGATCCGTGTGCAACCTGCAAGTCGACGGAAATTGACAAATGCATTCCGAGCTATTACATTATGAAACCACAATTAAAAGCCGCGGCACAAATGGCCACGATCCTGATTGTTGAAGATGAATTGGAGATGGCTCGGGGACTCAGAGACCTGCTGGAATTTGAGAGTCATCGGGTCATGCTCGCCGAAGATGGCGCATCCGGGCTGCGACTCAGCAGATCCCTGGAGCCCGATCTGATTGTGCTGGATCTCATGTTGCCCGACATGGATGGATATGAAGTGTGTCGGCAAGTCAGATCTCAGAACAGCCGGGTGCCCATCCTCATGCTCACGGCCCGGGGCCAGGAGCACGATGTTATCCGGGGATTTGAAGCGGGCGTGGACGACTATGTGACCAAACCCTTTTCCGTGGCGCAACTGCTGGCTCGCATCAAGGCGCTTCTCCGCCGCAGCCAGGCCCCGGCGGCTGACACCCAGAAATTTCAAATCGGATCCTGGTGGGTGGACTGTGACACGTTCAGCCTGCGATGCGGCCAGGAGCAAACCCCGCTCACCTATTACGAGGTAGAAATACTCAAGCTCTTGCACCATCACCAAAACCAGCCGGTCTCCCGAGATACGATTTTTCAGAAGGTCTGGGGCATGGCGGCCGATCCCACCAACCGGGCCGTCGATAATTTCATCGCCAAGCTGCGAAAAAAAATTGAGGCCGATCAGAAAAATCCTCAACATTTGATCACCGTATACGGGATGGGTTACAAGCTGATTCCTTAAGCCGGGATGATTTGTGGGGAGGGTGTCTTGCAGCGCAACCCGATGCTATCCAGCGGGCTGCGGTGGGCTGTCTGCGTGGTTGTCGTGTTCGGTGCGGGATTCGTTGAGGGCCGGCAGGTTTCACGTGAAACCGCGGGCCTTCGAAAAGCAGAAGCCGCCGCGCTTGAGCATGCGCTTCGCGGTGAACACGCGGAAGCGATCCGCCTTCTGTCTCCGTGGATCCGCCATCCCGAAACGGCTCATCGGACCAGTCGTCTGGTGGCTGAGCTGGAAATCAGATCGGGAAAGCATCTGCTGGCGGGGCTAAGCCCGGCAGATGCGGCGCTTGTTGACTTGCACCGCGGATTGCTCTGTGCTGCACCACGATCACCGGACAGACTGATGTCGTTTGCGGCAATGGCTCCGGAATTGTTCTACTGGGATTTTGAACTGGCCCGGCAGCTTACCCCGGCTGCATCCGAACAGGTGCGATCGTTCCTGCGACAGCTTGGTCCGACAACGAATCCGTGGGCCCGCCTGGCCCGCGACTATCTCAATGGCACAGCCGCGATGTCCCGTCTGCCGGTGATCGGCCAGCCGGTATCGTTTTGGGAGCTGGACGCGCTCACGGTGCGCGCGGAGATGTTGCTCCAATGCGAACGGCTGGGCGCAGCACGACGCGTCGCCTGGCGGACGATTGAGGTGGCGGCCGCAGCCGGCGATCCGTGGCGCGCCGCGGAAGGAAGGATCCTGTTGGCGCAGATCGCGTTGTCTGACGGTGACGATGAGGCAGCGGAACTCCACTTGGAAGCCGCATCTCGGAGTCTTGAGGATTTTCTCTTGCCGTCCGTGCACCGGCGAAGAGATTGTGTGAGGGCCATGCTGCGGGTGCGACAGGGGCGGGTGGAGGAAGCGGCGTCGTTGTTCGGATCTGCCCTTGCATCGGAACGGGATCCTCACGATCGCATCCACGCCGCAGCCTTGGTCAACCGGGGGTTTGTGCTGGACGAACTCGGTCGCTCCACCGAAGCGCTGCGGTGCTATGAATCGGCCCTGGAGTACTACGCGTTGCGGCACGACCAGGCGGCCGCGGCCTTGGTGCGTCTGAATCGCGGTGCCTTGCGTGAGCGTTTGAATCTCCTGGAAGGAGCCCGGGAAGATTATGAAACGGTTTTGAGTACAGAACTGTCCGGATCGACAACTGCGCTGATCGCTTTGGCACGGGGCAATTTGGGCAATATTTTCGCCCGGAAAAGACAGTGGGAAGAAGCGGAAAAATGCTACCGGCTTGCCATCATTGCAGCCAAAGGATCGGGTGAATGGGCGCGGGCGGCACAAATCGCCGGCAACCTGGCAATCGCCCAACTGGCCAAACAGCAAGTTGCGGCAGCGCGAATCTCCGTGCGTAACGCCCGCCGCTGGAATGCTCGTCAACCGTCCCCGCTCGGGAATTTCATGATCCGAGGAGTCACGGCTCATCTGTTGTATGGAGAAGGCCGTCTGGCTGAGGCGGAAAGAGCGTTCGGTTCTCTGGCTGCGGAGCTTCAGGCCGCGGGCTTCCGCGCCATGTTCTGGGAGATGTGCTTTTTTCAGGGTAAAGCATTGGCGGGGCAAGGGCGGCACGCGGCGGCCCTGGAGTGCTTTCGCCGCACCATGTTTGAATTTGACCGCCTGGAGCAGGACTGCGGGGGAGCGGAAGTACAGCTTCATTATCTGGAGAATTGTGATGAAGTGGTTGAAGCGTCACTGGCGAGCCTGCTCGAATTGATACACCAGCCATCCCAGCCAGACGAGCTTGAGGCGGAGGTGTTCCGCCTGATCGATTCATACCGGGCCCGGGTTCTGTTTCGTGAGATGGATAACCGGTACCTGACACATGCCCGGTCGGCGTCAGAAATCTCACTGGCCGCTGTCCAGAACTGGTTGAGACAGCGATCGGCGTTTGCGCTGACAATCTTTCAGGGGGTGGAGACAGTCTATCGGCTGCGGCTCAGCGGCAGCTATGTGCATTTGGATAGGATGGCTGCAACGAACAGGTTTGAAGAAACAGTGAGAGCCGCTGAAGGCGACCGGCCCGAGGCCGAAGCAGCTCGCCGTTCACTGGCTAAGCTATTGTTTGGGAGCGAAAAGATTCAGGAACTTCAGTGCTACCGAGAACTGTTTATCCTGCCGGACGGTTGCCTGTATCGCCTCCCCGTGGAATTATTGCCGATCACCTCGCCGGACGGACGCCGCCTTCGGGTAGGGGAACAATGGCCGGTCACCTACCTGCCGGCGTGGCGATTTCTGACTGCTTGCGGCGGAACCGAATCCGATCGTTTTCCGGGAGGAGGTTTTCTGGGTATTCATGGCTTCTCGTCAGGAACCGCTGGCCGAACGGATTTGCCTTGGGCCGAGCAGGAAGTGCGCGGCGCAGCGCGAACTCTGCGGTGGCCCCACCTCAAGCTGGTTGCGGGGAGTGAATTCGCTCGCGGAATCGGCCAGAACAATCAAGCAGGACAGCCGTGGGACGTCATCCATGTGGCAACCCACATCGAGGCTGATGAAACGGTTCCCTGGGACAGTCGCATATTCTTCTCCGCGCGCGGAGAGCGATCCGTCAGTATCTCTTTGTCGGAATTACAGGCGGAACGCTGGCAGGCCAACCTGGTGGTGCTGTCGGGGTGTTCGTCCGGGCGAGGCCGCGTGTTTCCCGGGGACGGCAACGTCAGTCTGGGGCGGGCGCTGCTGGCGTCGGGCAGCCGGTCAGTCCTCCTGACTCTCTGGCCCGTGCACGACAGATCCGCGGCTGCATTCATGGAGCGCTTTTATCGGGAACTGCCCCAACAATCAGGTCAGGTGGCCATCGCCCTTCGCGAAGCTCGCCGGTGGATGCGTCAGGATCCCGTGTTCCAAGATCCCCGCCATTGGGGTGCTTTTGTGCTCTTCGGATTTCCCTGCCCGATCCGGGCAGCCGCGGTTGTGCCGGCGGAGAATGATCTCATCTATCTGTTGTTACTGGTGTTTCTGATTTGCATCTTGGGAGCCCGAATGGCATGGTCGTCGAGTGCGCGCTGATCTCCATCCCCCAGCCAGATTGTATATGCACACTTAAAAATGATACACTGAGCCACCGTAAAACTCTGAATATTGGAGACAGCAATAATGAAAAATAGTGGGACACCTGACGATTTTCAAGTTGTGGACAGACGAAAAGTGACCGAAGAGGGCGGCATCCGTGATGGGGCCGCGACGAGGGACGAGGCGATCGATCCATCCTTGGGTACCGAAGAAAATCCGACGTCTCACAACCTGCCGGCTGTGGATTTTCATTTCATCCTGAACAACCTGGCCATGCCGGCCCTCGCCTTTCTGGGAGACGTGCCGGATCCTTCTACCGGCCAGACACAACTCAACTTGCCGGTGGCAAAACTGTTCATCGACTCACTGGCTGTTTTGCGGGAGAAAACCCGCGGAAATCTGACCGCCGAAGAAGAACACCTGCTCAGCGGATTGCTTGCCGATTTGCAACTCCGTTTCGTCGAAAAAAGCGACAGCGGAACCAAGTGTTCATGAGGATCATCCGGGAAATCCACCAGATTGCCGGGGCTTTTCGCCGCCCTGTTGTAACCATCGGAAACTTCGACGGGGTACATGCGGGACACCTGAACCTGCTTCGTTTGATGCGCCAGGAGGCTGACCGAAGAAACGCGGAGGCGGTTTTGGTGACCTTCCATCCGCACCCGCTGGCCGTACTGGCACCGGATCGTTGTCCAGCACTCATTCAGACACTGGAACAAAAATTGGAAATATTTGCGACTGCCCAGCTGGACGGAGTTGTGGTGTATCCGTTCAGCCGCGAGCTATCTGGTTTTTCTGCTGAAGAATTTGTTCGGGACATCCTTGTCCGTCAATTAGGCATGTCTGCAGTGGTAATTGGCGCCCAATTCAGCTTTGGCCGCAACCGTCGGGGCGACACGAAGCTTCTGCAAAAGATGGGCGGCGATCTGGGATTCGATGTGATCCCTGCAGTCGAGACGGAAGCGGCAGGTGAAGTGGTTTCCAGTACCCGGATCCGCAACCTGCTACTGGCCGGTGAGTTGGAGACCGCCAACCGACTTTTGGGACGCCCTTATGCTGTGGACGGCCATGTGGTCAGTGGCTTGAAAATCGGTAAACTAATCGGCTTTCCGACCGCCAACGTTGAATCGCCGATCAAGCTGCTGTTACCGAGCGGAGTTTTTGCCACCACGTTGCAGACAGGCGGCAAAAAATGGGAAGGTGCGGCCAACCTGGGCATCCGGCCCACCATTCAAACCGGCGAACCGTTGTCTTGCCGGGAGCGCGTTCTCGAGATCCACTTGTTCGATTGTACGGACAATCTCTACGGTTGCGCTGTTCGGGTGGATTTTCATCGAATGATCAGATCCGAATGCAGCTTTCCGACGCTGACCGAGCTTGTCGCCCAAATCCGGTGTGATATCAATGCTTGCCGCTCCTACTTTCGCCAGCAATCGAACAAAGGCTAGTGCTCGGACGTCCGTGATATATTATCGGGATTTGAAACGATCCGGGCTCAACCCGAATCCCTGACTGTGAGTTTGCTGAGGGGTGAGCGATGCCAAACAAAGTGTGGCCGTTCCTGTTGGTAGTTGTGATGTCGTCCGGAGTCTGGGGCCAGACCGTCGAGGATAACCGCGCACAGGGGATGATCCAGCGGACCATCCAGGCGCTAGGTGGCGAGAAGTTTCTGACATGGAAAGACATGTATGGTCACGGACGCATTTTCATCATCAAGCGTGACGGGCAGTCGTGGACGAAATTTTGGGAATACTATCGCTGGGAAGGAAAATCCCGCACCGAGCTGGAAAAGCAGCACGAGGCTCTGGCGGACATTTTTAACCTGGAACTCGGCAAGGGGTGGACCTACGAATACGGACGAGTCAAATCCAAAACCGAAGAAGAAATGAGACGGTTCCGCCTGTCTGAGAAAAGAAACATCTATAACATCTTTCGGCGCCGCTGGCAGGAAGACGGGATGAAGGTGCTGTACTACAGTCCTTCCGATATTGAAACAGTCAAACCGATGGAAGCATTGGAATTCATCGACGCGGAGAATTACACGGTCACCGTTGTTTTTGAGGAAGGCGTGCCGCTGCCGGTCAAGGTGGAATATCAGGACCGCAATGAGGATGGGATTGTACTGCCCAAGTCGGAGATGTTCTTCCGCTGGTTTCGCTCTGGCGGAGTAATGGCACCCCATCGGGTCGAATTTTTTACCCGGGAGAGCAACACCGGTTTGGTGGAGTACACCGAAGTCAACTTCAACGTGGGCCTGGCCGATGCTCTTTTCCAAGAACCGGTTCCGCCAGTGAAAAAGAAGTGATGGCGGTGCCACGTGGCGGTCGAGGCGGGCGTTTTCGATGTCATCGTGATCGGGGCAGGCCACGCCGGCTGTGAGGCGGCCCACGCGGCAGCACGTCTCGGCGCCCGGACCGCCTTGATTTCGCCCAACCTCAATTTAGTTGCGTCAATGTCCTGCAATCCGGCAATCGGGGGGATTGCCAAAGGACACCTGGTTCGCGAGATTGACGCGTTGGGCGGACTGCAGGGCGCAATCGCCGACCGGACCGGCATCCAATTCCGCCTGTTGAACCGGCGGCGGGGACCGGCGGTCCAGAGTCCCCGGACTCAGTCGGACCGGGACCGCTATCGGCATGAGATGAAACGTGCGTTGGAGAGCGTACCCGACCTTCACCTGATTCAGGGTGAAGTCGTCGAGATAACGGTTCGGGGCGACCGTGCCACCGGGGTTGTGCTCCACGACGAGCGGTGGTACCAGGCCGGAGCCGTGGTCCTCACAACCGGAACATTTCTCAATGGAATCATTCACATCGGCCTGCGCCAGATCCCAGCAGGCCGGGCGGGCGAGCCACCTTCGACCGCCCTCGCGGAAAACCTGCGCCGGTTGGGTTATCCATGTGAACGGCTCAAGACCGGAACCCCGCCACGCATCGATGGACGGACCGTTGACTACAGCCGGCTGACGGTTCAGAAGGGAGACGAAACGCCAACATTTTTATCGTTTCAAACCTCAGAAGCCATGCTGCCGCAAACGTGCTGTCACATTGTCCATACCGATGATCACGTCCACCGGATCATACGCGAACATATTCACCGCTCGCCGCTTTACTCCGGTCAGATCACGGGAATTGGTCCGCGCTACTGCCCGTCGATCGAAGACAAGGTCGTGAAATTCCCCGACAAGGACCGGCATCAGCTCTTCGTCGAGCCGGAAGGTTTGGATACTCACGAAATATATCTGAACGGTTTTTCCTCCAGCATGCCGTTGGACGTCCAGATCAGCATGTTGCATGCGCTGCCGGGATTTGAACGGGCTGTGATCATCCGACCGGCTTATGCCATAGAGTATGACTTCGTCCAACCCACCGAGCTGTGGCCCACGCTGGAGAGCCGGCGGATCGGGGGGCTCTTTCATGCCGGCCAGATCAACGGCACGAGCGGATACGAAGAAGCCGCGGCTCAGGGACTTGTCGCCGGCATCAACGCGGCGCGGCAGATCGGAGGAAGCGAGCCATTTGTGGTTGAGCGTTCCTTGGGCTACCTGGGTATTCTGATCCGGGATCTGACCGATCACGGGGTGGACGAGCCGTATCGCATGTTCACGTCGCGAGCGGAGTTGCGCCTCCTGTTCCGCATCGATAACGCCGATGCGCGCCTCACTCCATTGGGCCGCCGCCTCGGATTGGTGGACGATGTCCGTTGGGAGGCCTATTCCTGCAAGTACGCTACGCTCGATTTTGTGGCGGATTATGTGCGGACCAAACACATCTCGCGCGCCAAGGATCCGGTGGCAGACCTGCCGGCGCACGCACAGCAGGCCATCGGGTCTGGCCGGACTCTCGCCCAGCTCATCAAGATGCCGGAAATCCGGTTTCGCGAACTGGCGCCCCTGCTCGCGCACGATGGAATCAACGCGACGTTTGAAATCCTGGACCAGGTTGAGCACGATTTCAAGTATGCCGGATACATTGATCTGCAGCGGAACGATCTGAAACGACTTGAGAAGAAGCTGGAGCGCCGAATCCCGGCGGATTTCGATTACGACCGTGTTCCTTCGCTTTCGCGGGAAATGCGCGAACGGCTGAAACGGACGCGGCCCGACTCTCTGCTCGCCGCCGAACACACACGAGGGATCACGCCGGCCGCCTTGTCGGCATTGAGTGTATTCATGGACTTGGAGACTCCGACAGCCACCCGGGATACATCTGGTGAACAAGTCTGAACAACAGCATCGGCCGCTGGACAACTACATATCACTGCTCTATCACTGGAACCGGCGCATCCGGCTGGTTGGCGAGAAAGATCCGGCGACATTCCGACGCAAGCACTTGGGTGAGGTGATTGCCGCCTTCGGTGTCCTTGAGCATATAGCCTGGCAGCAGGCGATCGATATAGGATCCGGCAACGGCTTGGTAGCCGTGCCACTGGCGCTGGCCAACCCGACACGACAGGTCATCGCCTTGGAACCCCGGCAGAAGAAATGCGCGTTTTTGAGAATGGTCGGGCATGAGCTCGGCCTGACCAATCTCGAGGTGGCGGCGACGCGGCTCGAGACGTTTGTTGCCCCAGCAGGAGTGCGGAGGCTGTGGATGGCCCGGGCGCTCGAAATCACCCCCGTGCTCCTTGTTTCGGTGTTACGCCGGCACCCCGGCGACCATCTGCTGCTGTTTTCGGGGGAGGCATCCCCGGCGACTCTGGTTCTCACCGCCGGCCGGGATGTCCTGTCCATAATTGACCGGCAGACGTCGGCCGTGGATGCGCAGCGGACGGTCACGCTGGCCCGGATTCTCGGCTGATGTTTCACGTGAAACCCGGGCTGGAGTTTTCACTTTCCCTCGGTGGGGGGTTGTGTTAAATTTGTGCATTCTGCGGACTGAAATATGGGCAAGATCATCGCAATCGCCAATCAAAAAGGCGGGGTCGGTAAAACGACCACAGCCATCAACCTGTCTGCCTGCTTTTCTATGGCGGGTTTGAAGGTGTTGGTGGTTGACTGCGATTCCCAGGCCAACTGTAGCAGCGGCCTTGGATCCGCGCGGCGTAACGGTCGCAAGAGCATGTACCATGTTTTGGTCATGGGAGAACCTGTCGAGAACATTGTTCAGGCCACCGAGCTGGACAATCTCTATTTGGCTCCGGCTGACAAGAATTTGGCGGGCGCGCCCGTCGAGCTCATTGACATGGATGAGCGGGAGTTTCTGTTACGACGTCAGCTGGATCGCATCCGTGACCAGTACGATTACATCCTCATCGACTCGCCGCCGGCGATCAACCTGCTGACCATCAACGGGCTGGTGGCGGCCGACTCGGTGTTGATACCCATTCAGTGCGAGTATTTTGCCCTGGAAGGGGTGACCGAGTTGTGGGACACGCTGATCCGCGTCCGGCGGAATTTCAATCCGAATCTGGCGATCGAAGGCATGTTGCTGACAATGTTTGATGAACGGACCAATCTATCCACGCAGGTCCGGAACGATCTGCTCAATTTTTTCCGGGATCAAGTTTTCCGAACGATCATTCCGCGGAATGTCCGCCTCGCCGAAGCACCCAGTTTTGGCAAACCGATCATATTATACGATGCCCGTTCGCGCGGGGCCAACGCTTACATCTCTCTGGCAAAGGAAATACTGGAAAATGAAAAGACGCGTGCTCGGTAAGGGCATGGACGCCCTGCTCCCGTCGGTGGAGTTGGATGGCGCGCCCCTGACTGTTGATATCGACCTGCTGTATCCCAATCCGAAACAGCCCCGCCTGAGCTTCGGGCAGGATTCTTTGGATGAGCTGGCGGCCTCCATCCGCGAGAATGGGATTGTGCAGCCCATCATCGCCCGTAGACGGGGAGACCGGTACGAGATCATTGCAGGCGAGCGACGATGGCGTGCGGCCCAAACAGCTGCTCTGACCAAAGTCCCGGTTGTCATCCGGGAAGTTCCCGACGACAAGATGTTGGAGCTGGCGCTCCTGGAGAACATCCAGCGTGAGGATCTAAATCCAATCGAGGAAGCGCGGGCGTATCATCTGTTGATTCAAGACCAGAAACTCAAACAGGACGAGCTGGCCCGCCGGTTGGGTAAGGCGAGACCGACGATCACCAACGCCTTGCGGCTGTTGCAGCTTCCCCAAGGGGTGCAGGATATGCTGGAACACGGCCAGTTGACCGCAGGTCAGGCGCGCCCCCTTCTGTCTCTGCCAGGAAGCAAGCTGCAAATGGAGATAGCCCGCGCGATCACCGAGCGGGAGCTTTCCGCCAGAGAAGCGGAACGGCTGGTAAGCCGACTTCTGAAAACGGAGAAAGGGAGTCGGGTAAAAACACCGATGGATCCACACGTTCTCGCCGCTGAAGAGAAACTGTGCCAGCGGTTGGGAACCCGGGTGCGCATCCATGCGGGAGGGAGAGGCGGTCAAATCGTGATCCATTACGGTTCGTCTGCTGAACTGGAACGTTTGTATTCGGTGTTGAGCCGTGTCGAGGCCTGAAGGTGCGAACATGAAGAACAAGAGCGAATTGGACGGATACCTCGGCCCAAACGTCCACATCAAAGGTGACCTGCTCTCGGAAAACACGCTTCGTTTCGACGGTTTTCTGGAAGGCACGCTGGTAGCCAAGGACGAATTGATCATGGGCACGGAGGGAAAAGTGCGCGGTCAGGTGATCGGCAGGAAGCTGTCGCTTGCCGGCCATGTTGAGGGAGATGTCTACGCAGCAGGTTCCCTCGAATTGCTCAGTGGAGCTTCAGTCACCGGCCAGGTGTGTGGACCGTTGATTCACGTGCGCGAGGGGGCGATGGTGGACGGTCGCTGCCTGATGGGAAAATGCGCCGAGACGGCCATGGGGCCCGTCCGCCAAAAATATAATCTCTGATGGTCAGAACGCGTTGAGAATGGTCCCCGATCGGGACGACACTGTATTTGCGCGCTTCGCAATCGTCCGGCACGAATGTGAACCATGAGCGAAGAGCACCGGTCACTGAACCTGCCAGAAGTTCAATCCAGCCTCAGTCCGTTCGAGTTGCGTTTCGAGCGATACCGCCGCACAGCGGGACTTCTTCTCGGACCGCTGGGTTTCATCCTTTTGGAAGTGCTCCGGCCGGCCGGACTAAGTGTCGCGTGCACGCATCTGGCTGCGGTTTTGGTCTGGGTGCTGGTCTGGTGGATCTGTGAAGCGGTGCCATTGCCGGTGACCGCGCTACTCGGACCCGTTCTGGCTGTGCTGTTGGGTGTTGCGTCTGTCCGTGAGGCCATGGCCCCGTTTGCCGATCCGGTGATCTTTCTGTTTCTGGGTGGTTTTGTGATTGCGGAGGGGATGAGTGTCCACGGGATGGACCGGCGAATCGCAGGATGGGTGCTTGGCAGCCGGTGGACGGGGGCCGGACCATTGCGGGTAACCGCTGCGTTCGCCGTGATCGCAGCCGGGCTGTCCATGTGGCTTTCAAACAGCGTGACGACCGCGATGCTCTATCCAATGGCCATTGGTGTACTTGGAGCGATCAACCGGAGAGATTCAGGGTCCGGGCTTACGCCAGCAGTAAATCGCACCCCAAAATTTGCCAACGGCTTGTTGCTGACTTGCGCCTACGCTGCATCCATCGGGGGGATTTGCACGCCGGTCGGGACGCCACCCAACCTTATCGCCATGGGTTATCTCGCCAATCTCGCAAACAGGCGGATCGACTTTTTTTCCTGGATGGCCATTTGTCTGCCGATCATGGTACTGATGCTTGTTGGCATGTTACTGATTATAAAAGTCTTACATTCTCCTGAGCTGTCTGGGTTGCCGGCGGGGACGGTGTTCCTGAACGAAGGCTGCCATAGAGCAGGGCCCTGGACGAAAGGTGAGCGTAATGTGACCATGGCCTTTGGATTTGCGGTGACACTGTGGCTCCTGCCCGGTATCTGCGCGCTGTTCGTCGGCACCAGCCACCCAACGTACATTCGGCTCCAAGGGATCCTGCCTGAAGGCGGAGTCGCGATTGTCGCGGCTGTCCTGTTGTTTGTCCTGCCCGTCGATTGGCGTCAGCGCACATTCACGTTGACCTGGGTTCAAGCGGCTCGAATAGATTGGGGAACACTGATTCTGTTCGGGGGCGGATTGTCTTTGGGTGGAATGATGTTTAAAACCGGTTTGGCCGAAGAGATCGGCACGGCCTTGGTTCAAGGCAGCGGAGCCACATCACTGGTGGCTCTAACCATCGTTTTTACGACGTTTGCGGTGTTTTTCACTGAGGTTGTTTCCAACACGGCGACCGCTACCATGCTCGTGCCGCTGGCCATAAGTGCCGCTCAAACCGCTGGTGTCAGCCCCGTGGAACCGGCCCTCGGTTGCGCGCTCGGATGCAGTATGGCATTCATGTTCCCGGTGGCGACCCCGCCCAACGCGATCGTCTATGGATCAGGCGCTGTCCGGATCACCACGATGATCAAGACCGGGTGGTGGCTGAATCTGTGGGCGTGTGTATTGATCTCTCTATCAGTTCTTGTACTGGTTCCGCTGGTGCTGGGGCGGTGAAACACCACCCGCCGCGACAGGCGTCACGGTTTACAATATTGTAATAATCGTGAAAATGCGAAGCCCGCTAGAAAAAACGGCGGGGGAGTCAGTCGTCCACTGCAATCTTGATGGATTTGAGAAAGAGATAATCGTCTTTTGACAGATTCAACGTGGATTTGTCGTCGAGAGCCGCATCGGCACTGTCGGTACGGGCTACGGCACCAGCCTCGCCGCCCGTGCCGGAGTTGAATGAAATCTGAACGTTATAACCCTGAGCGTGAATGCTCCGAATGATCTCCTTGAGTTCCTTGTTTTCGCGAATAACCTGGTTGAGGATCTCGTTCAGTTCCTGGACCAGTTTCTCAATATTCTTGTTCATGGCCCACCTCGAGGCTTCCGACTCTATCATAGAAAATCAGCAGGGAACCTGTCAATACCAGCGGGAAAAACATCGGTCCACAAAATCGCGCTCCCACCAGTTAAGATGATCCCGGCTGGCAAAGTTCTCAAATTTCATTCGGACAGACTCGGCATGACGGTCATGCGCCACGACAGGCTCAGGTTCTCGTGGGCTGTTTTTTGAGGAAGGAAGCCAGCGATTGGAGCAAACTCTTGATGAAAAATTTCAGTTCAGATCTTGTCTTGCGGGTCTTCTCCATTCGGAATCGCATGGAAAAGCCGTACCACCCCATGAACAGCAGAGCATAGAGCGAACCCAGCGGTAGTCGAATGAGAAGCGGCAGCACGGGGCGCAACCAGGGGAAAGATACGACGATTCCGAACAGCTTGTGCAGGCGTTCCACGTGCCGCTTTTCGCGGGGATCGGGGAAATTCAAAGCGCTGTAACTATTGGTTCGCTCCGGCAGCCCGCTGGGTGAGCCGTCGATGAAGCCTGCCGCCTCGGCGTGCCGGGCGAGTTCGGTTCCGGGCAAAGGATAGAACAGATGCGCGACGGCGTATTGGGGTCGGCAGGCGATGTTCAAATCCAGAGTCTGAAGGTCCACCGCCAGCGGATGAGGAACAGGTAGCGCCAGGATGTTCTGTGTCATAAACCGAATCTTGTTGCGGTGGAGAAGCCGGCTGAGTGTTAAAAACTGTTCATGTTTGATGTGGCGTTTCAGCAGGTCGCCGGCGACTCCTGAGTCGCCACACTCGATGCCGAAGCAAATTACCGTGCACCCGGCGTCTCGGAGCTGTTCGACCTGGCGTTCGTCGATGTAGTTGGCATGGGTGTTCACCATGAAGGGCACACCCACGCGGCGGGGATACTCGGTTGTAAATTCAGTCAACCACTCCGGGCTGCAGAAGGTGAAAATGTCGTCGTCGATGTATGCAAAGCGCAGCCCGAACTCGGCCTTGACCGTTTCCATTTCGCGCAGCAGATGATCGACGCTACGCCGACGGAACAGCTTGCCGCACGACCGGAACATGTGGTTGTAGGTGTGATTGAAGCAGTAGGTGCAGGCGTTGGGGCAACCGCGGCTGGCCATAAAAATGTGCGTGGGATTCGAGGTCAGGAGTGGATCACCTTTAGCCATGATCCGACGATCAGCGAATGGCAGCGAATCGAGATCCTCGACCAATGGCGCCGGAGCGTTGCGGATCACCTGGCCACCGGCGCGGAAATGCATGCCGGCAATCCGAGTATAATCTTCCCCCCGTGACAAACGGTCCAGGAAGGTGGGAAAACTGATGTCGCCTTCCCCGAACGCGACGGCTTGAATGAACGGTTCGTCGATGATGTCCGGGAAGAAGGTGGCGTGCGGCCCGCCCGCCAGAATGTACACGCCGGTGTCCGCATAGAGACGGCGCGCAAGCTCCCGCATCTGTGGATATTCGGGACTCATCACGCTCAGTGCCAGAACCGACGGGTTCAGCCGTCTGACGGTGTGCAGCAGGTGCAGATAATCCAAACCGTCGGCGATGATCAGGTCGGTTTGCCATCCCCGGGTGAGCGCCAGGGCGGAAAGCTGCATGACACCCAAGCGCTCCATGGTGTACAAATTTTTTACCAGAAAGACGACTTGCTGCGGCATGACGCTGTTCCCGAAGGTGATGGTAACACTCCCGGCAGGGCGTGTCAAAAAACGTATATGAGATGCTTGACAGATGACACCGGAGTTGATTTATTCTATTTTTGTGGTACAGTAAAAACAAGGAGCCAAAGATTGTGCAGGAGGTGGGCATGAACCTCAAATTTCCTCAGTGTGAGGGTGCTCGCTAATCTGGCTGTTCCGGAAGCCAGGGGCCAAACCCGACCGGGTTGCCCGTACGCGAAAAGCGCCACACGGGATCAGCCAGCCGAAAAAGCACCCTGAAACGCGGCCGGAATTTCTTGGAGGAGTTCATCAGACAGCGAAAACTGAATAAGTGGTTTTACAACGACGAATCCAAGTGATTCGAAAAATTCCGTAGGGAATGACGTAACGGCAGCGTGGGCTGCCGTTACCCTTTTTATTTGCCCGCTCGAGGAACCAACATGAAGATCCTCTACTTTGGTCATGCCGCTTTTTTATTGGAGGGGTCGCGTCGGATTCTGATTGATCCATTCCTGAGTGCCAATCCATTGTGCGAAATCACCGAGGACAACTTGCCGCACGCGGACGTGGTGATCGTGACCCACGACCACCCGGATCACCTCGGCGACGCATTCAGCATCTGCCGGGAGCACGGCGCCGTGCTGTTCAGCTTGCACGAAATAGCCTTGATGGCCGGCCAACTCGGCATCCAGGCGGAAGGGATGAACATTGGTGGGAAGGTCAGCACCAACGGGTTGGTCATCCATCTGGTTCCGGCCGTCCACACATCGCCCTCCGGCGGCGTGTGTGGCGCGATCATCGAGTGCGATGGCCTGACCGTCTACCATGCGGGCGACACCGGCCTGTTCGGAGACATGCGGCTGATCGGCGAGATCTTCCGTCCCGACGTGATGCTGGTTCCCATCGGCGACCGCTATACGATGGGACCCGAGATGGCTGCGCGAGCGGTGGAGCTGGTCCGGCCGAAGCGAGTCATACCCATGCACTATGGCACATGGCCAGTCATCGCAGCGGATCCGCGGGTCTTCCAATCCCTGGCCAAGGCGTACGCGTCCGTGAATATTCTGACTCCTGGTTCCAGCCTCGACTGTTGAGCCATCCACTCTTAGGGATCGACGAAGTCCAGGAATGCTGACCCCGTACTTTGCGTGATTTGGGCCGGCATGCTCCTGCGAGTCGGTTTGCTGAGACGGGCCGTTCTTGGATCGTCCTGGCGGGTGTGCTAAGATCGGGCGCCATGAGCCGGTCGCATGACCGCCCCGCACGGGCGATACCCACATCACTGAGCCTGTCACCCCAGGTCGCAGCCTATCTGACCACACTCAACGGTCTGGCTGAGGCGGGCGGATGGGCCGGGCTGTTTGGCCGGGAAGCTCCGTTGGAACTGGAGATCGGTTTCGGCTGGGACACGTTCTTGCTGGAACAGGCGAAAACCCGGACATCGACTGACTTTGTCGGCATCGAACACGATCGCCAGCGGGTCCTGGCACTGGCCCGCAAAGCGGTAGCGGTTGGTGTCAACAATCTCCGTCTGGTTTGGGGCGATGCGTTGTATCACCTGCCGCGCATGTTCCAGCCGGCCAGCCTCCACCGTGTGTATATCCGTTTCCCCGATCCATGGCCGAAAAAACGACATCACAAACACCGCCTGCTGGGGCCGGAATTCCTGCGCAGCCTGTTTTGGCACATCGCGGATGGCGGCGAACTCGTGGCGGCGACTGACGACGCGGAGTACCGCGATTTCATTCACGACAGCCTGGTGACAGTGGTGGGCTTGCACAATACGACAGCCCCTCGCCGGTGGTTGGATTCTGCGCCGGATCTTCCCATGTCGAAGTTCGAGACCCTTTTTCGGACGCAGGGCAAGAACGTGTATTTCTTCCGTTACGCAAGAGGTACCGGTTTTGCGCCTGCCCACGCGGCGGACGCCGCTGCAGAGCGATCCCGAATTCCCCGGAGAGTGAGCGAGATGCCCCATGTCGTGTTTTCAACCGCCCTGGAACTGGACACTCTCAGCCGTGAGTTCAAACCGTTCCGTTGGCGTGAGGATGAAGTGTTGTTCAAGGTCAATGAGCTGTGGCTCGCTTCCCGGGCAACGGGGGTGTTGCTGGAATGCGTCATTGTGCACGACGGACATGACGAGTGTTTTTATGTGGAATTGGCCAACAAACATGATGGTGCGGTGATGCGGGTATCACCGATAAAGGAGGCGGAGCGAACGGAACTTATTTTCCGATGCCTCGCTGGCTTAGCCCGCCGGCTTCTGTCCTCGTTTCCGGACCTCCGGGTGTCACGCCACAACCTCGGTGCCTGGGCGCCTGTCAGTGTCGACGAACAACATCGACCCGAAGATTTCTGGACTGAGCGGCATCATGGATCCGGTCACTCTTCCGTGGAATGACGTCGGCGGTTTTCTCCGCAGACAGTTCGGCGGCCGGGTGAGCAAAGTGCTCGTCAACACCGGTCGTCCATGCCCGCATCACGTGTCGAGCGGTGGCTGCGTGTTCTGCGACGAGGAGAGCATCCTGCCGTCATATCTACGCAGTTCGTTGCCGGTGGCCGAGCAGGTACGTCGGGGAATAGAGACCCGGAAGCGCCGGAGCGCGATCGCAGGCTGCATTGTGTATTTCCAGCGGGGCACCTACACCGCGGCACCGGTTGAGGTGCTCCGGCGGGAATTTGAGGAGGCCCTCGCCGTGGATGGTGTGGTGGCCCTGGCGGTGGGCACGCGGCCGGACTGCCTGCCGACGCCCGTGATCGAACTGCTCGCCGGATTGGCGAAACGCCGGCCGCTGTTTGTGGACGTGGGACTCCAGTCAGCGCATCCGGAAACCCTGGACCGCATCAGGCGGGGACACGATGCGGCCGATTTCGAATCGGCCATCACGCGGTTGGCGGCGCTGCCGGGCGTGCTGCCCATTGCACACATGATCCTGGGTCTGCCCGGCGAAGACGCCCCAATGATGCGGGCCAGTTTCCGCTGGATCGCCCGCCTTCCACTCCACGGCGTCAAGATCCACCATCTTCAGGTGGTTCGAGGCACGCCGTTGGAGGATGATTATCGAGCCGGCCGGATCCAGTTGATCACTCAAGAGGACTACGTGCCGCTACTGGCAGACGTGTTGGAGGAGCTGCCGGCTGATTTCGTGATCCATCGTCTGGCAGGCGATCAGCCGGCGCCTGTTCTGCTGGCGCCCCGGTGGACGTGGTCCAAACATCAAGTGCGTCAGGCGCTGACGAAGGAATTCAAACGTCGTGACACCCGCCAGGGCGCGCGGGCAGGCGGCTGCTGAACGACCGTTTCTTGAGCATGTTGGGGACAGTGACGCGAACATGATCGAACCGCCGCTGCATATCGTCTTGGTCCGGCCACTGATACCACCCAATGCGGGGAACGTTGCGCGTTTGTGCGCCGCTACCGGCTGCGCGCTCCATCTGGTGGAGCCGTTGGGGTTCAGCCTGGATGACCGTCAGCTGAAACGGGCCGGTCTGGATTACTGGGAACATGTGCGTGTGAGTGTCTGGCCGGATTTCCAGCATCTGCAGCAAGCCATGGACCCTCGCCCGTTCCACCTGTTCAGCTCCCGGGTGAAACGTCCCTACACGCAGGCGCCGTATGGACCCGGAGACGTCCTTGTCTTCGGCAACGAGGAAAACGGTTTGCCCGACGACTTGTTGCTGGCTCATGCGGACAACACCTACACCATTCCCATGTGGGGGGCGGTGCGTAGCCTCAATTTGTCCACCAGCGTGGGAATCGTCACGTATGAAGCGCTGCGGGCGATCTTTGGTTTTTGACCGAAGGCCGATGACTGGGCAATGAAAAAGCCCTTTCTGGTTGAAAGGGCGGCAGAGAAGGTTTGCTGTTGTCTTGGGTTGCATTCACTTATACGCGACAGTCGAGTGATGGTTCCCGGCAAAAACGATCAGCGAAGGCATTCCTCCCCGGCAAGTTAATCAAGCGGGTCATCCTGGACCGGGGAATTCTTTTGTTGCGGACCGTTCTTTGTGGTGAAATAGTCTTCACGATCACCGGCGGAACGGTTTGGAAAACGGGATGAAGCCGCGACTGAGCATCATCGTTGTCAATTGGAATTCAGGTCCGCGCCTGCGTGCGAACGTGGACAGCCTGCGTCGGGAAAACGATCCTACCGGTCTTGAAATCCTGATTGTGGACAACGCGTCGGCCGACGGCAGCGCCGACACGTTCGCCGGCGATGCGACAACCCGCCTAATCCGACTTCAGTCCAACCGCGGTTTTGCTGCCGCTGCCAACACGGCCGCCCGGGAAGCCCGCGCGGATTGGCTGCTGTTTTTAAATCCGGATATCATCCATACACCGAACAACGTCGACTGTCTGCTTGCGGGGGTGACCAGCCGCACGGAGGCGGTTGGTGGCTGTGGCTGCTTGGTGGACGCCGACGGGCGATCGCAGCGGCATTTTCAACTCCGGCGCTTGCCGTCGCCGGCCTGGGCGCTGGCCGAACTGCTCGTGCCGCGACGGGTAAGGACCAACGGTTTGGTGTTGAGGCGTCACTTCTACGCGCATCGTCCGTGGGACAGCCCCTTCCGGGTGCAGCAACCGGCGGCCGCCTGTCTGCTGTTGCGGACGGATACGTTCCGCGAAGTGGGGGAGTTCGACGAGGCGTTCAGTCCCGCCTGGTTTGAGGACGTGGATTTGTGCCGGCGCCTGAGAGACCGCCGTCTGGATCTCTGGTTTATTCCGGAAGCGCGGTTCATCCACGAAGGGGGGTACAGTGCAGCGGCATTGCCTCCGGGGGAATTCCTCGCTATCTATTGGGGGAACGCCTGCCGGTATTACACGAAACACCATCCGGCGTTCGCGGTGCTCTACCGTCGGCTACTCCCGATGGGGCTGTATGTGCGGTCGGCTGTCACGGTATCCGCCGAACGCCGCCTGGCCTTGCGCGAGGCCGGACGCCGGCTGACCGGCAGCATCCACACAACCGGCACGGACAGGAGTTGAGCCTTGGCCGCCAAGCTCGTTGTCCAACTGGTCACATTCAACTCACAGGAGGACCTCCCCGGCTGTCTCGCCAGTCTGGCGGCGCAATCGTTCAGGGATTTTGAAGTTCACGTGCTGGATAATGCATCGACCGACGGCACCCGCGAGTTTCTTGACGGGCATCAGGCGGAGCTCGCCGTGCTGGAATACGCACCGTGTAATCTGGGCTTTGCCGCGGCGCACAATCGGCTACTCGCCGGACATGGTGCCGATTATGTTTTGTTTCTCAATCCGGACACGGAGTTGGCGCCCGACTGCTTAGAGCGCGGGGTTGACCGCCTGTCGCGTCACCCCGAATGCGGTAGCTTGTCTCCGAAACTCTGGCGGCTCATGGTGACGGATGCGGGGCGTGTCCGGACGCGGGTCCTGGATTCCACAGGTATCTATTGGCTCCGCAACCAACGACACCTGGATCGGGGCAGCGGTGAGCCCGATACCGGACAATACGACCGGCCCGCCTATGTGTTTGGGGCAACCGGCGCAGCCTCCTTCTACCGCCGGTCGTGCTTGGCTGACGTATCTGTTGACGGAGAGATCCTGGATGAGGATTTCTTCGCCTATCGCGAGGACGCCGAGCTTGCTTGGCGGGCCGCCTGGCGAGGCTGGCGCTGCGTGTTTGACCCGGCGGTCACCGCCTGGCATGTCCGCCGGGTGCTGCCGGAAAACCGCCGCCGCACGCACCCGGACATCAACCTGCATTCGGTGAAAAACCGGTGGCTCATACGGGTCAAAAACATGCCGGTCGGCATGTACCTCCGCTGGTTCGTCCCCATCAGCATGCGTGACCTGGCGGTGGTGGTGTATATCCCCCTGCGTGAACCCCGCTCTCTGAGAGCGTTTGTGTTACTCGCTCGGCTGTTGCCCAGGTTTTTGGCCAAGCGGCGGGAGGTTTTTGCCCGGGCCACGGTCTCACGGCAGGAAATTGAGCAATGGTTCCACCGCCCGGAGAAGCCCCTCGCTAAGGGCGCTGAAAACCCACGATGAGCTAGATCACGTTGGAGGGGGTTACGCGGATCAGGTTTTGCGGACCCGGGTGATGCGGGCCCCCAGGGCGCGGAGTTTGGAATCCACCTGGGCGTAACCGCGCTCGATCTGGTGGATGTTCCGGATAACCGACTCTCCCTGGGCAGCCAGCGCGGCCAAAATCAAAGCCATGCCGGCGCGAATGTCGGGGCTTTCCATGTTTCCCCCATACAGTTTATTGGGACCCTGCACGATGCACCGGTGGGGATCGCAGAGCACGATCTGCGCCCCCATCGCAACCAGCTTGTCGGTGAAGAACATCCGGCTGGGGTACATCCAATCATGAAATAGCACGCTGCCGCGGCTCTGGGTGGCGGTGACGATGGCGATGCTCATCAGGTCGGTGGGAAACGCCGGCCACGGCATCACCCGGACTTCCGGGATGGCGCCGCCGAGCTCCGGTTCGACAACCAGACGTTGATCGGCGGAGACCACCACGTCATCACCGTCCACCGCCCAGTCGACCCCGAATTTGTTGAAGGTCAGGCGGATCATGCTCAAATATTGCGGCCCGGCACGACGGATTCGAACGGAGCCGCGAGTGACCGCGGCCGCACCGATGAAACTGACGACTTCCATGTAGTCAGGCCCGATGGTGAACTCCGCGCCTTTCAGCCGGGGCACCCCCTCGATGCGCAACACGTTGGAGCCGATGTGGTCAATCCGCGCGCCCATGCGGTTGAGGAGCAGGCAGAGCTCTTGGACGTGGGGCTCGGAGGCCGCGTTGCGCAGGTAGGTGGTACCGCGGGCCGTCACCGCGCCCATGATGGCGTTCTCGGTGGCGGTGACTCCCGCTTCATCCAACAGGATGTCGGCACCGCTGAGGCCCTCGCTGTGAAACTGAAACTCCTTGCGGATTCGGTCAAAGTCGGTCCGAGCACCCAACGCTTGCAAGGCCAGTAGATGGGTGTCCAGTCGCCGTCGCCCGATGACATCACCGCCCGGCGGGGGGAGGCGCAGGTTGCCGCAGCGGGCGGTCACCGGACCGGCCAGCAAAATGGAGGCGCGGATCTTCAAACAAAGTTCCGGATCCAGATCGGCGGGCCGGACTTGGCTCGCCTTGATGCACCAGGTACCGTCACCCAAGTCACGCACACTCACGCCCAGACTTTCCATCAAGGCGCGCATGGTGCGCACGTCGCCGATGTCGGGGACATTGTGGAGCGTGACCGGTTCCTCGGTTAGCAGGCAGGCAGCGAGCAGGGGCAGTGCGGCGTTCTTGTTGCCCGATGGTGTGACCTCACCCTGCAGCGGATGCCCACCCTCAACGACAAACTGCTCCATCTGTTACCTCCGTGCGGCCGTCTGCGGGATCTCCGGTCCGCTTATTGTAAACCAAACCGGGGACGATACACACCATCCCCTTTACGAATGTGCCTATGATCAGGTGCGGGGTGATGAAGAAAATCACCGATTAAACGAGATATATCGCAGACAGCAAAAACAGGTTGACGGGATGATTGCATATTGATATCATCCTAATATCTAATCGGTGGAGGTGTTGCATGGATGCCCTATTTGAACGGCCCGCATGGCGGATCAATGGTTTTCTGCTCCTGCTCATCAACCTGGTGATTTTTTTCTGGAGCGTGCTCGGAATCATCACCGCGGCCCGACTGGACGACACGTCGGTTTTCGGTCCGCTTGGCTTTGGCATTGCCGGCATGATCGTGGGCAGCATCATGACGGGTGGATTCTTCGTCGTGCATCCCAATGAGTCGAGGGTTCTCATCTTCTTCGGCCGTTATGTGGGCAGTGTCCGAGACAGCGGATTCTGGTGGACCAACCCGTTCACGGTCAAGAAGCGATTGTCCCTACGGGTGCACAATTTCAACAGCGAAAAACTCAAGGTCAACGATGCGCAGGGCAATCCCATCGAGATCGCCGCGGTCATTGTCTGGCGGGTGGTGGATTCGGCCAAAGCGATGTTCGATGTGGAGAACTACGAGCAGTTCGTGGCCATCCAGAGCGAGACGGCCATCCGGGGATTGGCCAGCACCTATCCGTATGACAGCCACGAGGAGGGAGAGAGCTCGCTGCGGGGCAGCCCGTCAGAAGTGGCGGACAATCTGCGTGGCGAAGTGCATAATCGGTTGGAAATCGCCGGTGTGGAAGTGCTGGACGCCCGCATTAGCCATCTGGCGTACGCACCCGAAATTGCGCAGGCGATGTTGCGCCGGCAGCAGGCCCAGGCGATCATCGCAGCCCGCCAGAAGATCGTGGAAGGCGCGGTGGGAATGGTTCAGATGGCACTTCAGATGCTCAGCGATCAAAAATTGGTGCAACTGGACGAGGAGCGCAAGGCGGCCATGGTGAACAATCTGCTGGTCGCCCTTGTTTCGGAACAGGAAACCCAACCCATCATCAACACCGGGACGCTGTTTGGATGAGCGAAAAAAAACGGTTCCTGTTGCGCATCGATGACCGCGTGTACACCGCCCTGGAAAAATGGGCGGCCGACGACTTGCGCAGCGTGAACAGCCAGATTGAATATGTCTTGCAGGAAGCGTTGCGCCGGGCAGGTCGATTCAGAACCGCCGGCGCAGCGCCGCCGGATTCGGCCGGGACGGCACCGGGTGGGCCGTCCCGGAAGTCGACCTAGAGCGCGGCCGGCGGATTTTGCAGGCCATCACTGGGTGTTGCGCTGGGCCCAGATGGCGGAGACGACACAGGCGAACACGGCGCCCATCCGCAGTTCCACATCCTCCGTGCACATTCGGTCATCGATTTGCCAGCGCGACCAGTCGTGGCTGTAAGTTGCCGACACATGCATGGTGCCAGCCGGTCCGGTTACGCTCCAGCGCTGCCAGTCGTCGCTGTAGACAGTGGCGACGCGGAGTGTTCGTCCGCCGCGGGTAACTTCCCATCGCTCATAGCTGCCGGAGTAGACAGTTCGGATGGCCACGTCGCCGTAGTCCCACCGCTCCATGGAATTCGAATAGGTGGCGTTGATGGAGGCACTCCGGTCGGCGATCCGTACGCTCCACCGGTCGACAGCACCGGAATAGGTGGCGGACAGCGTGCCGCCTCCTTCCGCCAAATCAATGTCCCACCGCTCCCAAGAGCCGGAATAAGTCGCATTCAATCCGGTGAGACAACCCGGAGTATCACGGCGTTCTCCGGCGGGCAGCACGCCGGAGCTCACCAGCAGCATCGAGACAATAATCAGACGGAACATGTCTTCTCTCCAACGAATGGCGGCTGACAACTCATCTGATCCCCCTGACGGGTAAAAGGTTCAGGTGTATAATGACTGCCGAAAAATGGAGGGTGAGGGAGCGACGGACATGAGCGACAAGATAGCGTTCACCAAGAATTATTCTGATCTGAGCACGAACCAGGGATTCCAGTTCGAATTCTATTGCGACCGCTGCGGATCGGGTTTCCGAACCCGCTTCCAGGCGTCGACTATCAGCCGGGTCACCGAGGCCTTGAACGCGGCCGGCAGCCTGTTCGGCGGATTGTTCGGTCAGGCGGCGGACCTGGGCGAACGTGCGCGTTCCGCCAGCTGGGAGAAAGCGCACGACGACGCGTTCACCGCCGCCATGGAAGAGTTGCGGCCCGATTTCATCCAGTGCCCGCGCTGCTCCGGCTGGGTGTGTCGGAAGAGCTGTTGGAACAGCCAGCGCGGTTTGTGCAAGAACTGCTCCCCGGATCTGGGTGTGGAAATGGCCGCCGCGCAATCCTCCCGCACGGTCGAGGAGATCTGGGCCCACTCCAAGATGGCGGAAGCAGACCGAGAGATGCTCAAGGAGAGCAGTTGGCGGGAAGGCGCGCGGGCCACCTGCCCGCACTGCGGCGTGCCACTGGCTAAAAAGCAAAAGTTCTGTCCGGAGTGCGGCGGGGCGCTCCAGCAGAAGACAGCCTGCCCCAAATGCGGCGCAACCGTTCCTTCGGGAACCAAATTTTGCGGTGAATGCGGCGCCAAAACCGGAGGGTAATCGTCCATCATTTGATGGGTTATTCGTCCGCCTTCCAATCGACAGGGCGCAGGGTTCCCGCCAATGCGCAGCGGTTACAATCCCGGCTTGCCAAGTTCCGGGAGCAGTAAAGCAGTCGTCTGATAGCGTTGAGCGTGGTTGGGATCGGACCGATCCCAGCTTAGCGCCGGCTTCAGCCGGTACGACGCAGTGTTACACCGGCAGCACCGATGGGTGTCATTTGATTGGTCGCCGGGCTCGCGGCGCGGGATCCGGATTGCGGGGCGACGGAGCGGGGCTTGCCTGGACCACCTTTAGGTTGGGCGGCCTGGGCCACCGAGGCGGGCACTTTGGATTGACTGATGCTCCCGCTCGCTGTCGCTAGGTCCTTATTGGTGAATACCCGGGCACCCGTCTTGGTGGAAGCCGTACTTTTCTTTTTCGACAGGCCGGCCAGGGATGCCGGAGAGGATGCGGTCACGTTTTGATCAGCGATGGTCGTGGCCGGATTCTGGGCGGCGCGGGTTTTTTCCTTCCGGGATAGGCCGACCAGGCTCTGTCCGGCAACAGAGAGCGTCGAGACAATCAAAACAAACCAGATCACCACGTGTCGCACGAAATTCATCCTCCTCATGACAGCTATTATTCTAGCATATTGGTGATCCCGTTGATGAGAGACCACGTCAACGGAGGCGGGGATGCAGAATCAAACGCCCGGCCCCTGGATCCAGCTCCAATCGCGCGACGGCGAGCACATCGGCGCCAAGCACGCCATCCAGCGGCGTCAGGGCGTAACCGGAAACGGGCCAAATCGCCAAATCGCGCCATATGAGTGTTTGCCCGCCCAGACTGACCGTCAATCGCGGGACGAACTGAACCTCACGACTTTCGATCCCACCGGCCCCGGCGATCTTGGTTCTCCGCCGCGGCAACGATCGGGCACCCAACTTCTCCAGGAAAGGCTGGCGCAGGCTGGTTGCAGCGGCACCGGTGTCCAGCCCGAAGACGAGGGGGCGACCATCGGCCATGGCGGCGTTGGCGCAGGGGTAACCCAACCAAAACAAATTGCGTCGACTTCCGGTAATCGGCCGTGAAGGGCCGAGCCGACAGCAGCCGGTCGCCAGGTCTAAATCGACAGCCAAGTGGCGCAACGCATTCCACCCGATCAGACCATCAAGAGAAACGGGGTGGCCCAGCGGTCCAGGCAAGCGAAGGTCCCGGTCGGACAGGACGATGGCAGGCAGATTGCGGAAGACGACACCGCCGGCGCGCAGTTCCCGGATGATTGCTCCTCGCACAGCGACCTTGTGCCGTGTGGTCGTGTCGGCAGTGGTCTTCGGTTCGGCGGGTACGATGCCGCAGCGCCGGGCGGTTGATTCGGTGAGCACGGTCAAGCCGGCACCGGTGTCCAACCAGAACCGGCTGTTTCGACCATTGACGCTGACTAAGAGGGCGGGTGTCCCAATCGGGCTGGCGTTTAGAGGTAACGTGACGGATTCGGTCGGTATGACTGCCCGAAACGGTGCCTGTCCCATAAACGTTTGGGCCAGGACACGATCGTCATACAAACCGGCGCTGTAGTACTGTGCGTAGTGCAGAAACCGATCCCAATCACCCAGAAGGAACAGGGTTTCCCCTAGCAGGTCGGCCGTCACGCGACGTTCGTCGCCCGGTTCCAGACGGTTGAGCAAATCTGCCAGTCGATCGGCGGCGGCGGCATAGTCTCCGCCCAGCATGTCAGCGAGAGCGTCAGAGAGAGCAGCGGATGCGGGATGGGCGGGTGAAGAACCAGCCGGTGCCAGCAGGAGTTCGGGCAATTGACGACCGGACAGATCAAAATCCGGCTCAGTCGGTGGATCCGGTGGTCCGTTGGGTGGCTGGATTTCCAGGCGTGGCGGCACGCACGCTGACAAGATGCTTACAAGCACGATGATCAGCGACACCAATTTTAACTGATTGAGCTGTGTCCCGAGGCAGACCATTGGGTATGCACCTAGGACGTTGTACGAATGATTCGGCACCTTGTTTGGGGGCACCGCGACAGCCTGTCTTCAGGAACGACGGCGTGAGGGCAGAACCCCCCGGCGCACGGCGACCAGTTCGGCCGCGATGCACAGCGCGAGCTCCGCGGGGGTTTCCGCGCCGATTGTCAAACCAATGGGACAACGCACCTGATTCAACTCATCGGCAGTAAACCCGGCGGTTGCCAAAGCGGTAAAAATCGTCGCCTTCTTGCGGACGCTGCCGATCATGCCGACATATCGGGCATCGGTTTTCAGTGCTTGTTCGAGCACCTCGCGGTCGTGCAGGTGCCCGCGGGTGACGATGACAATGAACGAGCGATCGTCGATGGGTAACCGGTCCATGCAGCCAATAAAACTGTTCAGGACCACGACCTCGTGGGCGTCGGGCAGGCGGGCGGAGTCGGCATAATCGGACCGGTCGTCCAGCACCACCGTCCGAAAGCCGGCGCGCCGGCACAGAGGGGCCAGCTCGACGCCGACATGACCGGCACCGAAAATGTACACCGCCTCCGGTGGCAATACCCACTCGATGTAAAGAAATCCGTCGCTTGAAGCCCGGACTTCGGGCAATCCGGCCTCAGACGGCGGCGTGGCCCAGGCTGACGCCTGGCCGGCGGTGAAGGCGGTTGCCATCACAGAACGCCCGCCAACGACCAAGTCCCAAATCGCCTGTGGGGATTGACCTTCGTCGGACAGAGCGATGACCAGAACGAAGGGTTGCCGCAAGGCCAGGGCGGCAGTTGCACCCGCAATCAGGTGGTTAACGTGCGGATCATCCGGTTGGAGCCGGTCCACCAGGACTTCGACCCAACCGCCGCACATCATGCCGGCGGCAGCAGCGTCCTCGTTTTTCATCTCGAATTCCATCCGCTCGGTCCGGCCGGTTCGCAGCACGTCCCGGGCGCGCGCCAGAACGCGATGCTCGAGTTCGCCGCCGCCCACGGTCCCCCAGATGCGTCCGTCGTTGTCCATGGCCATTTTGGCACCCGGCTCTCTGGGCCCGGACCCATGCCGACGGGTGACTACGGCGACAGCCACGGTTCGCCCCAACGCCAGTTCCCGGGAGAGGTGTTGGAAAAAGTCGGCGGCGGACTCACTCATCAATCACCTCCACGGGAGCAAGCGCCAGCGGCTTCGATGCGTCGGCCTTCCCGGATGATGCTCCGGCCCATCTTGTGGAAAACCAAGCCGTGAAACGGCAGCACGAGATACCAGTAAAGGCGCCCCCACACCCCGTTCGGATAGTAGTATGCGGTCTGGATGAGCGCGCGGTCGGTCAGGAGGAACTCGAGCCAGGCGCGGCCGGGCAATTTCATCTGGGCCTGCAGGAGGAGGCGATGGTCGGGGACCAGGTCGGCAACGGTCCAGAAGTCGAGGCTGTCACCGATGCGCAGCGCTTCCGGATCGCGACGTCCGCGGCTCAGGCCATAGCCGCCGGCCAACTTGTCGATCAGTCCGCGGAGGCGCCAGAGGATGTTGTACGAAAACCAGCCGTGCTCGCCACCGATGGCAGTGACGGCGCGGAAGACAGAAGCTGTGGATGTGCCGTTCAAGTCGTAACTGCGACGGTCCTGAAACACGGCCTGTTCCAGCGGCGCGTCAGGATCCTCGCGGAGCTCCCCGCTGCTGTCGCTCCAGCGGCTGATGACCTGGCGTTGTTCGATTTCGGCAATGGCGGTGCGTACGGACTGCGCGAAAGGCTCGGTCTGGATTCCGGGAAAGAGCTGATGTGACCGGTCGTTCGTGACCACCGTCTCCGATCGTAATCCTTCGACCAAGGTGGCAGCCAGCCGGTAGGGCACGGGGGTGAACAGGATCAGCCAGTAGGAGGACAGTTTCGGAGTGAGCACCGGCACACGGATGATCCAGCGGCGTAGACCCATGGCCTGGCCGGTGGCCAGCATCATCTCGCCGAAAGTCATCGCCTCGCCGCCGATGTCGACTTCAAAGCAACCATCCGCTGTCAGGTACCGGGCGGCCTGCAGATAGGCCAGCACATCGTTCACGCCGATGGGCTGGGTCCGGGTGGACACCCAGCGCGGTGTGACCATCACCGGCAGCTTCTGAACCAAATGCCGGATGATCTCGAAGCTGGTGGAGCCGGAGCCGATGATCACTCCTGCCCGGAAGTGGATGGTCTGAATGCGGTCAGGGCGTGATGATAGGATCGCCCCGGTTTCCATCCGGCTGCGCAGGTGCGGACTGGCACTTTCAGGCCGGCCCAACCCGCCCAAGTACACGATCCGCCGAACTCCCGCCGCGACGCAGGCGTCAACAAAATTGTGCGCACTAACCCGGTCCATTTCTTCAAAATCTGCGCCTTGGCCCATGGAATGGATCAGGTAATAGGCAAGGTCAATCCCTTGGACAGCTGCGGTGAGCGCGTCCAGCTGGAACGTGCTGCCCTCAACCACCTCGACGCGGTCCGGCAGTTGCGGCAGCTTGGCGCGCGTCCGAACCAGGACGCGCAGTGCAACCGCCGGATCGCCCGCCAGCCGCAGCAGGAGGCGCCGGCCAATGTAGCCGGTGGCTCCGGTTAGCAGGATGTGTCGCATGGGTTGCATCTGCGCCGCAGGCTCCAGGAGCATTCTGCATGGCATTATACCAGACACAAATCAACTCACGTGGAGAGCAGGGTGCGGATCTGACACCGCTCAGCAACCATCTGATCTCAGGGTGATGCGTGTTCCCGAGTATAATGGTTTGCAGTGAGGATCGAGATGACAAACACGCAACCGGCTCTCAAAGCGGGCACGGTACTGCTGGTGTGTTTCGCTACCGTCTGGTGCGGGGCTCAGAGTGTGGCCGATCTGGCTGCCCGCGCCCGCGAGACGGCTGTGAAGGGAAAACCAGCCAAGGTCTATACGAACCAGGACCTGAAGAATGCCAAGGGTCGCGTCTCCCAATCCCGCCTGTCCAAGGCCGACGCCGCGGAGACCGGCATGCCGTCGGCAGGACCGGTGGTGCCGGTTGGCTTCTCAACCGCTGCTCCAAACGAGGCGTTTTATCACCGGCTCATGGACCAATTCCAGGCGATCGAGGACGCCCGGAAAAACCTTGCCCAGGCGGAGACAGATCTGATCCGGGCGGAGTCCGCCTACCAGCTGGCGCAGCCGTTCGACGTGTTCATGCCGGGCATGCCGGGCAACGTCTGGACGATCGAGCGGGAGAAACCCGAGACCATCGCCGTCCGTCGGGAGCGGTTGGATGCGGCCCAATTGGTCCACGCCGCTGCGCGGCGGGAATTCGAAGACGCCCAACGGGGGCGGGATGCGCTGCTGCGCGAGGCGCGCCAGAAAGGGATCCCGGCCGGTGTGATCCGCCGCGCGGAAAGCGACTGGGCGAAACGATCCGGATCTTGAGGGTAAACGGACGCGGCACAGGCCCGCCTGGAGGGGCACTCAGCGTACTGAGCCGGAACCTGGTTCGCGGGACTTCGCAGCTGGCGGATCCGTCGGATTCTCGGTCCGGCGGATTCTGAAAACAAACCATTCGCTGGCTGCGAAATTCAGCACGTAGCACAAGGCAATGGACAGCAGGTTGGCCGCCAGGTAATGGAGGCGGAGCGTGCCGACGAACAGCCTCATCAGGATCAGGTTCCCCAGGATGGACGTGAGGCCGGTGACCACGTTGAAGCGGACGAGCCGCACCAGGAGGTCGCCGGGGCGGTGGCCGGTCCGGTCCGCCCAGGTCCAGCATTCGTGCCAGGCAAAATTGTGCAATATGGCCGCTTCGACGGCGACAAGAGTGGCCCAAAGGTAGTTCAGACCCAGGCCGTCGATCAGTCCCGCCAGGATCAGCAACTGGACAACGATGCCCAGCGCACCCACGACGTTGAACCGGAGCCAGTGCCGCGCCAGGTCACGCCAGTTCTCGCCGTTTGGGGCGGCGGTCACCACTTGGTTTCCTCGCGGTATAGCTGTCGGGTGTGGCGGATCGCCGTGACCACCAGGGTGGCGAAGATGCAGGCGGCGCCGATGACGCCGCCCACGTCGTAGACGAGCAAAGGCGGACCGAAAATCTTGGTCATGGGACGAAACATCAAGGCGGTGTTACCGACAATGAGCAGGAGCCGCAGCTCGGTGGGGCTGAATTTCCAGAACGACATGTGAAAAGCGCCGAGCGTATAGGTGGCGAGATACACCTCAATGTTCAGCATCAGGTAGGCGATGAGCAGAGCGGCAGCCACCGGAGGCGACATGTAACCCGACAGCGCCAGGCCGCCCAGCATGAAAAAGGTGCCGAAGGCGTCGCAGATGTGGTCCACGTAGAAACCATAGCGGGGCCGAAGCTGGTTCCGCACCCGCGCCACGGTTCCGTCGAGACTGTCGCCGAACCAGTTGACCACCAGCCAGGCGCTGGCTAGCACCAAACCGAGTCGGCTCTGGTTGGCGTACCAGTAGGACAGACCGACACCGAGCATGGCCAGGAGGCCGAGACCGGTGAGATGGTCGGAATTGACCCAGGCCGGCAAGCGCTCCGCCATCCAGATCAGCGCCTTTTTTTCCAACGGAGCCAGCAAGCTCTGCTGGGCTCTTCGCGCATCCTTGAACGAGTTTGTTGTGCTCATCTCCGACCTCGGCTCCGAACGGATGGTGGCGGTCCGGCCCAACGGCCGGCGGTCTAATTCGCATTGCGATAGGCCTGCTTCAGACCTCGCCGTGCTTGCTCGTGGGAGTCGTAAACGTTCGGCATATCCAACACGCGCCGGTAGTGCCGCGTGGCCGCATCACGCCGCCCCAGGAGATCCGACATCTGGCCGGCTCGCAACGTGGCCCTGGCCTCGAGTTCGGCGGCGGCTTTGGGCGCGGTCGCCGCCGCAACAAAGTGGCGGAGAGCCTCGTCAGGCTGCCCCTGGGCAGCCAATGCTTCGGCATACTGGTAATGGACCAGATCGGCCACGGACAACCGCGAGGGGTTATCCAGCAAGGCCTCAAAGATCCGACGGCTCTCCGCACCGCGGCCCAATTCGATCAGCAAACCGGCCCGCTCCAGCTGGAACACATAATTCTGGGGATACTTCTGGGCCAGGACGCTCACGGTTTGCAGGGCGTCCGCATACCGCCGCTCCCGGGCGTAAAAAGTCAGCAACGCGACGCGCGCATCGTCATTGGCCCAGCGCCCATGCTCGGCGACCGTGCGAATCGCCTCCAGCCCCCGTTCGCGGGAGCCCCTGTAACCGCCGAGGGCGGCCAGGATCTTCACGTAAAGCGGCAGGCTACCCATGATGTAATTATAAGTGCCGGTGGTCAGGCGCGCGTCCACATAATCGGGATCCAGTTTCAGCACCTGTTCATGAAGCCGGACTGATGCGAGCCCATTGCGGAGGGCGGAAAAAAATGAGCGGGTCACGGTCGCCTCATAACTGGCAATCAATCCGTGAGTCATGCCCTGGTAATAGAGCGCTTCCGTGTCGTTCGGATGAGCCGCCAAGGCTTGTTGGCTGCGTCCGATCGCGGCATTGGCGAAAGCGCGCAACCGTTTATCGATCGCCGGATCGACCTTCTCCTCAGCCTCGGCGAAAAAGGAGTTGCCGCTGAACAGATTGGACCTCAACCGGCGCTGCCGGTTGAGTATTTCCAGCCATAGCGTGGTGGCCTGGTACAACGGGGCAGCCGGATGCCGGGGGGCCAGCTGGCCCAGCGATTCGAATCGGTCGTGGGCGGCGGTGTAATCCATGTTGTAGAGAGCATCGAATCCTTCCCGCCTCAGGCGGTCGAATTCATCTGTCTCCTGAGCGGCCAGCCGGGGCTGGGATGGTTGGGCAGCCATCAATGTGGGAACGGCTCCGGTGCCCAGCAGAACAACAGCCGCGAATCGGATCAACACCCGGTTAACCAAGTGGTGTATCACAATACCCTCTTCAGACATTCGACGCATCCGATCGGAGGAGGTTCAGATGAAGCGGAATACCGGCGGAATCCGCCTGTATCCGGATTGGCTATAGGCAATAGCGCGTCATGAAATTGAAGCTGATGTTCAGGTGAGGGCCTGCTGTGTTTACTTGCCTGCACCGGACGCAGGGTGGCGTTATTTTCCGCCCGGAACTTCGAGGGCCTTGCCCTTTTCAAACATCTCCATGGCCTTGTCGGGAAGTCCCAATTGCTTGTAGATGAAGCCTTTTTCCTTGAACAGTCGGGCCTGACTCTCCTTTTCGCGGAGCGAGCCCAATCCCATGTCGGCCAGCTGGAGCGCCAATTTATGCTGATTCTTCTTTGAGAGGAGTTCGGACAGGATGAGGATTTCGTCGACGACGTACTTTTCATGCTTGTCGGTGAATTTGAGATCCAGAATTTTTTGAAGCTCCGGTTGCAACTTGTCATACTGGCCTTTGTCGATAAGCAGCACTAGCAGCTCATGCTGGGACACGGCAATAGCCTTCTTGTCTTCCAGCGCCTGATCAGGAGATTCTACACCCAGTAGCGTGGTGACAAGCGTCAGGCCGGTGATTAGGATCAGTAAACACGATTTACTCACCATCGTCCATCTCCATGAAAGGGTTGGCGACGTGACCGCGCAGGTAGGGCGAGAACGGGTTTTCAGGATCCCTCGCCCGGTTATCGGCGGGAGCTGCGTTGGTCTGGAAAGGATTGCCCTGGGCGACCACCGACGCGCGGTAGCGGACATGCGCCTCCAGTTCGCGTTGCAGGTTCATCGTACTGAAGACGCCGCGTTGGGTTTGCCAAAAGAAAATTCCCGCACCGATGACGGCGAGGAAGGCCGCCGCACTCCCCGCCAGCACCCAGGGGCGACTGCGCAGAAAATCCCACCACCGGTGCGGCTCCGGCGCGGACAGCGCGTCGGCGACACCGGCCCAGATGCGCGGAGCGGGTTCCAGTTGCGGTAAATTGGCGACGAGGAGTCGCTGGGCCTCGAGCAGGGCATTCACTTCACGGCGGCACGCGGCACAGCTTCGAACGTGGGCGTCAAAACGGTCGCGTTCCCCGGCGGGGAGTTCCCCGTCCAGGTATTCAGAAATCTTGCTGTCAAAGTCGCCGCAATTCATGATTCCGCAGATCCTTCGCGAAGGTAGCGGGCCAACCGTTCTCGAATCATCAACCGCGCTCGGTGAATGTCGGTCTTGACCGATTGGGGTTTACGGCCCACCAGTTTGGCCACCTCCTGGTAGCTGAAACCTTCCAGGACGGCCAGGACAAACACCTCCCGGTATTTGAGCGCCAGTGACTGAATAACTTGACGGGCCACCTGCTGCAATTCTCCCCGGAGCAGCTGCTCTTCCGGAGTGCTGTCCTCATCTTCCAGGTGGATGATCTCCCGGTTGTCCTCGTCGGTTTCATCGGTGGAAACCGTGGGTAAACGTTTCCGCCGGTACACCTGGTAAACGAAGTTCCGGGCGATCATGAACAGCCAGGGCTCGAACCGGGAAGTGTCCTTGAGCGCCTTCATGTTTTTAAAGACCGAGATGAACGTTTCTTGGGTAACCTCCTCGGCGGTTTCCCGAGATCCGGTCAGGCGATAGCTGAAGTTGAGCACCCGTTTGGAGTATTGGTCGTATAATTGATGGAACGCGTGGAGATCGCCATCACGGGTTCTACGGATCAGATTGTCAACGTCGGGACTCAACGTCAACGCAGAACACTCTCAAAATAAAATGATTCCAAAGCTCATGGGAAGTTTCAGCCGGTATTAAACTATACCCGCTTTCCGTGTGTCAAGAAATTGATCCGTTGTCCCGCTCTGCAACTTTTTGACAGCGACGGGATTTAATTATCGGACGGAGTGCTGGAGCGAACCGATGGACGCCGACGCGCAGTTGATGGAACGAGTCCGGGACGGCGATGTCGCGAGTTTCGACTTGCTGATGGATCGTTACCGGAAGCCGGTCATCAATTTCGTCTATCGGATGGTTCGCGATGCCGCAGCGGCGGAGGAAATCGCTCAGGACGTGTTCGTCCAGATCTACCTGGCACGCACTCGGTACACTGCCAGCGCCCGGTTTTCGACCTGGTTGTTTAAGGTGGCCACTAACACCACCCTGAAGCACATCCGGAAGCACCGGCGGATGGTTCGGGAGTCCGAGCTGGCGACGAACGTGCGGGAGCGTTTTCTGGACGTCCTCACTGCCGGGGAGAATGACGGCGCCCATGAGTCGCTGGAGCGGAAGGAGTTGGGATTGTTGGTGCAACAGGCCCTGGTGGCTTTGCCGGACAAGGAGAAGGTGGCACTGACGCTGCGAAAGTATGAGGGCTGCTCGTATCAGGAGATCGCCGACATCATGAAGTGCAGTGTGGCGGCCATCAAGACGCATATCCACCGTGGAAAACTCAGGCTGCGGGAGACGTTGCTCCGAGCGGAAAGCCGGCTGGATCCCACGGCCACAGATTAGGCAGGTGCATTATGGAGTGTGAAGACGTGCGCGATCACATCCTCGAGCTCGATGACGAGAATGACCCGGCCCGGAACCCGGAGGTTGCCCGTCACCTGGCGAGTTGTGCCGAATGCCGAGAGCTGCTCGAAGGGGTGGACAAAACCTGGTCCGCCTTGTCCGCCCACCCCGGACTCGACCCGTCGCCCGGATTCAACCAGGCGGTCTGGCGCAAGATCGAAGCCGCGGAAGCGCGGCAACCCCTGCGGTTGCTGCGGCTTGCTTTCCTGCCGCCGTCGGTCCGAATCGTGGCGTGGTCGGGGGCGGCAGCACTGCTGATCGCGTTTAGCCTGTTGCTCCTGCTGCCGGCGGGCCCCTCCCCGGCGCCGGTGGAGTTTTCGGCCAACGACCAGCGCGACCAGCAGCTCTTGCTGGAGGTGGACCAGTTGATGGATTTTGACGAAAGCCGCTTGATGGACGTTTACGAGGAATGGGATATGACCAATGGAACCCGTTCCTCCGAGCCCGAAGCCGCGGATCCAGCGGACGGTCAGGAGCCGTCGGGTGAAGCACCGGACAAAGCGCTGTTGTCGGGTTCCGCAATCGGCTCATTCAAAGCGTGAACATTCGGAGGTAACCATGACGATACATCCCCGCTGCCTTCCGGCCGGTATGATGCTGGCGGTCTTTTGGGCGGCTTTATGCCTGCCCTTGGCGGCTCAGGATCCTGACATGAAACGGCTGGATCTGCTGGATCTGCCCGGCAAGTGGTGGAAGCATGAACGGGTGGTTGCCGAACTGAAGCTCACCCCGGCGCAGATCGAGCAGATCGACACCGTGTTCGTGGAACACCGCAAAAAATTGGTGGATGGCAAAGCCCGTCTGGAGAAGCTACTGCTCGATTTTCAACAGGTCTCCGATCAGGTGGACGTGAACCGGGAGCAGACGCTCCAGCTGGTGGATGGGATTGCCCAGGCGCGCGCGGAAATGGTGCGAAACACCATCCTGATGCAGTTGGACATTCGGGACCGGCTGACCCCGGAGCAGCGGATCGAATTGAAACGGTTGAAAGAAGAATTCCGCGGTGAGATGCGCCGACGGATGATGGAGCGGCACAAGGAGGGCCGGAGCGCCCGCCCGCGAACTCAGGAGCGTCCGGGGGATTAGGGGAGTCCCCGGTCAAACGACACCACTGAACCGTCGCGCCGCGCCCCAGCCGGCACTTTCCAGTAGCGTTCGAAACCGCCTCGGATCAGATGTCAGCGGGGGTGGACGCGGCGGGGTGCTCGAGGATGGTCAGGCGAACTCGGCGAACCTGCCGATTGGATACTTCCTGCACAGAGAATCGGTAGTTGCCCCAGCTCAGCGACTGGTGAAGCTCGGGCACGCGGCCCAGTTGATCCATCAGGAAGCCGGCCAGGGTGGCGTAGGTTTCATCGCTCGGGAGCGGCTCGGGAAAATACCGGTTGAATTCCCGGATCGGCAACAGGCCTTCGAGCGAATACTGGCCGGGACCCAGCCGGTGGATGGGGAAATGACCCGCATCGCTCATCCGCTGGATCTCACCGACGATCTCTTCGAGCACATCGTCCATGGTCACCACGCCTTCGAACTGGCCGAGTTCGTCTACAACCACGGCGAACTGGACGCCGGAGCTCCGGAACTGTCTGAGAATGTCGTCGATGGGGGCCGTCTCCGGGACAAAGGTGGCCGGGCTGACCAGCTGCCGCAGGGTCAAATTGGAGGCGTCGGGTCCGGCCTGTGCCATCCGGCTGAACAGGTCCCGCAGCCGAACAACTCCCACAATATTTTCCGGCACGGTGTCAAAAACCGGGACTGAGGAAAAATCATGCTGTAGAAAGATGGCTTGGATTTCGTCGAGACCGGCCGCGACACTGATCATAACGACCTTGGGTCGCGGGACCATGACCTCGCGCACTGGAATGTTGGCGAATTCAAACAGCTTGTGGATCATCTCCAGTGATTCGGGCGGGATGTCATTGTCGCTGTAATGGGTGAGTAGCGTTTTCAGTTCATCAATGGACAGTCGCTGGAGTGGCGACTGCTCGTGAACATCGATGAACAGGCGAAGCAACACGCGACTGGCGGCCATCGATAAGCGGACGATTGGAGAAAGCAACCAGGTGACACCACGGATCGGCAGAATCACTCGGAAGGCATAGCGCTCCGGCTGCCGGGCGGCCAGGGTTTTGGGCGTGATTTCGCCGAAGACGAGGATGACGATGGAGATCAATATACTGGCGGCGGCTTGGGCGATCTCATTTTGGACGCGTAGGATTTCCCGAGTGGTCAGGGTGGCGATGAGATAGGATGTCATCACGGCCGTGGCGGTGTTGACCAGCGTGTTGCCCAGCAGGATGGGGGATAGCACCTTTTCGGGATGGTCCAGAATGGTCAGAAGGAATTCCGCGCGCCGGGTCTTGTTGTCTGCCAGAAACCGGATGCGGTACCGGTTGAGCGAAAGCAACGCCGTCTCGGACAGAGAGAAAAAAAACGACAGTCCGATTGTGATGAAGATTCCGATTCCAAGAAACAGGTAATGCATGCCGGCTGCGGTTTAAGCGTTTCCGATGTTCTTGGTGCCCAGGGACACCACCAGGGCCTGGTCGATCTGCCGTTCGACGGCATCTTCCGGCATGTTCTCGGCGGCGGCGAGTTCCGACACCAGAAGTCTTTTAGCCTTGTCGTACATCTTTTTTTCCCGGAACGACAGGCTTTTTCGACTGTTCACTTTGGCCAGGATCCGGACGACTTCGACGACGTCGGTGATCCGGCCGCTTTTCATCCGCTCGGTGTTCTCGCGAAAACGGCTCTTCCACTCCTTGATCTGTTGCTTCACCTCAGGATTGGCCATCTGGAGAAGGAAAAGAAGGTTGCGGGCATCCTTTTTGGTGATGATGCCACGTAGGCCGATGGTCTCGGCATTCTGCACCGGCACGAGGATCATGGAATTGTTCTCGAGCAACCGGAGCTGGTAAAACTGGATCTCCTGTCCGAAGACATTCTGCCGGGTGATGGTCTCCACAACACCCAATCCATGGTTCGGGTAGATGACCTTGTCACCGATGTTGAAATGCATGGCCGTTGCCTCTTGGAACGCCACTCATTATATCTGATTGGGTTCGGGTATGTCAAATTGACACACGGCAGCGTAACGTTGGCAGCATTGCCGCCCGGTCTGAGGAAGCGGGATTAAGCTGCAAAATGATACTGTCGTTCTGGCAATTCCGTCGGCGCGTGTCAATCCGGCCGTCTGCTCCGTCTGCCCGCGAGGTGCGGACACGCCGTTCATGTCAGGGAATCGTAAAGAGCAAGGGTCTTCCGGGCGATGGCCGTCCAGGAAAAATGTGCTTCGACGCGCCCCCGGCCGGCAAGGCCCATGGATCGAGCCAACGCCGGCGCATCGGCCACGCGGTTGATGGCGGCGGCCAGATCGCGCGAGAAGGCTTCGGCATCGACCGGTTCGAAGGTTCCTTCCCGAAGGTCCAGCGGGACCAGGAGCCCGGTTTTCTCGGGCACGACCACTTCCTTGATGCCGCCGACGGCTGAAGCCACCACCGGTGTCTCGCAGGCCATGGCCTCCAGGTTGATGATGCCGAAGGGCTCGTAAACCGACGGGCAGCAGAAGACGGCCGCATGGGAATAAAATTGGATGACCTGATCACGCGGCAGCATCTCCTGGATCCAGATCACGCCAGGCCGGCCGGCGGCAGCGCGGGTGACACCATCGGTCATCTCGCGCCGGATGTCGTCGGTGTCGGGTGCGCCGGCACAGAGCACCACCTGAAGGCCGGGGTCGATGTGGGGGATGGCACGGACCAGATGGATAATACCTTTCTGCCGGGTGATCCGCCCGACGAACAGGACGAAAGGTCTGGCCGGTTTTACCCCCCAGCGGCTCAAGGCGTCAACCGCCGCTGTGCGGCGGTATTGGTCCAGATCAATTCCGTTGTGGATGACATGCACACGTTCCGGCTGGACCTGGAAATGGCGCAGCACGTCCGCGCGTGTCTCCCGCGAAACTGCGACGATGGCATCTGCCGAGGCCATGGCGGTGCGCTCCATCCAGCAGCTGAGATGGTACCCGGCGCCCAGTTGCTCCTCCTTCCATGGACGGAGCGGTTCCAGGGAATGCACTGTCAGCACATGGGGGACGGCCCATAATTTCTTGGCCCAGAAGCCGGCCATGGCCGTGTACCAGGTGTGGGTGTGGACAACACTTGCGTCCAACCGGTCCTTGGCCATACACAGACTGCGGTGCAGCGCGTCCAGCGCGCCCTCGAATCGGGCGTCGGTGTGCCGGCCGGCCTCGGCCCATGGCCCATATCCGCGAACCGAGAGGTTGGGGTCGTCCACCGTCTGGTCGCCAAAACTCCGGACCAGCACCGGGACAAGGCGGGACAGTTCCCGGCTCAGGTACTCCACGTGAACACCGGCGCCGCCGTATACATGCGGCGGGTACTCCTTGGTGAGGATGGCGATCCGATTCGGGTGTGACAAGGCGCGGCTCCAAAGCCCTTTCGGGGATTGCGCATCTTACAGTACAATGCATCATATTGGTTTTTCCGGCCGGCCGCAAGGCCTTCGCCTGTGACCGCAACGCCGGCGAGGAAATGTACATGGCCAGCCCGACACTGCAGATCGCTCATCCTGGCAAGCCGAGCATCCGGCTATCAGCAAGCCCGCGGTCCAGCTTGGCGGGAGGGGGGAGCGTCCGGCTCCGTCCGGCTCGACATGGTCAGCAGGCCGCGTTCATCGTTGCCGTCGCCGGAACGTTTGACAGGAAACCGACACTGAGGCCCCGACAGTCTCGATGGGTGGGCGAGGCGAAGGCATGAACAAAACCACCCAACCGACTCCTGCCTGGGCCGTTGCCGTGGCCGCGCTGCCGACGGAATGGTTCCGTGCGGCCCGCTGGTTTCAGGCCAAAGCAGCGGCAGTGCGTTCGATCCGGCTGGTCGACATCCTGGACTTGTCTTCGTTGTTGCCACCAGGGAGTCGCCGCCTGTCAATCGCTCTAGTGGAAGTGGCCGCCGGCGACGGTTCCCCTGAGCTGTATCAGCTCCCGCTCTGTCTGGAACCGGACGGGGGGATGGGACCCGGACCGTCGTTTGCGGTAGGAGCGGGCTGGACGGTGCGCGAGGCGCTGGAGGAACCGGCGTTGCACGCGGTGATGATCCGGCTCATGAGTGAAGGGCGCACCCTCGCGGGCGGGCGCGGCACGTTCCACTTCGAATCATTTCCTTCGTCGCTCTGGCGACAGGTTCACCCGCTGGCGCAGAATTCAACCAATTCGCTGATGCTGGTCAAAGCCGACGTGGTCTGTAAATTCATCCGCCGATTGCCCGCCGGTCAGTCGCCGGAACTGGAGATGAACCGTATCTTTGCCGCCGCCGGTACATTCCAGAATCTGGCGCCCTTGGAGGGGGCGCTCAGCTACCGGGACGCCGGTGGCCGGGAATACACCCTGGTCATCACCCGGCGGTACGTGGAGAACCAGGGCGATCTCTGGCATGGCACGTTGAGCTTTTTATCCCACTGGCTTCATCTGCTGGCGGAGACCGGGCCGGAGACCAGCACGGAGCCGGCGCGCGAAGATGCCCTAAACTATTTGGATCGGGTGCGTCGTCTGGCGAAAGTTCTGGCGATGATGCATCGCACTCTGTCTGCGGAGGGACTGGGAGCGGCATTTGCACCCGAGCCGATCACACCGGCGGATCTGGCCCATTGGAGCGGCGCAATGGCGGCCGGAGCGGTCGCCGTCCTTGACAAGCTTGCAGCCCGTGAGCCCGGGTCAAACCCGGCCACGCGCGATGTTCCCGAAGAGCTTCCGGAAATGCGCCGTCAGATCCTGGCCGCCTTTAGCCGTTTGACCGGACTCCGGCCTGACGGATGGATCAAGTGCCGGGTCCATGGCGATTTTCACCTGGGACAAATCCTGCTGGTGGGGGACGATTGCTTCGTCATGGACTTCGAGGGCGAGCCCCTTAAAGCAGCGGCGCAACGAGTCGCCAAATACAGCCCGCTCAAGGATGTGGCCGGCTTGCTCCGTTCGTTCCACTACGCCATGTGCGCGGCTCTCTACGACTGGAAGGAGCGGCACCCGCTGCCGCGGGAAGCCTTTAACGCCTTGGAATGCCGGCTGGCGGAATGGAATCGGTCGGTGGAACAGATCTTCCGGGAAACCTATTTTGCGGAAATGGGCTGGATTGAGAACGCCGGCTTGTCCGAATTTCTGGCCGTGCTCAAGCTGGAAAAAGCGGTCTACGAGCTGGACTATGAAATCAACAACCGGCCCGCCTGGTTACCGATCCCCAGCAGCGGTATCCGGGCCTGCCTGAAAGAAATTCTTCAAACCTGAACCCCATAGTTCAAAAAACCGCATGCGCGACAGCCGCAACACCCATTGCATCGTCCCGCCGGCAGGCGCGATTTCAGCACGTTTGCCGGCGGAAACGCAACCGGGTCAGTGGCAGACTCTTCAACGTAGCGCGTTCCGCCATGGTTGACCGGACGGGAAGACCGGGAAGGTGACCGCTCGTCCATCCGGTGCATTGAGTTGAAGAGTGGGGCGTCCAAAACATTTAAAAGGGTTTGATTACTTCTGGTCGCGGGCATGAGCCGGAGCACCCAAACGTTTCAATGATCGGGCTCATGCCGGCTCGACCACTGTCACAGCCCACCAGGGACCCCGGCTGCGACCCAGCAGAGCCGCCCAGTACCAGCTGGAAACGTCGGTCCACGATCCGCCGGCTGCGTCGATGATCCGTTCCCGGATCCGCAGCCGCTCGGTGCCGCGTTCCGCCTGCAAACACCCCCACCGGGAGCCGCTGGGTGCCGCCCAGACAGACAGTGGACGGACCTGATAACCCGAACCGCGGAAACAGTCCGCTGCCGGATGCAGTCCGCGCGATGGCTCGGCCAGCCAGCGTAACAGCACCACGCGTCCGTCGAGGTGAAATCGGCCGATTTGGCCGGGGAACCGGGCGGCAACCGAGCGGTCGAATTGGGTCAGTGGCGCTGGAACCAGCGGGCGGCCCTCGAAGGTTGCCGGCCAGCCCGGGAACGCCGCGTGGCGAAAAGTCCGGTTGCCCATCGGCGCCATGACTGGAAGTCCGGCGACAGCGGCGCATGCGATCCAGAAGGTCACGCGGCGGAGCATGACGTCCTCCGATCCAGCAGGTGCATCAACAGCAGGACCGCCCCAGCCGCGGCGGCGAATGCTCCCAAACCGATGCCTTCATGTGCCCAATCCGGCATCGGCAGGATGGCACTCTCGCGGAAAAACAACACGGCGATTCGGATCCCGTTAGCCAGAACCACGGCGCCAGCGGCACCGACAAGTGCGCCCAGGGTTCGCCAGAAACCGAACCCCAGCCAGACCGCCAGGAAGCAGGCCATGAACAGGCCGGTCCAGAGCATCTGCACTCCACTGCACGGGGCGTCCAACAACACCGTCTCCCCCATCCAGTTCAGGGTGACGCCATGGGCTTCGACGGTAAAACCTGCGAGCCGTATCAATGGCGCGGCGATGGCGGTAGCCGCCAGCCGTAACGGATAGCCCAAACAGTATTGCATGGACGCACCCACCGGCAAGGCCAGGAGCAGCAAGCCAGCCAGTCCCGGGTGGAACAGCCGGGCGAAACATGTCGCGCTGGCCAGGACGCCCAGAGCCAGCATGGCCGGGACCGCTCGCACCAAAGGCGGCGCCCAACAGAGGCACAGGGCATAGACTATCAACAGCCCGGTCAGTAACGGCAGCAGAGAGGCCGGCAACCGGGTTGCGATTCTCCGGCCCAGCGCCAGAGCGATCACTGCACCCAGTGCCAGTACCCCCCACTGTTCGTCGGAGCCGTCCCCCAGCCGAAGCGCATACCACCGCCACACCGGCCAGGTGGCGGCAGTCAGACCGACGAGCAGGGCCAGGGGGTGGTCCAGGACGGCTCTCATGACAGCCATCGCCGCAGCATGAGCCAGCCCACGGCGCCCAACGCGAGAAGAATCAGCGACCAGGTCTCCGGTTCGGGCGTAGTGGGCACGTATTCGCCGACAGCCGTATCTGCCACGCCTTCGGGCAGGGGCAGTGGCTGCTTAACCTGCTGCACCTCTCCGTCTTTTCTTCGGACGACTTCATCAACCGCCACAAAAGAGGTGAACGGCGTCAGCAGGGCATACCGCAAACCCAGATCGGTGATCGCCTCCCGGAACGAATCGGTGGGTTGCAGGGTGTAATCGTCCCCGAGTTGGGCGATCCGGTGGCGTGCCCACAGATTGCGCAGTGCGGGCAGCGACGCATCGGTCTTGAAGCGATCCACCGCCAGCGTCGATTCGTACGGACGATCAGCGGCCAGGCCGGTCATCCGGATCACGCCGGCGGCGTCGCCCCGCCACTTGCCGAACACGGTCACGGGCCGTTCCGCCAGGAGGTCGGGCACCCGAAGGGGCTCCATGTCATAGGCGTCGAATCCCGCGAATTCAAGCTCCACCCGGGTCAATACCGGCGACCGAACGTATTCGCCGAACCGGGCGCTGACGGCGGCGGCCTCTGACGGTCGGGTGACTGCGAATGGCTCGCCCAGGCCCGCCCGGGCCAAGCTTTCGATGAGCCAGCGGTTGATCTCGCTGCCGATGCCGAACGCAAACACATTGGCCTGATGCAGATTGTTTCGGATCAGGCGGAACGCATCGTTTTCGACGTTCACGTAGCCGTCGGTGATCACGACGATGCTGCGTGAGCAACCCTCGTAAGCGGGCAGCTCCAGCGCCCGCCGCAATGCGGGCACGAGCTCGGTGCCGCCGCCGCCGGCCTGATCGTCGATCAGTCTGGTGGCACTGGCCAGGTTTTCAGGATTGACGGCGACGGATCGCTCCGCCATGAGTCGGGAGCCACCGGCGAACAACAGGACGTTGAATCGATCCGATGAACGCAAACCACCCAACAAATGGCGCATCAGCGATTTGGCGGTGTCAAGCGGGAATCCGTGCATGGATCCCGATACGTCCAGCACAAAAAGGTACTCGCGCGGGGTGATGACCGCCGGAGTGATCCGACGGGGCGGCTGCAGCGTCAGGAGAAAGAAATTCTCCGCCGGTCCTCGGGCCAGCAGTAATCCGGACTGGATGGTGTCGCCGGCCAGCTGATATTGCAGGATGAACGACCGGTTACCGCCGGTCCGCTCGTGCGGGACCAGATCGATGGAGGCATGATCGGTCCCCAGGTAGTCGATGGTGACTTCGTGGCTGGCACACCGGATCTCTTGGATGGGCAAACCAGCGTCCACCTGCACCTTCATGGTGAACGCGTAGGATGACGGCTCTCCTGAACGCAAGTACGGGTTGGCGGTCCAGTGTTCGACTGGCGGAGCGTCGGATGACGGTTGGCCCACGTATCGCGGTCCGACCACGACCGGGTACACAAACTCGTAGATCCCTTCTGTGGGGACGAGCAGTTCCGTATAGGCCAAAACTACCCGAATTTCGTCCCCGGACATGATGTTGGCCACATTCATCTGGAAGACGTTGGGGCGGTGTTGCTCCAGCAGCGAGGCGCTCCGGCCGCTGCGTTTGGCCGCTTCGTACTCATGGCGGGCCTGTTGCTTCTCCCGGATTCGGGCGACAATCGTGCGCTCACCAACGGTCATGGTCATGGCGTACACCGCGGCGCGGGTGGAGGCGGGAAATATATATATCGCCTCCAGCGCCCGTGTCCCTTCGTTCCGGTAGGTCTGGGTGACGGTGACGTCGGCGATGATGCCGGCGATGTGCACGTCCACCGCCGTGGACTTCAGCGGTAGCCGGTCGGTGGACGGATCGTCGCTTTGGACGTAGAAAAACGGGGACAAACTCTGGCTCGCATCTCGATCATCCTGAGCCGAGCCGGAGCCAACCACCCAACTGACGAGGAGCAGGACCCCCAGCAGCGAGCGGATGTTCATGGCGACCTCCCAACGGATGGATTCGTTTCTGGTTCGAGCATCCCGCCGCGGCGTGAACGAAGTTTGAACTGGTCAGGTGATTGTGGTGAATTTTCGGTGAAGCAGCAGCACGGCAGGAGTGGCCGGGCGCAGTCCGACCGAAACCGCCGGACCGCCGGTCAACGGCTCTACCGAAGCAGATGCTTGGCTTGGATCATCCAGCGGGGGGCGCCAGCGGCAAACGGAGGGTCGCCAGCGTGCCACCATTCGGGTGGTTGGCCAGATCGATGCTTCCACCATGAAGCGTCACCGCCTCGCGCACCAGGGCCAAACCGAGGCCGGTGCTCTTGGCTCCCGTGTCTGGACGGGGCAGCGAGTAGAAGCGTTCGAACACACGATCCAGCGCATAGTCCGGAATGCCCGGGCCATTGTCGTGAACCGTGATCACAGCCATTCCGATCTCCGCAACCGCAGCAACCCGGATGCTGCCCCCGACCGGGGTGAAGTCGATGGCGTTCTGGATCAGGTTGACCAGTGCGCTGCGGAGCAAAAAGCGCTCGCCGGGCACGGCCAGGTCCGGAGCAAGCGACAGGTTCGTTGAGATTGCCTTGGCTTGGAGCTGGGGATCAACCGTTGCCGCGATGTCATCCACCAACTCATGCAGGCTGACGGATTCCACCTGCACCAGACCCTTGCGGCTCTCCAGCGCGGTCAGATCCAACAGGCGGTCCACCAACCGCTGAATCCGGGTGGCGGCATCGGCGATGGTGGCGGCGAAGCGGCGGCGGGCCTCTGGTGGCGGCTCCTCTTGCAGAAGTTCGGCGGCGCCCCGGATGGAAGACAAGGGCGCCTTGATCTCGTGGGTCAGTGTCTGAACGTACTGCTCCACGTACTGTTTACCCTCGAGAGTATCGCGCATCTGCTCGAAGGCCTGGCCCAGAGTGCGGATTTCACTGCTGCCCAGCGGGGGCAGACTGGCGCGCCGTCCGTCGCGGACAGACTGGGCATACCCGGCCAGGCGGTCAAGCGGGCGGGTGATCCACGTGGAGACGATGAAACTCAACACCGCGGCCGCCAGAAAAGAGACCACCGCCGCCAGGGCGATTTTGCGGGTGATCTCGGTGATGAACACCTTGACGCTGTTCACTGGCTTGGCCACGGTGAGCACACCGGCCAGCCGGCCGCCGGCGTTAACCGGTGCCGCCACGTAGAGCACGGTGGAATAGAAATCCTTAGCGTTTCCCCGCGTGGCCCGAGCACCGTACCGTCCGCGCAAAGTCAGGTAGACATCGTTCCAGCGGGAGTAGTCCTTGCCTTCGTCGGCCCCGCCGTGTGAGTCGTAGATCACGATGCCGCGCGCGTCGGTGACGTACACGCGGGTTGTCACCGCTTGCTTTTCGAGTTGATACAAGCGCGCGTCAAGCTTTCGCTGGAGCGCCCGATCCATGGCGGCGCGGAGATCCATGACGTCGGGGCGCTCTTCCCTGAGATGATCCTCCAGGCCGGCCGCCAGGATGTTGGCCGTATCCACCATGGCCTCTTCCGTGGATTTCAGCGGCTGTAGCCGGATGTCCTCTGTGATCCACAGGCTCAAGGCCAGAAAGCCGGCGATGATCGCAAGACAAAACCCGAGGAAGATCCGCAGGCGGATGCTCACCAGTCCTCCCGCAACGCATACCCCACCCCCCGGTGCGTCACAATGGGGTCGGGTTCGGGGCGAACCTCTCGGAGTTTGGCGCGCAGGGTCTTGATGTGGGTGTCGACCGTGCGGTCAAGGCTCATCTCCGGGCATTCCCAGACGAGTTCCATCAGTCGCTCACGGGAAAACACCCAGCCGGGATGCTCGATGAGTTTTTCCAGGATGCGATATTCGTACCGCGACAGCTCCAGTGCATGGCCGAAGTAGCTGATTGTTCGCCGCTGGGGGTCCACGGTGAACGGGAGCGGCTGCCGGGGCTCGGCCGGTGGCCCAACGGCCGGCCGCTGCCCCCGCCGGAGCACCGCCCGCACCCGCGCGGCCACCTCCCGCGGGCTGAACGGTTTGACCACGTAATCGTCGGCGCCCATCTCCAGGCCGGAGACGCGGTCGACCTCGCTGCCGCGCGCGGTGAGAAAGATGATCGGGATCGGATGGTGCCGGCGGATTTCCGCGAACAGCTCGAAACCGCTCAGGTCAGGCAGTCCGATGTCCACGATGGTCAAATCGATCGGATCGCGCTCCAGCGCCGCGAGGGCTTCAGCGCCCGTGCTCACCCAGCTGGTTCTGAACCCGTCAGTGTCCAGGGCGTAGAGCAAGATGTCGGCAATGGACTTCTCGTCCTCAACCAGCAGAATCCGGGGACGCTCGGACATGGGGCCTCCACGTGTCGCCGCCACCCGCCGGCTCGCGACGCGGATGCCGGCATCGATCATCGGTGCGCTGCGTTCATTGTAGATGAAGCGTGGGCCGAAGACAATCCGCCCGGGACGGGAGCGGTCAGAAATCCAGGCGATTGCTCAACAGGAGCTTGTCGATCTGGAACGTGGCGTCGATCTCCAGCTCGTTCTGAATCAGCGTGCGAGTGCTGAGGACATAGGCTACATTTTCCGAGGGCCGGTTTTCGTCCTCTTCCAGGTCGCTCAGGCTCTTGATCTTGATCTTGATGGTTTGAAAACGAAGGGTTTTGTCGTCGCGCGTGACGAGAGGCACCCCGTCGTCGGCAAAGCGAGGAAAAATGAACTTGGCCCCGGAGCCGTCCGGTGTCGGGGCGATATAATCCTTGATATACACTTTCTTGCCGGAGTTGGTGGCCAGGAAGGTGTTCGAGCGCAGCTCGGGCAGGCTGAGGTTGTGCAGCGCGCGCTCGACATCAAACACAGCCGAGACTCCCTTGGGTTTGGAATCGACAGTGAGCGACACGACGATCTCGTCGGGGTAGTCCCGAGTCGCTATATCCCGATAGCGTGCAAATCGGTCTTGATCGCCCCGGGCGATCAGCGCAACGTAGGCTTGGCGCACCGCCCGCGCCGAGAACAGGTGGGCCCGGATGATGACTATAAATTCACGTTCCGAATCACCCGTGCCCGCGATGTTTTGTTGAATGTTGCCGATGTACCCCCACTGGTACACATAGGTCCAGGGCGAGCGGGTAAGGATCTGGCGCGCTTCGCTCTCACGCCATTGGGTGTAGGGTTTCTGCAGCCAGAAATCCGCGGCCCAGGCTGCGCAAACCAAGGCAACGCCAAATCCGCAGGCGATCAACGTTCGTTTCACGAATCCCCCTGAATTCGAATGTGTTGTCCGCGCCGTCCCGCCGCTAGCCGCTGACACTTGGGTAAGATACTCATCCCCGGCGATGGTCTCATCGAGCCGAGTAACGGAAACGGTTTTTCCCGCTGGATGATCCGCTCACACCGGATCCTGGCCCGGCTGCCCGTCCGGCAAACGGGCTGGCGGTCGGGCCGGCGCGCCCGGATGCCGCCAATCGTTTCAGGAGACCACCTGGGGAGCGGCGGCGACGAACGGAGGGTTGATCTCCTCGAATTCGATGAGGCCGTCGCGCAGGTGGATGACGCGCTGGGCGTGCGCGGCCACGTCCCGCTCGTGAGTGACCAGGATGATGGTGTTGCCACGCTCATGCAGCCGATGGAACAGACTCAGAATCTCATCGCCGGTTTTGGAATCCAGGTTGCCCGTCGGCTCGTCGGCGAGCAAGATGGAGGGGGTATTGACCAGCGCCCGGGCGATCGCCACGCGCTGGCGCTGGCCGCCGGAAAGTTCGTTGGGCCGGTGGCTCATCCGGTCGGCCAGTTCCACGTTCTGCAGGGCGGATTCGGCCATCTCGCGCCGTTTTTTTGCCGGTATGCCGCTGTAGATGAGGGGCAGCTCGACGTTCTGCAAGGCCGTGGAGCGGGCCAGCAGGTTGAAGGTCTGGAAGACGAATCCGATTTCCTTGTTCCGGATCTGGGCCAGCTCGTTGTCGTCGAGCTGGCTGACCAGCTGTCCGTTGAGGAAGTAGTTGCCCTTGGACGGTGTGTCCAGACATCCGATGAGGTTCATCAGCGTGGATTTGCCGGATCCGGAGGGTCCCATGATCGCCACGAACTCGCTGCGCTTGACCTCAAAGTCCACCCCGCGGAGCGCCTGGATCTCCACCGTGCCCATGCTGTACGTTTTCCAGAGTTCCTCGGTCTTGATGGTGATGTGGTTGGCCTGGCTCATGAGCCCTGCTCCTCTTCGCGGGCCGGGCCGGTGCCCGGTCGCCGTTTCTGGACAAAGTCGCCATCCTTTAGGTTGCGCAGCGTCTTGAAACTGCCGACGACGATCTCGTCGCGATCCGTCAGGCCCTTGAGGACCTCGATCTTGGTTTCACCGGTGATGCCGGTCTCCACCAGGACGAAGACCACCCGATTCTCCTTGTCCACCTTGAACACACCCTGCTTCTCGACAAGCTTCGGCTTTTTGGCGTCATTCTCCTTTTTGGCATCCTTCTTCTGCCACGGGTGGACAACACCGCCGATGCCATCCAGCTCCACCTCGCGCATCACCACCGCCTGAAGGGGGATGGCCAGGATGTTTTCCTTGACCGCGGTGGTGATTTCCGCGGTGGCGGACAAGCCCGGTCGAAGCTGGACAGGCGGATTGTCCAACTGGACCACCACCTTGAAATCTTTGGCCTGGTCAGTCGTGGTGGTGGTTCCCGTGGTGATGGCGCTGTTGCCGATCTCGGTGACGTGGCCCTTGAGCGGACGATCGGGCAGCGCATCCACCTTCACGATCACCGGCTGGTTGAGCTTGACGTTGACGATATCGGTCTCGTCGACCTTGACCTCGGTTTCGATCACGGACAGATCCGCGATGGTCATCAGGGTGGCGGAGGGATTGAACATCATGCCCGGCACGGCGCGTTCGCCTTTCTCGACTTCCAGTTTGGTGATCACGCCGGTGAGCGGGGAGGTCAGAACGGTCTTGTTCAGCAGATCGCGGGCCCGATCCAGCATGGCCTGAAACTGGCCCACCCGGCTGGCCGCGGCCTGGTAGCTGGTCTCCATCTGCTCGATGTTGACCTTGGACACCTCGATCCGCGTCTCCAGTTCGCTGAGCCGGGCTTTGGCCGCTTCAACGCGGCTTTCCGCCAATCGGAAGCTGGATCGAGCCAGGTCGTATTCCTCGCGGGACACCAGGTTGTCCTCGTGGAGTTGCTGTTTGCGCTTGAAGAGAGAGGCTTCGTGCTCCAGATTGATCTGGGCCTGGTCCAGCTCAGCCCGGGCGCTCTGAAGGTTGGCTTCCGTGATGCGCAGGTTGAGCTTGGCCTCGTCGATCTGGTGCTTGGTGTTGCGGGCCTCTTCTTCCGTGGCGCGGTACTGAAATTCCGCCGAGCGGGCGTCGGCTTCGGTCTGGAACGGGTCGATCTTCAGGAGTACGTCGCCCTTGCGCACCGAATCGCCCTCCTTGACGTACAGCTCCTGAATGACACCGGTGATCTCCGACTGGAGGTCCACGTAGTTCTTCGGTTTGATTTCCCCGGAAGCGGTGACGATAGCGGTCAATTTGTCCGCAAGCTGCACCTGGTCGGCTTCGACAATGGGGCGGCCGTTGCTTTTGAACGCCAGCAGCAGGATGACGATGATAATGACGACGAGCGCGACCCCGCCCGCAATCCACCACATGGCGCGCTTTTTCTTCTTGTCCATGGATCCTCCGCCTGTTTTCGGTCTGAGACTAGTACGGCGGAACACCCGGAAAAGTTTCATGTTCGTCAGTTTGGTGAATCCGCACGTTCTGAAATCTGTTCGGACCGGTCGTCCGGTCCGGGTCGCAATTCTCTGGGAACTGTTTGGCCGGCTGGGAATTGATATCCCGGGATCAGGCGCCGGGGGCGTTGAAAAACGCGGTGATGGGTTTGCGACAGCGGATCACCCGCTGGATGGCTGATGGTATGATCCGCTTCAAACCCAGGGTTGACGGCATCCGAGTGTACTCCAGCACCAGACGGGCCGTGGTGGGTGAATCCTTGCGCAGGGCCACCACCCGGACCCGGTATCTTCCCAGGTCGTACGATTGACCTTCCTGGAGTTGCGCCCGGATCATGTTCCGGTTCGGAATGCTGATCGTGATCCGCTGTTCCGTCATCTCCTGAACCAAGTCGGGGGCTAGCGAAACGTATACCTTGGCCATCAGGAATTCTTTGGCGTCGATGTCCATCCGCTCCATTTCCCGCGCCCGAAGGATGTTTTTAATGTGGTCGACGTCCATGTTGGAACAGTAATACTTCAAGTCAGTCGCGGCGATGATCTCGTCGTCGGTTCCGCTGCGCTCCAGCCGCTCCAGGTGGCGACCCAGGTCCCGAACGTCCATGTCCAGCAACTGCCGATAGATGGGTGACAGCTTCTGGACGTTCCGGAGGCCGCGTGACGTGAAGTCGAAGATCCGGCGCTGGTAGCTGACACTGGCAACAGCGGCCGACGTGGCGATGACCGGCTGCAAGCCGTGCCGGGAGGCCCGCCGTGGGGTGGACAACAACATCTGCACCGGCTGATCGGCGCCGATCAGCACCGGTGCGCCGTCGGTCAGGTCAATGATCTCCTTATCGCCCGGAGCCGGGAAGCTGCGGATGGCGAGGATCACGAGAACGATCACCGCAACCAGAAGCAGGAAGAGCAAGGCGAACTCCACCTTCGGCGCGTCCTTGGCAGCGATCTCCTGGACAATCTGCTTGACTTCGGGCAGGCCGGCCTCAGGCTCGATCCGGTACACGAATCGCTTCAACAGGAAGCCGTTGTTTTTTAAGAACGCGGATGCTTTTTCCACCAACGGGTTGGCTCGGGCCAAGCCGTTGGCTTTGATGGAAAACTGTTCAATCAGGTGAGGATCGTACTGGTCACCAAGGAGAATGATGTAGGTTGGGACCCGTTCGCGCTCCAGTAACTGATATGTCTGCCCACGGGCGTAGGATTGGGCCTGAAGCTTGAGTTCAAACCGCTCGTCCGGGTAATCCTCGGGGAAGGCGTCCAGAAGGCCGTCTGTGATCAAGATAAACTTGACGTCGCATTCCGGCGAGTATTCCCGACGGATCTCGACTGCGGCTTTGAAACCGTAATAGAAATCGGTATGCCAGCCGTCGTTCACGTAGCGGTCCGGCACATCCACGTCGATTTCCGAACGACCGCCGAAGAGAATCAACCGGTTCTCGTAGCCCTGGAGCAGACTCATCAACTCGCGCAGAACCTGGGCGCGCTCCACATTCGCATCAATGCGGGGGACGGAACGTGAGTTGTCCACCAGGAAGATGTTGACGCCTCTGACGCCCTCGCACGAACGGTTGGGCGGGGCGGAGAAAACCGACCGGCAGGCACCGCACAGCAAGGCCGGCAGCAGGAAGAGAAACAAGTGCCGGCTTCGGACAGATCGCAGCGTGCGTCCGAATGTCTTCATCCTGTAAGTATGAATAACAAATCCTGTTTGAAAACGCAACTGCTATCGCCGGCGGGAGCCCGCTGGCGGTGCGCCGACGCAAACTAGCCTCTCCGAGGCTTGACCGAGCGCTCCCGCCGCGGGGCGTTGATAGTGGCGATGCGCATCGTGTTGGTGGCGCCTACAGACCGCGCCTGCCCGGACAGGATGACGAAATGGGCTGGCTGGTCCGACTGGAAATGACGCTTTGCCCAGCTCTCCGCCTGCTCCATCAGATGATCGCTGGAACGCGATGTCGGGATCCGGACGGGATGCACCCCATAGTACAAGGACATGCGTCGCCAGGCGGCGGGATCCGGTGTCATGGCGGCGATCGGGCAGTCGGGCCTGAAGCGGGACAGCACACGGGCGGTTCGCCCCGAGAGCGTGTGCACGGTGATGGCTGCGGCGCGGACTTCGCGACTGGCATGGTAGGCGGCGCGGGCGATGGCGGTCAGGGGATCATCGCCGGAATCGAGCGGATCCGGGTCAGTCAGCAGATTGGGCATCTGGCGCAGGTAACGCTCCGTTTCGGCCGCAATGGTGGCCATGGTGCGTACGGTCTCCATGGGGTAACGTCCCAGAGATGTTTCGCCGGACAGCATGACCGCGTCGGTGCCATCGAGAATGGCGTTGGTGACATCGGTCGCTTCCGCCCGGGTCGGCCGGGGTTGGTCGGTCATGCTCTCCAGCATCTGGGTGGCAACGATGACCGGGATGCCTGCCCGGCGGCAACGACCGATGATCTGTTTCTGGAGGATGCCGATCCGTTCAATGTCCACCTCAACACCCAGATCGCCGCGGGCGACCATGACCGCATCGGTGGCGGCCAGGATGTCATCGAGATTGTCGAGCGCTTGCGGTTTCTCAATTTTGGCGACGATGGCCGCATTGGTGCCGGCGGCGTCAATGAGCCGACGCAACAACTTCACATCCGTCCCCTGCCGGACAAAGCTGAGCGCCAGAAAATCAGCCCCGGCGGCCAAGGCAGCGACGGCATCGGCGCGGTCTTTGACAGTCATCGCCGGCAGGCGGGTGGAGGTTCCGGGGAAGTTGACCCCTTGGCGTTCGCGCAGCCCACCCCCCTTTTCGACGGTGCAGTGCAGCGTGTCGTCCATGATCCGGACGACGCGCAGGCCGATCTTGCCGTCGTCCATCAGAATCCGTGCGCCGGGCTGGAACTCATCGGGAGTGAAGGCGTACGAGATGGATATCCCGCGGGCAGTGCCGGCGACCGCCCGGCGGGTCAGGAAAAAGTCCTGGCCGGTGGTGATGGTCACGGGCTGGTGGCCGGCCAGCTCGCCGGTCCGGATCTTCGGCCCTTGCAGGTCGGCGAGGATCCCGATGGGCCGGCCCAGTTCGTGTTCCAGACGCCGCAGTGTCCGGACCAGGCGCGCGAACTCGTCGGGCTTGCCATGGGAGAAATTATAGCGGACGACGTCGACGCCGAGCCTGAGCACCGATCGCAGCACATCTGGAGTCTTCAGCGAGGGCCCGTAGGTGGCCACAATCTTGGTTTGCTGCATCTGGGCAGGTGGTTTCATGGCGATCACCTGTTGGCGGATAGGATGATAGCATTCTATAATAACTTTGCACCGGGTTCCACTCAGCCATTCGTTCGGAAGGGGCAACCATGAAGGACGTCTTTTTAATTAGGTCGCGGTTGACTGGCAAGCGCAGTTTGCTGGATCGGCTGGAAAAATTGCTGGAGGCGGCGGGGCTCGAGTTCGTCCGGCCGCGTGACCTGGTGGGGATCAAGCTGAGTTTCGGTGAGCGCGGCAACACCGCGTTTCTGCGCCCGCTGTTTGTCCGCCGGGTGGTGGACACGCTCAAGGCTCGGGGAGCCAAACCCTTTCTCACGGATTCCAACACTCTGTACCACGGACACCGAACCAACTCGGTGGACCATCTCGTCCTGGCCGAGGAGCACGGTTTCGGACTGACACAGGTGGGCGCACCCGTCATCATGGCGGACGGCCTGAGGTCGGAAAGTTATCTCGAGACCGAGGTGAACCTGAAGCATTTTCGTCGGGTGAAAGTGGGCAGCGTCGTGGGTGAGATGGACGCTCTGGTGAGCCTCGCCCACTTCAAGGGGCATCTGGCCTGCGCGTTCGGCGGCACCCTGAAGAACATCGGAATGGGGCTGGGATCGCGCTCCATGAAACAACTGATGCATAGCGGCTCTGTCCACCCTGAGTTTTCGGACCGGACCGCCTGCACCGGCTGCGCCCGCTGTGCCACGGTCTGCCAGTACGGAGCGATCCATATCGAGAGCGCCAAAGCCCACTTCACGTACGAGCGGTGCGTCGGGTGTGCGGAATGCATCCCGGCCTGCCCCGAGGAAGCCTTGAAGATCCTTTGGGCCGAGAAACCGGAGGTCCTGGGGGAGAAAATCGCAGAAACTACCTACGGCGTGTTGCACCGGCTCAAGGAGCGGTATCTGTTCGTCAATTTCCTCCTCGATATCACGCCGGACTGTGACTGCTTTCCCTACAACGACGATCCCATCGTTCCAGACATCGGCATCCTGGCCGCCCGGGATCCTGTCGCGATCGATCAGGCGTCGGTGGACCTGCTCAACGCCGAAGAATCGATCGCGGCCAGTCAGATCGGTCGCCGCGCTGCCCGGGAGGACAAACTGGCCGCGCTGTGTCCTGAAGTCAACTGGCAACGCCAGTTGGAATATGCTGAAGAGATCGGCCTCGGCAGCCGCCGGTATCGGCTGGTCGAGATGTGAATGGATGTGGCGGTGGTGCGATCCGCCGCCAAAAGGAGAGCAGAGTTTATGAACAGCAAGCGCGAAGCCGACAAGCACATGCAGCAGTTCTACCGTTACGTCGAGGACCACAGCATGGATTATGTCCAGGAGCTGCAATCGCTGCTGCGGGAACCGTCAATCATCACCAACACGATCGGGATGACCTCGACGGCGTCTTTGATTGAACAGTTCATGCTCCGGATGGGATGTCAGGTCCGGCAGATCACCTGCGGGGACAGCAAGCCCTATCTGTACGGCGAGGTCGGGTCCGGACCGCCCACCATCCTGTTTTACAATCACTATGACGTGCAGCCCGTGGAGCCGCTGAACGAATGGGACTTCGGCCCTTTCTCCGCCGAGGTGCATGACGGCTATATCTACGCCCGCGGCGCCGCTGACAACAAGGGCAGCCTGTCCGCGGCGCTGGCCGCCGTGGAAACCTACCGTAAAGTGATTGGCGATCTGCCATTCCGGGTCAAGTTCCTCTTTGAAGGCGAAGAGGAATTGGGCAGCTTCAACATGGAACGGCTGGCCCAGACCGAGAAGGAGCTGTTCCAGGCCGATCTGTGCTTCTGGGGGTCGGGCGTGCTGGACAACAGCGGCCATCCCTACATCAGTTTCGGGTTGAAAGGAATGGCCTACGTCGAGCTGCGCTGTTCCACGCTGCGGAGCGATATCCATTCCGCGATGGCGGCGATCGTCGACAGCCCGGTTTGGCGGCTGCTCTACGCCCTGACTTCACTGCGCGATGCCCGCGGCAACATCACCATCGACGGCCTGGACGCCCACGTTCGGCCTGTTTCGGCCGAGGACCGGGACCGACTGGTGCCGTCGGATTTCGACCCGGATTATTACCGCGAACTCTTTGGCATCAGGGAGTTCCTCCACTCAAACGACCCGCGTGAACTCATGGAGAGGCTGTTTTTTCACCCGTCGCTCAACATCTGCGGCATCCGTGCGGGGTACACGAAGGGCGGCACCAAGACGATCATGCCACGGGAGGCCTGGGCGAATGTGGACCTGCGTCTGGTGCCGGATCTGACACCCGAGCTGGTGGTGAAACTGTTGCGGGCCCATCTGGACGCCCATGGCTTTGGCGACGTGGAGCTGCTGCTCAAATGTGCGATTCCCGGTTACCGACACCAGCCGTCAGCGGAGCACCTGGCCAGGATTCGCCAGGCCAGTCTCGAAGCGTTCCATGCCGAACCGTCATTCTTGCCGATGATGGCAGCCAGCGGGCCGATGTACCACGTGTGCGCACCGCATCGGTTGCCGGTGCTCTCGTTCGGCGTGGCCCATCAAGGTTCGCACATCCACGCCCCGAACGAGAACATCCGGGTGCACGACTTCATCCTGGGGATCAAATTCATCGGACGCGTGATCGATTTGTTCGGGTGCTCCAACCGACCGGGTGTTTAAGCGAGCACGATCTCGGGCCGAAGCACTCTCCGGCCTTCGTCCAGGGTGCGCACCCGGCCCACGGCAATCAACGCGCCCGCCGCATCCATCAGGCGAAACTGGGTGCCGTCCGGATGCGGATCGCTTTCGGGCAGGGGAAATTCAACACCATTCCGGACGCGGGCGGCGGTCTCCGGCGGGCACGGCCACGGGGGCAGGTGTTTCACCAGGCTGTCCGGGGGGAGCACCCGGGCGGCGATTTGGTCGGGTGCGGCGAGGAGGTCCTCCAGGGCGGCGGCGTGCTCCAGCAGAAACGGACCCAACCGCCGGCGGCACAACGCATGGAGATGGGCGCCGCATCCCGCCTTTTCTCCGAGCTCATGTGCGATGGACCTGACGTATGTCCCCCCGGAGCAGGCCAGCCGGAATTGCAGGTCGGGCGGATCCCAGGCGAAGACGTCGAAAGCATCCACGCGCACCGGTCGCTCCGGGCGGGGCGCAGACAAGCCGCGCCGGGCGTATTGATAGAGCGGACGACCACGCCATTTGATCGCCGAATAGGCTGGGGGGGACTGGATGATGTTCCCGACAAAACCTCCAACCCATTCGTCTATGTCGGTTCGCGTAAAATTAACCGGGCGAGGGTCCGCCAGTGGTTCGCCCTCACGGTCGTGGGTGTCGGTGGCCCAGCCGAAGCGGATGATCCCGCCATACTCCTTGTCGGCGTGCAGCAGGAATTGGGCGAGCCGGGTGGCCCGATGCAGCAGCACGGGCAAGACTCCGGTGGCCATCGGGTCCAGGGTTCCGCCGTGGCCGACCTTGGTGTCGGGCAGACACCGGCGTAGCCGGGCGACGACGTCATGCGAGGTCAGCCCAGCCGGTTTGTCGATGATCAGTACTCCGCTGCTCTGTGTTTGGGTCATAAAATTCCCACAAAACTGTTGTCTTTTAAAATTATATTGACTATGATAGGCACGGTTCGACATAATCTGCATCAAATAAGCAAGTCCCAAATAATTATTGAATAAAGGTATTATCCACTTCAATGCTTTTGGAGGTTCGATCATGAAGAGAAACACTATGCTGATCCTGGTGGTGCTGTCCATCCTGGCCCTGGTTCTGTTCTCCGGCTGCGCAACCAAGAAGTTCGTCCGGGAAGAGGTCCAGACGTCAGAAACACGCGTCAACCAGAAAATGGATCAGGAAGTGTCCAAGCTCAACGGCCAGATCAATGAGCTCTCCAGCCTGAACAAGCAGCTGAGCTCCCGCATCGAGCAGGTGTCCGACAAAGCGGCCACGGCCGACGCCAAGGCTGAAGAAGCGAAGCGGATCGGCACTGATGCCAAGGGGCTCGCCACCCAAGCCAACACGGGTGTCACCGAGCTGCGTGCCCGTTTTGATGCCCGCAATAACTATGCGGTTGTCGACACCAAGAACGTCCACTTTGACTTCAACAAGTCCGCCCTGACGGATGAAGCCAAGGCGACGCTGGATGAGGCGGCCCGCCTGTTCGCCGGTAACAAGAACATGGTGCTAACTCTCGAGGGTTACACCGACGGTATCGGGTCAGAAGAATACAACTACGGCCTCAGCGAGAAGCGCGTTCAGAGTGTCGTCCGCTACATGGTGGGCGAAAAGAGCGTGGATCTGAACCGGATCTTCGTCGTCGGGCTCGGCAAGACCAACCCGGTAGCCGACAACAAGACCGCCGAGGGGCGCAAACAGAACCGGCGCGTGACCATCAAGTTGCTCGAAGCCCGCTAACTGTTTTTTTCCGAGAATGTTAACAAGGCCGGGCATCGCCCGGCCTTGTTTATTTACACCGGGTTACTCTTGAATCAGATTGCATTGAGGACGGATTAAATTATTTTGTCAGATTTCTTGTAAGTGCTACACTTTTATCACATTTTGTATTGACAAAAACAATCGTTATTTGTTAACGTGCTATTACTAGTGATCAAATGAATACAATGAATTAGCTTACTGCCTACGAGGTGGTCATGAGCAAGATAGCTAAAATTGTCCTTCTTCTGTCTCTTTTGACTGCCGTGGCGGTCAGTCAGACCGTTCAGGCACCCGCGACCAACGTTCCGGCCCAGGGCGCACCGCTCAAGAACCTGAGCAAGCAGCAGGATGGTCATTGGTCGCCGTACACTGCGCCGGAGTTCGGCCAGGAGGCGAGGGTGCACGTGGTCCAGCGGGGTGATACGTTGTGGGATCTGGCTCGCCAATACCTGAACAATCCTTACCTCTGGCCCCAGATCTGGGAGTTGAATACGTATATCACCAATCCGCACTGGATCTATCCGGGTGACCCGCTGCTGATCGAGCAGCCTAAACTGGTGGATCGACCCGAGGTTCCCGCTGAACCCGAAGTGGTGACCGAAGAGCCGGTTGAAAGCATGGGTGCTCTTAAGCGGCAGTTGCCACCTACGAAATTCGAGCGCAAGCCGCTGGATCTCGTGGTGAAAGACATCGATACATATTATGCCACCGATTACGAACTGTACGGCACGGGACGCATCAACCAGACACCGATGGTCTTTGACACGTTCATTGTCGGAGCCGAAGACGAAAACATCCAGCGCTACTTCGATGAGGGTGAGATCGTTTACATCAACAAGGGGATGCGTCAGAATGTGTCCCCGGGCCAACGCTTCAGCATCCTGCGTTCCGCCGGTGAGATCCACAATCCGGTCACCAATGCCTTTGTGGGTTACTACTATCTGGAGTTGGGCACGCTGAAGGTGCTCATCGCCCATGACGACAAGGCCATTGCGCAGGTCGACCTCGCCACACGGGCCGTGCACATCGGGGATGCTCTGGTGCCATTCCAGGAGACCGACAAGCTCGTGCGGGACAAGGCCCGCAAACCGCAGCGCTTCATTGAAGACAACGGAAAATCTACCGGCAACATCGTCTACATCGAGGACAGCCTGAGTATCGCCGGCTCCGGCAACGTCGTGTACCTGAACCTGGGCCGCAACCAGAATGTGGCGCCCGGACAGATCTGCACGGTGTACCGTGTCGAGGGAAAATATAAGCAAACGGATGAGTTCTACCCATCGAACCGGTACGACAGCTACAAGGAAAAAGTGGAACCCGGCTTCAAAGCAGCCAGCCACGCGGCTACGGTCAAGCGGGAAATCCCCCGCATCATCCTGGGCGAGGTGGTCATCATCCAGGTCTTCGAAAACACCGCCAAGGCCAAGGTGATCAACGCCCGCCAAAGCCTGGATCTGGGCAATTACATCCAGCTCCAGTAAGACAGCCTGATTCAGAACGTGCTAATCCGGCGGCCGGGTTAGCACTTTTTTTTTGCCTGTACCGATGGTGGCCGTCAATCTGGCTCGAGGATACCTGTTGTGGACGGAAAAACGGCTCCTGAACGCTTCCTGGTGCTGAAAAACGCCCGGATCGTCACCATGAATCGGGATCTGGAGATCATCGATGGCGACGTAGCGGTCGATGGGAATCGGATACGTGCCATCGGCCGGTTCGACAGCTCCCTGACCAATACGATCGATCTTGACGGCCGGCTGCTTTGCCCCGGATTCATCCAGACTCACGTCCATCTGGCGCAGACGCTGTTCCGCGGGATGGCCGACGACCTGGAACTGTTGGACTGGCTTCGCCGCAGGATCTGGCCACTCGAGGCGGCACACACGCCGGAGTCACTCTATCTCAGCGCCATGCTGGGAGGGATGGAGTTGATCGCATCCGGGACGACCACCGCATTGACCATGGAAACGGTCAACCACACGGATGCGGTCTTCCGGGCCGTCGAAAAGTTGGGTTTTCGCGCCGTTGTGTGCAAGTGCATGATGGACGAAGGCGACCAGGTGCCGGCCCCGTTGCGCGAGAAGACCGCCCAATCGATTCGGGAAGGTCAGAGACTGCATCAGGAATGGAACGGCCGGGGAAACGGTCGTATTCGCGCCGGCTTGGCGCCGCGGTTCGCCCTCGCCTGTTCGGACCGGTTATTCCGGGAACTGCGAGAGTTTGCCGTCGCCGACCGGGTGCCCGTCCATTCCCATGCCGCGGAGAACCTAAAGGAAGTGCAGGCGGTTTGGGAAAAAACCGGCCGCAAAAATGTCACGTACTTCCGGGATTTGGAACTGCCGGGGGAGCTGCTTTACCTGGCCCACTGCGTCTGGGTGGATGACGAAGAGATGACCATCCTGCGGGACGAAGGAATGCATGTGCTGCACTGTCCCTCGTCCAATTTGAAGTTGGGCTCCGGCGTGGCCATGGTGCCGGAAATGCGGGCGGCCGGCATCTCGGTCTCGCTCGGAGCGGACGGGGCGCCGTGCAACAACAACCTGGACATGTTCACCGAGATGCGCACCGCGGCGCTCATCCAGAAGGTCCGGCGGGGGCCGTTGGCCCTGCCGGCGCAGGAAGTCCTGCGGATGGCCACCATCGACGGCGCCCGCGCCTTGGGGCTGGAGTCAGAGATCGGCAGCATTGAGCCGGGTAAAAAGGCCGATCTGGTGGTGCTGGAGCGGGACCCGCTCCACAGTTTCCCATCGCCCGATCCGGTGGCGGCCATCGTCTATGCGTACCGTGCGTCGGACGTGTATGCGGTTCTGGTCGACGGGGAGATTCTGTATCGCAACGGCCAGTTCACCCGGGTCCAACGGGAGACGATCCAGGAAGACATCCGCCTGGAATTGCCGCGGCACCTCGCCCGCGCCGAAAAATATGGCTTCTGATCCGCCCAGGATCGAGGAATTGAATCCGGCCGACGGCGTGCGACAACCCAAAATCGCGCTGTTCCGCCCCCTGGCTTGGGGACTCGGATTGTTGCTGATCCTGGCGGTAATGGGCGGACTGGTCGCCCCGCCTTTTTCGACATCGCCGCGTCACAAACCGGCGAAGCCAATCGGTACGGACGACTCGATCGAGCCGGCGCCGACACAGCGCCCGACCACAGGGAACCGACCGGACGTCGCCCGATTCACCCCGGCATTGGCTCTGCCGGGACAGTTGCAGCGGGAATGGTCGGCGGAAGGACCGTACCATTTCACCCGTGGTTCCCCTGGACTGCCCCTGATCAGCCTGACGTTCGATGGCGATTCGACCGACTGCGATCTGCCGGCGATCCTCCTGGTGCTGGCTCGACGCGGCATCACGGCCACGTTCTTCTTGACGGGCGAGTTCCTCGAACGGTTTCCCGAATCCGTGCGGGCCGCCGTGGCCGGCGGCCATGAAATCGGCAGCCACCTCTACCGCCACGTGCACTTGACCACCTGGGAAGAGAACCGGCACCACGACACCCGGCCGGAACTCACTCGGGAATATCTGCACGATTTGCTCGAAAAAAACGAAGTCGTGTTCCGGAGCGTGACCGGCCAGTCGATGACCAAATTGTGGCGGGCGCCGTTCGGCGAGACCAATCCGACGATCAATGCGTGGGCGGCAGAACGCGGGTACCGGCAGGTAACGTGGACACGAAATGAATCTCGCGACAAGTCGATGGATTCTCTGGACTGGGTGTCCGATCGGGCCGAACCCCGCTACCTTACGGCCCCGCAGATCCTGGAGCGCCTGCTTGCGTTCGACGGTGGATTACGGGGTGGCGCCAACGGTGCGATCATCCTCATGCACACGGGGAGCCAGCGGCGGGAGGAGCGCGGCTGGACGATCCTGGACGACCTGATCGTCGGCATGATCCGGCGGGGCTATCGGTTCGAGCCGGTATCGCGGCTCATCCAGGTGGGCCTGGCGGACGCTCGCGTTCATGCGAGGGACGACCGACCGACGGCCTCGCCCTAAACACCGAATCACTGCGCGGGCTGTGGTAAGATGGCGGCGATCATCCAGGGGAGGTGTGTACATGGCTGCAGCCAATGTCCGCGGTTCGGTCACTCGTACTCTGCGTCGCTCGTTTTTCTCCGGCTTGCTGGTGGTGGTGCCTGTGGTGATCACGGTGTACATCCTGATCATTCTGTTTCGCTTCACCGACAGCCTGCTGGCGCCGCTGATCGGCCGGACCACCCCTACCTACATCCCCGGTCTGGGCATCGCCGCAACCATCCTGCTGATTTTCATTGTGGGGCTGATCACCCAGAACATTGTGGCCCAGCGGCTGCTCGGGCTGGCGGACCGGCTGCTGGCTCAGATCCCGCTGGCGGGATCCATCTACGGTGCGATCAAGCAGATCCTGAACGCGTTCGCGCCGGGTCAGGCGGAGGAGCCGAAGGCCGTGGTGATGGTGCCGTATCCATCCCCGGGCCTATGGGCGTTCGGGTTTCTGAATGGCACCGTCACGCTGCAGGAGGGGCAGCGGATGGGCCTGGTGCTGCTCTTGAACTCGATCAATCCGACCACGGGTCTGCTGACCATGCTGCCGGTGGAACAGATCGTGCGGGTCCCCCTCACCGTCGAGGAGGCCATGAAAATGATCATTTCAGGTGGAATCGTCAATCCGCGGCAGCTCGGCGGCGAGCCGCTGATGGCAAGACTGTGACTGCTCCGCAGCGGACGAGCCTCAATCCGTCTTGATGTCGAGGATCGCCAGGAAGGCGTCCTGAGGGATGTCCACCCGGCCCACCCGCTTCATCCGCCGCTTGCCTTCTTTCTGTTTCTCGAGCAGCTTGCGTTTGCGGGTGATGTCGCCACCGTAGCACTTGGCCAGGACGTTCTTGCGCATCGCCTTGACGGTGGTCCGGGCGATGACCTTGTTGCCCACCGCCGCCTGGACCGCCACCTCGAACAACTGGCGGGGAATGACTTCGCGCATCCGGGCGGTGAGCGCCTGGCCGCGCCGGAAAGCCAGGCTGCGGTGGACGATGCTGGAGAGGGCGTCCACCGGCTCGCCGTTGACCAGGATGTCCAGTTTGACCAAGTCGGACTCGGCATAACCGGCGAAGTGATAGTCCATGGAGGCATACCCGCGACTGACTGATTTGAGCCGGTCGTAAAAATCGATGACGATCTCGTTGAGCGGCAAGTCGTAAGTGAGCATGACCCGCTTCTCACCCACGTACTCGAAACCGCGCTGCGTGCCTCGTTTTTCCTCAAGCAGACTGAGGATGCCGCCGAGGTACTCGTCGGCGGTCATGACGATGGTGGTGTAGATCGGCTCCTCGATCCGGTCGATGTCGCCAGTGGGCGGCATATGGGCGGGATTTTCGACGAACAGCTCCTCGCCCGTCCTGCGGATGATGCGGTAACGCACGCTGGGCGCGGTGGTGATCAGGTCGAGCTCGAACTCCCGCTCCAACCGGCTCTGGACGATGTCCATGTGCAGCAGGCCGAGAAAGCCGCAGCGGAAGCCGAAACCCAGTGCGGTGGATGTTTCGGGATCGAAGCGGAAGGCGCTGTCGTTGAGCTGGAGTTTTCTGAGGGCGTCCTTCAGGTCGGCATACTGCTCGCTCTGCACCGGGTACAAGCCGCAGAACACCACCGGTTTGATCTCCTGAAAGCCGGCCAGGGGTTCCGCCGCGGGGCGGTCGGCTTCGGTGATCGTGTCGCCCACCTGGGCATCGTCGACGTTTTTGATCCCAGCCATGATGAAACCCACCTCGCCTGTCTCCAGGCGACCGGTCATCTGGAACTTGGGCGTGATCACGCCGACCTCTTCGACGGTATAGTCCTTGGCCGTGCTGATGAGGCGGATGCGCATCCCCTTGCTGATCCGGCCGTCGACCACGCGCAGCAGGATCACCACGCCGCGATAAACATCGTACCAGGAGTCGAACACCAGGGCTTTGAGCGGGCCGTCGGGATCCCCCTGGGGCGGAGGAATGCGGGCGACGATCGCCTCCAGGATTTCCCGGACGCCGCGGCCTTCCTTGGCGCTGGCCAGTAGGACTTCGCTGCGCTTCAGGCCGACCACCTGCTCCACCTGCAGAGAAACACGCTCGGCGTCGGCTCCGGGAAGGTCGGTTTTGTTGAGAATCGGAATCAGCTCCAGATCGTTTTCCACGGCCAGGTAGGTGTTGGCCAGCGTCTGGGCTTCGACGCCTTGTGAGGCGTCCACGACGAGCAGCGCGCCTTCGCAGGCGGCCAGGCTGCGCGACACCTCGTAGGTGAAATCCACGTGACCGGGCGTGTCGATGAGGTTGAACTGGTAATCGCGGCCGTCCTGCGCGCGATAATTCAGCCGGACGGCGTGGGCCTTGATGGTGATCCCGCGTTCCCGTTCGAGGTCCATGTCATCCAGCACCTGGTCGGCCATCTCTCGGGCGGTGAGGGCGCCGGTGAGCTCGAGGATGCGATCCGCCAGCGTGGATTTGCCGTGGTCGATGTGGGCGATTATGGAAAAATTGCGGATGTGGGTGAGCGGTTGTTTCATATCTGTCGCTTGTCCGGGTGAATCGGCCCCTGACGGCGGCCGGTAGGCGAAGAGCGGGGTATGATAACAAAAGACCGGTGGGATGACAACATCTGTCTCAGGCGTCAGGATCGCCGATCCACCCGTGCCAGTCATCGCCGAGGCGGCCGTTGCGCGTGTAACGCCGCATGGCTTGGGCGCACGGGCAATCGCGGGGCGCCCCGGCCAGCAGTTCCATGGCGCGGCGGAACAGGCGGGGAAAGTGCTGGACCGTCCGATCGACCGCGTCACGCTCGGTCTCGCTCAGCATCCCCCCGAACAGCATGTCACCGCGATAGGCCCGTTCCACTACGCCCTCGGCGTAATTGGTGACGTAGCAGAGCGGGGCGTAGCAGATCTCCAGCTCGCGAGCCAGGAACGCCTCGGGGGCCAGCGTCATGCCCACCAGGTCCCCACCGTCCCGGCGGAATTTCCGGATCTCCGCCGCAGTCTCCAGGCGGGGGCCCTCCGTGCACACGTACACCGCGTCCATTGCGATGTCCAGCCCGGCGGCCGACCCGGCAGCCAGAAAGGCCGAGCGGATGCCGGGGCAGAAGCAGGGCGAGGAGCGGATGAACCCCCAACCGCGACCAGCAAAAAACGAGGCGGGGCGCCGGCGGGTTTCGTCGATGATATCGGAGGGCAGGACCATCTGACCGGGATGGTGCCGGTCGGCGTGGAGCGTGCCAGGCCCCGACCAAGCCAAAATGCGGGCCGCCCCCAGCTCTTTCAGCGCATAGATGTTGGCGCGGTAGTTGACGAACGGGGCACTGATGGCGTAATTCTCCTGGCCGTGACGGGATAAAAACCAGGCGGTCAATTCTTCCGTCACGGCGATCCGCTGGATCGTGGAGACTTCACCGAACGGCGTCGGCACAGCGACTGTTTCGAGGATACGCCAGGCTCCGGCCTGGAGCAGGCGGTAGGCGTCGCTTCCCCCTATCACGGCCAGGACATCGGACATCGGTAGCTCCTATACCCTGTGTACTTTCGGGTAAAACGAAATTATAATATACCCATTCCGTGTGTTCTACGGCCTTTGATTCATACGACGGAGCTCAACCTGCAATTCTGACAACAGAGGAGATATTTGTATGTCCGGACATTCCAAGTGGCATTCCATCAAACACAAGAAAGCCGCAGTGGATGCCAAGCGGGGCAAGGTATTCACCAAGTTGATCAAAGAAATCACCGTGGCCGCCCGGGTCGGCGGCGGAGATCCCGACGGCAACGCGCGGCTCCGCAAAGCCATCCTGGACGCCAAGGCGGCCAACATGCCCGCCGACAACATCAAGCGGGCCGTCATGAAGGGCACCGGCGAACTGCCCGGGACGAACTACGAGGAGATCACCTACGAGGGCTACGGTCCGGGCGGCGCGGCGGTCATGCTTCAGGTCATGACCGACAACCGCAACCGGACCGTTTCCGAGATCCGCCACCTGTTCACGAAATACAACGGCAACCTCGGCGCCAGCGGTTGCGTGGCCTACCTGTTTGACCGCAAAGGCTATTTCCTGGTGAAAGGAGGCCAGAAAAGCGAGGACGAGCTGATGGAGATCAGCCTCGACGCGGGCGCCGAAAACATCGAGGAGTATGATGGCAATGTCGAAATCACGTCCGCTCCGGAAGCCTTCGACACGCTGAAGGAGAAGCTGGAGGGCGCGGGGCTTGAAATGCTGGAGAACGAGATTTCCATGATCCCCCAGAACACGGTCAAGCTGACGGGCAAGGAAGCCCAGCAGATGCTGAAACTGATGGAATCTCTGGAAGACCACGACGACGTGCAGAACGTCTACGCCAACTTTGATATCGACGAATCGGAAATGCAGGAATAACCTGCGATTGGTTCGTCGGCCGGTTTTCGCATCAGGCGCCCCCTCCGGGCGCCTGTTTGTTTCAGCGCCGACCGCCGGAAGACGACTGCTATGCCGGGATGACCGCGGAAACAAAACATTTGATCAACCGGCGACTCCGGCGCGGGTCGGGGGATTCGTGATTCGGCCTTGGCCGCCGGGACGCTTTGTGGTGAAATAGGAGCATCCCCCCGGGGCGGGACGATATTATGCGTGTGATCGGGATCGATCCGGGCAGCGAGGCGACGGGTTACGGCGTGATCGAACACCGGAACAACCGGCTGGCGGCGCTGGCCTGGGGTGTGGTCCGTCCCCGCGGTGCGGCGACGTTCTCCGCCGGACTCCGGCAGATTCACGAGGGTCTCCGTCAGGTGCTCGAGGCATATCCTCCGGATTTCGCCGCGGTTGAGGATGTGTTCTTTGCGGCGAACGCCCGCTCCGCCCTCAAGCTGGGGCAGGCCCGGGGGGCCATTCTGCTGGGACTGGAGCTGGCGAACGTCCCGGTGGTGTCTTACACTCCGTTGGCCGTCAAGAAAGCACTGGTTGGATACGGCCGCGCCGAGAAAGAGCAGGTGCGGGAAATGGTCCGCCTCTTGCTTGGCCTGCGCGGGCAGGAGCTCCCCCTGGACGCTTCGGACGCGTTGGCCGTGGCGCTGTGCCACGCGCACACCTACCCCACCCAGGTGCGGATGCGCGACGATCCGCCCCGTGCGGGGCGCTGAGATATCGAGTCCGGCCGCCGCCGCCGGCTAGCTCAAGCGGCCGCGGCCCCATCAGACAGGCCGGCTTTCAATCATCGGATCGGGAGGAACGGGCATGAAAATCAAAAAGGGCTGGATCATCACCCTGGTTGTCCTGATGATGCTGATCGGGGTTGGGTTGATGGTGTACTTCGCGGTCCAGGCGATGGTTCAGGCCGAGCCGTCGGTCAAGGACCGGACCGTGCTGGTGGTGGAACTGACCGGAGAGCTGCCGGAAAATTCGCCGTCGGATTTCACGCTCAGCCTGTTCGAGCCGCCCGCCCTCACCTTTCAGCAGGTGCTGAGCAGCATCGACAAGGCAACGAGCGACAAGCGGATCACCGGCGTCTGGCTCCGAATCGAGAGTCCCAACCTGGGCTGGTCCAAGGTGGAGGAATTGCAGAACAAGCTGACCGCGTTCAAAAAGAGCGGCAAGTTTATCTATGCCACCACAGTGGTCTGCAACGAGCGGGATTACGCCTGCGCCCTGCCCGCCGACAAGATCTACATGCCGCCGGAAGGCTTCTTCGAGCTGAACGGTTTCGTTGCCCAGGCCATGTTCCTGAAGGACACGCTCAACAAATTCGGCATCGATCCGGAAGTCGAGAACATCGGCAAATACAAGAGCGCCGGCGACATGCTCAAACGGAATTCGGCCAGCGACGCCCAACGCGAAGTGATGAACAACATGCTGGACAAAACCGTCGCGTCGTTCAACGGGATGGTCGCGCGCTACCGGAAGATCCCCACCGAGCAGGTGGCGACCATGATGGAGGAGGGGCTCAGCCATCCCACCGAAGCGGCCGCGCACAAACTGATCGACGGCATTCTGTACCCGGACGAGGTGGACGCGCTGCTTCGGGAGAAGAACGGGGAAAAGGGACGCGACAGGCTCACCACCATCACCTGCAAGAGCTACCGGCGGGTCAGCCGGCCGGCGGTCACCGACGGCGCGGCCGATCAGATTGCGGTGGTATATGCCGTCGGAACCATCATTCGGGGCAAGGATGCCTACAGCCCGCTCATGGGGCGGGTAATGGGTTCGGATACCGTCATCGAGTCGCTGCAGAAGGCCCGCCAGAACAAGTCTGTCAAGGCGATCGTGTTGCGTATCGACAGCCCCGGCGGTGACGGAATCGCCTCCGACCTGATGTGGCGGGAGCTGCGGATCACCGACCAGAAAAAGCCGGTCATCGCGTCCATGTCCGATGTGGCCGCCTCCGGCGGTTATTACATCGGTATGGGCTGCCGCCGGATCGTCGCGGAACCCGCCACCATCACGGGCTCCATCGGTGTGGTCAACGCCAAGTTCAACATGAAAGGGATGTACGATTGGCTGCAGCTCCGGTTTGAGACCGTCAAGCGCGGCCAGTGGGCCGACATGATGGACGACACCCGCGGGATGACGCCGGCCGAGCGGGAGCGCTTTGCCGCCATGACCCGGGGCTTCTACGAGCGGTTCGTGCAGAAGGCGGCCGACAGCCGGAAAAAGAAGTTTGCGGAACTGGAACCATTCGCCCAGGGGCGCGTCTGGCTCGGCTCGGAAGCCATCCAGCATGGTCTGGTGGACGATCTGGGCGGCCTCGAGGAGGCCGTCGCCATCGCCAAGAAGGAGGCGGGGATCCCCGCCGGCCGGTCGGTGAGACTCGTGGAGTACCCCGTGCCGAAAAAGTTGTTCGAGCAAATCATGGAATCCATGGCGGAGACGCAGTTGGCGCAGGTCCACCCCGGCCTGCGGCACGATCTGGCCTTCCTCGGGCGGTTCGTCCTGCCGGGTCCCGGAGCCATGCTGGCCGTGATGCCGTACGCGCTGGACATCCATTGAAACGGTTTCCCGGGGCGGTCGCGGTGCGCGCCCGCCCCGGGCGTCACCAGCCGCCTGGCCGGTCGGGTGGCGGGAGCATGACGAATCCAGGAGAGCAGGCAGGAATCCCATGGCAGCCGCGCATATCCGGCGGTATTTCTGGTTGGCGCTGATCGTGATCATACCGGCGGCGTCAGGCGCGGCCGAGCGCCGGACGGCGCGGGTGGACGTCACGGCGCCGATGGATATGCGCCTGCTGCAAAAACTGGGTGTGGACATCGACCGCGTGGACGGCCGGACCGTCCATGCCTATGTCAACTCCGAGGAATTCGAAAAGGCGAGCGCGCTGGGGCTGGCAATCGCCTGGGAACCCGACCCGGCCGCGGAACGGTTCCGTACCCTTCTGGCACAGGGGGAGCGGTCGGGCAATCCTCTGGAGGCGTACCACGATTACGACGAGTTGACCGCGGAGCTCCAGAACCAGGCGGCGAGCCGACCGGACATCTGTCTTCTGTTGTCGGCCGGACGCTCGGTCCAGAACCGGGAGCTCTGGGTGCTGAAAATTTCTGATCACCCGGCCACCGAAGAGGACGAGCCGGAGTTTCGCTACATCTCCACGATCCATGGGGACGAGCCCGTGGGCACGGAGATGCTCATCTATCTCATCCGCCACCTGATCGACCAGTACGGTGTGGATGCCGCCATCACCGGGTTGGTTGACGAGACGGAGATCTATATCCTTCCCCTGCTCAACCCTGACGGCAACGCCTTGGGATCCCGGTACAACGCCAACGGAGTGGATATCAACCGGGACTTTCCGGACCGGATCAGCGATCCGGACAACACGCCGACCGGTCGCGAAGCGGAGACGCGGCGGGTGATGACCTTCTTCGGCGATCGCTGCCCGGTGATGTCCGCCAATTTTCACGGCGGCGCCCTGGTGATGAACTATCCCTGGGACAGTACCACGCTCCCCTCGGGCATGTATGCCGCCTGCCCCGACGATGACGTGTTCATCCACCTTGCCGAGACTTACGCGGCGGCCAACTCGCCGATGTGGAACAGTCCGTACTTCGAGCATGGCATCACCAACGGCAACGACTGGTATGCGCTGTTTGGCGGGCTCCAGGACTGGAACTACAACTGGATGGGCTGCCTGGACCTGACGGGGGAGATCAGCAACGACAAGTGGCCGGGCGCCGCCGCACTGGCCGGACTCTGGGAGAACAACCGGGATAGCCTAACCGCCTACCTGGCGGAGTGTCACCGGGGCGTCCGCGGGGTGGTGACCGACGTGGATTCCGGCCAGCCTGTGGCCGCCGTCGTCACCGTAACTGGCCGGGACATGCCGTTCTACACCGACCCCGACGTGGGTGATTTCCACCGCTGCCTCTTGCCCGGAGCGTACCAGCTGCGGTTCGAAGCTGACGGCTACCAGCCGGCGGTGGTCGATGGAATCGTGGTCGAAGATGGTCCGGCAACTCGCGTGGATGTATCCATGTCCCCCCTGGCGAAGTTGGAACTCGCCGACGTGGGCGTGGCGGAGATCGAAGGCAACAACGATGTGTTCCTGGACCCGGGCGAAACCTGGGGTGTGGCGCTCACCGTGTGGAATGGCGGCATGGAGTCTGTCCACGGCGTGACCGTCGCGCTGGAGGTGGCTGATGGCCCGGCCTCGATCCGCAGTGGTATCGTTGTGGTAGGTACGCTGGCGCCCGGTGCGGCCGCAGCGGTTGCCGCCACCGACCTGCGCTTTAAGATCAACGGAGACGCATCGTGCGCGGCGGAAGTCGTGTTGCGGATGACAGCCGACTCCGATCAGGGGTCGGTGATGGACACGTTCGCCGCCTCACTGGGTGAAGAGACGGAATGGACGTTCGATGGAGCTGACGTCCCGAAACCGATTCCGGACGGCGATCCCGCCGGCACTGTCACCTGGATCGCGGTGACTGATCTGGAGGGGTCGGTGGCCGCCGTGACGGTTCGGGTAGACGTCACGCATCCCTATGTCAGCGATCTGAGCCTGTTTCTGATCGGTCCGAACGGGACGGTGGTCGAACTGTCCAGCGAAAACGGTGGGTCCGAAGATGATTACATCCACACGGTTTTTGACCAGCGGGCCGCCACCGCCATCACCGCGGGGCAGGCGCCGTTCACGGGCGCGTATCGTCCGGAGGAGTCGCTGGACATGTTGCGCGGCGTGGCGGCGGCGGGCATGTGGGGCCTGGCGGCGGTAGATGAGCGGCAACCGGATGCCGGGACGATCATGGGCTGGTCGGTGGCACTGTCGGTGCGGACGTGCCGGCGGTACGCCACCGGCGACGTGGACGGCGACGGCGCGGTGACGGCGGCGGACCTGGCCTTGCTCGCGGGTTATCTGGCCGGCAACGTGTCGACCGGTTCACTCGATCCGGCAGAGGGGGATCTGGACAACAGCGGCGGCGTCTCGGCCGCGGATCTCTATCTCCTGAAGCGGCGGCTCTGAGGGCAGTGTTCCGGCGGCGGCAGGCGCTCGAGGAAGCGGGCCAGGTCGTCCGGCAGGGGGGCGTGAAACTCCATTTCCCGGCCCGTCCAGGGATTGAGGAAGCGCAGCCGCCGGGCATGCAGGAAGAAACGGCCGGGCGGGGAGATGGTCCGCACGGCGCCGCCCTGCCGGATCCGGATGGGCCGATTGCCGCCGTACAGGCCGTCACCGACAATGGGATGGCTCCGGGCCGACAAGTGGACGCGGATCTGGTGGGTTCGGCCCGTGTGCAGGACCACCCGCAGCAACGTCAAGCCGGCGTATGCCTGTTCCACAAACCACTCGGTTCGGGATGCCCGCCCCCGCGGCGCGTGAACGGTCATCTTCATGCGGTGGACGGGGTGCCGGCCGATGGGCAGGTCGATGATCCCGTGCGGTGCCTCCATGGTGCCGTACACCAGCGCGACATACTCCTTGTAGATCTCGCGCTTCTGGAACATCGCCGACAGTCGCAGCATGCTCTCCTCGGTGCGGGTGACCAGGAGCAACCCGGAAGTCTCCTTGTCCAGGCGGTGAATGATGCCGGGCCGGAGCGACTCGGTTCCCGGCAAATGTCCGAAATAGTGGACCAGCGCGTTGGCCAGCGTCCCGTCGGCCACACCCGCGCCCGGGTGCACCACCAGGCCGGCAGGCTTGTTGATCACGACTAGCTGTTTGTCTTCGTACATGATCTCGAGCGGCAGCGCCTGGGCCTGGAGTTGGAGCGGCTCGCGGGGCGCCAGTCGAAGGACCACCTTGTCGCCGGGCCGCAGCATGTCGCTCGGCTTCACCGGCAGCCCGTTCACGGTGAGCAGCCCCTCGTGGATAGCCTTTTGCAGCAAGGCTCGGCTGACGCCGTCGACGTGGAAGAGCACCGCCCGATCCACGCGCAGCCCGGCGTCGTCGGGTCCGGCGGTGAATTTTTTAATGCGCTCCATGCGGCCTCCGGGAGCCGGCCCAGGTGCAGAACACGCCCAGCAGGATCAGGGCGGAGCCGGCCAGCAGGGATGGTGAAACGGCTTCGCGCAGGAAGATCCAACCGGCGATCATCGCCACGATGGGAGTGATGAAGGTCATCATCGCCACCCGGGTGGTGTCCACCCGCTTCAGCAGCCAGTAGTAGGCGATGAACGAGATGACCGTGCCAAAGACCACCAGGTAGAGCGTGGCCAGCGCGCCCGCGGCGGTCCACGCGCCGGGCGTCCGCCGTTCCGCCAGCAGCCAGATGATCCAGACCAGGAGGTTTCCGTACAGCATGCTCAGGCCGTTGAACATGACCAGCGGCACGGTGTTGCGCAGCAGCAGGCGCTTCCCCACGATGTTGCTGATGGCGGATGCCAGGCTGGCCCCGAGGATCATCAGCACGCCCAGCGGGGACTCGCCGGCACCCAGCTCCTGGCGGAACAGCACAAAGATCCCGACGAAACCGAGGCCGACCCCGATGAGCTTCAGCGCACCCAGCCGTTCGTCGGGCAGGCCGAAGTGGGCCAGGAGGGCGATGTAGAAAGGAAACGTCGCAAACACGATCGCCGTCAGCCCCGAGGAGATCCATTGTTCGCCGATGTAGACCAGCAGGTAGCTGGCGCAGAAGGAAAACGTGCCGACGACGGCGATGCTGAGATGGGTGTTGCGGTCCCGGGGGATGGCCTCGCCGCGTAGCCGTGCCAGGACGAGCAGCAGGGCGGCCGATGCGGCGAAGCGGATGGCTACGCCGAATACGGGCGGGATGGTGGCCAAGGACAGTTTGATGGCGAGCCAGGTGGTGCCCCAGAATAAGCACAACAGGAGGAATATGCCGATTTCCAGTCGGTTGGCGGCAATCTTTGCTGGCATGGGCGCGACCGAGGGGGATCCGGATCAGACGCTCAAGATCTTGTAGAAAAAGAGTACGCCGATGACGATCAGGGCCAAACCGCTGTATCGGAGCATCCGGATCAGCTTGGCTTGCGTGGCCTCCGGTGGGCCGTTCCGGCGCCAGACGCCGAGCAGGATGCGCGGGATGATAATGAAATCCACCAGACCGGCGATTAAAAAAATGTAACTGATCAGCGTGTTTGTGGACATGGACGCGCTGCACCGCGAGCAACGGATTGCCCGCATGGCGGGTCGGCTGCGGCGCGCCTCATGTATACCACATTCACGCCGACGGAGGCAAAGAATCTCCAGGCTGGGCCTTGGGGATGGCGCTTCGAAAACAGGCCCGCCGGCCGAAAGATTTTGCACATGGCGGGAGGCTCCCCTATAATGGGGCGAACCATGAACCCCGGGCGCGACCGGCCCGGGTCCGCCACCGGGGGAGATCGTCAGACGGCGCAGCCAGCCGGCCGGCGCCGCGTCAAAGGAGACACACCGTGCGCAAACTGCACCTGATTCTGCTGCTGCTCCTCTGCGGGGCGATGGTGACGGGGGTCGGGGCCCAGGCCCAACCCCAAACCCGCAAGGTCAGTGTCGACGGGCTGATTTACGACCTGAAGCATCCGGACCCGGACCGGCGAGTGGAAGCGGCCCGGCTGCTCGGCGTCCACAAGCTGAACCAGGCAGTCCCGGCGCTCATCGAGGCGGCGGCCGACCCTCAGCCGTCCGTCCGCCTGGCGGTGCTCGAGGCGCTGGCGAAGATCCGGGATCCGCGCGCGCTGCCCACCTATATCACCCTGACGGCGGATTCCGAGGCGGACATCCGGCGAAAGGCGATCGCCGCCATGATCGAGGTGTATGTGGTCGACGCCAGCGGTTTCGTGGCCGGGACCATGAAGGTGATCGACTTCCTCAACCCCTTCGACAGCGACTACAACACCCTGGTGGTGGAACCGTACGTGCCGGTGTCCGCCGAGGCGATCCAGGCGCTGGCCCAGCGGCTGGAGGACCCGGAGACGGGGGTGCGCAAGGCGGCGGTGATGGGTCTCGGCACCCTGCGCGGCCGGGCGGCGCTGCCGCAGATGAAGGACGTCCTGTCCCGGGAGCCGGAGAACGGCATCAAGATCGAGTACTTCCGGTCGTTCTATAAAATCGGTGACCCGGACGCCTGCGTCCGGCTGGTGCCGTACGTGAACGATCCGGACAAGGCGGTGCACGACGAGGCGATCCTCACCAGCGGCCTGCTGCGCTGCAAGGAGACGGTGGACGCCATCATGGACATCTACCAGATGGGCGTCAAGGAGCGGGAGAAGGTGTTCGGCGTCATCCCCGCCTCCTCGGCCGACGACCTCCAGATCAAGTGCCTGCAGGCCCTGGCGCTGATCGGCGACGCCCGGGCGGCCAAACTGTACCTGCCGGCGCTGCGCCACGACAAGGAAGATTTCCGCGTGGCCGCGGCGGAGGGCCTGGCCCGCCTCGCCGACGCCCAGTACATGCCGGCGCTGACGGAACGGTCCGCCGGCGCCAAGGGCAAGCGGTTCCAGTTGGCGCTTGCGTACGCGTTCTACCGGCTGGGGCACAAGGAACGCCTGGCGGAGCTGGTGCGGGAACTGGGCGGCTCGAGCCACGGCGACCAGGTGTACGGGTACCTCGTGGAGCTGACGCCCGACCAGCTCACCGACCTGTACCCGCACCTGCGGGCCAGCAAGGGCAAGACCCGCATCCGCATGCTCGAGGCCTTCGGGGTGGCCGGCAGCTCGCACAACCTGTCGGAAATCCAATCCTACACCAACGACAGCGACGCGGACGTCGCGTCGGCGGCCCTGGTAGCCGTGCGGCGGATCCAGGCCCGTCACGGCATCTGAGCCGCCAGCGACCGACTCATCGGAGACAGCGCGTGGCCTATCGCGACCTGCAGGAGTTCATCGCGGCGCTGGAGCGGGCGGGACAGCTCCGGCGCGTCCGGGAGAGCGTCTCGCCGCTCCTGGAAATCACCGAAATCGCCGACCGGGTGGTCAAGGCGGGCGGGCCGGCGCTCCTGTTCGAGAGCGTCCAGGGATCCGAGTTCCCGGTCCTGATCAACGCGTTCGGCACGCTGGAGCGCGTGTGCCTCGCCCTCGGCGCGCCCGATCTCGACGCCGTGGCGGCGCGCGTCCAGGAATTGCTCGAGTTCAAGAGCCCGGCGTCGCTGGCGGACAAGATCCGGATGTTGCCGAAGTTGGCGGATCTGGCCAGTTTTTTCCCAAAGACAGTTCGCAATGGACCCTGCCAGGAGATGGTGCTCGCCGAAGGGTTCTCCCTGGCGGACCTGCCCGTGCTCCAGTGTTGGCCCGACGACGGCGGCCGCTTCATCACCCTTCCGCTGGTGTTCTCGCGGGATCCGGTCACCGGCAAGCGCAACTGCGGCATGTATCGGATGCAGCTTCACGACGCCACGACCACCGGCATGCACTGGCAAATCCACAAGGGGGGCGCCCAGCACTACCGCACGTGCCTCCGCGACGGCCGCCGCCTGGAGGTGGCCGTGGCGATCGGGGCCGATCCGGTGGTCACCTTCGCCGCCACGCTGCCCCTGCCCGAGGATTTCGACGAGATGATCTTCGCCGGATTCCTGCGCGGCGGCCCGGTGGAGATGGTCCACTGCCGGACGGTAGACCTGGAAGTCCCGGCTACGGCGGAGATCGTGCTCGAGGGCTACGTGCAGCCCGGCGAACTGCGGCGGGAGGGCCCGTTCGGCGACCACACCGGCTTTTACTCGCTGGCGGACGACTATCCGGTGTTCCACGTCCAGTGCGTCACCCGGAAGCGCCAGCCGGTCTATCATACGACCATCGTCGGGCGGCCGCCCATGGAGGACTGCTGGATGGGCAAGGCCATCGAGCGGATCCTGCTGCCGGTGATCCGCAAGCAGTTTCCCGAGATCGTGGACATTCACCTGCCGTTCGAAGGCGTGTTCCACAACCTGATCATCGTCGCCATCCGCAAGGCATATCCGGGGCACGCACGCAAGGTGATGCACGGCATCTGGGGGCTCGGCCAGGCGATGTTCTCCAAATGCATCCTGGTGGTGGACGACACGGTCAACATCCAGGATCTGAGCGAAACCGCCTGGGCGGCGCTGAACCACATCGATCCGCAGCGGGACACGGAGTTCGTGCTGGGTCCCGTGGACAGCCTGGACCACGCGTCCCGTCTGCCCGACTTCGGATCCAAAATGGGCGTTGACGCAACCCGCAAGTGGCCCGGCGAAGGCTTTGCCCGGGCTTGGCCCGAGCCCGTCCGCATGAGCCCGGAGATCCGGGCCCTCGTCGACGGCAAGTGGGAACGCTACTGGCGCTGATCCGCCGGTGCGCCCGCAGATGGCCCGTCCCCGCATGATTCTATGGAGGCAAACCATGATCCGCAGCGTCCTGACCGCCATTGTCCTGCTGGCCGCGACGCCGGTGGCGCTCGTAGCCCAGGGACCCGCCGAAGGCAGTCCGCCGAATCTGGCCGAGCTCATCGATAACCTGTCCAACGCCCAGCACCGCGGCAGCTTCTTCCGCGACCGGTGCGTCTATTTCCAGCGGTTGTATGTGGAGCGGTTCAAGGAACGCACGCTGGAAGGCGTCTACGAGGATTCCATCTACCAACGGTTGTCGGTGGCGGAAGTGAGCGCCGACAAGGACCGAGAAGTCATCGCCCGTCTGGTGTCGGACACCGACGGGAAGCTCAAGCCCAAAACGGTTTCCGAATCCAGCCGGAACGTGTTCGGCGCGCCCCGCTTTCTCGAACTGCTGTTCTTTCCTCTCTATCCGGAGCGGAAAAGTCTGTTTGAGATCACCGATCTGGGCGAGGCGGTGATCGGCGAGCGGAAATGCCGAATCCTGCGGATCTACCCCCATTCCGATGCGGAGCCGCTGGTGGAGGGGGTGTTCTATGTGGATCTGATTACCGGCCATCCGGTCCGGTTGGTCGTCGACCGGCTGCACCATTTCGAGCTGTTGGACGACAATCTGGACGGCCTGGTGGAACTCCATGCGCAAGTGGAGTACCGAACCCTGCCCAACGGCGTGACCGTCCCCCAGGCCTGCCGGGCGGACGGCAACTCACGGATCTCCAGATACAAAGGATTTTTCAAGATTGACTTCCTGGAGTGGGGCTACCGGCCCAATCCGCTCTATCCCGACGTGGTGCCGTATTTCGAGAAGATGCCCGATTTCAACGACCCGGCGCCCGCAGCCTTCCGGCGCCCCGACACGGAAGTCACGAGCCCGGAGCAACCATGAGGATCATCGCCGGCCGCCTCAAGGGGCGCCAGCTGTTCCTGCCGCCGGACTTGAGCATCCGGCCCACCATCGGCAAATTGCGCGAGTGTTATTTCGACATCATCCAGGACCGCATCGGCGGCGCCCGGTTCCTTGACCTGTGTGCCGGGAGCGGTTCCGTGGGGATTGAAGCGCTCAGTCGCGGGGCCGCGGAGGTGGTGTTCGTCGAGATAAGCGAGCGGTCGCTGAAGTATCTCCGCAAAAACCTGGCGCACTGCGGGGTCGACGCCGGCGTGCGGGTAATCCGGGGTGACATCCAGGCGCAGATCCACCGGCTGGACCGGGACGGTGAACAGTTTGACTTGATCTACTTCGATCCGCCCTATTTCGAGGGATTGTACGACAAGGCGCTGGCGGCCGTGGCCGGTTCGAGCCTGCTGGCTCCCGGGGGGCTGATGACGGTGAATCATTTCAAGAAGGTGACGGTGCCGGCTTCTTCCGGGGGGCTGGAGTGTGTCCGGACCGTCCGGCACGGCGATTCGTCGCTCAGCTTCTATGTCCGGCAGCATCCGCCGGACGCGGGGTCATGATCGGACGTATTCGAGGCCGGTCTTGCGGCGGGCCTTACGCAGGGTGGGCCGGGCGATGGCGCGGGCCTTCTCGGCGCCTCGGGCGAGGAGCTGCTCCACGGCGTCGCGCTGGGCGGCCAGCTCCAGCCGCCGCTGCCGGTAAGGCGCAAAATACGTCCGGATCTTCTCAAACAGCATCTCCTTGGCCACCGCATAGCCCATGCCGCCGGCCCGATAGCGCCGATCCAGATCGGCCAGTTCGTCCGGCGTCGCGAACAGCCGGTACAAGGCGAACACGGTGCACTTGTCGGGGTCTTTCGGCGCCTCCACCGGCGTGGGATCGGTGACGATGCCCATCACCTTCTTGCGCAGCACCTTCTCGTCGGAGAAGATCTCGATGGTGTTGCCGTAGGATTTGCTCATCTTCTGGCCGTCGAGACCGGGTACGACGGCGACGTCCGGATCGATGGCCGGTTCGGGGAGAACAAACGTGTCGCCGAACACGTTGTTGAACCGTTCGGCGATGTCCCGGGTGACCTCCACGTGCTGCTTCTGGTCCTTGCCCACGGGGATGAGGTGGGCCTGGTACAGCAGGATGTCGGCGGCCATCAGCACCGGGTAGGCGAACAGGCCGTGGGTGGGGATCAAGCCGCGGGCGATCTTGTCCTTGTAGGAGTGGCAGCGCTCCAGCAGGCCCATGGAGGTGACGCAGGACAGGATCCAGGTCAGCTCCGTCACCTCGGGCACGTCGGATTGAACCCAGAAGATCGACTGCTCGGGATCCAGACCGAGGGCGAGGAAATCCATGGCGGCATCCACGGTGCCCTGGCGCAGCGTCTTGCCGTCCTGGACCGTGGTGAGCGCGTGATAGTTGACGATGAAGCAGAACAGTTCATTGTGGGCCTGAAACTCGATCATGCGCTTCATCATGGCGAAATAGTTGCCCAGATGGAGCTGGCCCGACGGCTGGATCCCCGACAGGACCCGTCGGCGTTCTGCAGTTGACTCAACCATTCGCGTTCCCTCCGGCGGGAATTCAAGCCCCCAAGATAGGCAATTTCACACCCGTTGTCAAAGCTTTCCCGCCCGCCCCGCGGCCGGCGGTTGATTGGTCAGTGCGGAGAATGTACAATCAGACCGGCTGAATCAACGAACGGGTGAGAACATGGCGCGTCAGAACCCTGGGCAGGGATCGGCCGCCGCCTATGCCCTCCGACGGCTGGCGCTGGGATTCGGTCTCATCGCCGCGGCCGCCGGGGTGCTGCTCGTCTCGGACTGGCCGAACCGGCAACGAATACGCGGCGATATCCCGCGCGTCGCCATCTTCCAGATCTCCAGCCGGACCGGTGTGGATCTGAGCCGAGACGGGGTGCTGGCCGGCCTGGCCGACGAAGGGTTTGTAAGCGGCCGGTCGCTGACGTTGCAGTTGTTCAATGCCGAAAATGATCTGCCCACCGCCGGCACGATCGCCCACGGGATCGTCCACGGCGGTTTCGACTTGGCGATCACCCTGACAACCCCCGCACTGCAAACACTGGCGGCGGCCAACCGCGACGGCCGCGTCCCCCACGTGTTCGGGGTGGTCACGGATCCTGTCGGGGCGGGCGTGGGCATCGGTACCCGGGACGCGCTGGATCATCCCCGCCACCTGGTCGGCATCGGCACATTCCAGCCGGTCCGCGAGATCTTCCGTCTGGCCAGACGGATCCATCCCCGGCTGCGCACCGTGGGAGCGGTGTGGTGCCCGGCGGAAAAATGCTCCGAAGCCTGCACGCGGATTGCCCGGAAAATCGCCGCGGAACAGGGGATTACCCTGTTGGAGGCGCCCGTGGACAACTCCGCCGGCGTTCATGAGGCCGCCGTGTCACTGACGGCCCGGGGCGTGGAGGCCATCTGGGTCGGCGGGGACAATACCGTGGAAACCGCCATCGGTGAAATCGTCACCGCGGCGTCCCGGGCCCGCGTTCCCGTGTTCGTCAACACCCCGGATCATGTGAAGGTGGGGGCGTTGTTCGGCCTCGGCGCCGACTACGCCGTGGTCGGGCGCGAGGTGGGCCGACTGGCGGGCCGGGTGTTGAACGGGCTGGCGCCGGCCGAGGTGCCTATTGAAAACGTGGTGCCCCCCCAGCTCAGCGTGAACCGGTCGGTGTTGGCGACCCTGGGCGGGAACTGGCAGATCGCTCCCGACGTGATGGCGGCTGCGTCGCTGATCGTCGACGATGCCGGGGCGCACGTCCGGCCGGATCCGGATCCATCCGTGTTGCGGACGCTGCGGGATCCCGAGAGTGTGACAACGGCAGCGGACGACCGCCGGGCCGGCAGGGCCGTGGGCGGGCGGTGCTGGCGGTTGCACCTGCTCAACTACAATGAGTCGCCCATCGCGGCCGACTCGGAGGCCGGCTGCCGGGAGGCCTTCGGGCAGATGGGGCTGGTGGAGGGGCGCGACTACACCCTGCGCCGGCATTGTGCGCAGGGCGACTTGTCCACGCTGATCGCCCTGGTCGACGCAGCCGTGACCGACGGCGCCGACCTGCTGCTCGCCCACTCCACCCCGACGCTGCAGACGCTGGTCAAGAAGGAGCGCCGCCTGCCCATCGTCTTCAGCGTGGTGGCCGATCCCGTGCGCGCGGGGGCGGGCCGCAGTTTCACCGACCATCTGCCCAACCTCACCGGGATCAGCACCCGATCCGATTACGAAGGTATGGCCCGGGTCATCCGGGAGTGTCTGCCGGGAGCCCGGCGGATCGGCACGCTGTTTGTGACGAACGAGGACAATTCCATTTACAACAAGAACGCATTTGAGGCGGAGTTGCGACGGCTCGGCATGACGCTGGAACCGGCGGGCGTATCGGCGGGCACCGAGGTGCTGGATGCGGCCCGTTCAGTGGTCGATCGGAACGTGGACGCCCTCTGTCCGGTGACCAGCAACTTGCTGGAAATTGCCTTCGCCGGCGTGAGCCGGGTGGCCAAAGAATCGCGGACGCCGCTGTTTGCCTTCACGTCCACACCGGTGGAGCAAGGCGCCGCGGCGGTCGGAGTGACGCGGGACTACCGGCAGGCCGGGCGTGACATGGCCCGGCTCGCTGTCCGGATCATGCGCGGGGAAGCGCCGGCCGCGATACCCATCGAAGTGGTGAGCCGGACCCGGATCCTCGTGCACCTGCCGAATGCGGCCCGGTGCGGGCTGGCCATTCCGCCCGCCCTGCTCCAGCGAGCCGACCGGGTGGTGAGGCAGTAATGGAAATCCGGCGGGTGCGCCATTCCGATGGTCTTGAATTCCGGATCAGCGGCCGCTTCGATGCCTACCGCGCAGGCCAGCTCGAATCGGATCTGGACGAAGCGGTCCGCGCCGGCGAGTACCAGGTGCGGGTGGATTTGAGCGGCGTGGATTTCATCAGCTCGGCCGGCATCGGTCTACTGGTCCGGTTTCATAACCGCTTGAAGGGCTGTGGCGGGTCGTTCGGCGTCCGGGCGGCGTCGGAACCAGTCGCCAAGCTCCTGCAGATCAGCGGGCTGTGGGCGATGTTGGCTTCGGATTTTCCGGGCGGCGAAGGGTCGGGCGGTTCGGAAGCGCTGGTGGCGTCGCGATTCCGTACGGTGGGACCGCTGGCGTGTGAAATCCACGGGCCGGAAACCCTCCGGCGCGTGAGGTGCCGGCGGGTGGGAGATCCGGCCCGGCTGGCGCGGGGAGGCTATGGCCCCGACGCGGCGGTGCGTCTGTCTCTGCCGATGGAAACCCTGGCCGTCGGACTCGGAGCATTCGGGCCCGGATACCCGGAGTGCCATGCCCGTTTTGGCGAATTTATGGCCACCGGGGGCGTGGCGGTTTGCCGCCCCACCGACGGATCGGGCGTACCCGATTTCATGCTGGCGCGCGGCGGCCTCGTTCCTGAAGTGGTGGCCCTCTATGCCCTGGCGGTCGATGGCGGGCTTGATCACTTTGTCCGGTTTCAGGCAGCGGGACCGGCCGGGGCGGTGACCCTCGGTGAAGTGCTGACCGCCGTCCTAGACATCCTGGGTGAGCCGGCGGCGGCTTTGGTGATGCTCGCCGACACCGCCGGTTTGGTGGGGACCGCGTTGAGGCGGTCACCGGTGCAGGACTCCTGTCCGGAGTGTGTGTTTGGGTACCCGGCTGTCCGCGACTGGTTGACTTTCACGCCCGAGCGGGAACACGCGCGCCATCTCACCCTGGTGGCGGGAGTGGCGGCAGCCGACCCACCCGAACCGCTGGCGGCGTTCCTTCGGCCGGCGGCGGATCCGGACATCCAGGCCCACTGCCATGCGGCGGTGTTCAGCTTCCGTGCGTTGCCCCGCGGTCGCCTCGATCTGGGAAACACGGTCCGGGAGCTGTTTGAGGAGGAACGTGTGCTCGAACTGCTCCACTTGGTGAGAGACCATCGCGAGATTGTCGGCATCGGCGACAGTCTCTTCATGCGCGGCGTGATCTGGGCAGGGGCCCTGGACGTCGATGCGGGAGTCGGTGCGCCATGAGCCTGCTCATCAGCGCAGCCACCATCGGGTTTTTTCTTGCCTTGATGGTGCTGGGTGTGTACATCACGTTTCGGCTGTTCGATTTTTGCGACCTCACCACCGACGGTTCCTTCGCCCTGGGGGCGGCGGTGGCTGCCGTCCTCCTGACGGCGGATATCCATCCGCTGTGGGCGACCTTGGCCGGCGCGGCCGCCGGATGCGCCGCCGGAATGCTGACCGGTCTGCTGCACACCCGAATAGGAGTCCATGGCCTGCTGGCCGGTATCCTGGTCATGACCGCGCTGTACTCCGTCAACTTGCGGATCATGGGCAAGAGCAATGTGCCCCTGCTGTCGACGCCGACGCTGATCACGCTGGCCGAGGAGTTTGCCGCACACCGCCTGGGCGCGCCGGAGAATGTGATGGTGCTGGGCTGGGCCGTCGCCCTGCGGGACGTGGCGGCTCTGGTGTTGGGCGCGGGAGTGGTGGTGGCAGTGCTCCTGCTCGCGTTCGTGTTTTTCCGCACCGACCTCGGGACAGCTATGCGGGCCACCGGCGACAACCCCGTCATGGTCCGCGCTCTGGGGGCGGACACCCGGAACATGCTGCTGGCCGGCGTGGCGATCGCCAACGGCCTGGTGGCTTTATCCGGGGCCTTGTTGGCCCAGTACCAGGGATTCGCCGATGTCCAGATGGGTTTGGGCATGCTGGTCTGGGGATTGGCCAGCGTGATTATCGGCGAGGCGCTGGTACGGACGCGCCGCCTGGGCCTGGTGTTGGTCGGCGTGGTCATGGGATCGATCCTCTTCCGTCTGCTGGTGGCCATCGCCCTGCGTTGGGGAATGGAGCCCAACGACCTGAAGCTGATTACGGCGGTGTTCGTGCTGGTGGCGCTGTGCCTGCCCGGCCTTCTGGAGCGCTTGACCCGAAGGCGAGGTGCCGCCGATCATGCTTAAAGCCACCGGTCTGACCAAGACGTTCAACGCCGGATCACCCAACGAGGTGCGCGCACTGGACGGGGTGACTCTCGGATTCGACGACGGCGCATTCGTCGTCGTGGTGGGAACCAACGGTTCGGGAAAAAGCACGCTGCTCGGCGCGCTGGCCGGCGAATTTGCGCTGGATGGCGGCCGGATCGATCTCGACGGGACCGACATCACGGGCTGGCCGGTCTATCGGCGCGCCCGCTGGATCGGCCGGGTTTTCCAGAATCCGTTCGCCGGCACCGCGCCGGGCATGACCATCGCCGAGAACCTCACGCTGGCAGCCCGCCGGGACCGCCGCTTCGGCCTGGCGCGGGCGCTGTCCCGCCGGCGCCGCGACCTGTTCGTCCAGAAGGTGCGGTCGTTGAACATGGGTTTGGAGGGCCGGCTGGATCACGAGATCGGCAGCCTGTCGGGCGGGCAGCGCCAGGCGCTGACCTTGCTGATGGCGACTTGGGTGAAACCCCGGTTGCTGCTCCTCGACGAGCACACCGCCGCGCTCGATCCCAAGACGGCCGCGGTGGTGATCCGGCTGACCCGGGAGATCGTGGACCGGGACCGGCTCACCACTCTGATGGTGACCCATTCCATGCAGCAGGCGGCCAATCTGGGCGACCGTCTGATCATGATGCACCGCGGCCGGATCATTCACGACATCCGGTCAGAGGAAAAGCGCCGGCTGCGGGCGGAAGACCTGCTGGAACGGTTTGAGGACGTGCGGCGGATCGAGGCCCTCGACGCGTCCGCAGCCGACCTTCTGCGGAGCCGCTACGTCTGAGCGCAAATCCCGCGCGGACCTACGGCTTGCAACCGGGGCGGCCCGGCCGTATAATCGGCCGCGGCGCGGTTCGCGCGGCTGCGCGGGCCCGCCTGCCGCGGAGGAGTGGCCGAGTGGTCTATGGCGGCGGTCTTGAAAACCGTTGTCCCTTTACGGGGACCGTGGGTTCGAATCCTACCTCCTCCGCCAATCCTATTTAAACAGGCTGTACAGAGCAGGCACGACTCGGCCTCCGCAGTCCGCACGATTTCTCTCCGCCTGACGGCAGAGACCGTGGTCAATCTCGCTGTTGGTTAATGCGCACGGAGCAGCAAGCGGGCGCCGCAGTACGAACAGACGGCAGATTGGGGACCGGTCCAGCGGATTTTTTGACCATCGACGGGCCCGCCGCAGCGGGCGCAGGTGTCCGGCAGCAAATTCGGACGATATGCAGGTGCCGGCGACATCGCCTCAATCGGCGGGACTGGAGCGGCCGGAGCGGGTTCCGCTGCGAGGGGTGGCGGCGCCATCGCCGCGACCATCCGCTTGGAGACCACGCTGATCGCCACCAACACCAGAATGCCCGGCCACCACCAACCATGCCAGGCCAGAACGGCCAGGCCCACCAACCAAATCACCGCTTGGATGCTGCTCCAGGGGCCGGCGGGTTGTTGCATTTCCTTGGTTTCAATCATGGCGTGTTGTCCTCGTTGAGGAACCTGTTTGAGCTGTCGGTCGGCGATAACACCGATGCGTGCCGCCGTGGTTGAACGGGCGGACCGAGTCTGGGATAATGTGAGCCATCATGAAAATCGTCATTGCCGGTGCCGGCGGGGTCGGGTACCAGCTGGCCAGCCAACTCATCGCCAAGGAATACGATGTGGTCCTGATCGAAAAGGAGGCGGAGGTGGCCAAGCATGTGGCCAACCACCTGGACTGCATCGTCATCAACGATGAGGCCAACCGGTTGTCGGTTCTTCGGGAGGCCGGGCTGGCATCCGCCGATTGCTTCATCAGCGTGACCGATTCCGACGAGGTCAACCTGGTCACCGCTCTCATGGCCCACAGCGAGTTTCACGTTCCTCGCAAAATCGTGCGGGTGGGCAATTCCGACTATCTCAAAAGCAAGAGTTTCGGCACATCGGATCTGGGCATCAACCACCTCATCAATCCGGAAATGGAGGCGGCGGCGGCCATCGCCCGGACGGTGCGGGAAGGCGCGTACAGCGACGTGTACCTATTCAAATCCGAAGCCGTTCAGATGCGCACGCTCGCCCTGACCGACGAATCCCCGTTTATCGCCCTGTCGCTGCAGGAGATGCGGACCGCGCACGGCGGCGATTATCTCGTGGCCGCCATCATTCGGGACGACGAAGTGCTGATACCCACCGGGCACACGGTCCTGCGCGCCGGCGACCTGCTGCAGATCGTGGCCGACAAGGAAACGCTTGAAGAATTGTTCGAGCGTTCAGGCCATTCCGTGATCGACAATTTGAGAGAAGTCATCATTGTGGGGGGCGGCCGGATCGGACGGCAGGTCGCCCGGTCGATCAAACAGCGGAAGCGCCACGTCAAGATCATCGAGAGCAGCTACGCCAAATGCAAGCAACTGTCCCAGGAACTGGCCAACGTCACCATCATCCACTCGGACATCACCGACGAGTCGATCTTCGACGAGGAGCAGCTTCACAACTACGAGCTCATCATCACCACCACCGGCAACCAGGAGCTCAACATGCTCTCGGCCGCCTACGCCAAGTCGTTGGGCGTCAAGCAGGCCATCGCCCTGGTGCACAATTCCAACTACGTCAGGATCGCCACCCGGGTCGGGATTGATTCCACGGTGAGCCCCAAAGGGAGCGCGGTGGATGCGATCCTGTCCCTGTTGACCGGCGGCAAATTCCGATCCGTGCACACCATCGCCAACGGACAGGCGGAGGTGGTTGAGATGACTTTGTACGAGCACTGCCCGGTGTTACAGTCGCCGCTCAAAGACGTGCCGATGCCCGCGAATTCCCTGATTCTGTCGGTGGTCCGGGACAATCAGCACCATCTCCCGGATGGCAATTTCTGCTTGCGGGCAGGTGACGACATCATCGTGATCAACCTGCTGGCGAGCAGCGGCGAGATCGAGCAGCTCTTCACCGGTTCAGCATGAACATCCGCCAAGTCGTCCGCCTCATCGCATTCATCGTTCTCCTCGTTGCCGGTTGCATGGCCTTGCCGCTGGCGGTGGCCCTGTTCCACGGGGACGCCCGCAGCACCTGGGCCTTCGGCGTGACGATGGGATTGGGGATCGGCGGGTGCCTGCCGGCGATCATCGGGCTGCGGCGCGAGAAACGCGATTTTCTGTCCACCCGCAGCAGTTTCCTCCTGGTGACCGGCGGCTGGCTGGCAACCGCCCTGTTCGGCGCAATTCCGTTCATGGTGTCGGGAGCGATCCCCGCGTTCAGCGATGCCGTGTTCGAGACGATGTCCGGCCTGACCACCACCGGCGCCTCGATTCTCACGGATGTCGAAAGCCAGCCCGCCGCGATTTTGTTCTGGCGCTCCTTCACCCACTGGCTGGGCGGAATGGGCATCGTGGTGCTCGCCGTGGCTATCCTGCCGCTGTTGGGGGTGGGCGGTCTGCAGCTGATCCAGGCCGAGGCTCCGGGTCCCACTGTGGACAAGATCACACCGCGCATCGCCGAAACCGCCAAGATCATCTGGCTGATCTACACGGTCTTCACCATCGTCGAAACCATTCTGTTGATGTGCGGCGGTTTGAACCTGTTCGACGCGCTGACGCACACCTTCGCCACGATGGCCACCGGCGGTTTTTCCACGAAGAACGCCAGCGTCGGGCATTTCAATTCCGCGTTCGTGGACGGCGTGGTGACCGTGTTCATGCTGCTGGCCGGCACCAATTTCATTCTCCACTATCGGCTGCTCACCGGCCGGTTCCGCGACGTGTTTCGCAACGGCGAACTGCTGGTGTATCTCGCGATTTTCGCCGCGGCCACCTTGCTGGCCACCGCCAGCTTGCATGGCGGCACCTACGCGCAGCTCGGCACGAGCCTGCGCTACGCGGCGTTTCAGACGGCTTCGATCATGACCACCACCGGATTTGCGACCGCTGATTATGAAGGGTGGCCGGTCCTGGTCCAGGGCGTTCTGTTCCTGCTGATGTTCGTCGGCGGGTGCTCCGGATCCACCGGCGGCGGGATCAAGGTGATCCGCCTCATGATCCTGTTCAAGCAGGGTCTCCACGAAATGAAACACCTGCTGCATCCCCGGGGTGTCTTCACTCTGAAAGTCAACCACCAGATCATCCGGAAGGACATCGGCTACGCCGTGACCGGCTTTTTCTTCCTCTATATGCTGACGCTGGGCGGCGTGACCCTGGTCATGGCCATGGCCGATCAGGACATTGTCACATCGTTCTCCTGCGCGCTGACCCTGGTGGGCAACATCGGCCCCGGTTTCGGCGCGATCGGACCGGCGGAGAACTATGCGTATCTGCCCGGAGCGGTGAAACTGGTGCTCAGTTTGGCTATGCTGGCCGGCCGCCTGGAGCTGTATACCGTCCTGATCCTGTTCACGCCCATGTTCTGGCGGAAATAACTCCGGGTGCGGTCGATTGTAAAAAGTTTCTTGACAGCACCCAGGGCGAACCTTACAATCCCGCCGATGATGCGTAATCAGCTCGCCGACATCCGGGTCACGTCCTGCGCCAACTGGTTTTGGTGGCCTTGGCATTTTACCGACGCGGCGTGGGTTTCGCATCGCCCCCTCTGATCTAAATCTCCAATCCAACTGACGACAACCCACCCGCGAGGGTGGGTTTTTTGTCGCCTCTCCGACGCCCACCCCAACCGGTGCGGCGGCCGCCGTGGAGCGGACACAGGAGAGTGACGGCATGATCATCGTTCTGAAACACGAGGCGACCCGGGCGCACGCCGATGCCATTCTCGCGGCCATCAGCCGGGAGGGACTCAAACCCCTGTACATGCCCGGCACCGAGCGGGTGGTGCTGGGCGCGCTCGGTGACGAGCGCGTGCTGGCGGGCCTGCACCTGGAGAGCCACCCCATGGTGGACCGGGTGGTGCCCATTTTGTCTCCCTACAAGCTGGCCAGCCGGGAGCTGTACCCGTCGGAGACAGTCATCGACGTGGGCGGCCGGCTGGTGGGCGCTCCGAATTTTTCCGTCATGGCCGGCCCCTGCGCCGTGGAGAGCGAGGCGCAGATCATGGACACAGCCCGCCGGACGAAGGCCGCCGGGGCGACCTTCCTGCGCGGCGGGGCGTTCAAGCCGCGCTCGTCACCCTATTCCTTCCAGGGGCTGGGCGAAGCGGGGCTGCGGCTGCTCCGGCAGGCGGGCGATGCCACCGGCCTGGCCGTGGTCACCGAGGTGATGGCGCCCGACGAGGTGGCGCTTGTGGCCGCCTACGCCGACGTGCTCCAGGTGGGTGCGCGGAACATGCAGAATTTCCGTCTGCTGCGGGAGGTCGGGCAGGCCGGCCGGCCGGTGCTGCTCAAGCGCGGCATGGCGGCGTCGCTGGACGAATTTCTCATGAGCGCGGAATACGTCCTCAGCGAGGGGAACCCGGCGGTCATCCTGTGCGAGCGGGGGATCAAGACATTCGAGACGGCCTACCGGAACACGCTGGACCTGGCGGCCGTGCCGGTGCTCAAGAGCCGCACCCATCTGCCGGTGATCGTGGATCCGTCGCACGCCGCCGGATACCGGGAATACGTCATCCCGCTGGCCAAGGCGGCGCTGGTGTGCGGCGCCGACGGGATCATCGTCGAAGTCCACCCCGAGCCGGAGCGCGCCCTGTCCGACGGGCGGCAGTCGCTGTACCCGGCTCAGTTCGAGGAGCTGATGAAAGGGCTCCGGCGGCTGGCCAAGGCCGAAGGGAGGGTTCTGTGATGCCGCCCTACATCACGCCGGGCACGCTGGACACGGTCTACAAGGTGCTGGACACCACGGTGGATCCGGTGGGCCTCTTCCAATGCTTGCGGCGGGGCCCGCATGCATTTCTTCTGGAATCCGCCGACCTCATCGAGAAGTACGGCGACAAGAGCACCGGCTGCGTCGATCCGTCCCTGCGGATCACCGCGAAAAACGGCCGCTTTGCGGTGCGGGCGCTCAACGCCCGCGGGCGCCGTTACCTGGCGCATCTGGGCGGGGCATTCCCTTTCGCCGTCGAGGTGGCGGTGTCCGACGAGGCCATCACGGGACGGGTGCCCGTGGCGACGGGCTTTCAGGATGAGGACGCGCGGCTGAAGTCGGGCGACATCTTCGACGTGCTCCGAGCCGTGGTGTTCCGGTTGGAGCCGCGCATCCGGCTGGATATTCCCTTCGGCGGTCTCTACGGCGTCATCGCCTATGACGCGGTCCGGGCATTCGAGACGCTGCCGCCCCAGCCCGACGGCGGTCTGCCCGACCTGGACTTCTACTTCGCCGACAACCTGTTCGTGATGGACCACCTGCAGAACAAGACCTATCTCATTTCCAACCTGCCGGTGCTCAACGGCGCGGACAGTGATGCCCGGTACGACTGCATGGAGACGATCCGCCGGTTGGAGGAGGCGGTCCGGACGGCGAAGCCGTATCACTGCCCGCCGGCGCCGGAGGCGGGCCCGCCGCTGGTGTCGCCAACTGACGCTGAGTTCGAGGAGCGCGTGGTCCGCCTCCAGAAACACATCGGCCGGGGCGACGTGTTCCAGTGTGTTCTGTCCCGGAGCTTCCGGTTGCCGTCGGTCGAGCCGCCCCTCGATGTCTATGCCCGGCTCAAGGGCATCAACCCTGGGCCATACATGTTTCTGTACCAAACCCCGGAGTATGCGTTGCTGGGCTCCAGCCCCGAGACGTGTCTCAAGGTGTCGGCCGGGCCGGAGCGAACCGTCGAGATCCGGCCCATCGCCGGAACGTTCCCGCGCGGCCGTCGGGACGGCCGCATCGATCCGGAACTGGATTCCCGCTTCGAGCTGGACCTGCTCCAGGACGGCAAGGAGCTGGCCGAGCACTGCATGCTGGTGGATCTGGCCCGCAACGACATCGCCCGCGTCGCCGCGCCGGGTACGCGCCACGCGCCCGAGCTGCTGAAGGTGGAGAAGTACTCCCATGTCCAGCACCTGGTCTCCACGGTGCGGGGTCGGCTGCGGGCCGATCTCGACGCGCTTCACGCCTACAAGGCCACCATGAACATGGGCACGCTCACCGGGGCGCCCAAGATCAAGGCGATGGAGCTGATCTGCCGCTACGAGCCCGACGCGCGGGGCTTTTACGGCGGGGCGGTCTGCTACCTGACGCCGCGCGGCGACTTCGATTCCTGCATCGTCATCCGCTCCATCCTGCTGCGGGACGGCATGGCCGAAGTCCGCGCCGGCGCCGGCATCGTCTATGACTCGGTGCCCGAGCGCGAGTGCGAGGAGACGTGGCGCAAGAGTCGGGCCTGCCTCGAAGCCCTGGGGGTGATGTCATGAACGTTCTGATGATCGACAACTTCGATTCCTTCACCTACAACCTGGTGGATGAGCTACGCAGCCTGGGTGCGGCGGTCCGGATTCACCGGAACGACATAGCGCCGGCCGACCTGGAGCGGATGCTCGGTGAGCTGCAGCCGCGCCTGATCGTGCTTTCTCCCGGACCGTCCTCCCCCTCCGAGGCCGGCATCTGCGTTCCCCTGATTCGGCGGTACCATTCGAACTATCCCATCCTGGGCATCTGCCTGGGACATCAGTGCCTCATTGAAGCGTTCGGCGGCGTCGTGGAGCGGACGCCGCTGCCGGTGCACGGCAAAAAATCGCTGGTGACGCACACGGGAACGCCGCTGTTCGACGGCGTGCCGCGGACCTTTTCCGCCGGCCGGTACCACTCGCTGTGCGGGGCGCGGATCCCGCCGCCGCTGGTGGTGACCGCGGTGGCCGAGGGGATCCCGATGGCGGTCGAAGAGCCGTCCGGTCGGCTGACGGGGCTGCAGTTCCATCCCGAGTCGATCCTCACCGCCCACGGCAGCCGGATCCTGGCCAACGTACTGCGGAGGCTGCCATGAGCACTGCGGAGGCCATCCTGACGAAACTCAGCCGGCGGCAAGACCTGACCCGCGAGGAGTCGCTCGGCTTCATGCGCTCGGTGATGGACGGCTCCTGGTCCGACGCCCGCGTGGGGGCGGCGCTGATGGCGCTGAACCTGAAGGGGGTTTCGGTGACGGAGCTGGCCGCCTTTGTGGAACTGGCCCGGTCCGCGGCGGTGCGGATCGCGCCGCGGGCTCGGCCGCTCATGGACACCTGCGGCACGGGGGGCGACGGTTGTCGGACGTTCAACATCTCCACCGCCGCGGCGTTCGTGTTGGCGGGCTGCGGGGTAGCGGTAGCCAAACACGGCAACCGCTCGGTCTCGTCGCGCTGCGGCAGCGCTGATGTGCTCGAGGCGCTCGGCGTGAACGTGCAGTTGCCTCCGGAAGGCGTTCAACGGTGCATCGAAACCGCGGGGATCGGTTTCCTGTTCGCGCCGGCGCACCACCCGGCGTTCCGGCGGGTGGGAGAAATCCGCCGGGACCTGGGCATCCGCACCGTGTTCAACCTGCTGGGGCCGCTGCTCAACCCGGCTGGAGTGAGCGCGCAGCTCATCGGCGTCTATGACCCCGAGCTGACAAACCTGTTTGCTCAGACGCTGGCGCGGCTGGGACTGGAGGATGCCATGGTGGTCCACGGCGACGGCCTGGACGAACTCACCCTGGACGGTCCCAACCGGATCGCCTGGTTGTGCCGCGGCTGCGTGCAGACGTTCATCCTCCACCCGGCCGAGACCGGGTTGGGGTGCGTCCCCCGGGAAGCGCTGGCCGTGGACGGGCCCGGGGCCAGCGCCGCCGTTGTGCAGCGCGTGCTGGCGGGTGAGCGGTGTCCCGCTCGGAGCGTGGTGCTGCTCAATGCGGCGGCGGGCCTGCTGGTCGCGGGGCGGGCCGCATCGTTCGCCGATGGCATCGCCCGAGCCGCAGCGGCCGTGGATTCGGGTCGGGCTGCGGCCAAGCTGGAAGACTTGAGGAGGTACAGTCATGATTCTGGATCAGATCGTCGCCCATAAGCGGACCGAGCTGCCGCGCGGCACCGACTTCACGCGGCTCAAACCCGCGGCGCGGAGCCTCCGTGCCCACCTGCGGGGGCGGCACCATCTCATCGCCGAAATCAAGCGGCGGTCGCCTTCGGCGGGCGAACTGGGCGCTCGGTCCGTCCGGGAACTGGCGATGGCATACGACCGCTATGCTTCGGCCATTTCGGTGGTCACCGATCGCCGCTTCTTCGGTGGCGACCCGGCGGACATCCGTCGGGTGAAAACGGTCACGATGCTGCCGGTGCTGCGCAAGGATTTCATCATCGACGAGACCCAGATTCTGGAGTCGCGGGCGCTGGGCGCCGACGCCGTGCTCCTCATCGCCGCGCTGTTGTCGGCGGCGGACCTGCGGCGTTTCATCGGCATCGCCGCCGGTCTTGGCATGGATAGCCTGGTGGAGGTGCACACCGAGGCGGAGGTGGAAAAAGCCCTGGCCGCCGACTCGGCAATCATCGGGATCAACAACCGGGATCTGTGCGATTTTCGGGTGGACCTGGAGACCACGCTGCGACTCAAGGCGTTGATTCCCGCCGACCGCCTGGTGGTGAGCGAGTCGGGCATCGCCAGCCTGGCCGACATCATCCGGCTGGACACCCACGCCGTGCTCGTGGGCACGGCGCTCATGCGCGCCGCAGATCCGGCCGAGCAACTGGCGGCGCTGCGCCGGCCGAGAGTGAAGGTATGCGGCGTGACTCGGGCTGAGGACGCGGCGGCGGCCGTTGCAGCCGGCGCCGACTACATCGGCTTCAACTTCCACCCCGGCAGTCCGCGCTACATCGAGCCGGAATGCGCGGCGGCGATCGCCCGGGGGCTGCCCAACACCGTGGCGACGGCAGGCGTGTTCGTGGACGCGCCGCGGAGGGCGGTGCGCCGCATCGCAACAGAGGTCGGTCTCGACGTGCTTCAGTTCCACGGCTGTGAGAGCGCCGCCTTTTGCCGCGGCTGGGAATGGCCGGTGATCAAGGCATTCCGCGTGGGCGAGAGCCTGCCGGAAACGGACGGCTACCGCGTGTTCGCCCGGCTGTACGACGGCGGCGACGGGGCGCGATTCGGCGGGACTGGCCGTTCGTTCGACCACCGGCTGCTGGCCGGCGTGCCCGGCAAGGTGTTCCTGGCCGGCGGCCTCGGGCCCGACACGGTGACCGACCTGCCGGTGGATCCCTTCGCCGTGGACGCCTGCTCCGGCCTGGAGACGGCGCCGGGGATCAAGGACACGATCGCCGTGGAGCAGTTCGCCCGCGCCGCCAAGGACCGCACCCGCTTCGGCCGGTTCGGCGGGCGGTTCGTGCCCGAGACGCTCATGGCCGCGCTCGATGAACTGGAGGCGGCGTGGGGACACGCCTTAGCCGATCCGTCGTTCAAAGCCGAGTTGGCGAGGCTGCTCGCGGACTACGCCGGCCGGCCCACGCCGCTGTACCTGGCAAGGAACTTCTCTGCGGCTGCGGGTGGTAAGGTTTATCTCAAACGTGAGGACTTGCTCCACGGCGGCGCTCACAAGACCAACAACGTGCTGGGGCAGATGCTGTTGGCGCGCCGCATGGGCAAGACGCGCGTCGTCGCGGAGACCGGGGCCGGGCAGCATGGTGTCGCCGTGGCCATGGCCGGCGCCCTGTTCCGGCTGTCGGTGGAGGTGTACATGGGCGTCGAGGACATGGCCCGCCAGCGCGTCAACGTGGAGCGAATGCGCCTCTGCGGCGCGACGGTGCAGCCGGTGGAGACCGCGCCCGGGTGCGGCACGCTGAAGGATGCGGTGAGCGAGGCGCTCCGCGACTGGACGACGAACGTCCGCACCACGTACTACCTGCTGGGGTCGGTGGCGGGCCCCTATCCCTACCCGGCGGTGGTACGGGATTTCCAGAAGGTCATCGGGCGCGAGGCGCGGGAGCAGATTTTGGCGGTCGAAGGGCGGCTGCCCGATGCGGTGGTGGCGTGCGTGGGCGGCGGGTCGAACGCCATCGGAATCTTCGACGCGTTTCTGGGAGACGCCGGAGTCCGGCTCGTGGGGGTGGAGGCCGGCGGCGACGGCGTACGCCATGGCGCGTCGCTCGGCGGCGGGCGCGAGGGAATCTTCCAGGGAGCCCGGACCATGGTGCTGCAGGACGCCGACGGCCAGATCGAGGAGGCGCACAGTGTCTCCGCCGGCCTGGACTACCCGGGCGTGGGCCCGCAGCATGCCCATCTGCACCGGACCGGCCGGGCCGACTATGTCACCGCGACCGACGCCGAGGCGGTGGCGGCCTTCCGGCTGCTGGCCCGCGCCGAGGGGATCATCCCGGCGTTGGAATCGGCCCACGCCCTGGCCCATGTGCTGAAGATGAACCTCGGATCCGGCGACCTGGTGGTGCTCAACCTGTCGGGCCGGGGCGATAAGGACTTGGCGACCGTGGAGGCGCAACCATGAACCTGACCCAACGACTGCATGATTGCCACCGGACCGGCCGGCTGGCCTTCATGGCCCATGTGTACGCCGGCTATCCAGACGCGGCGTTCACCCGGCGGCTGATCGACGCGCTGGCCCCGGCGGTGGACATTCTGGAACTGGGCATCCCGTACAGCGACCCGCTGGCCGACGGGCCGGTGTTCCAGGCCGCCTGCCGTCGCGCGCTGGAAAACGGGGTGCGGCCCGCCGATGTGTTCCACCTGGCGGCAAGACTGAAGCCGCCCGGGTTCCACCGGCCCGTCGTGCTCACCACGTATGCCAACCTGGTGTTTCAGACGGGACCGGCCGATTTCGCGGCGCGGCTTGCCCTGGCAGGCGTCCAGGGTCTCATCGTGCCGGATCTGCCCGTGGACGAGTGCGGTGAGTTGCACCGGGCCTGTGTCGGCGCGGGGGTGCACCTGATTCAGCTCGTGGCGCCCACCACGCCGCCGGCGCGGCTGGAGCGGATCCTAGCGGCGGCATCCGGATTTGTCTACTTGGTGTCAGTGGCGGGGGTGACCGGAACCGATCAGGACGCGGACACCGCGTTGCGGGAGCAGGTGGCTCGAATCCGGATGCGGTCGGACTTGCCGCTGCTCGTGGGATTCGGCATCAGTCGCCCGGAACAGGCGATGGCGTTGCAGGACGTGGACGGATTCATCATGGGCAGCGCCATCGCCCGGCGGGTGGAGCCGGGCCGGCCGGCCGACGAGGTGTTGGCCGACGTGGCGACGTTCGTCCGCCAGTTTCGAGGCCTGCCGCAACGCAGCGGCAGAGGCAACGGGGGTGAGGCGTGAACGTGCGGGTGATGCCGTCGGCGGTGTGCGGCACGGCGGCGGCGCCGGCGTCCAAGAGCGCCATGATCCGGGCGGTGGCGGCCGCGCTGCTGGCGGACGGCCGGACGACCATCGGGAATCCGTCCCGTTGCGACGACGCCTGGGCGGCGCTGGCGGTGGCCCGGGCGCTGGGGGCGCGGGTGGCGGCGGGGCGGGATCGTGTGACCGTGACCGGCGGCCTCGCCCCGACGGGCGTGCCCCTGGACTGCCGCGAGTCGGGGCTGACGGCGCGGCTGTTCCCAGCCATCGCGGCGCTCGGCACAGAGGCGGTGACCATCACGGGCCGAGGATCGCTGCTCCGCCGGCCGGTGGGGCCCGTGGAGAATCCGCTCCGGCAGCTGGGTGCGGAGTGTGTGAGTACGGGCGGGCACTTGCCCCTGCGGGTGCGGGGACCGTTGCGGGGCGGACCGGTGGAAATGGAAGGAGCGCTCACGTCTCAGTTCCTGACGGGCCTGCTCATGGCCCTGCCCATGGCGCCGGATGACTCCATCCTGACGGTGCAGCGGTTGGCCAGCCGTCCGTACATCGACCTGACCCTGACGGTGATGCGCGCGTTCGGGGTGATTGCCGAGCACGAGGAATATGGGGAATTCCGCATCCGCGGCAATCAACGGTACCGGCCGGGGGAATATATCGTGGAAGGGGATTGGAGCGGGGCGGCGTTTCTCCTGGTGGCCGGGGCCGTAGCCGGTGACGTCGTCGTGACGGGACTGGACCCGGCCTCCACCCAGGCAGACCACCGAATCCTGGAGGCGCTGGCAGCGGCCGGGGCGGCGCCCGAGTGGGACGCTGTGCCGGGAGGACTGACGGTGACGGAACGCGTGCGGATCGTCCGCGCGGAACCGCGCGCCTTCGAGATCGACCTGACCGACGCACCCGACCTGTTCCCACCCCTGGTGGCCCTGGCGGTCCACGCCCGTGGGCGGAGCGTGCTGGGCGGTGCGGACCGTCTGGCTCACAAGGAAAGCGACCGTGCGACGGCGCTGATCCGGATGTTCACGGGGCTCGGCGGGGATGTCCGGCGAGAGGGGGATGTTCTGGTGGTGGTCGGCGGCCGCCGGCTGACGGGCGGAACGGTGGACGCCGGGGGCGACCACCGCATGGCCATGGCCGCGGCGGTGGCCGCGCTCGGCGCCGCCGGTCCCGTGACCATCGTCGGCGCGGAGTGCGTCCGCAAGTCATACCCCGACTTCTTCGCTGACCTGGCCACGCTCGGCGCCCGCCTCGTCCGACCGGCAGCGCAATCATCGCAATGATGATCGCCATCGATCGCCGGGTCGTGACCGCGGTTCGCCACCGGCGTCTTTCCACCCCCCATCATGTTATACTGCCGACGCCGGTGTTGGCCCCCCAGAGGAGACGCGATGCCGAAGATCGATTACCGGAAGAAACTGAAATCGCTCTACAGTCCGTCCGCGCAATCGGTGGTTCAGGTCGAGGTGCCGCCCCAGAGTTACCTGATGGTGGACGGCGCCGGCGACCCCAACGGCTCGCCGGAATTTGCCGCCGCGGTGGAGGCGTTATTCGCCGTGGCGTACACCGTCAAGTTCATGGTGAAGAAGGGTCCGCTGGCCGTGGACTACGGCGTGCTGCCGCTGGAAGGATTGTGGTGGGCCGATGACATGGCCCGATTTTCGATTCATGACAAGTCGCACTGGCAGTGGACCCTCATGATCATGCAGCCGGACCTCGTCACCGGGGAACTCGTGGAGCGCGCCATGGCCGAGGTGCGGCGCAAGAAGGCGCCCGCCGCCATCGACCGGCTCCGCTTCGAGGTGCTGGCCGAGGGCGCGTGTGCCCAGATCCTCCATGTCGGGCCGTTCTCGGAAGAAGGTGTTGCGGTGGAGAAGGTGCACCGCCACATCGAATCCCTTGGACGGCGGCCGGCGGGAAAGCACCACGAGATCTACCTCAGCGACATCCGCAAGGCCGCCCCGGCCAAATGGAAGACCATCATCCGCCAACCGATGAGTTGATGGTTGCGAAGCAGCCGACGACCAACCGTCGGCGCCGATGATTCGGTGCAGGAGGCAGGTGTGTTCCCTCGATCCGTCGTCGTCACGGGCGCCAACGGGCAAGTGGGCCGCCGGCTGCTGGTCGAACTGGTGCGGCACGGCATCATGCCGACCGCGCTGGTTCGTGAACCGTTCTCCATGGAGGGCTGCCGCTCCATCCCCAACTGGCTCGCGGTGGACGCGGCCCGGGACGCCATCCGCGGGGCCGAAACAGTCGTGCACCTGGCCGGGACGTTGAACCCGTCCGACCACGACTACATGAAGGCCAACGTGCTTCCCGCCGACCGGCTGATCCAGGCCCTTGAAGGCGGCCGGACGCGCCTGGTGGTGTTCCTGAGCTACCTCGGCGCAGCGGAAACCGCCGCCAATCCCTACCTCCAGACCAAGGCGCGGGCCGAGCAGTTGATTCGGGACACCCGGATTCCGCTCACCGTGTTCCGGTGCGCCCACATCATCGGCCCGCCCGAGGCGCCCGGCCCCACGGCGAGCGCCATGATAGCCGGCCCGAAGGGAAGTGTGTCCGTCCTCGGCAGCGGCCGGCAGCGGGTCGCGCCCGTCTATGTCGATGATGTCGTGGCCGCCATCCTCGCCGCGCTCGAGTCGGGCGAGAGCGGGAGCTTCGACCTGCAGGGTCCCGAGGAGATGGCGATGGACGACCTGGTCCGTCTGCTCAACCGTTCCCGGGATGTGTCCATCCGCCATGTCCCGGCGCTCCTGGCCCGGCTGCTGCAGTACGTCGGGCCGAAGCTCCCCGGCGGGCTCATCGACATCATGCTCCGCGACAGCCGCAGCGAGAAAGCCACGGCAGTTCCGGCTTTTGGCCTCACGTTGACCTTCTTGCGCCAGGTGTGGTCGTCGGAATTCACGTCGTCGAAGGCGCCATGATTTTCGATACCCGTGGCATCACCCGTCGTTTGAACAAACAGTGAAGCTTCGAACATCCGGCGATCGTGGACGGTTTCCATGCTCAGTATCATGCTCTGGTCAGTGGTGGCGTTGTTCCCCGTGTCGGAGATCGCATTGTCGATTTTCAAGCGGGCCGACGCAGCGAGCGCTCGACGGGAGGACCGCGGTTCCCTGCGGCTGCTGTGGCTCATGATCGCCCTCGGCGTGATCCTGGCGGTAGCGTTCAAATGGGTGCCCGCCGCCCGGTTTCGCCTGCCGGGCAATTGGGACCAGCTCGTGGCCCTGGGGCTCCTGGTGTCGGGGCTGGCAATCCGCTGGCTGGCGATCGTGACGCTCGGCCGGCAGTTCACGGTCGACGTAGCCATTCACACCAATCATGAATTGGTGCAGCGGGGCCTGTACCGCTGGGTCCGCCATCCATCATATACCGGGCTGCTCATCGCCTTTTTGGGTTTGGGGCTCGCGTATGCGAATTGGCTCAGCCTGGTGATGCTCATGGTGCCCGTCACGGCGGCCGTTGTCCACCGGATCGTCCGGGAGGAGCAGGCTCTCCACTCGGCTCTCGGCCCGGCCTACGCCGCCTACTGCGCCCGCGTGAAGAAGCTGGTTCCGGGCCTGTTCTGATCGCGGTCACTCGCGCGGCGGTTCGGCCGGACTCTTGTACCACTCGTCGCGGGGAACCACCTTCGGCTGGTCGGGGTCGCCCTCGTAGGCCGGCGTCATGATCTGCACGCCGTACTCGTTGAACACGTCCAGGATGGACCGGTGCAGCCGGGCGTAGAGCGGACCCATCTGCTGCGGCTGGTCGCAGAAGGCGTTGATCTCGTAGACGACACAGAAGTCGCCCAGCGAGTTCAGCAGGACGAACGGCGGGGGCGTTTTGAGCAGGTCGGGCGTCCGGTCCGCGGCCTGGAGGAGCATGGCTTCCACCTGGCGCCAGGGGGTTTCGTAGCCGATCCCCACCGTCGTATGCAGAATGAGCCCGGGCGATTGGGCCATCGAGCTGTAGTTCGTCACGTCGCCGTTCAGGATGGAGGAGTTGGGGATGATGACCTCTTCGTTCTTGGGAGTGCGCAGATGGGTGACCTGCAGCCGCATGGTGGTCACGTCGCCCACCACCTCCCCGATTTTGACCCGGTCGCCGAGCTTGAACGCCTTGCGGTAGGTCAGGGTGAAGCCCGCCAGGAGGTTGGAAATCACCGACGAAGACCCGAGGGAGAAGACGACGCCCAAAAACAGGGAAATACCTTTGAATGCCGCCGACTCCGAGCCGGGAATGTAGGGGTAGGCGACCACGAGGCCGAAGGCGACAATCAACAGCCGGACGATCTTGTAGGTCGGATGCGCCCATTCCGGGTCAAAGTTGGCGAAGGTGATGGTCCCCTTGGCCACGGAGTCGAAAAACAGGCGCACCAGCCCAAGCACCCAGCGCAGGACGAAGAACAGGATCAGGAGAAAGATCAGGTTCGGGAGCTGGTTGACGACCGAATTCCCCATGATCTGGAGCGGCTGGATGACCCATACGCCCAGTTTCGCATGGATGGAGCGGGTCCAGGGTAACAGGCCGAGCACCGAGTGGGCGTAAAGATAGACGGCGACGAGGATGATCAGGGTGAACACGCTGCGCAGCCCGCGGCGGATGATGCTGCCCACCCGCTGGGCGCTGCCCGACTTGAGTGAGTCCACGCCCAGGGACCGGACGCGCTCTTCGATCCGGGTGGCGAGGCGGCGCATGATCCGGCGCCACACCCAGGCCAGCAGGAGCAGGGCGACCGCCAGGATGCCCGTATACAGGAGGGCCGTCAGCACGTCGTCCTGGATCGCTTCGGGTTGGCGGTCCGCCCGGTACTTGATGATCGCCTGGCGGATCCGGTTGCAGGTGAAGCCCGCCAGCGACTGGCGGGACACGCCTTCCAGCTCGCCGTCGGCGTCGACGAAGCTCACCAGCCGGAGCTTGCCGGCCATCAGCGCGCTCATCGTCTCCTCCTCGACGACGGCCAGCTTCTGCGGGTCGAAGGTCCGGTCGCGGGCGACGGTTTCGAGCCGGGCCTCGACCGCAGCAGCCCGGTCTCCGGCGGGAAAGGCCGAAATCCCGCGAAGCGAGAACAGGACCTGGCCGTCCAGCCTGACCGGGGCCGTCTCGATGGCCGCCTGGAGTCCCAGGCGCGCCGCGTCCGGTGGGGGCTCCGGCGTCTGGGCCGCGACTGCCGCGGTGGCGGTCCACAGGCACATCAGGACGAACAACCCTAGCGCGCGCGGTCTCATCGTCATGGATCGCCTCCCGGGTATGCGAGTTCGCTCATTATAATGGGGATTCGAGGGCAAGTCATCAGACGGTTGGGCGGTTGAGAGATGAAAAACGGCATCGCCGGGCGATCCGGTCGGTCCGGACCGAGCGGCGCGGCGGCCGGAGACCCGTGAGCGGTTCAGGGGCGAAAAGGCGAAGGCGGACCGATCGGGAATCCGGTCCCATCGACCGCCGCCGGATGAGCGAGGATCAGCACTGCGACTTCTTGCCGGGGATGGGGGTGCCCACGGGGTAGCGGCCGTCGAAGCAGGCGGCGCAGAACTGGGAGCCGTTTTCCACGATGCCGAGGAGATCCTCCAGCTCGAGGTATTTGAGCGAGTCCGCTTCCATGTGGATGCGGAGCTGCTCCTGGCTGATCTGGTTGATGATGAGCTCCTCGTAGGTGGGCGTGTCGATGCCGTAATAGCAGGGGAACTTCACGGGCGGGGAGCCGATCCGGACGTGCACCTCGCGGGCGCCGGCCGAGCGGATCATGCGCACGAGCTTGCGCAAGGTGGTGCCGCGGACGATGGAATCGTCCACCAGCACCACCCGCTTGCCGGTGAAGAAGCCGGCCAGCGGATTGAACTTCTGCTTCACCGACTCATCGCGGAACTGCTGCACCGGCTTGATGAACGTGCGGCCCACGTAGTGATTGCGGATGAGCCCCATGGAGTAGGGGGCGCCGCTGGCCTCGGAGTAGCCCTGGGCGATGAAGTTGGACGAATCGGGGACCGGCACGACGCAATCGGGCGTGAAGTCGTCGTAACCGGCCAACGTCTGGCCGATGCGTTGCCGGATGCGATAAACCTGCTTGCCGTACTGGAAGGAGTCGGGGCGGGCGAAGTAGATGAGCTCGAACACGCAGTGTGCCGTGCCGGGCCGGCGGTCGCCGCGGAAGAACCGGGCGTCGGTGCGGATCGAGGTCATGCCGGTGGGCCGGAAGACGAGGATCTCGCCCGGTTCCACCTCGCGGATGTTGGTGGTGCGCAGGATGTCCTGGGCGCAGCTTTCCGAGGTGACGGCCCAGCCGTCCTCAAGCTCCCCCAGCAGCATGGGGCGGAAGCCGTACGGATCGCGGAAGGCGTACATCTCGTCGGGCGTCATGAACACGGTGGAGAACGCACCCTCGAGTTGAGTGAACAGGGTCTGGATGGCCGCGACGGGGTTCATCCCCTCGCGCTCCAGCAGGTGGACCAGCAGCCGGATCATGGCCTCGCCGTCGTTGCGGGACGCCAGGTACACATGGTTCCGGTTCAGCTCCTCGCGGAGCGTGGCGTAATTGATCAGGTCGCCGTTGGACGTCAGGGCGTAGCGGGGGCCGTTGAGGGTTTCCACCAGGTGCGGCTGGGCGTTTTCCAGCGTTGCGCCGCCCTGGGTGGGGTAGCGGACGTGGCCGACGGCGCAGTGGCTGTGCAGCCCGGCCAGCACGTCGGAGGTGAAGACCTCTTTCACCAGGCCCATGGCCTTGAGCAGCCGGATCCGGCCGTCTTCCGCCCAGGCCAGGCCGCAGCTTTCCTGGCCGCGGTGCTGCTCGGCGAACAGGGCCAGCGACGCCTGTTCCGGGATGTCACGCCGCTGGTGCGTGTAGATGCCGACGATTCCGCACATCGATCCACCTCTCGGCTCAGAACTGCTGGCGGAACAGCTCCGCCAGGATTTCCAGGCAGCGGTCCACCATGGGGAAGGTGATGTCGCGGTAGGCCACCAGACGGATCCGGTCGCCGAAGCCCGAGGCGATCACGTCCTGCTCGGCGAGGAGGCGGAGCAGATCCGCGGCGGACCGTCGCGGGTGATCTACCCCGAAGACAAGGATATTGGTCTGAGTGGCCGCCGCGTTCAGGCGGATGAACGGGTATTGCTGGAAAAACCGCACGAAGCGCCGGATCTTCTCGTGATCGTCAGCCAGGAGCGGGGGGATCGTGTCCAGCGCCACCAGCCCCGCGGCCGCGAGCACGCCCGCTTGACGCATGCCGCCGCCCAGGCGCTTGCGGTGCACCCGGGCCCGGGCGATGAACTCGCGGGTGCCGGCGAGCAGGGAGCCGACGGGGGCGCACAGCCCCTTGGACAGGCAGAACATCACCGAGTCGGCGTCACGCGCCAGCTCCGCCACCGGCACGGCGAGGGCCACGGCAGCGTTGAAGATCCGGGCACCGTCCAGGTGAACGGGCAGGGTGTGGGCATCGGCGACAGCCCGCACGTCGGCCAGGTAGGCGGGATCCAGCACGGTGCCGCCGGCCAGGTTGTGGGTGTTCTCCACGCAGATGAGGCCGGCGTTCGCCCGGTAGTACACCGGCGGCTGGACGGCGGCGCGGATGTCCGCCGGCGCCATCCGGCCGTCCACACCCGGCAGCACTCGCGGCAGCAGGCCGCCGAAGACGGCCATGGACGCCAGCTCGTAGTTGTAGACGTGGGAGGCCGATTCGCAGATGACCTCGCTGCCCGGCGCGCAGTGGCTGAGCAGCGCCGCCGCATTGCCCATGGAGCCGGTGGGCATGAACAGCGCCGCTTCCTTGCCGGTGAGCTCGGCGGCGCGGGTCTCGAGCGCGTTGATCGTGGGATCCTCGCCGTAGACGTCGTCGCCCACCACGGCGTCCATCATGGCGCGGCGCATCTCGGGTGTCGGCTGGGTGAGGGTGTCGCTGCGCAGATCAATTCGCATCGAAGAGTTCCTGGAGGATTTCGTTGCTGACCAGCATCCCCTGGGGGGTGAGGCGGAACGTGCCATTATCGTCCAACACCAGGGAGGGGACAATATTTTTTTTCAACACCGCCGCCCACTCCGGCGGAAACGGCCGCCCCATGCGGCGCTGGAACTCGGCGCGGGAAACACCGTCCACCAGGCGCAGCCCCAGCATGACGAACTCGCGGGCCCGTCGGGTCCAGTCCCACGCGTCTTCGCCCGCTTCAGCACGTCTGCTTGCGGCCGTACGATCGACGTAGACCTGCAGCCGGCGCTCGTTCCACCAGCGCCGCCGGCCGTCGAAGCTGTGGGCGGCCACGCCCAGCCCCAGGTATGGCGCCAGCCGCCAGTACTTGAGATTGTGCCGGCTGCGGCGCGCCGGCGCGGCGAAGTTGGAGATCTCGTACTGGGGCAGTCCGGCGGCGGCCAGGCGCGCCGAGGCGTGTAGGTAAAAATCGGCCATCGCCTCATCGGGCGGCATCCGCCAGCGGCCGTCGCGGATCCGGCGCGCCACTGCCGGGTGTTCGTCGGCGTCCAGCAGGTACATCGAGACATGATCCGGCCGGAGTCCAAGGCAGAACTCCAAGCTTTCCGCCCAGCGGGTCGGCCCCTCATCGGGCAGCCCCACAATCAGGTCCAGGGCGATGTTCCCCACGCCCGCCTCGCGGAGCGCCGCCACCGCAGCGGAGACCGCTGCGGGGCCGCCGGGGCGGCGGACCGCGGCCAGGGTGCGGACGTGAACGGTCTGCACCCCCACCGTAACCCGGTTCACCCCGGCGGCGATCCAGGCGGCGGCCGCCTGCGGATCAACGTCTTCGGGATTGGATTCCAGGGTGATCTCGGCGTCTGCTGTGATGGTAAAAACAGTGTGCAGGCGATCCAGCAGGCGGGCCACCGCCGCCGCCGGCAGCAGCGACGGCGTACCACCGCCGAGGTAGACGGAATCGAACCGGGCGAACGCCGGATCCTGCTGCGCGCCGATGGCGATTGCCTCCCGTTCCACCGCGGCAAGGTACGGTTCCGCCTGTCGCCCCAGGGAAAACGTGACGAAATCGCAGTACAGGCACTTGTTCCGGCAGAACGGCAGGTGGACGTACAATCCGGCGGCATCATCGGTCCGAATGCGATCGAAATCAGTTGTGCCGGTTTGCGCGCGGAAATCCGTGTCCACGTTGTCCCCGTCCGGGTTGTGCCTCATGCGTCGGGTGCGTGCGGGAAGCTAGAACGGCGTGGGGATGTCATAGAATCGGGCTTCCACGAGCCCGCGCTCCTGCAGGTGGCGCATCACCGCCAGCACCCCCCATTTCTCAGTCAGGTAATGGCCGGCGAAGCAGACGTTGAGGCCCACCGCCTTGATCTGGTGGTAGGCGCTGTGGGACGTCTCGCCCGTCAGGTAGAAGTCGGCGCCCGCCTCGCGAGCCTCCAGGGCCAGCCGGGCGCCGCCGCCGGAGACGATGGCCACGCGGCTCACCCGCTCAGGGCCGAAGGGGAGGACGTGCACGTCGCAGGAGATGGTGGCGCGAATCTTGGCCAACACCTCTTCGCGCGGCACCGGCCCGCCGGTGTGGGCCAGGATGCCGACGGGTGAGCCTTTGTAGTCGATGATGGGCGCGGGATCCCGCAATTCCAGCAGCCGCGCCATCTGGATGTTGTGCCCCAGCTCCGGGTGCACATCCAGCGGCAGGTGGGCGGCGTAGAGGGAGATGCCGTGTTCGATGAGCGGCTTCAGGTAGGCCAGCGTCACTCCGCGCACGTGGCGCAGGCCGCCCCAGATCATGCCGTGATGGACGAACAGCAGGTCCACGCCATCGGCGGCCGCCTGGACAGCGAGCTCGGGCGAGTAGTCCACGGCGAAGCCGGCGCGGCGGACTTCGGCGCGACCCTCCACCTGGAGGCCGTTGGCCGACTCATCCTCGATGGCGTGGATGTTCAGCAGCCGGTCAAGCTCGTCCACCAGTTCGGTCAGTTTCATGTCACGCTCCTTGGAGATCGGCGGGTTCCTTCACCACGGAGGCATAGAGGACACAGAGAAGGACACGGCAATTGTATCAAAAGTTTTGGATGCACGGGCAGATCAGCCGATTCTTTGGATCATGCGCCCTCCGGACTCGATCCGGTCGATGGTCGCGAATATTAGTTCACGGCATCCATGTGCCGCCGCGTCTCGGGAGTGAATGCATAGGGAGGGGGTGGACGACCGAGGGTCAGAGGCCGGTTTCGAGTCGGGCCTGCCACTGCCCCAGCGTGACGACGGCGCCGGGAGTGAGCCAACCCTTGGTGCAGCGTTGGCTGTTGATGAACACGCCGTTCATGCTGCCCGAATCCTCGATCCAGAACGTCCCCTCCGGCGTGCGCCAGATCCGGGCATGGTGGCGGGACACCCCTTGCACCGCCAGCACGATGGCATTGTCGGGTGCGGATCCCAATGTGGTGCACTCGGCGTCCAAGTCGTGCGTCCGGCCCAGGTTGTCCCGGAGCAGGGGGCCCGGTCGCGCCGCTGCCGGCGCCGGCATCGGCGCGGCGTAGCCCGGGACCGGCGGCGGCCGGTATGCCGGCGATGCGGCGGACGGGGCCGGCGGAGTCGACGTCGGGTAAGCTGGAGCCGGTTGTTGGGGAAGTGCAACCGCGGCTGCACGCCGGCGGGAGCGCCGCGACAGAGCCAGGCCCAGGACCACGGCCGCGAGAACGACGACGAGCACGGCGCCCGCCGCGAACCACACCCAGACAGGCCAGCGCGAGATGAAGCTGCCCTCCGTCTGCCGGCGGATGTTCTCGACGAGGACGGTGTCGGCGGCGGCGGGCAGGTCGTCGATGCCGGCGGCCGTCTCGTCCAGCACTTTCTGGAAGGCATCCGTCTCCGCCTGGAACTGCTTCACCGACCGATCCCATTCGCCGCGCTCGGCCGCGGTGAGGGGTCGCTCCAGGCCGCGCAGGGCCAGGAGGCGGAGGCGCCGCCGGGTTGTCTCCCACCGCTCGACGCCCGCGTTGTACGCCTGCATCTGCTCGGGGGCGCCGCCGTGCAGGGCCATGAGACCGGAGGTCGTCCCCATCTCCCAGGCGGCGACGACCTCGCCGGCTTCAATCAAGTAAGCCAGCGCGTCGGCCGACACCCGGCCGCCGTCGGCGACGAAGACGTCCCAGTCCATGTTGTCGGCGAGTTCCAGACGGAACGTTTCGGGTTCCTCGCCGCCGGAGAATAGACCGGCCTGCACCACGCGGAGCGAGCCGTCGGTTCCGGGCCGAGGCAACAGGGCCTGGACCGGCGTGCCGGCCAGGTCGGCGGTGGTGGTCATCACGATGTCGAGCGATTTGTTCAGAATGCCCACGAACCGATAGCACTCCTCGACGAAGCGGACGCCGGCCATGGCGTTGTCGAACACCTTCTGGATTTTCTCCAGCGTCTCGGCGTGCTTCACGATTTCCGGCTGCAGGTAGATGGTGCCGATGATTTTCATGGCCACCTGGCCGCATTCGCTGATGGTGTCCACGAGCACGGTGACCCATTCCTCGGCGATGCGCCAGTTTACTACCCGCTGGTATTCGGTGGCCAGCCCGCCGTGCCGGACCTTGAGCTTGGCATAGCTCCGGGCGTAGGCGTCGCGGACGGCGTCGTAATCGTCGATGTCCAGGAACAGGAGCAGGTACTGGTTGGCCAGGTCGTCGTAAGGTTTGAGCAGTGCATTGGTGATGATGCCCTTGATGTCGGGGAACGGCATCTCGGGCACATACTCGCCCAAAACCTCTGAGAGCTGCTTGATGATCTGGGGGAGCATCAGCTCGTTGAGCATGCTGCGGGTGACCCGCCGGGTCTGCTGGTTGTCCACCAGCCGCTCGACCGGGGGAGTTTTGAAGAACCATTTGAACAGCCAGCGGTAGATCCGTCCCGAGACGCTGGCCGGTGCGCTCTGGCTCTTCTCCCAGCGGGCCTTCAGCGCCCGGAGCTTGCGCAGCCCGACGGCCTTTTCGAGCTGCTTGTACTTGTCCTTGACGTATTTGTCCAGCTTGGAGTCGGTGTAGAAGTAGCTGGCCGCTGCCTGAAAGAGCGTGTAGGCATGGCCCAGCAGCTCCTGGCCGGCGTCGGCGGCATCCTTGCGCGTGTCCTTGAGCACCAGGAGCGTCCAACCGAACAGCTCCATCTTGTTGACGAGTCCCTCGGCGTCCTCGGCGCTCAATTCGGCCACCTGCGCTTGGGCGCCCTGGACGAAATGCAGACTCCGCTCCTTGACCTCTTCGGAGGCCTCACATTTCTCCAGGTGTTGGAGCGCGTTGTGCTGCAGCCCCAGCAGCCTCGCCGAAGGCGCCACCAGGAAGGGCTGCTTGAGTTCCTTGTCCCAGCGGGGCCAGTTGCTCATGTGCATCTGGATGGTGAACTGGCCCTCGTCGTCGGTTTTCACGACGTCCACGGCGGCCCACTTGAGGATCTTTTCGTCTCCCTCCAGCTTCACCGTGGCGTCGTTGACGGGGACGCGCGTGGCCGTGCCCGGGAGGCGGTGGGTGGTGACCTTGAGCAGGACCCGGCCCTTGATGAATCCGTTGAGGCTGGCGATCTGCAGCGGAAGCACCGAGCGCTCCAGCCCCGGTTTCTCGACCACGAGACGAACCGGCGCGGCCTTCATGACGCCGATCTGGCAGATGACCCGGCCGGAATCCTCGCCGGCGGCGTACTCGACGACGACGTCGCGGTTCTTGATGGAACCGGTCTGCTGCATGTCCTTGGCGCCGATCGCCGGCGACTGGTAGACCGCCCGGGCGGTGCCGTCGGCTCCGGTCACCGGGTCGTTGGATAGGAGGCGGCCTCTTTGGTCGGCCGAGAAGACACCGTGGAAATCCAGTTTCCAGGTCAGGCGCACCCCGGCGCGGGGACGTCCTTGGGCGTCCATGAACTGGAAGACCACCGGGGTGGTGCTCTGGCCGTCGCCGGCGACGGGGTTGTCGCGCGCGGTGAGCGTCACCGTCGGTTTGGGCTTCACCTCGGAAACGGTCGCACCATCCGTCTGGGTCCGTCCCACCCGATGGAACAGAATGGGCGGGGCGATGAGAAAGAACTGGTCGCCCGGCAACGGGATGAGCGATGTGCCGATCCCGCCCACGCTCACTCCATAAAAGCCCATGTGGCTCTCGCCGGTATAGGCTACCTTCACCTCGTCGGCATAACCCGTCTGCTTGAGGATCATGCTGCCGGTGTCGAAGGTCCAGTTGGAAGCTCCGGTGATGTCACTGCCCTCGTAGTAGCCGAAGACCGCGGACGCGGGGGTGGGCGACGGGTACAGGTCGATCTTGGCCTTTCCCTTGATTCCCTGGAACTCGGCCACGATGAGCACCCACGGTTTGTCACCCTCGGCGGTGTTGAGCGCGGCTGCGTTGGGTCCCTTGAGCGCTTCCTCCAGGGCGATCGCCTCGTAGTCGGCACCCGGTCCGGCGCCCATCACCTTCCGGATGATGATGGAGGTGAGCTGCAAACTGCGCAGGAGCATCTTGGAGCGATCGTCCAGGATGGGCACCTGGAGGTTGGATCGGGCGATGCCGTTCGACATCTGGATCCGTTCGGCCGCCAGACGGCCGGCGTTGATGCGGAGACTCACCGGTCCGGCCAGGTGATCCAGCAGCCGGCCGTCGGGATTCCGGGCGGAGACGGTCACGGTGGTCACCGTGTCGCCGTCGCCGGGGAGCCGGTCGGCGCCCGGTTCCACCAAGAGGCGGATTTCATCGCGGGGCGGTTCGTCCTCGTCTTCGGGCTCCGGCTCCTCGGTCTGGGGCGTCTCGGGCTCCTCCTCGTCGGGCGGCCGGGCGTCGTCGCCGGGCTTGCCCACGTGGGCCGTGGCCGTGAACACGGCCGCCACCGCATCCAGGAATACGCCGCTTGTGGAAAACGGCGGGTCGAGTGGTTCGTCAAAGGCGAAGCGGATGGTCACGCCGCGGGTCCCGTTGGGCGCGGTCACGGCGAGATCCACGGTCCGCTCGCCGAAGGTGACGCTCTGGACGCGCACGGGCTCGCCGGCCGACAGCAGCGCGTTGAGGCCCCCGCGGGAGGGAAGCACGAAACGGTCCGGGGACACAGACACCGTGTACGGGTTCTCGAAGATGTTGACCCGCAGGTATTGCAGGCTGCCGGCGTACTGGCGGCGGTAGAGTTCCGCCTGGCCGGGATCGACAGCGGCGACCGCCCAGGCGGCGGCCAGCAGGATCATCAGGAATGTCAGGATTGACGTGCGGCGGCGTTCAACCACGGGCCGCCTCCTCGACGAACCGGTGGTCAACTGGTGGTGCCGGACTCGCTGTTCGGTCCAGAGCCGCGCGCTGGGCCGGGAAGTACTCGGGAATCGTCTCGTACTCCTCCTCCACCGGGTTGGCCGGCGGCTGGAGGTAAAAATAGGCGAAGGCGACGAAGCCGGCCGCCAGAACGAACAGCAGGAGCAGCACCCACAGGCAGCAGCTGCAGCAACCCTTCTTCTTGGGCGGGGCGGGAGGCTGGGGAGGCGGCGCCGCAGGGGGCGGATAGTAGGCAGCGGGTGGGTACTGGGCCATGCGTCCGTCGCTTCCGGGTGCGTTGGGTGACCGGCAGGGATATTGTAGCAGGAAGGCGGGGACCCGCAAGCAGGAACCTCACCGTTCAGGTGGTGACCATGTTTCGCGGAATATCTGACCGCGCGGCCGGCGACCGGTGTACAATGGCGCCCAAGCAGTCTGAGCAAGGAGTGAGGGCTCATGGAAAAAGCAGGCGCGCGCAAGCTGGGGGTGGGGATCGCCCACATGGTCATTCATTTCATGGACGGCACCAAGATCGTGTTTCGTTACCCGAAGCAGGCGGGGCACGATCCGGCCACCATCGCCGCCACCGTCAAAAAGGCGCTGGATGCGGAAAAGGTGGTGGTGGAGGCCCAGGGCGCCCTCCTGGTGATCCCGGTGCGCAACATCAAGTACATCCAGGTCACCCCCGTGCCGGACGAGCTACCCAAGGGGATTCTCCGCCACGCCGAGATCGTGGGATGATCCCGGCCGTAGCGGCTTGCCGGTTGGCCTGCCGGTCGGCCGTCCATGGCCCTGTCGCTTTGTTGCCGGTCTCCAATCCCCGGGCTCGGTCGCCGGTCGCTGATGGTTGATGGCGGGCGGACAGCCGAAGAACCGGGATTGGATCCGGAATCTCCGGTCCGCCCCGTACACCCATTCACCTGATTACCGAACGATCAGCTGCTGCCGTAGCAGGGTCGCATCGGCCACGTCCAGCCGGCAATTGCCGTTTAGGTCGCCCATGGGGGGCCAGGCGCAGGGTGGGTCTTCCGGCCCGATGTTGCCGGCCAGCACCTGAGCCAGCACCACCAGGTCCAGGGCATCGGTGACGCCGTCGCCGGTGAGGTCGCCGTCGGGCGGCCGGATCACCTCGGCGAGAAATTCCTGGATGTGGTTCACCAGGCCGTCGTACTGGCCGTTGTAATCCCCGGCGGTCGAAACCACCACGAGGTCCAGGGCCGGGACGACGAAGATGTGCTGACCGCCCCAGCCCCACGCAACCCAGATGTCGGGACCGGCGCCGGGCGCGGCGCCGGCCTCCAGTGGCAGCAGCCACCATTGATAGCCGTAGCCGCTGCCGTCGGCGAAGGTGGAGCGGCGGATCATGCTTTCTGCGATCCACGATGCCGGCACGAGCTGTTGGCCGCGCCACGCGCCCGCCCGCAGGTAGAGCTGGCCGAACGCGACCATGTCTCGCGGCCGGAGCCAGAGGCCGCCGCCCGTGTCGGTGAGTCCCCCGGCGCCCAGCGACCAGCTCCAGCGGGTGATGCCCAGCGGCGCGAACAGGCGCTCCGCCGCGAGCTCGTGGGCCTGCCGCCCGGTGGCGTGGAGCAGGAGGCCGGAGAACAGGATGGTGCATCCGCTGTTGTACTGAAACGCGGTGCCGGGCCAGTGGGCCATCCGACGGTCCAGCATGAACTCCAGCCAGTCTGGGCTGGCCATGAGCTGGCGGTACGGATTGCGCGCGTCGGTGTACGGGTACTGGAATTCGTTCCAGTCGAATCCGGCGCGCATGGCCAGCACGTCGGCCAGGAGGATGGCGTCCTTGCGCGGATCGGGGTTGGCCACGGGCGTGTATTCGGGAAAGTGCGGGAGCAGTGGGGTGTCCAGGCCGTCCAATTCGCCGCGGTCCAGCGCCATCCCAACCAGCGCCGAAGTGACGCTCTTGGTTACGGAATAGACGACGTGCAGCGTATCGGCGTCAAAGCCGTGATAGTAGTGCTCCGCCGCCAGCCGGCCGTGACGGATGACCAGAAAACTGTGCACCGGGCCGAAGTCGCCACGGGCGATGGCGTCATGGTAGGCGTCGAGCACGACGTGGTCGAGCCCGACGGCTTCGGGTGCGACGACCGGCCACTGGGGTGGCGCCTGCGCCGACACCCCCGCCAGCAACATGACCCAGCCGATGAACGTGGCGGCAAGTTCCCGATGGCCCGGGCGTAGTGGCCGCATGCGTATTTTCCCTTCCGCCTGGTGTGAAGAGGTATACGTGAATCAGCGGAAAAAGTCGCGCCCGCCGGATTGGCGCGCCAGGGCTCAGCGGAAAAAAGCCCCGGTCGCGGGACCGGGGCAATTCATATCAACCATCAACCATCAACGTTCTATCGGACTTCGACTTCGACGCTGGCCGAGTGGCTGTTGAACTCCGGCGCGTACATGCACTCGATGTGGGCCAGTCCCGTAGGGTAACGGCCCTTGTGCGTCACCCGCAGGTTGTACTCGAAGATGTAGGTCCCCACGGGGAGATAGTCGATGAAGAAGTGGGTGGCCGTGTCGCGGGTGGACTGATAATAGAAGAGACCGTCCTGGAAGCGGTAGCCTGACAGGACATCCGCCGGTTCGAAGCCGCTGCCGCGGTGGTCTTTCATGTGGACGTACTCCATGTCGCGGTCCACCCGCAGCGTAACCCGGACCACCACCAGGTCGCCCACGGCCAGTGGCCCGGCCACCGGCTCGATCACCGGGCCCTGCTTCGTGTCGCGCCGGACGAAAAGTGCCTTCTGAAGCTGCAGCGGGGTGCCGGCGTACGGAGTGATGCGGCCGATGTCCTCAAGGTACTGCCAATGCAGGCCGCCCCAGGCAATCCCCGGGTCGGTTTTCTCCAGCTTCACCTCGCCCATCTCCGGCCGGATCTCGGGGCCGCTCCACCGCTTCTCGTAGCAGCCGGTGCCGGCTTCGACCGTGTCCGGCTCCACCCGCTGCCCGCCGAGGGTCACCCCGACGAGCGCGTCGGCGGCGAGCCAATCCTCGCCCCGGCGCAGCAGGGCGTAGACCGCGTCGGCTGTGGCGGTGGTGGTTTTCCAGTTCTGGGTCTGTTTCTGCTTGAGGAGCCAGATCTTGCATTCCTCGACCGTCTGGACGTCGCGGGCCACCTCGTCAAAGGCCTCGATCATGAGCGCCTGCGTTTCGATGGGGGCATGGTACCACCACCAGGAGAGCTGGCCCTCCGCCCAGTAGCGGCCGAGCTCCGGATGAACCTGGCTGCGCTCCTTGAGCGAGCGCAGGATCTTCATCGCCGGGACAGTGCCGCCGAAACGGTGCTCGGCCAGCGCCAGTTGCGCCTGGGCGCGGCGGGAGTCGAGCTTGAGCCAGTGGGTCTCGCCCTGTTTGAGGAAGTAAAGCGCAGCCTTGGCGGCGTCCCCCTGGAGCGGCTTGTCTTCGAGGTAGAAGCTCCGGGCGTACAGGTACATGGCTGCGGTGGGCGTGAGGTTGTTCTGACGGAGCCGCTTGTTCTTGATGATTTCCTTGTGCACGTCGACGATCCAGCCGTCGAGATGGTCGACGGCCTTGAGGGCCATCTCCTGCGGCACGGCCTGCACCCCGAGGTGCTTGAGGCGCCCGAAGCCGGTGACCAGGTACAGGGTGATGTAACTGTTGCCGCGGCCGCCGGGGAACCAGGGCCAGGAGCCGTCGGGGAGCTGCATCTGTTCGAGCTTGCGCAGGGCGGACGCGAGTTCCGACTGGATCCGGTTCTCGTCGAAGAACAGGGCCGTGTTGCGCCTGGCCTGGGTTTCGTCCCGCGCGTCCAGCACCCACGGCGACTCTTCCAGCAGCACGCTGCGCAGGTCGGTGTTCTTTTCGAGGTTGGAGGCCAGCGCCTCGGGCTGGGCGGTCCGCCAGGCGTCCAGCACCTTGCGGATGCGCGGATTGGCGTGGGCGATGTGGTGGCCCAGGGCGTTGGCGTAGAGGCGGTTGAACACCTGTTCGGAGCACTCGTACGGGAACTCCATGAGGAACGGCAGGGCCTGCACCGCATACCAGGCCGGATTGGACACCATCTGGAGCACCAGCTTCAGGTGAGCCAGCGAGTCGGAGGCGCCGGAGGACAGAAGCTTGTCGAAGCGGAACGCCTTCTCGCCCTGACCGCTGATCCAGAGCGGCAGCGATTCCTGGACCAGGATCCGCCGGCTGATGACAGGGAGGAGCCCTTCCTCGCCGTCGGAAAACTCGCCGGCGCGGGCCACGGCGCGATAAGTGACGAGGTCGAGGCGGCCCGGGACCTTGATCCGCCAGGCAAACGAGCGGGACTGCTTTGCCGGGATGGCGCAAGCCTGGTCCGGTGTCGCGTTGGACAGGGCGCCGTCGAGGGACTGCTCGCCGAAGGCGTCCAGGAAGTTCAAGGTGACGCCGCCTTCGATCGCGTTGTCGGTCAGGTTGATCACCTTGACGCTGAACTCCAGCTCGTCGCCTTCGCGGAGGAACCGGGGCGGATTGGGCTGGACCATCAGCTCCTTCTGGGTGACCACCTCGTCGGTGAGGGCGCCGCTCGCCAGCTCACGCGTGTGGGCCAGGCTCAGGAACCGCCAGCGGGTCAGCGCCTCGGGCATGGTGAAGTTCAGGGTGAACGAGCCGTCGGCGCCCGCCTCCAGTTGCGGGAAGAAGAAGGCGGTCTCGTTCAGGTTGGTGCGGAGCTGGACCGGACCGGTCGGCGGAGGCGCAGGCTGGGCGGACGCGTCCGCCGGTGCGGCAGAGGCATCGGCGGCTTCCGCTTCTCCAGGGGCCGCCATTTTCGCCGCGGGCGCCGGTGCGGGCGGCGGCATGGGCGCACCGGCCATCATCGAGGGTGCCTCGGCCATGGTCCGCCGCATCTCGTACATGAAGTAGTTGTTGGTCACGTCCGCCGGGAACCGGAGGTAGAGCGGCTCCTCGTAGGGCGCGTAGCGCCGGAACTCGTCTTCCCACATACGCAAGCCCTGGCCCTTTGTGGAAAAGAACGGATGGATGTACGTCCGGTCCTGGCGGAAAAAGCCGGACAGGCCGGGAAATCCGTGAGGGTAGAACTGGTCGAGCGAAGCGTCGTAGAGCGTCGCCACGAGTTCGGCCGCGGCGGCTTCGGCGCTCGGGCCGGAGACCTTCAGCGACCAGGTCTCGGCTTGGCCGGGGCGGAGCTTGGAGCGGAAGGTGCCCCACTCCAGGCGGAGCGCCTTGTTGGTCCATGGCACCGCGACGCGCGTGGTGGTGGTGTAGAGGCGGTTTTCCTTGACGAAGGTGGTGACCACCGTGAAGCCGCCGCGGTGGCGTTCGGTCACCGGGTAACTGATCCGGTGCTGCGTCTCCTGCGGGTGGATCCAGTACTGCTGCAGCCACTCGCCGTCGGAGAAGATCTCCACGAGCGCGGGGCCCTCGACGTAGCCCGTGGCCCAGAACGCTTCGAACGAATCGCCGGGTTCCACCGTTCCCGGTCGGGCGCCGAAAAACGCCGGTGTCCTGACCGGAAAGGTTCGGGCCGCCGGGTCCAGCACCAGCAGCGGCTGCATGGCGCGCACCGGCGAGCCGTAGCGGTCCTGGGTGTGGAGCTGGGCGCGGTAGACGCCGGGGGGCAAGGCGAGGTCTACGGCCAGCGTCCCGTCCGCGCCGGTGGCAAACTCGCGGGACAGCGCCTGGTCGCCCGCGGGCCAGCGCTGCCACTCGGCGGTGCGGACCGACGCCGTCTCCCCGGCGTCGCGGCGGGCGCCGAACAGCTCGGCGGGCACGGGGGCGTCGGGCATCTGCAGTTTGAAGACCGTCAGGGTGCCTGTGGCCGGTGCAGGCTCGCCGTCGAGGGTGGTGGTACGGAGGTTCAGCCGGATCGGCCCGATCGACTCCTGCCATTCGGCGGCGGCGATGTCGGCCTGCAGCGCGGTGTAGCCCAGCCGGACCACCCGTTCACCGCTGCGCGTTTCGCCGGCGGTGTCGGTCACGTCCACCTGGATCCGGTACACGAAGGTGGGATTGTCGCCGGCGGGGATCTTCTTGTCGGGTCGCGCGGCGAATGTCACGCGGAACCCGCCGGCGGCGTCGGTGGTCAGCGTGCCGCTGGCGATTTCCTGCGGCTCGCCGATGCGCCAGCGCGGGTCGCGGTAGTAGTAAAACCAGGGGGGCAGCTGGGCCAGTCGGACGACCCGATAGCGAACGGACGCACCGTCGATGGGCGCGCCAGCGTACGCCTGGGCTTCGCCGGTAACTGTGACCGCGTCGCCCAACCGGCATTCGCCGTCGGGCGGTTTGAGCTCCACAAAGAATTTGGGCCGCTTGTACTCCTCGACCCGGAGGGTGGCGCTTCCCGGCGGATCGGCGGTGACGAGCCGCATGGCGCCCAGCAGCCGGCCGGTCGGAGCCGTCCAGGTGCCGCTGAAGGAGCCGAAGTCGTTGGTCACGAAATCGGTCTTGGCGATCTCCTGGTCGTTGACGTCGCGGAAGGCCAGGGTTACCGCCCGTCGGGGCAGGACCCGGTAACTGCCACCGCCGGGATCGGTTTCGATGCAGAGGCCCTTGAAGTGGATCATCTGTCCCGGCCGGTACAGCGAGCGATCGGTGAAGAGAACGGTGCGCGTCACGGCTTCTGCCCGCGTGACGCGGGCATAGCCGACGCTGTCGTCGTGAAGGTAGCGCGTACCGTCGGGCGCCCGGAAGAAGAGCATCTGGTCCCGGCGGTTCTCGCCGGGCTGGATGAAGAAGTAGCCGTTGGCATCGGTGGTGGCGGCGCCCGTCTGCGTGTAGGCGCGCTTGGCGTAGTCGTAGGCGTACGCCGTAACCGCCACGCCGGCCAAGGGCCGGCCGGTGGCATTGCCCAGCGCATGGCCTTCAATCCGCTCCCCGCGGGCGCGCAGGACCACCCCGAACGGGCTGCTCCAGAAGGTGGTGTGGGCGATGGCATTTTCCTTGAGCCGGAACGCCTTGTCGTAGCTGGCCAGGACGCGGTAGAAGCCGGGCGCCAGTCCCGGCAGCTCGACATCCTGAACCGTTTCCTTGTAGTCGGTGGTGGGCGGAAGGGTCTTGTGGATCTCCCAGAGCGGCTGGCCGCGGAGCAGCCTGTCCAGTTCTTCGGTGTTGGGCTGCTGCTCCCGGTATAGCTCCTTCGACGGGGGGAGGGGTACGGGGTAGATCCGGAACGTCAGGGCGGTCACGTTGCGATAGGTGACCCGGACGTGCCAGGGGCGCTCCGGCAGGGTCACCGTCTCGGCCTGCAACTGGTAAGCCGGCTGCCGGATGGTGGTGATCAGACTGCGGCAGTTGGCGCCGCCCACCGACTTGGGCGCGGTCTCGGCACCCGCCTCGGCGACGGCCAGGGCCGCGGTGAACGCTTCCTGCGACTGCAGCTCCCGGGCCCAGTAGTAGCGGGCCAGGGCGGACACATCGTCACCGGCCGATTCCGCCAGCTCCTGCAGCCGTTCGATGAAGCGCTCGGCGGCTGTCTCGCCGGCGGCGACGTTGCGCGCCCAGTGGAGCCGGCGCAGATCGGCGTCGCGCCGCGCCGCCGGATCGGCGTCCTGGGCGTGGACGCGCAGGATGCGCTGGAACAGCTGCAGCGCCTTGAACAACGGCGACTCCGTGTCGGTGGTCGTCGGCTGCCACTGCACGAAAGCGGCGGCGGGGGCCAGCACGTCGGAGTCGGCGGTGATCTCGAAGGCGTCCTGGGGCTTGGGCCGGAAGGTGTCATTCGAGGTGTAGAAGACGATGGCCTGGTCGGCGATAAAATCGAAGAGGGTAGGCCGCAACGCGTTGGGCATGTTTCCCGGTTCCAAAAACTCGCGGAAGTCCGCGGTGGGGATTCGACGCAGCCGCTCTTCGTCGGCGAGCACCGACTGGTAGAGCGCGTCCATCTCCCGGAACAGCCGCGGCAGATCCCAGGTCGTGAAGTCCTGCTCATCCAGCTTGGCGGTGGCGTCGCGATTGAGGAAGCGGTACCGGTTCCGCTGGTAGTAGTGGTCGTACCACTGGGCCAGGATGACCCGGAGCAGCGGCTGGATGCGCTCGGGTGCCCGGGGCAGCGCCGCCTGGAGCCGGCGCACCTTTTCCTCGGGGTGGTTGCCACCGGTCACGGATTCCATGAGGATCTTCTTGACCAGCGCCCGAAGCGCCTCGACGTCGGCGCCGTCGCGGCAAGCGCCGTCGTAGATCTGGCCCAGCAGCGTCGCGGCGGTCTCGGGCAGGCCGTCCGCCTCCGCCTGGGCGACCTGGTCCCAGAGTGCCTTGCGGCTCCTGCCGTCCGCGGCGTCACAGGCGATCCCGAACAGCAGGACGCACCCGATCATCAGAATAAACGCCCACATGGAAAACTCCTTGGTGTTGCTTCGCATGCCAGATTGTCCTTTTTATTTTGAGAATACTCTGAACAATGGGGAGTGTCAACGTGGCCGAAGCGACCGCGGGGCAAAGGCGGTTGCGGGGTGACGGAGTCTGGGAGCCGGAAGCCGATCAGTAGCCGGGGCGCCACGCGCAGTTGCGGTTGCGTTCGTACTCGCTCCAGAGGCAATATTCGGAGGGGATAGGCTGTGGGAACAACTCCTGGTATGCGCCCTGGTCGGGACCGGTTCCCTGGTCGTTCAGGTTCAGGTTCCGCTCTGACGCCTTGACTAGGCCCTGGCTGGACAGGCGGTAGTGGATCAGCCGGCCCAGGCCCTTGCCGGTGCGCTGGAACACGGACACCCGGCCCACGCCCGGACGGATCGTGTCGATGGCGATGGCCTTAGGATGGAACAGCAGTTGCGCCACTCGGAAGTAGCGGCCGGTCGGTTGGCTCAGGTAGATGTCCCACGTGCCGCCGGCGCCGCCCCACGTCTGGCTGCCGGTGACGGCGATGTCGGTGCGGCCGTCGCAGTCGAAGTCAGCGTAGAGGCGGATGAGGCGCAGGTCGGGTTCTTCTTGGGCGAGACCGGCCATGCCGATGAAATAAAACGTGACGGGATCCGCCACGGCAGGCGAAATCGGTAGGGCCACCGTGGCGAGCAAGGCGATCCAGAACCCGGCGATCCAACGGCGCATGGCAGGACCTCCACGGCAGGTTGGCCGCATTGTAACGCCGGCATGCGGGGCTGTCAAAAAGTCCCCTATGCGACGACGCGGGTCACCGTGGTGATCTCCGGCGGGTTTTCCAGGTGTTGCTTGACCTTGCACTGGTCGGCGGCTCGGATCAGCGCGGGGAGGTATTTTTCGGGGAAACTTGCCGGGACCTGGATTTCCAGCTCGATGGTCTCCACGTTTTTCGTGCCGGCCGTGAAATGAATACGTTGGACGATTCGGATGCCGTCCAGGCTCAGCTTCCGCTGCTGGCAGAAATACAGAACATAAATGCCGGCGCACGTGCCGATTGAAGCCAGGAACAAGAAAAAGGGAGCCGGGGCGCTGTCGGTGCCGCCACCCTCTGGCGGCTGGTCCGTGACAACGGTGTGATGGCCGAAATGGGCGTTGACCAGTGTGCCGCCCGGGAAGTCGATTTGCATTTCTAGCATGCTGCCTCCCTCATCGTGTGTGTTGGTTTCATTGTCGAGTGAGCGCGTGATACGCCGTCGGTTGCCACAAACGAACCAACATCCGTCATTATACGGGCGATTGGATGGTGGGATCAATCCGGCGGATTCCACCGGGCCCCGGCGCGCAAGGCCGGCCCGTGGTCGACGGCGTTGTCCGAGCTGTCTCAGCCGGAACTGCGATGGATGGTCCGGATCCGGCACGGTGCAAGCGGTTTCAGTCCAGGGCGGCGGTGAACGTGTCCACCAGCGGAGCCGCCGGCTGGAAGCCGAAATGGCGCAGGGCTGCGTCGAGGGCCTCCAGGGCCCGGCTGACTCTGTCCACCCAGCAATTCTCGCCCATGTGGCCGATGCGGATCACGGGATCGGTGAGCGTGCCCAGCGAGCCGGCCAGCAGGATGCGGTGTCGCTCCAGGATCTCCCGCCGGATCTCCGATTCTTTCAGTCCGGACGGCGGCAGGAAAGCGGTCACTGTGTCGGACCAGCCGGACTTGGGGAAGAGTTCCAGGCCGCCGGCGGTGATGGCCCGGCGCACTGCCTGGCCTACACGGCGGTGGCGTTCGTAAACGTCCGCATCCGCCAGCACCCGGTCCAGCGCGGCGTCCAGCCCGAACAAATCGTTCACCGGCAGCGTGTAGGGAAACCACTTCCGCTCGTACCAGTCGGCCCAATGGCTGAGGTTGCAGTAGTAGCCGGCCACCGGCTGCTTCCGGCGGTGGATGGCCGCCCACGCCTCGGGGCTGATGCTGAGGAAAGCCAGACCCGGCGGTGCCGACAGGCACTTCTGGGAGCCGCCCAGCAGGATATCCACCCCCCAGGCGTCGGCGGCGATGGGGATCCCGCCGATTGAAGAGACCGCGTCCACCACCGTCAGGATGCCGTGCTTCCGCAGCAGGGGTGCCAGCAGCGGCACCGGATTCAGTAGGCCGGTGGGCGTCTCGCAGTGCACGAGAGTGGCGATCTTGAAGCCGGGATCGCGCTGGAGCAGCGTCAACACCTCGTCCGGATCGAACGGGTGTCGCTCGTCGCCGTAACAGAACACCACCTGGCCGCCGTAAAGCTTGACGAAGTCGGCGAAGCCGTAGCCGAACACGCCATTGGCGAAGCAGAGGACCCGGTCGCCGGGCTCGATGAGCGAGGCGCAGGCGGCCTCGAGGCCGAGGATGCCCTCTCCGCCCAGCACCACAGCCTCGTGTTCTGTGCCCACCAGCCGCGCGATCTTGCGGGTCACTCCGCGATAGAACTCGAAAAAGACGGGGTCCAGATCCGGATTGATCACGGATCGGGACATCGCGGTGAGCACATCCTCGCTGACCTCGGTGGGTCCCGGCGTCATGAGCATGGGCGGTTTCATGAGGGCGCCTCCTGGTAGCGGTTCAGCGGGACACGGTTCGGCACCCGCTGCCGGATGCGGGGCGCCGCGCGCGGCGCCCCGACTGAATACGCCGTGTAGAGAATATCATAAAACTGTTGCCGGGATGTTGCAAATGGGCGATTTGGCCGACCGGCCGGGCACAGATCCCCCGGCCGACAGAACAGTACCGCCGGCAGGGGATCGGATGAGCCGCGCGGCTCCCCTAAAAGCGGATGTATAAACCTCCGGAGGCTTCGAGCTGGTGGAAAAACTGCCCCGCCGTGACGATGTACACTTCGCCCGGCAGAACGCCGACAACCCGGGTCTCCTCGCTGACGTAGGTGGGCACGTAGCACCCCTGCACCCGCACCCCCGCGTGCTTACCGATACCCAGCTTGACTCCGCCTCCCATGCGCACCGACAGGTGCAGGGAGCCGTCAACGTCGGCGGGCACCGGATCCAGGTAAGTGGCGCCGATCCCGAAGATGAGGAAGGGCCGGACCCGGCCTCCTTCAAAGATCCAGTGATAGAGACCGTTGAACTGGTACTGGTCCACGTTTAAATCGAACAGCCGGACGGACGGCGACAGCGATCCGGTTTCCTCTCGGAGTTCCGACTGCTGCCGGAGCCAGGAGAATTCCAACTGGTAATGCTGATCGTAGTCTACGCCGAATGTAAAACCAAACCCCGGCCCACCCTCGAGCAAAAGATCCCGCGTGACCTCGCCGTCTTCGGCCTCGAATTCACCGCCGATCCGATACAGGGCCATGGGGGTGATCTCAAAACGCCCTGCGGCAGACAGCGCACCGGCCAGGGCCAGGCCGATGAGCAGGATAAGCGTGAATCGATGTGGCATGCGGCATTCCTCCTGTCGAGAGCTTGGGCGTCCACCATCAGGCCGGTCCTGCACCTTGGCCTCCGTCTATGGACGATAGCTGGATTTCCGTGACTCCATTGTAGCACCGATCAGGATGGATCAGTTGTTTCGGCACGGATCGATTCCGGGGTGGGTGAGGCGGTCAGCCACCGGCGGAACCAGTCGCGGATGATCTGCCGGGTCGTGCCGGTGCCGCTGCGGGTGATGGAAAAGTGGTCTTCGCCGTCCAGCAACAGCAGCCGGCTGCCGGGCGGGGCGGCGGCGTGCAGGCGGATGCTGTGGGCGCAGGGGATGTTGCGGTCGTTTCGCCCGTGGATGAACAGGACGTGCGCCCGGGCGCTGCGGATGGCCCGCAGCGGAGCGGCCTCGGCTGGTTCGAAACCGGCCCGACGTCCCGCCCGGGCCAGACCGTCGTCCACCAGCCGGTCCGGAATGAGCTCACCCAAACCGGGCAGGTAATGTCGGAGGTAGTCCCGCACCACATCGCGCAAGCTGGTGAACGGGGCGACGGCGACCACCGCCGCCAGTCGCGGGTCGCGGCCCGCCCACTGAATGGCCGTGGCCGCGCCGTACGAGGGACCCATCACGCCCGCCGGCCCGGACACCCATCCGCGGGCGGTCAACTCGTCGAGGAGCCGGGCGAGATCAACCGATTCCCGCACCCCGTAGCTGAGCCAGTCGCCTTCCGAGCGGCCGTGGCCGCGCAGGTCCACCAGGACCACCCGGTGGCCGTCCGCCGCCAGGGCGCGGCCCAGCTCCAGCAGGTGGTCTTTCCGGTCGCGGATCCCGTGCAGGACGAACACGGTCGGCGGTGCGGCGCCCGCGGCAGCTGGCGGATCGATGATCCAGATGGAAAGTGCGGCCGGAGGTTCTCCCACCCGGATCCGCTCCTGCTGCGAGACGCCCAGGCGTCGCCACCCCGCGGGGCGGGGATCACCGGCCGGACAAGGCGGCCGGTTATGATTGGGCGCGTAGGCTATCCCTCCGGCGAGAACTTCCGGGAACCACCAAGAGGCGGTGGCTGCGGCGAGACACGCGCCCAGGCCGGCGAGAACCGCCGCAGCCAAAAGTGCGCGGTGGATGCGAGAACACCGGGCGGACCGTGATGGTGTTGTTCCGGACATAATGCGGGTCAGTCGTCCAGCGAAACCCCTTCCAGGGCCAGCATCCGCACTTTCAGATCGAGTCCGCCCGGACCGGAGAATCCGCCGAGGCGCCCGCCGGCGGCCAGGATCCGGTGGCACGGGATGATCAGGGCCACCGGATTGCGGGCCATGGCCTGTCCCACCGCTCGGGCGCCGCCGGGCGATCCGCAGCGCTCGGCAAGCTCCCCGTAGGTCACGGTCTGCCCGGCCGGGATCGTGCGGGCGGCCTCGTAGACGCGGCGGGTGAAAGGCGGCAGACCCTCCAGATCCAGCGGGACGGCGCTGAAATCGCGACGGCGTCCCGCCAGGTGATGACGCACCCGTTCGATCACGCGCACCATCGACGCCGGAGGCGAGGCGGGCTCCGCGGCGGGATCCTCCCTGCGAAGCCGGGCGGCCGCCGTCGCCGGATCGGCCGCGGGCAGTTGGAAGCGGCAGACCCGGGTGCCCCGCCAGGCAATCGCACAGAAACCCAGAGCGGTCTCGAAGACCGTGAACTGACAGGCTGATGGTCGGGCCATCGGCAACCTCCGCGGAGAGGATTAAAAACCGGCCGCCAGCCCGGCGCCGCGCGGATCGGAAGCGCCGCGCAGCATGGGCCGTCCGTCGGCGCCCCAGTCGACGACGATGCCCTCCACCAGGCCGAGCCGGCCGCTCCGACTGTAAGTCTTGAGTTCGTAGCCCATGCCCGCCAGGGCCTGCCGGACCGGCTCGGCGAGGCTGGCCGGCTCGTGGTACAGGACGTCGGGCATCCACTGCTGGTGAATGCGGGACCGCTGCATGGCGGCATCCAAATCGAGGCCGAACTCCAGCACGTTGAGCAACACCTGGGCAACCGCCGTGGCGATGGTGGGCCCGCCGGGGCTGCCCAGCACCAGCACCGGCCGGCCGCCTCTTCGAGCCACGACGGGTGTCATGGAGCTCAAGGGGCGCTTCCCCGGGGCGATGGCATTGGCTTCGCCCTGGATCAACCGGAACATGTTGGGTTGACCCGGCGCGGCGGCGAAATCATCCATTTCGTTGTTGAGGAGGAATCCGAGTCCGGCGGCCACCGCGCCGCAGCCGAAATTGTCATTCAGCGTGTAGGTGAGCGAGACGGCATGTCCTGCGGCGTCCACCACCGACAGGTGGGTGGTTTCGGTGGCTACCGGTTGCGGCGTCGGGGCCGCAGAGAGGAAGTACCGGCTGTCCAGCGCCACGCCCGGCTTGATCAGCAGCCGGAGCCGCTCGATGTGCGCCGGGGCCAGCAACGCGGCCGTTGGGTCGGGAACGTGGTCGGGATCGCCCATCCGGTTGGCGCGATCGGCGTAGGCCAGGCGCATGGCCTCGGCCAGCAACTGAAGGTAGGCGGGTTCGGGCAGACGGGCCAGGGCATACGGTTCCAGGATCTGCAGAATTTCCGCCAGCACCACCCCGCCGCCGGGAAGCGGCATGGTGACAATCTCGAACTCGCGGAAACAGAACACCAGGGGTTGGCGCATGGCCACGCGGTAATCGCGCAGGTCCGCCCGGGTGATGAGGCCGCCGTGACGGGCCGACTCGGCCGCCAGACGCTCGGCCGTCTCGCCGGTGTAGAACTCGGTATCACCGCCGGCGGCGATCCGGCGCAGGGTAGCCGCCAGGTCGGGCTGGACGAGTTGTTCGCCTTCGCGCAGCGGGCGGCCGTCGCGGAAGAACACGGCCGTCGTGGCCGGGTGCACGGCGAGCCGCGCCGACTCGGCCGCCAGGCGGCGGGCCAGATCGGCGCTGACGGGGAAGCCCTCCGTGGCCAGAGCGATGGCCGGCTCCAGGAGCGCGGCCCAGGGAAGTCGGCCGGCGTGTCGCCAGGCGGCATTCAGTCCGCGGACCGTCCCCGGCACGCCGGCGGCCCGAAAGCCGTCGGTGGAGGATGCGGGGATGTAACGCCCCGCGGCGTCAAGATACATGGTCCGCGACGCGGCGGCGGGTGCGGTTTCCCTGAAGTCGAAGACGGCGGGCGTGCCGCCCGTCGTCGGCACGTACAGCAGGAAACCGCCCCCTCCCAAATTGCCGGCGTTGGGGTAGGTCACGGCCAGCGCAAACGCCGCGGCCACGGCGGCGTCGACGGCCGTGCCGCCGGCGCGGAGCGCCGCCACGCCGGCCACGGTGGCATGCGGTTCGGCGGTGCTCACCATGCCCTGTGACGAAAGCCGGGGCAGGCCCTCCTGCTCCAGTTGTTTCAACAGCACCCGGTAATGGTCGATCACCCGGGGCGGCTGCGACAGGACAGTCAAAGACAGCAGCCCCAGAGCCAGCACAATCAGAACCGGTCGGCGCATCGTGTGTTCTCCCGGAGATTTCATGGGCATTATCCCAAATTATTGATTCGGGTTCCATTCCAGAAGATGGCTGTGTGGAAATATTTCCGATTCCGGCATCGAGGCAAGATGTTAATTTAGCTCATGGCCCCAACAGATTGGTAATTAATAAATATAATAAATACAGATAAATAAATTGATCATAAATAAATTATACCAATCGGTATGTTTTTTGTTGACAACCAAGGCAGAATTTATATACTTACCGTTCGGTATATTTGGGCTGGAGGCAAAAGATGCCGGAACCAAAACGGAAGAAACGGAGCATGGGGAACGATCACGGCACCGAAGGATCCACCCGCATGCGCCTCTTCCAAGCGGCCGCGGAGCTCTTCTCGCAAAAGGGATACACCGCAACGTCGGTGAACGAGATCGTCGAGGAGGCCGGCGTCACCAAGCCCGCCCTCTACTATCACTTCGGCAACAAGGAAGGGTTGTATCTGAAGATGCTGGAGGAGGCCTCGCGGGATCTGGAACTGGAAATCCAACAAGCCGTCGCCACGCCCGGCGACGCCGTGACGCGCATCCGGACGCTGTGCGACCGCCTGATGGAAATGGTCATCACTCACCTGGCCTTGGTCCGGCTCATGCACGCCATGTACTACGGCCCCCCGCAGGGCGCCCCCTATTTCGACTTTGAAGCGGTGCACCAGCAGGTTTTACAAGCGACAGTGAAACTGGTTGAGGAAGGCATTCGGGAAGGATCCATCCGGACCGGAGATCCCACCGACATCGCCTGGGTGATCCTGGGCGTGACCAGCACCTGCATGGACCTGCAGCTCTGCCATGCCGACATCGCGCCGGGCCGGGAGGGCCTGCAGCGCCTGTTGAAGCTCATCGGAACGGGCATCGCCACATCGGAATCCACGGCTCGAGGAGAAGACTCATGATCTGCCGAATCACCCTGAGTGTCTGCACCGCCGCCCTGCTGCTCGTTGCGGCCGGCTGTTCCAATCTCGAAGCGGATCGGCCGCCGACCGCGGGGCGGCCGCCGGTGGCCGTCGACGTCGTGACCCTTGCGGCTGAGTCGTTGGAGGAGGGCATCGACGTCGTGGGTACACTGGCGCCCAAGTTCCAGACCGAGGTCAAGTCGGAGTACACGGGCATTGTCACCGACGTGTACGTGACCGAATGGGTGCGCGTGCGGCAGGGGCAGCCGCTGGCGCGGCTGGACACCCGCGAGGGGGATGTCATGCTCCGCAAGGCGCAGGCTGCGGTGGAAGCCTCGCAGGCCAACGTCCTCCAGGCGGAGGTGGCGCTGAGCCGCGCCGAGCGCGAACTGGCCCGGCTGACCAACATCAAGCAATACGGCCTGGTCACGCAGCAGACCGTGGATGACGCCCGCAGCGCCCGCGACGCCGCCGAGGCCCAGGTGGCGGCGGCCAAGGCGCAGCAGCGGCTCGCCGAGGATGATGTCCGGCACACCCAGACCCGTCTGGACAAGGCGGTCATCCGCGCGCCGATGAACGGCACGGTGGCGCTGCGCGGCGTCAACGTGGGCGACCTGGCGGGCGAGATGGGTTCGCCGAAGGTCATGTTCCAGATCGTGGACAACCGCATCCTGGAACTCACGGTGACGGTACCCGAGGCTCGACTCAGCGAGTTGCGGCTGGGTCAGCCGCTGACGTTCACCACGGACGCGGTGCCCGACCGGACGTTCACCGGCGAAATCAAGCACATCAATCCGGCGGTCTCGGTGGCGGATCGCTCCGTCCGCGTGATCGCCGAAGTGCGCAACGAACCGGAAGTGCTCAAAGGGGGGCTGTTCGCCAAAGGGCGCATCGTCACCGGGCGCCGGGAGAATGTCCGCCAGTTGCCGCGCGAGGCGCTGCAGGGCTGGGATGTCGCCGCCGGCCGGGCTGATGTGTTCATCGTCGAAAACGACACCGCCCGTCGCCGCTCCGTGCAGACCGGCGCCGTCGCCGGCGACAACGTAGAGATCCTCGCGGGGCTCGCGGTCGGCAACCGGGTGGTGGTGCGGGGCGCCTTCAACCTGAAGGACGGCGATCGCATCCAGGTCGGCCGCTGAGAAGGAGAGGCCCGATGCTGCTATCCAACCTGTCCATCAAGCGGCCCGTGTTCGCCGCGGTCATGATGCTGGCGCTGGTCACTTTGGGCATCTTCTCGTACCGCCGGCTGGCCATCGACATGTTCCCCGACGTGGAGATCCCGGTCCTGTCCATCGTGACGGTGTTTCCCGGTGCGTCCCCAGAAACGGTGGAGCGGGAGGTCACCAAGCGTATCGAGGAGGCGGTCAACCCCATCTCCGGCGTCAAGCACGTCACGTCGACGTCCCGCGAGGGGGTCTCCACCGTGGTGGTGGAGTTCGAGCTCGGCGTCAAGATCAACGACGCCTCGCAGGAGGCGCGGTCCAAAATCGGCGCCATCCGCGGCGAGCTGCCCCAGGGGATCGATGAGCCCATCATCAACAAGCTGGACTTCGCGGCGGTGCCCATCGTGTCGGTGGCCATCCGTTCGGAGAAACTGTCGCCTCAGGCGCTGACCACGCTGGTGGACAAGAAGGTCAAGCGGCGCCTGGAGAACATTTCCGGCGTGGGCAAGGTGGACATGGTGGGCGAGTCGGAGCGCGAAGTGGCCATCCAGCTCGATCCCGTCCGCCTGGAAGCGTTGGGAATGGGCGTGGATGAGGTGGTGCTCGGCCTCCAGTCGGAAAACGTCAACACCCCGCTGGGGCGGATCAACCGCAACGGGACGGAATTCCCACTGCGCGTGGCCGGCAAGCCGAAGGATGTCGAGGCGTTCCAGCAGATGGTCATTGCCCAGCGCAACGGCCGGCCCATCACCCTGGCCGAGGTGGCCCGGGTGGAGGACGGCATCCAGGAGCAGCGCTCGCTGGCGCTCATCAACGGGGTGCCGGCGGTGGCCCTGGATATCCTGAAGCAGTCGGGCGCCAACACCGTGGAGGTCGTGGACACGGTCAAGGCCGAAGTGGTCCAGCTGCAAAGCGAGATGCCGGCCGGCACCACCCTCGAGCTGATCCGCGACGGCTCCATTTTCATCCGCGATTCGGTCCGGGATGTCCAGGAGACGATGATTCTCGGCGGCCTGTTGACGGTGTTCATCGTGTTCCTGTTCCTGAACTCCTGGCGCTCCACCGTGATCACCGGCCTGACCCTGCCCATCTCGGTGGTCTCGTCATTCATCGTCATGAATTTCATGGGGATGACCCTGAACATGATGACGCTGATGGCGCTGTCGTTGGCCATCGGACTGCTCATCGACGACGCCATCGTCGTCCGGGAGAACATCGTCCGCCACCTGGAGCGGGGCGAGGACCACTTCACCGCCGCCCGCAACGGCACGAGCGAGATCGGGCTGGCGGTGATGGCCACCACGTTCTCCATCGTGGCGGTGTTCGTCCCGGTGGCGTTCATGAAAGGGATCATCGGGAGGTTTTTCTTCCATTTCGGGATCACCGTGACCTTCGCCGTGCTCGTGAGCCTGTTCGTGTCGTTCACCCTGGACCCGATGCTGTCATCGCGCTGGTACGACCCGGACGTGGAGCGGAAGGGGAAGCGGCACCTGATCGCCCGGATCCTGGACCGCTTCAACGGCTGGTTCGACCGGTCCGCCGACGGCTACCGGATGCTGGTCGGCTGGGCGCTGGATCACCGCAAGACCATCGTGCTGCTGGCTGCCGTGGCCTTTATGGGCGGCGTGGCCCTGTTCGGTGTCCTCGAGACGGCATTTCTGCCGCCGTACGACCAGGCGGAATTCCAGATCAACTTCAAGACGGCGCCCAACGCGTCCATCGCCGAAACCCGCAACCGGGTGGAGTCGGTGCTGAAGGTCCTGGGAGAATTCCCGGAGGTCAAGCATACCTACGCGACCATCGGGGCAGGAGACTGGGGCACCGTCCGCGACGCCAGCGTCTACGTGAAGCTGGTGGAGCGGGACGCCCGGACCCGGAACCAGTTCCTGCTGCAGCGGGCGGTTCGAGAGCGGCTGCTGCACGTGGCGGGCATCGTGCCGTCGTTTGCGGAGCCGGGCAACATGGACTCCCGCAAACCGCTCCTGGTGAGCATTCGGGGCGAGGACCTGAATCAACTCAAGCAGCACGCGCTCCGGTTGAAGGAGGCCACTTACTCCATCGCCGGGGTTGTCGATCAGGAGGTCAGCCTGGAGCAGGAGATCCCCGAGTACAAGATCATCGTGGATCGCGAACAGGCGCTGGCCACCGGGGTCATGACCATGGATGTGGTGCGCACCGTCGGGGCCCTGGTGGGCGGGCAGGTGGTGTCCACCTACGAGGACGAGGACGGCGACGCGGTGGACGTCCGCGTGCGCCTGCCACAGGAACTGCGCCGCGACCCCGGCCAGGTCCAGCAGCTCAAGGTGACGGTCCGCTCGCCCGGGGGGCTGCCGGTCCTAGTGCCGCTGCTGAGCCTCGTCCGCTACGAGGTGAGCACGACTCCCTCCGAGATCAATCGGCAGGACCTGAGCCGCGAAGTGGTCTTCTCGGCGAACATGGACAACCTGCCGCTGGGGACGGCGGTGCAGCGCATCGACGCCGAGGCCGCCAAGCTGGATCTGCCGCCCGGCTACCAGGTGGTGTTCGGCGGCGAGAACGAGATCATGGTGGAATCGTTCGGCTACATGGCCGAGGCGCTCCTGCTCGCGGTGATTCTGGTGTATCTGATCCTGGCCGCGCAGTTCGAGTCGTTCATCGATCCGCTCGCCATCATGCTATCGCTCCCATTGTCTGTCGTCGGCATGGCGGGCATGCTGTTCCTCACCGGCGACACGGTGAACATCATGTCGCTCATCGGGCTCATCATGCTCATGGGTCTCGTCACCAAGAACGCCATCCTGCTGGTGGATTTTGCCAAAACCCTCCGGGCGGAGGGGCTGAGCCGCCGCGAGGCGCTGATCCTGGCGGGCCGGACCCGGTTGCGTCCCATCATGATGACCACCCTGGCCATGATCTTCGGCATGCTGCCGCTGGCGTTCGCCATCGGTTCCGGCGCCGAGATGCGGGCGCCCATGGCCCGCGCCATCATCGGCGGCCTGATCACCTCCACCTTCCTGACCCTGCTGGTGGTGCCGGTGGTGTACACCCTCCTGGACGACGTCGCAGCGTGGTTCGGCCGCCGCCGCCGGATTCCGACTCATGATCCGAAAGCGGAGCCGGGCGCAGCGGAACCGGCGGCTGAGGAGACGGTGTCATGAGCGGATGGTTTCCATTCCAACTTTCACTCACGCGAAGAGAGTCCATCATGAACAGGATAACCGACCGACAGTTCGTGCACGTTTTTGGTGCGCGGCTCCGGGCCGTCGCCGCCACGGCGCTGGCGGCGCTGCTGCTGGCCGCGACGTTGCCGGCGCAAACCGCGGACGGGGCGCCGGCCGTCGCACGTGTGCTCACGCTGGACGAAGCGCTCCGCATCGCCGCCGCCGAGAACAAGGACATTCAGAAAGCCAGGGAATTCCGCCGGAAGGTAATGGGACGTTACCTCGAAGAGCGAGCGGCGGCGATGCCCCAGGTGACGGTGACCTCGTCAGCTTCCCGCGACAGCGACGAGAGCCAGAAGGCCTTCGGCGGGGGTTTTCTCGAGGATTTCGATTTCGACGTGACCCGCAACCTGTACACCGCCGAGGCCGGCGTGTCCCAGGCGATCTACACCTGGGGTCAGGTAGGGGCGGCCATCCGGGCGGCCAAGGAGGGGATGGCCGACGCGGAGGACCAACTCGTCATCTATCAACAGGCGGTTGCCCGGGACGTCACGACGGCGTTCCACGGAGTGTTGCTGGCCCGCGAACTGCATGCTCTGGCTCTGGAAAACGTGGCCATGAAGCAGCGGCACCTGGATGAAGCCAGCCGCAAGTTCGACGCCGGCCTGGCCACCGACTACGACGTGCTCGCGGCGGAAGTGGATCTCGACAACGCTCGACCGGCGGTCATCCGGGCGGAAAACGCCATCCAGATCGCCCGGGAACAGTTGCGCTTCCTGCTGGGCCTGGAGGGACATGTGGTGGACGTAACGGGAACGCTCGAAGCGCCCGTGGGCGCCTATCCGGCGTACGCCCCAGTGCTGGAAATCGCCCTGCAGAACCGGCCGGAGATTTCCGAACTGGGCCACCAGTCCAACATCGCCAAGGAGCTGGTCAAGATCTACGGTGCGGGAGACAAGCCGCGAGTCGATTTCCGCGGCGGTGCCGGTTGGCGGGGTCAGACCATCGGCGAAGGCCAGGCGGACGGGCTGGCCTACTCGGTGGGCATATACCTGACGTTCCCCGTCTTCGACGGCGGGCGAACCAAAGGGAAGGTGATGCAGGCCCGCAGCGACCTGGAGACACTGCGCATCGAGCAGGCCAAGCTCGTTGACTCCATCGCGTTGCAGGTGCGCCAGGCGGTGGACAACGTCCACGAGGCGGGCGAGATCATCCGGGCGCTCGGCGGAACGGTCACCCAGGCGGAGCGGTTGCTGGCCATGGCGGAAAAGGGTTTTGAGTTCGGCGTCAAGACTCGGCTCGACGTGGACGACGCCCAGCTCAACGTGCTGCAGGCCAAGATCAACCTGTCCCGCGCCAAACACGATTATCTGGTGGCGCGGGCCAATCTGGAGTGGGTGTCCGGAACCATCACCACCGGCACGCCCTGAAGGGATGGTGGATCGGGTGGAAGCGAGGCAAGGGGCTCGAGACTCGAGGCTCGTCCCCCTCCCCGTGCTCGTAACTCGTCATCGTAATCGTTATCGTAATCGAGCCCGGAATCCCAAGCCGGCAAAGACGGAACTTATCGGTTGTGATTGTGACAGTCCGGCTCCGCACCCTTTGCATGTGTTTCGGCGCACCGCTCGGATCGCCACGAGCATAGCCCGGCGCAGACGGGTAACACCTGCATGAGTTAGTGTTTAAAGGATGCGCCAGCTGCGTCGGGCAACCTCGCAATCCACGCCCAGACTCGCCGTCTTAGTGAAAATTCCTCAGCGTCACCCGCACGGCGCGCTTGTCGTGCGGCTTGAGCACCTCGCCCACCGACAGCACCCACGGCTGGTGCTTGGTGAGCCGGACGCTGTTGGTCCGCGTGTTCACGTCCAGTTCGAAATCCGGCTGGCCGTCTCCAGTCACGTCGATGGCGTCGGTGAGCCGCTCCGGCAGGGCCTGGCCCTCGGCGGGTGCCCAGGTGATCTGGACGAACCCTTCATCCTGCTCCCCGATCAGTGCGTCGAAGACCGGTTTGTGGACCTGGGTCTGGTAGCCGGGGCGATGGATGGCCTGCATCACCTCGCCGCCGTCGTACCACGGATTGATCTTTAGGCCGGTGACGTTTACGAACAGGCTCGCCCAGCCATTCATCCCGAAAAACGTGGCCAGAACGATGAAGAGAGCCGCAACGGCCCAAGCATATCCTAAAAACGTGCGAAATCGTTTCACCATGATGGTCCCTCCAGGAGGTCACTGGATCATCCGGCCGGTGGTGACCAGGAGCAGGATGCGATGGAGCCCGTCGACGATCATGCCGCCGCCGATGGTGGCCAGAAAGATGAACGCCGGGTAGAGGAACAGCAGCCGCGCCCGCTCCGGCGGGGACGCCGTCCCTTTGATGTGGTAACCGATGGCGCCCTTGGTGCAGGCGTCGACGCACTTGCCGCATTTGCAGCAGGTGATCTTCGGTTGGCCCGCCGCGATTGACGCCTGGTCGAGCGAGAACGTCGGGCAGGCCTGGACGCAGCGCTGGCAGTCGGTGCAACGGGTCCGGTCGATCCGGATCGTGAACGCATCGATCTTGTTCGTCACGGACTGGAAGGCGCCCATGGGGCAGAACAGTCCGCACTGGGTACGCTTTTTGGTCAGCGTTGGCAGCACCACCACCAGCCCGGCGAACAGCGAGACGAAGATCACCGCCTGGATCGCCGTGCGCGTCGAGGTGACCTCGTTGTACTCGGTCACCGTCTTGAACGGGCACAGCCATTCGCAGTACGCGGGCGAGAGGGTGGCCGCGGAGAGGATCACGACGGCGACAAGCACGGCGTACGGCAGGTACGACCAGTAGGGGGCGATCTTGCGGATAACCGGCCGGCGCAGGATGCGGGAGAAACCGTCCTCGAGTCCGCCGAAGAAGCAGCCCCAACTGCAGAACCCGCGGCCGATGGCCAGCGACACGCCGATCCAGAGCACGAACATGGCGGCCACCGGGGCGAAGCCGCCCAGCATGTGCCCCGGGAAGATGATGGTCTTGGTGAGTGCCGCCGGGATGATGGTCACGGGGATCACCATGTGGCAGAACGGCGTCTCACCGGCGGCCATGTCCGATGTGGACAAGGCCATGCTGCCGCGCATCTCGATGAGGTTGGCGATGAAGCCGATGACGAACGTCACCGCCATGGTCACGAACAGCACGGCCCGGTAGCGGTCGGTGCGGCCCGTCCGCACCATCAGGTAGAAGAGGGCATTGATGAGAACGTAGGTCGCCAGCACGGATAACAGCACGGGCAGAGTGCGGGGCGTTGTGGGCCCGCCCAGGAGCAACACGAACGTGAGCAGTGAAACCGGCAACGTCAGCAGCAGCGCCTTGCCGCGGCTGCGGAACGGCGCGGTGGCGGATCTGTTCTCTGCAGCACGCACACTCATGGTGTCTTGAAACCTCCCGATGGATCGACTGTGGATGGATACGGTTTACAATACGCCAAACAGGAACGATTTGTTCAATGGTATCGGTGGTGGTGTACCTGTGTAAAGAGTCAACTGAGCATGGTCAGGCCGCGATACACGTAGTAGACCCCCACCACCCCGGCCGCCAGACGGCCCACCGTCCGGACCGCGGGAAACCGGCCGAGCGTTCCGAGCAACGGCAGCGGCACGAAGAAAAGCGAGGTGGCGGCGTAGAATGTGAGAAAGAACAGCAGGCTGCCGGACAGGGTGCCGGCGCCGGCCGCCTCGGTAAATGCCAGCAGGAACGGGGGACACAGGTTCAGCCCCGTCAGCAATCCCAGCAGCGGCGGCAACAGGGCGGGCCGCCGTTCCGCCAGTCGGCGGGCGGGGCCTTCGGCGGCCGGCAAGAGGCACGGCTCGGTCCGAGGCGGGCGGAAGCCGTACACCGCCAACAGCAAACCCAACACCAGATAGATGGCACCGGCCCAGCGCAGGCGACCGGGCAGCGCCGCCGGCAGGGCCAGGCCGAAGAGCCAGGCCAGCAGCCCGAAGGCGAGGTAGCCCACCAGCCGACCGCCCAGAAATCCAGCCAGGACGACGGCGTTGCGCTTCAGCCGCTCGCCCTCGCCCACCAGGTACGGCAGCAGCACCGGCACGCAGGCGGCCAGACAGATTGCGCCGTTGGTCAATCCCAGCAATGCGCCGCGCCAGCAGAGCTCCATGTGTCCTCGGGCGGAAGCGTTCGAGAGACGGTTTGTCCCGGCTTGCACTTTGCAGTGTTTGCCGAAACCGTTATAATATCACCGAATCGTTGACACCACATGTTTTGGTATCCGTGCGATGACGGCCAACCTGACGCCCCAGTATCTGGACGCGGAACAGCGTTTCAAGCAGGCCGCAACGCCCGCCGAGCGGCTCAGCGCCCTCGAGGACATGTGGGCCACGCTCCCGAAACACAAGGGCACCGAGAAGCTCCAGGCGGAGATCAAGAAGAAACTGTCGCTGGCCCGCAAGGAGCTGCAGGCCAAGAAGGGCCCCAAGCGTCTGGATCCATCCAACATTCCGCGCGAAGGCGCCGGCCGGGTGGTGTTGACCGGTCCGCCCAACGCGGGCAAGTCCGCCTTGCTCAAGGCGCTCACCCGCGCGGAGCCGGAGGTGGCGCCCTACGCCTTCACCACCCGTGAGCCGCAGCAGGGAATGATCGAGTGGCAGGATATCCAGTTCCAGCTGATCGACCTGCCCGCGCTGAGCCGGCAGTTCATGGAGCCGTGGGTGATGAGCGTCATCCGCAGCGCCGATCTGCTCCTGGTGGCGGTGGATCAAGCCAGCGCCGGAGTGCTAGAGGAAATCGAGGACGCCGCCGCCTTTCTGGCCGAGCAGAAGGTGTTCCTCCAGGCACCGGCCGGCGAGCTGCCCCGCGGCGGGGCGGTGGTTCCGTCGCTGTTGCTCCTGAACAAGATGGATCTGGCGGGCGCCGGGGACAATGCGGCGGTGGTCGAGGAGCTGTTCGGCGGGCGGTTCACCGTGCGGCGGGTGTCGGCGGAGACGGGCGAGGGGCTTGAGCCGCTGAAGGACGAAATATTCGCGCGGCTGGGCATACTCCGCGTTTACACGAAGCAGCCCGGCAAGCCGCCCGACCAGGGGCGCCCCTACGTGCTCAAGATCGGCAGCACCGTTCTGGATCTCTGTCAGATGGTCCACCACGACTTTGTGGAACACTTGGCGTTCGCGCGGGTGTGGGGAAAGCAGGCATTCGATGGGCAGCGGATCAACCGCGATCACGTCCTCGCGGACGGCGACGTCATCGAGCTGCACCGCTGAATCGGATGCGCGAATCAGTCAGCTGGTGTCCGGGATTCGGCGAGCCGGCGAACGGGTGAACGGACGAGGGTGCGGTGGCACCGCCCGCGGAGAAATCAATAAATGGCGTAGATGGTTTCCAGCAGGTCCGGGGGGATCTCGTTTTCGGTGATGAGGAGCGCGTCGTTCATGGCGCCGATTTCCAGAGCCAATACCGCCTTGCGGATGATGGTTTCGGTGGTGTCGTGCATCCGGCAGCAGGCGATGCCGCAGCGAACGGTCAATTGATGGGCGCCGCCCTGGGCGCGGAACTTGAGTTTCTGGACCGCGGCCAGGAGCTGCTCGCCGAACAACCGGGCGTTGGCGAGGGATGTGTTCAGCAGCAGGATGGCCAGCGTTTCGTGCTCCAGCCGGCTCATGAGGTCGTTGCGGTGGAGGTTCTGACAGCAGGCGGCCACGAGGTGCTTGAGCACCCGGAGCGACATCTCGTGGCCGATCTGTTGTTCCAAATCGGCGAGGTTCTGCACCCGGAGAAGCACCAGGGTGACGTTGTCGCGCTGCAGCCGGGTGTTCTGGAGCACCATGCGAAACTTGTCGCGGAAGGCCTGGCTCTCCAGGAGCTGGCGGGGTTGCGCGGCGCCACCCTTGACCCGGATCTTCTCCAGCTGCTGGCGGAGCCGCCCGATGCGGCGGTTGGCTTCCACAAGGCTCCCGTACAGCTCGGCGCCCTGCCCCTTGATATGTTCGGAGAGGGCCACCAGATGCTCCTGGATGACTTCCATCTTCTGGGTGCTGTCCAATCCGTCCAGCTTGTTGCGGAATTCGTCCAGGATCTGCAGAAAGCTCTTGCCTGTGTTATGCAGAGTCAGGATCGAGGCGCTCAGATCGGTGAGGAATGTCTCGAGCTGGGTCCGGTCATCTTCCAGCTCGGAGAGCGTCTTGCGGAAGAAATTCAGGAACAGGTTCAGGGAAATCTTGAATTCGTCGTAATCGTCGACCGTGCGGCACTGGAGCAGCTCGGCCATGATCTCGTTGAAACGGGATTCCTGCTCGGCATCCAGGGAGATCTCGACAAAGAAGCGCAGCAGCTGGCGGGCGATCTCCTTGAGGCTCTGCTCCAGGGCGGCATCGGCTGCGGGGGCGGCATCGGCCGCGCCGGAGCGGCGGAGCTGCTCGGCGCACAGGTCGGCGAATTCCGTTTCCGACGCGGTGAAATTCCCCTCGGACATGATCTTGGCGGCATTCAGCGCCGCCTTCCAGTATTGCAGCGTCCCCTGATCGTCCATGCCACGCCCTTGCGGTCCGATGAATATTGCAATCATATCAGCTTGTTCGGGGGAGGCGCAACGGGGAAATGAATCCGCAGCCGTTCGGGCCGCATCGGAGCCGGCACCATGCCGGCACAACGACAGCGTTTGACGCCGGTTGGAACAGCCAGGAATCGGCTTGACATTATTGCTGTTCGATGATATTCAATAAGCTCTTTCGAGTCCGTGTGTTAGCTCCAATCGCCGGTCGCCGGGGTTGTTCGCACCATGTACCTGCTCAGTAGTGCCACCGAGGCGTTGACTCTGAATCCTTCCGTCGCGCTGGTGGCGCTCGTATTCATCCTCTTTCATTTCATCATGAGCCGTCTGCTGTACCGGCCGCTCATGGGCGTGCTGAAGGAACGCGAGGCGCGCACCGATGGCAAGCGGGCCGCGGCGGCGAAATCGCTCGAGGAGTACGACGCGCTGCTCCGACGTTACGAGAACGGGATCAAGGCCGCCCGTCAGGAGGGCTATGGCCAGATGGACGCCGTCCAGCGCGAGGCGCTGGAACGCCAGGCGCAGCGGCTGGCCGCAGCCAACGCCGAGACGCGCAGCCGCGTGGAGCGGGCGGTGGCCGAGATCGGCGACCAGCGAAACGAGCTGCGCCGCTCGCTCGCCGACGAAATCCAGGAGTTCGCCCGGCTCATCGCCGCCCAGATCCTCGGCACCGGGAGGCCGTCATGAGTGCCCCCCGGCGGCTGGTTCCGCTGCTCGCCTGGTTGCTCCTGGCCGTGGCCGGTCCGGGAGGCGTGGTCCGTGCGGCCGACTTCCCGAGCTCCTTCAGCCACGAGGTTCTCGAGGCGGGCCGGATCTTCAACTTTGTGGTGGTCGCCGGCGCCCTGATCTACCTGCTGTGGGCGCCGCTGCGCAAATTTTTCCGCTCCCGCACCCAGGAGATTCAGAAACAGCTGGCCGACGCCGAAGCGGCCCGGGTGGACGCCCTGCGGAAGCTCAATCTGATGGAGGAGCGGCTTCTGGCGCTGGACGAGGAGATCCGCGAAATCAAGGAGCAGGCGAAGGCGGACGCGGCGGCGGAGAGCGAGCGGATCCTCCAGCAGGCCGAGGCCGAGGCCGCTCGCATTCAGGTGCGCGGCCAGAGGGAGATCGAGACCCTGAAACAGCAGGCCATGGGCGAATTGCGCCGGTTCGTCGCCGAAGAGGCCAGCCGGACCGCCGAGGAAATCCTCCGGCGGGAGATCACGCCCGAGACCGAGGAACGGCTGGCCGAGCGCTTTCTGGCCCGGATGGGAGACAAGCGGTGATCCGGAAATCATTGTTGAGGCGGTATGCCCGTTCTCTGGCGGAGGTGGCGCGCGAAGTCAGCATCACCGACGCCGTCCGCCGCGACCTGCGCGTCTTGCAGGCGGTCAGCGAGCAGGTGCCGGAGTTCCTCGCGGCCATGCGCAATCCGGTGGTGCCCCAGGAGACGAAGCGGGCGATCGTGGATGACCTGTCCCGCCGCTGCGGCTTCCAGAAACACTTCGCCCAGTTCCTGCGGGTGCTGGTGGAGCACCACCGCATCGTGCACGTCAACGCCATCGGCGTGATATTCGACGAGGAGGCCGATGTCCTGAGCGGCGTGGTGCGGGCCCGCGTGGCCACCGCCCGGGCGCTGGAACCGGCGCGGCGCGACCGGCTGGCCGCGGACTTGCGCCGGATCCTCGACCGGAACGTGGCGATGGAGGCGACGGTGGACCCCGCGCTGATCGGCGGCCTGCGGGTCCAGGTGGGTGGCACCGTGTACGACGGCAGCGTCCGCAGCCAGCTCGACCGCCTCAAGCGCCGGCTGGCCGGATTCTGATCGCAGACGATCCAAACGCAACGGAGAACCGAAAGCCATGGAATTCAAAGCTGACGAAATCACCCGCTTCATCAAGGACGCCATCAAGGGCTTCGACGCCGCAGTGGACGTGACCGAGGTGGGCAGCGTGATCAGCGTAGGCGATGGCATCGCGCGCATCTACGGCCTCGACAAGGTCATGTACGGCGAGCTGCTCGAGTTTCCCCACGACGTGTTCGGCCTCGCCATGAACCTCGAAGAGGACAACGTCGGCGCGGTCATGCTGGGCGAGGCCTTCGCGGTCCGGGAGGGAGACACCGTCAAACGCACCGGCCGGATCATGTCCGTGCCGGTGGGCGAAGCCATGGTGGGTCGGGTAGTGGATGCGCTGGGCCGGCCCGTCGACGGCAAGGGGCCCATCGTCACCGAGCTGTTCAATCCCGTCGAGCGCCTGGCGCCCGGCGTCGTGGATCGCCAGCCCGTCAAGGAGCCGCTCCAGACCGGCATCAAGGCCATCGACTCCATGATCCCCATCGGCCGCGGCCAGCGGGAGCTGATCATCGGCGACCGCCAGACCGGCAAGACGGCCATCGCCGTCGACACCATCATCAACCAGAAGGACACCGGGGTCATCTCCATCTACGTGGCCATCGGACAGAAGCAGTCCACGGTGGCCCGGGTGGTGGACACGCTGCAGAAGCACGGCGTCCTGGAGCGGACCGTCGTCCTGGTGGCCGCCGCCAGCGACCCCGCCCCCATGCAGTATCTGGCGCCCTACGCCGGTTGCGCCATCGGCGAATATTTCCGCGACCGGGGCCAGCACGCGCTGGTGATCTACGACGACCTGTCGAAGCACGCCGCGGCGTATCGCGAAATTTCCCTGCTGCTTCGGCGGCCGCCGGGCCGCGAGGCGTTCCCGGGCGACGTGTTCTTCCTCCACTCCCGGCTGCTGGAGCGCGCGGCCAAGCTCAACGACGAGTTCGGCGGCGGCTCGCTGACCGCGCTGCCCATCATCGAAACCCAGGCGGGCGACATCTCCGCGTACATCCCCACCAACGTCATCTCCATCACCGACGGCCAGATTTTTCTGGAGACGGACCTGTTCCACAGCGGCTTTCGCCCGGCCATCAACGCCGGCATCTCGGTGTCCCGCGTCGGTGGTTCCGCCCAGATCAAGGCGATGAAACAGGTCGCCGGCCGGCTCCGGCTGGACCTGGCGCAGTACCGCGAGCTGCAGGCGTTCGCCCAGTTCGGGTCCGACCTGGACAAGGCCACCAAGGCCCAGCTCAACCGCGGGGCGCGACTCATGGAGCTGCTCAAGCAGGGTCAATACAAACCGCTGAAGGTGGAGAAGCAGGTGGTCATCATCTATGCCGGCACCACCGGCTATCTCGACGACTTGCCGATGGACCAGGTGCCCGCCTTCGAACAGGCGCTCTTTGAGCACCTGGATGCCCGCGGCGGCGGGTTGCTGGCCAGGATCAGCCAGAAAAAGAGCCTGGACGCCGAGTTGATGGAAGCGCTCAAAACGGCGGTCGCGGAATTCAAGAAGCTGTTCATGGAACAGCGCGCCGCGGCCGGCCGGTCCTGAGGTCGACCCCGATGCCGAACCTGTTGGACATCCGCCGGCGCATCCGCAGCGTCCGCAACACGCAGCAAATCACCAAAGCGATGAAATTCGTCGCGGCGGCGAAGCTGAAGAAGGCGCAGCAGCGGGTCATGACGGCGCGACCGTACGCCCGTCGGATGCTCCAGCTCATCCAGCACCTGGCGCTGCGCCATCCCGACCAGTCCCATCCGCTGCTTCAGGCTCGGGGCGACGCGAAAATCGTGCTGCTCGTCATCTCCGGCGACAAGGGCCTGTGCGGGGGATTCAACACGAATATCTTCAAGGCCGCCTACGCCTTCATGGACCGGTCGCCCGGCGCCGAGGTCGTCCTGGACGTCGTGGGCAAGAAGGCGTACGAGCACTTCAGCCGGCGCAAGTACAACATCCTCTCCTTCTATGTGGACCGCCTGTCGTTCGTGGACCTGGAGTTGGCGCAGCAGGTGGCCGCCCCGCTGCTGGAGCGCTTCGTCTCCGGTGCGGCGGACAAGGTCTTCCTGGTTTACAACCAGTTCAAGTCGGCGGCGCAGCAGGACATCACCGTGGAGCCGCTGCTCCCCATCGTCGACCTCGGCCTGGAGCCGCCGACCGCGGGAGCGCTTCCGGCCGGTGTGGACTACATCTACGACCAGCCGCGGGAGGCGATCTACCGCGACCTCTTCCCGCAGCATGTGATCACCCAGGTCTACCGGGCGCTGGTGGAGTCGGTGGCCAGCGAGCAGAGCGCCCGGATGACCGCCATGGACGCGGCCACGCGGAACGCCGGCGAGATGATCGATCGGCTGATCCTGACGCGGAACCAAATCCGCCAGGCGGCCATCACGAAAGAGATCATCGAGATCGTCGGTGGCGCCGCGGCGCTCAGCTGAGCGCCGCCGCCGTCCGGAGCAAATTGAAAGGACAGGGAGACGAGCATGAACATAGGGAAAGTGGTACAGGTGATCGGACCGGTGGTGGACTGCGCCTTCCCCGAAACGAGCATCCCGCCGATCTATAACGCGGTGCGCATCGTCAGCGAAGGGTTCGACGTGCAGACCCCCGTCGACATCACGACCGAAGTGCAGCAGCACCTGGGCGAAGGCCGGGTGCGTTGCGTGGCGCTGGAGCCCACCGAGGGCCTGGTCCGCGGGATGAAGGCCATCGACCTCGGGGAGGCCATCAGCGTTCCGGTGGGCCCCAACACCCTGGGGCGGGTGATGAACCTGCTGGGGAAACCCGTGGACAAGGGCGGGCCCATCACCTCCGACATCCGCTATCCGATCCACCGTCCCGCACCCGAGTTCGTCGACCAGAGCGTCGCCACCGAGATGCTGGAGACCGGCATCAAGGTCATCGACCTGATCGAGCCCTTCCCCAAAGGAGGCAAGATCGGCCTGTTCGGCGGCGCCGGCGTGGGCAAAACCGTCATCATCATGGAACTGATTCACCGCATCGCCAAGCAGCACGGCGGCTACTCGGTGTTCGCCGGCGTGGGCGAACGGACCCGCGAGGGAAACGACCTGTGGCTGGAGATGAAGGAGTCGGGCGTCATCGACAAGGCCGCCCTGGTGTACGGCCAGATGACCGAACCGCCCGGCGCCCGCCTCCGCGTGGCCCTGACGGGACTCACCGTGGCCGAATACTTCCGCGACGTGGAGGGCCAGGACGTCCTGCTGTTCATCGACAACATCTTCCGCTTCACCCAGGCGGGCTCCGAGGTGTCGGCGCTGCTGGGCCGGATGCCCTCGGCGGTGGGTTACCAGCCGAACCTGGCCACCGAGATGGGCGAGCTCCAGGAGCGCATCACCACCACCAGCAAGGGGTCCATCACGTCGATCCAGGCCATTTACGTGCCCGCCGACGACTACACCGATCCCGCGCCGGCGACCACCTTCACCCACCTGGACGCCACCACCAACCTGGACCGGGCCATCGTCGAGATGGGCATCTACCCGGCCGTGGATCCGCTGGCGTCCACCTCCCGGATCCTGGACCCGCACGTCATCGGCGAGGAGCACTACCGGACCACCCGCGAGGTCCAGCAGATCCTTCAGCGGTACAAGGAGCTGCAGGACATTATCGCCATCCTGGGCATCGACGAACTGAGCGACGACGACAAGCTCGTGGTCAGCCGGGCGCGCAAGATCCAGAAGTTCCTGTCACAGCCGTTCTTCGTCGCCGAGCAGTATACCGGGTTCACCGGCAAGTACGTGCCCGTGAAGGACACCGTGGCCGGCTTCCGGGATCTCTGCCACGGCAAGTATGATGACATCCCGGAGCAGGCGTTCTTCATGGTGGGCGGCATCGAGGATGTGCTCGAGAAGGCTGAGGCCATCGCCAAGTCGTCCGTCTGATTCCCGCAGGAGAACGGCACCGCGCCATGTCCACACCGACCCTTTACCTGGAAGTGCTCACCCCCGTGAAAACGCTGCTCTCGGGCTTCATCCGGAGCGTCACCTTCCCGGGGCCCGACGGTGAGGTGGGCGCCCTGCCGGGCCATGCCTTGCTGGTCTCCAAGCTGGGCGCGGGGGTGGTCACCGCCGTGGACGAGAACGGCGACACCATCCGCTTTTTCTGCTCCGGCGGTTTCGTCGAAGTGTCCGGCGGTGACATCGCGGTATTGGCCGACGTGGCCGAGCGGGACACGGAGATCGACGTGGATCGCGCCGCCCGGTCCCGCCAGCGGGCTCAGGAGCGGATCGCGTCGGGTCGGCCCGACATTGACTACGTCCGGGCCAACGCCAGCTTGCGCCGCGCTCTGGACCGGCTCCGCGCCGCGCATCGGTAGCCGGCCGCGCGGCGCGCCGATCCCCGCAGCGATCGCCACAAGCAACCCGGTTCGCTGGGAATCGTCGGTTCAGCCTCCCCACCAGCCGGATGCTCAGGATATGCCATGTCCCTGGAACTGGTGATTTTCGACCTCGACGGCGTGTTATTCGACTCCGGCGACCTGGTGGTGGCCGCCGTGGGGCGGGCGGTGGCGCGCCTGTCGGCCGAGCTGGGCCGCTCCGTGGCGCCGCCTGCGCCGGAGCGGATCCGCGCCCTGATGGGCGTGCCCAACCGCGAGTACGCCCGCGGGATGGGCCTGGAACTGGACGAGGCCGGCTGGCGCCGCTTTCAGGCGCTGGTCCAGGAAGAAGAGGTGGCGTGCATCGAGTCGGGTGACGCACGGATGCCGGCCGGCATCCCGCCGCTGCTGGACGCGCTCGAGGAACACTCGGTCCGCTGCGCCGTGGCCAGCAACTGCGGCCGGCCGTATCTCCTGGCCTTCCTGGACTATTTCAACCTCGCGGAGCGGTTCACGCTCGCGGTGTGCAATGACGACGCCCCCGACGGCGACAAGGCCGAGCTCCTGGACCTGGTGCTGGAGCACCAGGCCGTCTTGGCCTCGGAGGCAATCTACCTGGGCGACCGGCGGCGCGACCTGGACGCCGCGCGGGCGGTGGGCACGGGCTTCATCGCCTGCCTGTGGGGCTTCGGGGATCCGCAGGAGTTCCCGGCGGGAACCTCGCTGTGCGCGACGCCTGCAGAAGCGGCCGCCGTCCTGACGGCACTCATTCGAGGAGGAACTGCGCGATGACGCACGAGGCGGTGCATGACGTGATCATCATCGGGTCGGGCCCGGCCGGGCTGACCGCGGCCCTGTACACGGCCCGCGCCAACCTGCGGCCGCTGGTCTTCGAGGGACTGCAGCCGGGCGGCCAGCTGACCATCACCACCGAGGTGGAGAACTTTCCCGGCTTCCCCGACGGCATCATGGGCCCCGACATGATGGAGCTGTTCCGGAAACAGGCGGCGCGCTTCGGCGCCGAGCTCCGGCCGGCCGCGATCGTCCGGGCCGACCTGTCGCAGCGGCCGTTCGTCCTCGAAGACGACGCCCGGAACGGGCACCGGGCCAGGACGGTCATCATCGCCACGGGGGCCTCGGCCAAGTACCTGGGGCTGGAATCGGAGCAGCGGCTTATGGGCCACGGCGTGTCGGCCTGCGCCACCTGCGACGGGTTCTTCTACCGCGGCAAGGATATCGTGGTGGTGGGCGGCGGTGACACCGCTCTCGAGGAGGCCGTCTATCTCACCCGGTTCGCCGCGAAGGTGTCCATCGTTCATCGGCGCGACGCCCTGCGCGGCTCCAAAATCATGCAGGACAAGGCGGCGGCCAATCCCAAGATCGCCTTCGTCTGGAACTCAGTGATCGAGGAAATTCTCGGCGACAAGGAACACGGCGTGCACGCCGTGCGCCTGAAGGACACGGTCACCGGCGCCACGCGCGACTTTCCCTGCCAGGGCGTGTTCATCGCCATCGGTCACCAGCCCAACACGGCGCTGTTCGCCGGGCAGCTCGACATGAACGCGGTCGGCTATCTCATCACCGAAGGGAAAAGCACCCGCACCAACATCCCCGGCGTGTTCGCCTGCGGCGACGCCCAGGACCCCTACTACCGGCAAGCAATCTCGGCCGCGGGCTCCGGCTGCATGGCCGCCATCGACGCCGAGCGCTTTCTAGAAGCCAACGAGTAAGCCCGGCTGCCGGATCCGTCGGGCGGCGCGGCAGCCGGCGCACGGCACCGGCCCCGGGCCGCTTCGACTGCGTGTGGCGTCCGATCACGCTCCCAACTCCGCTTCGTCGACTCGGGCCAGTTGGAACGGCGGCGCTACGGCGCCGTCGTCCGGATCCTCGTCAGCCGGCGACACGCGGGGCGCGGCCGCCTCGGGAAACCGCGCGCCGGGATGGCCGGCCTGGTGGTGCGCCATGATCCGGATCCAGACGGGCAGCGCCACCGCCGAGCCGGTTTCGTTGGCACCCAGCGTCCGGTTGTCGTCGTAGCCCACCCAGACGCCGGCGGTGATGCCCGGTGTGAAACCGATGAACCAGGCGTCGGCGAACCGGTTGGTGGTGCCGGATTTGCCGGCGATCTCCGAACCGAGGGTTCGGGCCTTGACGCCCGTGCCGTAGCTGATGACTTCGCGCATGTTGCCGGTGAGCGCCCAGGCCACCGCCTCCGGCAGCACCTCGCGGACAGTGGGCGCGTGGACCTCCAGCACCCGGCCCTGGAAATCCTCGATGCGGCGGATGAAGTACGGCTCGGCGCGCAGGCCGCCGGTGGGGAACGCGGTGTAAGCGGACACCATCTCGGCCAGCGAGATCTCGGCGGCGCCCAGGGCGGTGGACGGATATGGCGGGATGGGCGCGGTGATGCCCAACGCGCGGGCGGTCCGGATCACGCGGGGCATCCCCACCTGCTGTCCGAGGCGGACGGCCGGCGCGTTGAGGGATCGGGCCAGCGCCTCGTGGAGGGTGACGGCGCCACGGTACTGGTCTTGAAAGTTTCGGGGGGCGTACTCCGTCCCGTCGGGCAGCGCCACGGTCACGGGTTCGTCGAGGACGGTGTCATCGAGGCTCAGCCCGTCCATGAGCGCTGTGGCATAGACAAACGGTTTGAAGACCGACCCGGTCTGGCGCCGGGTCTGGGTGGCCCGGTTGAGCTGACTCGCCGCCCAGTCTGCGCCGCCCACCAGCGCCTTGATGGCGCCGGTGCGGTTGTCCAGCACCAGGCAGGCGCCCTGGACCTCGAACCGCTGGTCCAGCTCCACGATGAGGCGGCGGGCGGGGGCGTACACCTGCCGCACCTGCAGCGGCACCAGATCGCCGGGACGGACGAGGCGGCGGAGATCGACGCGGCGGGTCCAGGCCACGGCCGGCGCGTCGAGGACGGCGCGATAGGCGCCCACCCGAACGTCGGCCTGCCGAGCGGTGACGGCCAGCACCAAGCCGGTGACGCGGCTGCCGGGCTGCACGGGCCGGCGCCATTCCCGGCGGTCATAGGCGGCCAGGTTCGTCACCCCGGCGGCAGTCACGTTGGGCAGCGGACCCCGCCAGCCGTGCCGACGGTCATAGGTGCGCAGGCCGTCGTCGAGCGCCGCTTCGGCGCACCGCTGCAGGTCGGGATTCAGGGTGGTGTACACCTTGAGTCCCTCGGTGAGGACCTGCCGATCCGAATAATGCCGCGCCAGGTGGAGCCGGACCATCTCGCGGAAATAGGGGGCGATCCCGCCGGGGCTGGGCTGCGGGGACAGGCGGATCGGCTCGGACAGCGCGGCCCGGAGCTCCGGTTCGGAGAGGCTGCCGTCGCGGCGCATGGCGCGCAGCACGCGGTTGCGCACCGCCCGGGCCCGGTCGGGGTGGGCCAGCGGCGAGTAATACGCCGGGTTGCGGATGACGCCCGCCAGCAGGGCGCTTTCGGCGGAGGTGAGGTCGTGGACCGGCTTGCCGAAATAATATTCGGCGGCGGCACCCACGCCGTAATTTCCGTGGCCGAAGTAGATCCGGTTCAGGTACAGCGTCAGGATGTGCTCCTTGGCGTAGTGGCGCTCGATCTGGAAGGCCAGCAACACCTCCCGGGTCTTGCGGCTCCAGTTGCGGTCCTGGTTCAGAAACAGGTTGCGGCTCAACTGCATGGTGATGGTGCTGGCGCCGCGGACGACCCGGCCATGGCGCGCCGTCTGCCAGGCCGTGGCCGCCACCTGGACCCAGTCCACTCCGGCGTGCTCGTAGAAGCGCCGGTCCTCGGCGGACACGACGGCGCGGCGGAGATGCCCCGGCATGTCCCGGGTGGCGACGAGCTTTCGGCGTTCCAGATAAAACTGGCCGATGGGGTGGTCGTCGTCGCCGTAGACTTCGGTGACGACACTGGGACGGTAATCCTCGAGGCGGGCCACCGCGGGGATATCTCGCCACACCGTGAGACCCAGTCCGGCCAGCACGCCGGCGAACAGGGCGCATGCCAGCAGGGCGAGATACAGTTTGGCCCGCAGGCTGGGTGGGCGTCGCCACCGGCCCAGGGTGTCCCAAATCTCCACGACCGCAGTCCGGATGTCCGACAGAAGCGAGGCGAGTCTCATGGCGGGCACCTCCCGGCTCATTGTCTACTCCAATCTTCGGCGCGATGTGTGAACGGCGTGTGAAGCCGCCATGAAATCGAGGCGGAAACACGGCCGCGGTGAAGACCACCGCCGCCGGAAGTCAGTGGGGACCGGATACTCTTTGAAACGGAGAGGCGAATGTGCTCAAATGGGCGGATCACGCGGGAGGAGGACGGTATGGCCCACAACGGCAATCAGGTGGCGATGACCCGGGGAGTCAGTCCGGCAATGGCGCGGTGCGAGCTCACCCACCTGGGCCGCCAGACCCTCGACGTCGACCGGGCGGAGCGCCAGCACGCCGCCTACGAAGTCTGCCTGGTGTCGCTGGGCTGCCGGCTGGAGCGGCTGCCCGCCGATCCGGACCTGCCGGATTGCGTCTTCATCGAAGACACGGCGGTCGTCGTGGCTGAGGTCGCGGTGATCACCCGCCCCGGCGCGCCGTCGCGGCAGCGGGAAACCGATGCGGTGGCCGACGCGCTGGCACAGTTCCGAACCTTGCTTCGGATCGAGGCGCCGGGCACTCTCGACGGCGGGGACGTGCTGCGGGTCGGCCGGGTGCTCTATGTGGGAGCGTCGGGCCGCACCAACGCCGCCGGCATCGCCCAGCTGACGGGGCGACTCCAGCCCTTCGGCTACACAGTGGTTTCGGTGGCCATGTCAGGTTGCCTGCATCTCAAGACCGCCGTCACCGCGGTCACGGACGGCACGCTGCTGGTCAACCGATCGTGGGTGGACCCGGCCGCGTTCGCCGGCTTCCAGCTCGTCGACGTGGATCCGGCGGAGCCATGGGGCGCCAACGTGCTCCGGGTGGGCGACGCGCTCGTCTACCCAACCGCGTTTCCCCGCACGCGCGCCCGGCTGGAGGCGCTCGGTCTGGATGTGCGGTTGGTGGAAGTCGACGAACTGGCCAAGGCGGAAGGCGCGGTCACCTGCTGCAGCCTGGTTTTAACCGCTTGATGGTATCTTGCTCACAGACCGATCAATTAAACGCCGCCGAGTCCCGGCGGGACTCGGCGGCGCATTGCGAAGGCAGGGGATTGTATCCCGGTTATTTTTTCTTTTTTAACGAGATGCGGGCGATGGGCTGGATGTTGAGCTCGGGGGACAGCTCCTGGTACGACAGCACGTTCAGGCTCTCGAAGTCCATCTCCACCAACCGGCGCACATAGCGGCGGATCTCCATGTCGGTGACGATGACCGGCCGCTGGGCCGTGGGGGGCAGGTTGCCGAACTCCTGGCGGAACGTGTGCAGGATGTCCTGGGTGGTGTCGGGGTCCAGGGCCAGGTAGTTGCCGGTGGTGGTGCGCTGGATGGAGCCGGAGACCAGGTCTTCGATCTCCGGATCCAGCAGGTAAACCACCAGCACGTTCTTCCCCTCGGCGTACTTGAAACTGATGTAGCGCTTGAGGTTGGAGCGGACGTATTCGCAGAGCTGGACCGGGTCCTTCTCGACGCGGCCCCATTCGCTGAGCGCCTGGAGGATGGTGCGGATGTCGCGGATGGAGATCCCCTCCTGGACCAGGCGCTGAAGAATGTCGGTGAACGTCTGCAGGCTGACCACCTTCGGGACCACTTCCTGGACGAGCGTGGGGAAGGACTTGCTGAGCAGATCCAGCAGGATTTGGGCTTCCTGGATGTCCAGAAATTCGGCGGCGTACTTCTTCATGAAGCCCGATAGAAAGAGCATGAGGATCTCGGCCGTGTCCCACACCCGCAGGCCGGCGCCCGCCAGCTGCGCCTTGTGCTCGGCGGAAACCCAGCACGCCGGCCGACCCGTGGCCGGATTTTTGATCTCTTCCGCGGGGATCTGGTAGATGCCCAGGTTGGCCCGGGCCTCGTTGACCAGCACCATATTGGGCCGGAGCTGGCCCACGCTCACCGGCACCTCCTTGAGCCGGATCTGGAAGGCGTGGGGCGGCAGGGGGGCGTCACCGCGGATCTGGACGCCCGGGTAGCGGACACCCATCTCCATGTACATGGCCTGGCGCAGCGCCGGCATGATCTCGCTGGTGAGCCGCTCCTCCTCGCCCTCCCTGCTCTTGATGGCCGCGTAGAGTTCCTTGGATATCTCCATGGCCAGCGGGATGGTGAGCGAGAACATGGCGTCAGCTTTCTTCTGGGCGGGCAATGCGCCGGCGGCCGCGTCCTTGCCGGCCACTGCGCCCGCCTCGCCCGGCTTGGCCGGCAATTTCTTGACGGCGGGCCGGCCCGATATCTCCTTCGTCTTGTACAGGCCGTAAGCCACGCCGCCCGTGATTCCGGCGAGGATGAAGAAGGGGATGAGGGGCAGCCCCGGGACGAGGCCTAGCGCCACCAGGATGCCGGACGAAATGGCGAACGCCTTGGGCTGGGCCATGAGCTGGCCGCCGATGTCCTGCGCCAGGTTGGTGCTCTCATCCTCGGAGGCGACGCGGGTGGTGACCATGCCGGCGGTGACCGAGATGAGCAGCGCCGGGATCTGGGAGACCAGGCCGTCGCCGATGGTGAGCAGGGTGTAGGTCTGGGCCGCCTTGACCAGGGTCATCCCCTTCATCAGGACGCCGATGATCAGGCCGCCGATCACGTTGATCAGGGCGATGATGATGCCGGCGATGGCATCGCCCTTGACGAATTTCATGGCGCCGTCCATGGAGCCGTAGAGTTGCGACTCCCGCTGGATGGCGGTGCGCCGCCGGCGGGCCTCCGCCAGGTCGAAGGCGCCGGCGCGCAGGTCGGCGTCGATGCTCATCTGCTTGCCGGGCATGGCGTCGAGGGTGAACCGAGCCGCGACCTCGGCGACGCGCTCGGCGCCCTTGGCGATGACCATGAACTGGATGAGGGTCAGGATGAGGAAGATGACCGCTCCGACCACGTAGTTGCCGGCCACCACGAACGTGCCGAACGAGTTGATAACTTCACCGGCGTAAGCGTAAAGCAGGATCAGCCGCGTGGAGGACACGTTCAGCGCAAGCCGGAACAGGGTGGTGATGAGCAGGATCGTGGGGAACGATGCCAGCTTGGTGGCGTCGGGGATGTACATCGACACCAGCAGCAGGGTCACGGCGATGGTGATGTTGAGGGTCAGCAGGATGTCGAGCAGAAACGTCGGGAGCGGAATGATCATCATGCCGACGATGAGCACGACCACGAGCGCCAGCACAATGTCGCCGTACTTGTTCATGAGTTGCTGCACGTCGCCGCTTTTCAGGTCGGCGACCATTCCGTCGAACACGCCTTTGATGTCCAGGGCCATAAGCGCTCACCTTCCCGGGATTGAATAAGACGGAAGATACCCTGCAAGGGGTATCTTCCCTCTGCCGAACACCGAACTTTTCAACCAACGAACGGGCATGGAGCCGGACGCACCGGCTTACGCCTGTTTTTCCCTGGCCTTCTGGGCCACCGCGGCCAGGCCCACCAGAATGAGGCGGGCCCGGTTGGCCGCCGGGCTCTTCCGCTCCGGATCCATATCCAGGGCCTTTTTGAAGTCGTTTGCGGCCTCTTTGACCTTGCCGAGGCGGATGAGCACCTCGCCGCGGTTCACGTAGATCGAGATGTCGCCGGGGTTCAATTTGGCCGCCTTGTTCAGCGCTTCGAGGGCGGCGTCGTTGTTCCCCTTCTTGGTGTAAACGGCGCCCAGGGCGGATTGGACCAGCCGGTTGTCCGGATCCATCACCGCCAGTCCCTCCAGGATGGTCTGGGCGGCGTCGAACCGGCCCTGGGTGTAGTAGAGCTGGCTCACCTGGAGCAGCCCGATGATGTCCCGATCGGTCATGCCGGCGACATCCTTGAAGGGGACCTTGCCGTCGAACTTGCCGTTTTCGAATGTGCGGTACTTCGCTTGGGCCATCTTTGCCTCCTGTGGCGTTCGAGGGCTCAGCCCTTGATGTTGCGGATGATGGACATGCTCATCTCATGCAGGTCTTTCTGCAGGTTGCTGAGCAGTTCCGTCATCTGGGTGTACTTCGACATGGCCAACTGGATATTCTGCAGGTCTTTCTGGTACGTGTCGCTCTCAGGATCCAGGTTGTTGATCTGTTGTTCCAGGTTTGAATACATGGAGTCGGTCTTTCCGGCCAGCTGGGACATCAGCGTGTCCAGATTGCCGCCGCCGGAGCTGGCCTGGGTGCCCGCCGCCGCAGTCGTCGCGGCGCCCGCCGCCGCGCCCATCGCGCCCACGATCGTCGGGGGCGGGGCGCCCAGCATCAGGCCGGGGTTCATCATCTCGAGCTCAAAGGGGAACGGGTTCAGGAGAGAGACCTGCGGCGGCTGGCCCGTGGGCGCGCCGAACAGGTTGCCCACGATGTCGCCGATCCCGCCGAACAGGTTGCCGGGCAGGATGCTGTCCACGACTCCGGTAGCCATGTCGAAGATGCCGCCGATGCCGCCGCCGAGGATCCCGCCAAGACCGCCGGCCACGCCGCCGAGCACATCGCCTACCAGGTCGCCCACCATGCCGAACGGATTGAGGGCGTCCATGACGCCGCCAAACACATCGCCGATTGCGTCTAAAGCTCCTCCGAAATACATAGCTAAACCTCCTTGCGGGTGATATTGTCTGTGTTCGCCTTACTTATCGGACATCACCCGCCGTTGTTGCGGGAAAAATCACTCCTTTTTCGACATCTGGTACACCCAGTTCAGCACCTCGGCCACGGCCTCATAGAGGTTCTCCGGAATCTCGTCGCCGATCTCCAACTCGTGGAGGGAGTGGGCCAGCGGCACGTTGCGCATGATGGGGATGCCGTACTGCTTGGCGATCTCGATGATCTGGTGGGCCCACAGGTTCAGACCCTTGGCCGCGATTCGCGGCGCGCCCATGGTGTCCTTGTTGTACTCGATGGCGACGGCGATGTGGTCCGGGTTCACCACCACCACGGTGGCTTTCCGGACGTCCTGGACGGTGTTGTGCTGGGTGATCTCCCGGAACAGGCGCTTGCGCTGATGCTTGGTGTGGGGATCGCCCTCCTGCTGCTTGTGCTCCTGTTTCACCTCTTCCTTCGACATCTTCATGTTCTTCATGAACATCTTTTTTTGGATGAAGAAATCGGCCGCGGCCACCACGAGGAAGAATATGGCCACGTACAGGAACAGCTTGAACATGAGCGCGCCCACCAGCTGGGCGGTCTCGTTGAGCGGGTGCTGCGCGGTGAGCACAATGTAACGGAAGTGCTGGGCGATGACCATGTACACCAAGGCGATCACGACCGTCATCTTGAGGATGGATTTGGCCAGTTCGATGTAGGTCGTGGGCTTGAAAAAGAGCTTCTTGAATCCTTCCACCGGATTGAACTTTTTCAAGTCGGGCTTGAGCGGCTCCACGGTGAACAAGCCGCCCACCTGGATGTAGGAGACGAACAGGGCCAGGACAAACATGGTGCCGAAGATCGGGGCGCAGATCTCCAGGAGGAGTGAGCCGCCCTTGCCCAGAACATCAAACACGTTGATGCTGTCGACATCGCGCAGCTGGCTGCCCTGGGTGAAACAGTAGGCCATGAACTGGCGCATCTTGTCGGCGAAGGCCGGCAGGGTCATGGCGCCCATCAGGAAGCCGGCGACGAACACGGCCCCGCTGGCCAAATCCTTGCTCTGGGCGACCTGGCCCTTCTTGCGGGCCTCCCGCAGCCGTTTGGGTGTGGGTTGTTCGGTCTTGTCGCCGGACATGCTTCTGCCCCGTGATCGGCTCCTACTGGTTGACCCGACGGTACGTGCGCAGGATGGCCTGCACGCGCCGCCGCTGCGGCGCCTGCGGTTGCTGGCTCCGGAACAGCTGGTCGGCGCGCTCCAGATGGGCCAGACCCTGGTCGGCGTTGCCCTGGATCAGGAGCACCTCCCCCAGGTTGGCCCAAGTCTCCGGTTCCTGGTCGTTGAGCTTGAGCGCCCGCTGGTAGTAGCGCACGGCCGCGTCGAGCTGGCCCAGACGCTGGTTCACCGCGCCGAGCGCCCGGCAGTGGTACGCGTTGCCCATGTCCAGCGCCATGAGCCCCTCGAACAGTACGCGGGCTTCATCGTACCGGCCCTCCTCGAAGTAGAGGTAGGCCAGTTCCGTGAGCAATTCCAGCCGGCCGGCGCCCAGGTCCAGCACATCCTTGAGCTGCTTTTTCCCTTCGAACACCAGGGCCAGTTCTTTCTCCAGGTTCGGTTCGGTCATCGTGGCTGCTCCTCAGGTTTTCTGCTCGCTGGCCAGTCGGCCGAGGATGCTGTCCTGGTTGGCCAGCACCGTGTCCAGGTGGCCGACGAGCCGGTCCACGTAGCCGAGGCGATTGTGCACCGACTGCACGTCGGGGCGGTCGCCCTGCATCGCGGGGAGCGAGCGCAGTTGCTGGATGTTGAACTCCAGGTTGACCGCCATCTTGCGCAGCGCGCCGCGCACCTGGGTGCCGCTCTGGGTGCCCAGGGATTGGTCGGTCGGCGCCGGCGGAGAGAGGGCGGCCGCGTGCGGTGCGATCTCGCGGAGGCCGAGCAGTTTCTCGAAGGCCTGGATTTCCGCCAGTTCCGCCGTGGCGGCCGCGGCGGGACCGGCCAGGGCATCGAGCTGGTCCAGCGTTTCGGAGCGGTCCAGATCGTACACAGGACCGATGCCGGCGGCATCCGGTCGTTCGATGTTGGTCATGGCGACACCTCGTTTCACGCGTCGTCGCGGCGGCCGCTCCCGGCGGCCCCGCGGTGCGGTCTAGAACATGCGGATCCAGCGGTTCACGTCGCGCAACATGGTCACGAAGAAGGAACCCATCTGTTCCGCCAGGAATCCCAGCACGAACAGCGCCACCACCAGGCCCACCATCATCTTGGTGGGCATGGCGAGGAAGAAGACGTTGATCTGCGGCGACACCCGGTTGATGATGCCGAACACCCAGTCGGTCAGGAACGTGGCCACGGTGACGGGCGCCGCCAGCAGCAACCCGATGAGGAACACCTGGCCGGAGACGTGAGCGAGGTGCTGGGCCGAGGGAACGGTGCGCGTGACGAAGTCGGGGAACGTCTCCAGCGGCACCAGCTGGAAGCTCTGGAAGATGGCCCGGAAGAAGAGATGATGTCCGCCCAGCACGAAGAACAGCACGATGGACATCTGGAACTGCAGCTCGCCGAAATACGAGACCTGATCCTCCGTCTGGGGCGCGAGCATGTTGGCCATGGAGGCGCCGCGGGACAGATCCAGGATGCGTCCCCCCGACTGGATGGCGAAAAAGACGAGCGAGGAGATGTAGCCGATGCTGGCGCCGAACAGGATTTCCTTCAGCAGGAGCGCCATGTACGGCAAGGTGTCCTGGGGGATGGGCTGCACCAGGCTGGCGGTGATGGGCTTGTAGACCAGCGCCGCGATCAGGATGGTGAAACCCACCTTCACGTTCTGGGGCATGATCTTGCCGCCCAGGAAGGGATTCATGATCAGGATGGGCAGCATCCGGCCCATGATGAGACCCAGCACCAGCACGAACGACTGGAACGAGTCGAGAATCCCCATCTCCCGGAGCAGCGTCTCGGCGCCCATGCGCTCCTCACTTCGGCAGGTTGGCGATCAATGTAAAACAGGCCGCGGTGAACTTCACCATCTGGCTGATCATCCAGGGACCCAGCACGGCCAGGCTCAGGAAGACGGTCAAAATCTTGGGCACGAAGGTCAGCGTCTGTTCGTGGATCTGGGTCACCGCCTGAAACAGGCTGATCGCCAGACCCACCACCATGCTGAGCACGATGGGACCGGCCGACAGGATGAGGACCATCAGCAGGCCCTCGCGGAACACTTTCAGCACCAGTTGCTCGACCATGTGGCCTCCGTCAGAGATAGCTCAACACCAAACCACGGACGATGAGGTACCAGCCGTCCACCAGCACGAACAGCAGCAACTTGAAGGGGAGCGAGATGGTGGTGGGCGACAGCATCATCATGCCCATGGCGGTGAGTATGTTGGCGACGATCATGTCGATCACCACGAACGGAATATAGATGATGAAGCCGATGAGGAAGGCCTCCTTGAGCTCACTGATCACGAACGCCGGGATGATCACCTGGAAATCCTTGGGCCCCACCTCGCGGGCCTTCTCCGGGTCCTTGGCCAGCCGCTGGGCCAGTTCCACGAACAGGGCGCGGTCCTTGGCGCCGGAGTGCCGCAACAGGAAGGTGCGGACCGGCTCCTTGCCGAGGTCCGCCGCCTTGAAGGCGTACGTCACCGTGGACTGCGAGAACATGTCCCGGCCGCCCTCCAGACCCTTGATGTTGTCGTAGACGTCGCGCCCCACCGGGGTCATGATGAAGATGGTCAGCAGAAAGGCCAGGCCGGTGATCACCTGGGACGGTGGCACCTGCTGGGTCCCCAGCGCGTTCTTGAGCAGACCCAGCACCACCACGATCTTGGTGAACGAGGTGATGAGGATCAACACGAACGGGGCCAACGACAGGGCGCCGAACACGATGATCATCACCAGCGGATTGCTCAGCTCGACACTGCCGCCGCCCTGGGCGTAGGCGGGGGCGCCCGCCAGCAGCCCCAACAGCAGGGCCAGGACCGGGCGGGAGATGCGGGGACGGGTGGGGCGGTTACTCATGGTTTCTTCCTTACCAGGACCTCGATGAAGGATGGCTTGCGCTCGGGGACGGCCGGCGCCGGCGCGGCGGGCGGCGTCGGGCCGGGCGCGGCGAGCGCGTCCAGGTCTTTCTCCACGCGGGTCAGAAAATGGATACCCTGCTCGGAGGCGGCCAGGAGCAGGATCTCGCCGGCCACGCTGACCAAAAACAGACTGCGGCGGTTGTCCAGCCGGTAGTTCTCCAGGATCCGGATGTGGCGGACATCGCTCCCCGGGCTGCCGTAGAGCCGCGGCAGGACCCACCGCAGGCTGAGCCAGGCCAGGCCGCAGATGCCGGCCAGCACCAGCAACAGCTTGAGCAGCATCCAGCCGTATTCCACCGGCGTGGTGTCCATCAGCTCGGGATTGGCCGGATCGACCGGGCGTTGCGCCGGGGCTTTAGCGTCACCGGGCAGGAGCCAGAGTCCGGCCGCGACCATTGCGATCAGGACGAGAACCGGCAGAAAGCGTTTGTAGGGCTCGAACTTCATAGGCGGTCATTTTTTCAGCGACAAAATCTTCACCCCGAGCGCGTCGTTGATCTTGACCAACTGGCCGCGGCCGACGAGCTGGTTGTTCACGCACAGGTCCACGGGATCGGCGGGCGCGCGCTGCAGCTGGATGATCTGGCCGGGCACGAGCTGGACCAGGTCCGACAGCTTCAGGGTGACGCGATCCAGCTCCACCTCGAGGGTCAGCGACAGATCGGTCATCAGCTCGCCGGGAGTCTCCGCAGGCTTGGCGGCCGGCGTTTCGGGGGTGTTGGCGGGCGGGTTGTCGGACATGATGGCCTCCGCGTGTCGGCGTGTGAAATGTTTAAATTCGATCGAGTAGCGGCCGTCGGCAAACCGGAGCGCACCGGTGCCGGTGAATGTGGAACCGGCGCGCAGCGCCAGCCGGACCGGTCCGGTCAGGCCCGTCTCAGGATCGCCGGCCGGGGCTTCCTCGGGCATCAGGATGATGTCGCCCGGTTCCAGCGACATCATGTCGTTGAGCGACAGGCTGACGCCGCCTACCAATGCGGCCAGCGGCACCGACAGCCAATCCCAGCCGTCGAGCCGGTCCAGCCAGTAGGCGGTCGTCGGCTCGGCCGCACCCAGTCCGATCTCTTGGCCGTGCTCCGACCAAAACCGGACCACGCTTTCGGGGATGCGCAGCCAGATGTCCCCCTCGGTGTCTTCAAACCGGATGGCGAAGTGCGCGACCACGGCTTCGGCCGCGGGTGTCAGGGACTGCAGGGGGGAATCGAGCGCGGCCAGGAAGAACGCCTCGTGGCTGCCGGCCCCGGTATGGCGGTGCACCAGCTGCAGCATCTTGAGCAGCAGAAATTCGGCCAGGCCCTTCTCGACGTCGCTGAGCGGCTCCTGGACACTCTCTTCGCTGTACCGGAGCCCGACGAGGGACTCCAGCCACATGCGCACCTGGCGCGTGGGCAGCAGCAGGTCGGCCAGCTGGGCACAACCGTGCAGACCGATTCGGGCGTTGGTCAGCATGATGGTTTCCGGCGGCAGGTTGAGGGTGCTTTCGAATCCGCGGAAGGCGAACGCCACCTGCGGCGGCCGCAGCTCGGGCTCCTGGAGCTTGAATACCATTTCGGTGCCCATGATGGCGATCACGTCGCCGCTTTTCAGCGGACAGGCCGTGTCCTTGGCCAGCCGCTGGGTGTTGACGACGGTGCCGTTCACGCTGCCGGGATCCACGATCTCCCACCGGTCGCCGCGCCGGAGGATCTGGGCGTGCACGCCGGAAACACCCACCTCGCCGAGCACGAGGTGATTTTCCTTTTTCCGGCCGATGGTGAACACGGCGGCGTCCACCGAAATCTCTTTCGGCCCCGGGCCGCCCTTCTTGACCACCAGGAGCGGCGGCTGGCTCTCCTTCACCTTGCAGTATCGCCGGAACAGCTCGATGACGGTGTGCTCCACGCGCTTGCCCGACAGCAGCGGCCACCACAGCCCGATGACCTGCCGGATGTTGCCCGTGCCGGCGCCCGGCGCGACCGGCAGGTCCTGAAAGAGGTAGGGGGTCGCCCGCGTGCCCGAAGCGGAAAGCAGGTGGAGTTGGTTGGTCATGGGTATTATCCGGTCGCCTTATATTTTGGTCCAGTCCTCGGACTCGTCTTCTTCCTGCTGCTGCTGTTGTTGCTGCTGCTCCCGGGACTGCTGGTCCTGCTGCTTGGGCGGCTCCTTGTACTGCACCTCGACGGAGGCCACCTGCAGGCCCTTTTGGGTCAGGGTGTGCATGAGTTCCCCCACGTGGGCTTCCAGCTTGTCGCGCACATCCCGGCTGGTAGCCTCCAGGATGGTCACGACCCGGTTGTCGTGGATGCTCACGCGGATGGTCATGCCGTCCATGACGGTGGATTTCAGGTCGAACTGGAGTTCCTTGTCGCCGGCCCGGTTGACGCCCACCCGCACGGCCTGCACCACCTCGTCGATGACCTTCCGCGGCAGGGTCGCGTCCGTGCGGAGATCGCCGGCGGCCGGCGGTTCGATGGTCCGGGTGCGCAGATGGTGATAGACGGGGAACTCGCGCAGGGGGGCGTCCTTGTCGGCAGGCGCATGCTTCAGGGAGGCCCGGTCGGCGCCTTTGCGGACGTCGTCCCGGTCGTCCCGCTCGCGCTCCTTCCGGTCCATGACCTTGTCGAAGGCGGACGGCGACTCCTTGTGCTCCACAGCCGGCGCGGCGCCCGTGTCGGCTGACGGATCGACGGGCGGGCCGCCCGAAGTGGAAGAGATCTTGTCGGTGGTCATTGGTTGTCACCCCTCCGTTTCATGAACTGAATCATCCCGATCTCTTCCATCAGCTTCTGTTCCTTTTTCTGCTCCTCGAGCTTGAGCTGCTGCAGCCACCCCTCCTTGTGCTTGTTCATGGCCTCGAATTCCTTGGCGCAGCGGATGAGTTCGGCCTTGGTCTTTTCCACCGCCTCCGCGGCGCGCTCCACCGCCTTGGTCTGCTTGTAGATCCGGACGTCCAGCTCCTTGCGTTGTTCGTGGAGCCCCTGGATGTACATCTTGTACTGCTGGGACTCCTGGACGGTCAGCTCGCCCTCCATCGCCTTCTGGTCCCGCTTCTGGCGGGCGTCGTCGATCTGGGCGAGCAGCCGCGTCTTCTGCTCTTCCAGCTCCCGCAGCTTCCGCTGCTCCTCGGCCAGCGCCTGGTGCGCGCGGGCGAGCGCCTTCTCGGCGTCGGACTTGGCCTTCTCCTTCTGGTCGAGCACGGGCTGGAGGCGGTACTTCGGCTTCTGGGCCATGGTCAGAAGAGTTCCTTCAGTTTTTTGACCGTCTCCTCGAAACCCATCTTCTCTTCGGTGCTCTGCTTGAGAAAGGTGTTGACCGCGTCGATCTTGTCCATGGCGAAGTCCACCCGCGCGTCGCTCCCTTTCTGGTACGCGCCGATCATGATCAAGTCCTTTTCCTTCTCGTACGTGGCCAGGACCTCGCGCAGCTTGGTGGCCGCCTGCCGGTGCTCGGACGGGACCACCGAGGTCATCACGCGGCTGACGCTGAGCGAGACGTTGATCGCCGGATAGTGGCCGCGGGAGGCCAGGTCGCGGGACAGGATGATGTGCCCGTCCAGGATGGAGCGGACCTCGTCGGCGACCGGTTCGTTCATGTCGTCGCCCTCGACGAGGACGGTGTAGAACGCGGTGATGGATCCCTTGTCGGAGGTGCCGGCCCGCTCCAGCAGTTTCGGCAGCTCGGAGAACACCGACGGCGTGTAGCCGGCGCGCGCGGGCGGTTCGCCGCAGGCCAGGCCCACCTCACGCTGGGCGCGGGCGAAGCGGGTGACCGAGTCCATCATCAGCATGACCTTCCGGCCCTTGTCGCGGAAATACTCGGCGATGGCCGTGCCGACGTAAGCGCCCTTGAGGCGGACCAGGGAGGGCTCGTTGGAGGTGGCGACCACCACGACCGACTTGGCCAGGCCTTCGGGTCCGAGGTCCTTCTCCAGGAAGTCGCGCACCTCGCGGCCGCGCTCGCCGATGAGGGTGATCACGTTGACCTCGGCCAGAGCGTTGCGGGCGATCATGCCCAGCAGCGTGCTCTTGCCCACGCCGGCCGCGGCGAACAGCCCGATGCGCTGCCCCTCGCCGCAGGTGAGCAGTCCGTCAATGGCCCGGATGCCCACAGTGATGGGGCTGAGGATCCGCCGCCGTTTCAGGGGATCAGGCGGGTCGTTGTATACCGGGTATTCGTCGACGTAGTCGAGGGGCCCCTTCTCGTCGAAGTCCATCGGTTCGCCCAGGCCGTCGAGCACGCGGCCCAGCATGCCGTCGCCCACCTTGACGGTGAGGGGGTGGCCCGTGGGGATGACCTCGCAGTTCATGCCGATGAAGCGCATGTCGCCCAGCGGCATGAGCAGCACCTCGTTGTCGAGGAAGCCCACCACTTCGGCCTTGACCGGTTCGGACGTGTGGGGCGTCTTGATGAGGCACAGCTCGCCCACCCAGACGTTGGGGACCACCGCCTTGACGATCAGGCCCACCACCTCGGTGACCCGGCCGCGCACCTCGACCAGCGGGGATTCGTCCAGGTCCTGGAAGTACTTCGAAAAATCGATCGGGGCGGTGAGGTCGCTCATGGGCCATCCATTCCGCTAACGGCCGCCGGCACCCATCTCCCGACGGAGTTGCAGGTAGCGGCTCTTCTCGCTCTGCAGCTTCAGCACCAGCACCACCATGACGATCACCAGCACGAGGCAGAGGCCGGCCAGCACGATGATGAAGATGGTGGGATCCTGCCCGGCGATCACGGTGCTCGTCTTGGCCATCCGGGTCAGCTTCCCCTGGTCGATGAGGATGGGCTTCAGGACCACGGCTACGCGGTTCGGGTCCAGGCCGTCCACGGAGTGGGCGACGATCTGCTTGATCTCCTCCGGGGTTAGGGGGAGCTGTTCGCCGCGGTACTTGATGAAGACGCTCGCGGTCGCCGGGGTGCCGCCGCCTTCGGCCAGCGGGTCCTTCTCCGGCATCACGATGTGCACCCGGGCGGCGGCGATGCCGTCCACGGTCTCGAGGGTGCGGGCGATCTCGCCCTGGATGGCCAGCAGCATCATCGCCTTTTCCTCGGTGGCCGTGGGGATCAGCCCGCCCTGCGTGAAGATCTCGCCCAGGCCCTTCGGCTTCTCGCGGGGCAGCTCGTACTTTTTCAGGATCTGGTTGGCGCTGGCCACTTCGGCGGCGGGCACCGTCACCGAGAAGGTGGCTTCCTCGCCCTCGCCGACCCGCACCTTTTCGGCCGAGACGCCGAACTGCTGGAGGGTGACCACGGCTTCCTGGGCCTCCCCTTCGGTGAGCCCGGAGGCGATCTCGGTGGCGCCGCAGCCGAGGAGGCCGGCCGCCAATAGGACGAGCAGGGATGCGCGCAGGAGCCGCATCCGGCTTCCGGCAAACGAACGGATTGTGCTCATACCGTCTCCCGAAAATGGATTTTGTCCGTCACACCTGGGTGCGCAGGATGGTCTTCATTCCGTCGACCACCTTGTCCACAACCTTGCTGAGCATTTCGATGTTCTGGCTGATGCCCTGGATCTGCATCTGCATCTTGAGCAGGTCCTGGAGCGAGTGCGGCCGGTCGCCTGAGGAGATCTCCTGGTACATGGAATCGAGCGCCTTGAACCGGGTCTCCGATTCCTTGAAATAGTTCTGGACCGCGCCGCTGAATTCGCTTTTGTCCACCGCCGGCAGGGTGGCCCGGGTATTTTCCAGGCTGGCCTGCGTCTTCTGGATGTGCTCCGAGAGGACTTCCAGCTCCTTTCCCTCACCGCGGGCCTGCACCTGGCGCAGAAAGTCGTTCTGCACCTGGCGGGCGTCCATGCGGTTCAGGATGTTGTCGTTGTACTGGATGTCGCTGGCCTTCAGGCCGGTGACCTGCTCTTCCTGTTCGAGCTTGTCCATGCGGACCTTCTCGAAATCCGATGTTTTCCCGACCGCCTTGTCCTGGCCGCCACCCACCGCCTCGGTGCCTTCCAGGCCGGTCTGGATGATTTTGCCCACATTCTGAATGTCCATCGGCCCTCCTGAAGTCGGATGCGTTCGCACTATTTATCGGATCATTCAGCAAATGGTTGCTAACAAGTGGCTGTATTATAGCACGCCGCAAGGAGATAGCCAACCACACCGGGTCCGGTCAACGGACCGGATCCGGCGGCGGCGCCGCGAGTGACCGCTCGTGGCCCAGGACGAGGATATAGAGCCCCAGAATGATGACCAGGCCGCCGGCGATTTCGCGGGGCGCGGGGACGCTGTGGAGAAACAGCGCGGCGTTGATGAGCACGAAGATGGGCTGGGAGGCCCGCACCAACGACGTCTTGGAGGCCTCGAAGTACTTCAGCGAGTAAAAGTAAAACAGGATGTTGAGGAAGGGGCCGAACAGGGCGCCGGCGGCGGTGTACGCCAGCAGGCTCGGGCTCACCGGCTCCAGTCCCGGGCCGGCCAGGGCGTAGATGTTGAACACGGCCATGAGCGCCACGGCTCGGTAGAGGGCGATGGTCAGAGGCGGGAGATCGCCCAGGTTTTTCTTGACCAACACGACGGTGCACGAGAAGCAGCCGGCCGAGAGCAGCGTCAGCGCCATGCCCAGCAGCGCCGGTTCCGCCGACCGGTAGGAGATGAGGAGGATGCCCCCCAGCGCCACCGCCGTGCCCAGCGACTCCAGGCGGTTGAAGCGCTCCTTGAGGAAGACGGCGCTCAGCACGATGATGAAGACGGTCTGGGAGTTGTTGAAGAACGAGGCCAGCGTCGGATCCATGAGCTTGACGGCCGTGAACAGGGCGAAGACGCTGACGCTTTCCAGCCCGGCGATGAGCAGCAGCTTGCCGGCGGCCCGGGGCGGGATCCGGAACAGCGTCCGCTGGCGGGACAGCGCCAGCCAGGCGGTGAAGTAGACGGCGGCGAACAGGTAGTAATAGCTGCAGTAGGTGGCCGGGCCCACGTAAGCCAAAACGTGCTTGCTGAAGATGAACAGGTAGGCGCCGCTGATCGCGGAGAGCAGGGCCAGGATGGTGCCTCGGTGGAAGTCCTTCATCGTTAGGTGCTGCCGGTGGTCCCGTCCGGCACTATACCTCAAGGCGGGGCCGAAAGCAAAGGCGGCTGCCGCGACGCCGGCGGTTCTGCGGTATTGGAATGATCGGCGGGGCGGAAGGTTCAAACTGGGCCTTGACTTTTTCGGGTGAAAAACCTATGGTGGGGCTTCGATTTTGCGGGCGGGATGGGCCGATGGCCAGGAAGAATCCGAAAAAAGAGACAGGCGGAGACAAACCGGCGAAGGCGAAGGCCAAGGAGCGCCCCAAGGCGACGCTGGCCGAAACCGTCCGCGAATACGTGGTGGCCATCCTGGTGTGTCTGGTCATCGCCCTGTTCGTGGTCACGTTCATCGTCCACCCCATGGCCGTCCCGACGCCGTCCATGGACACGCCCACCGAGCGGCGGATCCCCGGCACCGACCAGACCCTGGGCGACTACAACCTGCTGGTGGGCGACCGGCTCATCGTGGACAAGTTCACCATTCTGGCCAACCACTTCCCCCTCTGCCGCTGGCTGGGGCTGAACCACCCGATCCGTCGGGGCGAGGTGGTGGTGTTCAAGGCGCCCGACCGGAAAAACGGCCATTACCTCACCCCGTACGTCAAGCGGGTGATCGGCCTGCCGGGCGAGACCATCGAGGTTCGCCAGAACCAGGTGTACATCGACGGGCAGAAGCTGGTGGAGCCGTACCGCTACCACGCCATCGGCGAGGACGTCCCCACCACCTTTTCGGAGATGGCCCCGCTGCGGATTCCCGACGGCCACTACTTCATGATGGGCGACAACCGCGACCACAGCTCCGACAGCCGCGACTGGGGCACCGTCCCCGAGGAGTTCGTGTTCGGCAAGCCGCTGTTCATCCTGTGGTCGTTCCCGGACACGCTGGTCCTGGAGAAGGCCTTCCCCGACGGACGCTATCGCGGCGTGCACGAGGTCAACGACGCCCTGGACATCGTCACCCTGTACGCGTACCGCGTTCTGTACTTCTACAAAACCCGCTGGAGCCGGATGTTCCACTTCGTGCCCCGCGGCATCTACACGCTGCAGCCCGCCCCACCCGCTCCGGCGCTCTGAGCGCGAGATATGGAGCTGGAGCCCCGCGTCAAGCAATCGGCCCGCCGGATCCTGCCCCGCTGGCTCCTTGACCGGCTCGATCCCGTCGAGGCCCGCATCGGGCGGGCGGTGGCGGCATTCGCCGCCCGGCGGGGCGACGGCGAGGTGGTCCTGGACGCCGGCTGCGGCGAGAGCCGGTTTCGCACCCTGTTTTCGCGGCAGCGCCTGGTGGGCTACGACCGGGGCGTCGGCGACCCGCGGTGGGACTACGGCCGGGTGGACGTGCGGGGCGACCTGGGCGAGCTGGCGCTCCGCGACGCGGCGGCCGACGCGGCGCTCTGCGTGGTCACCCTGGAGCACGTGCCCGACCCGGCCGGCACGCTGGCCGAGCTGGCCCGGGTGCTCAAGCCCGGCGGCGAGCTGCTGCTGGTGGTGCCGTTCCTGTGGGAAATCCACCAGGCGCCCCACGACTACTTCCGGTTCACCCGCTTCGGCGTGGCGCGCCTGCTGGCCGGCGCCGGCCTGGCGGCGGAAGCCATCGGGCCGCTGGGCGGATTCTTCGCCGTGCTGGCGCGGCGCAGCGTCGCGGCGCTGGCGCTGTTCCAGGGCGGCTGGCGCTGGCTGCTGTTCGTGCTGCTGGCGCCCGTGTTGGGGCTGCTCGCGCCGCTGGTGCTGGGCTGGCTGGACGGGCTGGACCGGGAGCGGGCGTTCACCCTGGGCTACGAGGTCCGCGCCCGCAAACCCGCGCGCGCCGGCGACGGCGCCTGATGGGACCCACATGATCCCGCGCCGCCGGCCGTCCCGCCGCGAGACCCCGACCCGTCCGCCCCGGATTGACCTGGTCGTCGCCGGATGCCGCATCGAGCTGGGCATCGGCGCCCACCTGCTGGATCCGCCGTTTGGGCTGTACCGGAGCCCGGCGGATGCCGCCGTCCGGCCCAACTTCGTGCTGGACGTGCAGGAGGCCCCGGACGTACTCCCGGATGGCGCAGATGCGGTCGCCCCACTTGGCGTGCGGCGGCGCGCCGGGCGGATCACGGCGCGGGGCGCGGGCTACCGTGTGGAGCTGGAGCCGGCCGCCGGCGACGGCCGGGCACGGGTCGCCCCCGGGAGCCGCTTCCATCGGGTGCTCCTGCAGCTGGCTTTGACGGAGTGGCTGGCGCCGCGGGACGGGGTGCTCCTCCACGGCTGCGGCCTGGCGGCCGGGGGTCGGGGCTGGCTCTTCATCGGCCCGTCGGGCGCCGGCAAGAGCACCGTGGGTGAGCTGGCGGGACTGCCGGTGCTCAGCGACGAGACGTGCGTCGTCCGGCTGGCGCCCGCCGGCGGTGTCACGCTGGCCGGCACGCCCATCGGGATCGGCACGGCGGCGGGGCCGGTGCCCCTGGCCGGGATCCTCTGGCTGGAGCAGGCGCCGGCGGACGAGCTCCGGCCGCTCGATCCGGGGCAGGCGCTGGCGCGGTTCATGACCCAGGTGGTGGCGGCGGGCCGCCAGGACGCCGAGCTGGCGCCCCTCCTGGAAACGGCCGCGGCGGTGCTGGACCGGATCCCGATGCAAACGCTCCGCTTCACCCGGTCCCGGCGGTTCATGGACGTGCTGGGGTTGAGTTGATGGACCTGGGACCTGGGTGCTGGGACCTGGGCTTTGGAACCTCGGTTTTGGGACTTGGGTTCTGGGTGCCAGGACCTGGTTTCTGACAGCGGGTTCCGGGTTTTTTATTCTGGATCCTGGTTTCCGGATACTGGATGATTGGTGTCAGATTCCCCTTTCATGTACCAGGCCCCAGAACCCAGTTCCCAGGTCCCCTACGATATTCCGAGAACTAACTATGAAGGAACCCACGCACTACGAACGATTATTGGCGCAGGCGGCGCGCGACCGGATTCCCATCTCGGTGCTGGCGGAGCTGACGTACCGGTGCGTCCACCGCTGCCGGCACTGTTACGCCAGCGGCGGCGACACCCGGCCCGACGCGGCGGATGAGCTCGCCACGGCCGCGTGGCTGGACATCTTCGACCAGCTCGCCGCCGCCGGCACCCTGTTCCTCACCGTAAGCGGCGGGGAGCCGCTGCTGCGGGCCGACTTTTGGGAGCTGCTGGACGAGGCGGTGCGCCGCGGCTTCCACACCCGGGTGTTCACCTCGGGCTACCTCGTCGACGCGGCGGCGGCCGGGCGGCTGGCGGCGTCGGGCGTCGCGGGCGTGGACGTCAGCTTCTACAGCTCGGACCCGGCAGTGTTCGACGCCGTCACCCGGGTGCCGGGGAGCTTCGACCGGGTGATGGCGGCCATCGAGCGGCTGGCGGCGGCCGGGCTGCCGCCGCGGCTCAAGACGCCGGTGATGCGTACCAATGCGTCCACTTTGGCCGCAACCTGGCGGTTCGCCGCCGCGCGCGGCTGGCCCTTCCTGGTGGACTTCATGCTCTTCCCGCCCCCCGGCGGCGACGAGCAATACCCCGAGCGTCTCGACGGCGACGAGCTGGCGGCGGTGCTGGCCGAATGCCGCGAATTTCTGCAACCGGCCGATCCGGAGCGGCGGGACACGGACATGACGCTCTGCTCTGCGGGTTTCCGTTTCTGCACCGTCGACCCGGCGGGCCGCGTGTGGGGCTGCAGCTTCCAGGACGAACCGGCCGGCGACCTGCGGCGGGAGCGGTTCGTGGACATCTGGCGCGACTCGCCGGCGCTGGCGGCGTTCCGGCGCCTGAGCCGGGCGAGGTGGACGGCCTGCCGCGCCTGCGCCCTGGACGCCGTCTGTCGGCGCTGCCCGGCGTTTTCGGCCCGCACCGGCGGCACCCACACGGAGCTGTCGGCCGCCGCCTGCCGGCTGGGCCGCCTCGTGGCCGAAGCCGCAGGGAGAATCACCACGGAGGACACAGGGGACACGGGGGACACAGGGGACACGGAGTAGGGGTAGGGGATCGGGCCAGTAGTGAACGGTGAACAGTGAACGGTGAACAGCACCTGGAACCTGCGAACCTGCGAATCTGTGAATCTGTGAACCTGTGAACCTGTGAACCTGCGAACAGTCTCTCTCTCTGATCAACGCGGTCCCCGCCCCCCCATGAGTGTGACGCGCGGCACTAAATCTGTAAAAATGTGCGCAAATTGTGTTTTCTGAACGAGTTAACGGGGAATTTTTTGTTGACTCCGTGGCGGTGGAGCGTTTACATTTATAAAGGACGATTGCGTTGCGGGAACGGCCGGCGTTTTTTCAGCGTGCGGCGCCCGGTGGCGATTCCCTGAAGCATCCGGCGTTTGTCGTCAGTTGTTTCTCCAGCGCATCGTGGATTGGGCAGGTCTGGCTTCGGCCGGCGGAAGCCGGCGCGGGACGGGCCGCGGATTTTTTCGGGTGAGGTCAGCATGAGCAAGTGGCCCCGTGTGGAGAAAGGCGTGTCGTGGCGGCAGGTGGGCGAACAGGGGGTGGTGATCCATCCCCGGCGCGAGATCATGGTGGGTCTGACCGGGACGGGCTGGCGCTGGTGGGAGACCCTGGCTTCGGCGGAGCCGGGCGCCGGCGCGGTTGCGCCCGACGAAGGCTTCGTGCAGTTTTTCCGCGGCCTCGGATTTTTCACCGACAGCCCGGAACCCGCGGCCGCCCCGCCGGAGCCGCCGGCGCTGCCGCCGGAGGTGAGCTGGCTGGAGCCGTTCCGGCCGCTGGCCTTCACCGCCTCGTGCGGCCGGGTGCCCGCCGGCGGCGGCCCGTGCACGGGCAACCCTCATGAAGGGAATTGAACGGATCGTTAATTGAAATATCGGTCGGGATTCGGGTGTCGGACTACGCGGAGGTGGAACGATGGCTAAGAGCATTCTGATTGTGATGGTGCTGCTGTGCCTCTTTGGGATGGTGCCCCAGGCGGCGTCCAGCGTCGGCCAGGCCCCGCCCCAGGCGCCGGCGGAGGATCTGTACCTCGTGCCCAACGAGCAGATCGCCGCCCTGCCCACCGGCGCCCGCATCATCCATTATTACGGCGAGAGCGTGCTGGCCTATGTTCCGGGGAACGACAAGCTCGCCCTGCCCGTCCGGACCCGCATCACCGCGGTGCCGCGGACGGACCAGCTGGCCTATCGGAGCTGGTCCGGCAACCTGGCCGACCGAGCGGCGGCAGCCGTGCGGCCGGCGGGACCGGGGTACTACCTCCTCGGCCTGGTGGGACCCACGGATCAGGCGTGGCTGGAGATGCTGACATCCGCCGGCGTTCAGGTCCTGGATTCCTGCTCGGCCCCCACCGTCCTGGTCAAGGCGGACAACGCGGCCCTGCTGCGGTCGTTCGAGCTGCGGACATCCGAGGGTTTCCCCATCGTCCGGGGAGTGGAACCCGTTCCGCTCCATGCCCGCATCGATCCGGAGTTGCTGGCGCTGGCCCGGGGCGAAATCGGTATCCGTGATTTGAAGGGCGCGCGAATCGATGAGTTGGGCCGGCTGGTTGTTCGGGTGGATGGCTTTCCCGACCAGGCTGAAAAATCGTTGATCGAGAAAGTACGTGCCCATGCCGAACATGCGGCGCCCGAGTGGGCGTACAGCTGCCCCACAGCTTTCTTTGTTAACGGGCCTGAATTGCTGTCCATTCTGAACGACATCCGCGAAGTTGCTTATATCAGCGTCGTGGGCGAACGGGAACTGCACAACAATCTGGCACCCAAAGATTACATTCTGAACATCACTCCTGTTTGGGATCTTGGATATAACGGCACAGGAATCATCGTCGGGCACAACGACGGGGGAGTGAATTTGACACATCCGGATTTCCCAAGCGGGGTCATCATCGCCACATATGGTGCGATGACCAACACCGACAACGAGCACGGCACGCACACCGCCGGCTCCGTCCTGGGACGCGGATTGGCGGCTTCGTCCCCCACCAACACCTCCGGTTGTGGTGATCAAACCACGCCGCTCTCGACCGTTCGGGGTATGGCCCACGGCGCCCGTTTGGTAACCAATAACATGTTCGACAGCGGCACTAGTGTCCTAAAAGATCTCGAATAGATTCTTCTGGTTAGCGGCACCCCTTGGTGGCATCAGGTCGGCCGATTCGGTCAACACCTGATACAGCGGGCGTTTTTCGGTCAAAGTGACTTCCAGAAT